>Ga0209805_1000365_pt1 | contig 27509 bp, 21 predicted proteins | sample GraSoiAngelo_148_FD_185905 | JGI IMG/M metagenome (GOLD analysis project Ga0209805, IMG submission 185905) | Grasslands soil microbial communities from the Angelo Coastal Reserve, California, USA - 14_1009_09_20cm (SPAdes) (version 2) | ecosystem: Environmental > Terrestrial > Soil > Grasslands ...
TGCGATTCATCCACCAGCGCCGCCATCTCGGCGGGCGTGAATTGTGGCGTGTCCACCTCATCCGTAAGCGAAAGCACACCACCCGAGACTGCTGCCTTGATTAAATCCGCGCCATTTCTCACCTGAAAACGAACCGCTTTGCGCACGGCGTCGGGGCCATCAGCGATTCCATCGGCCACGTCCGGCTCCGGTCCAAAAAGTCCGTCGCGAAATCCGGCCGCGTCGTCGAAGTGTCCCCCGGTCGCGCCGATGCCGTAGGTGGCGACGAACATGCGCGGTCCGACCACAATACCTTTCGCAATCGCATCGCGCAACGAAACATCAAGGCAGTCGTGCGAGCGATAGGTGCGTGCGCCGACATCCCGCACGGTAGTGAATCCGGCTTCCACTGTGGCCCGCGCCGCCGGAATCACGCTATAGGCCTTGGCCGATGTCGAAATTTGCAGCTCTCGCAAACGCGTCGCCTGGTAGTTCGTATAATCCAGCGTGATATGCGTATGCGCGTCCATGAATCCAGGTGATAGCGTCGCGTCGCCGAGATCGATCACTTGCGCATCCGGCGGAATCGCGACGTTCGCGCCGGCATCAGCGATTTTGTCGCCCTGTACAACCACGACTCCGTTCTGAATTAGCGCACGAGATTTTCCATCGAATAATCGCGCCGCTTTTAGCGCGATGGTTTGATCCGCAGCCATCGCCGAGCCAACCAGCAGTGCCAGGGTAACCGCGAATAAGGTTATTAAACGGGTGAAATTCATGCTTGCGCTTATCAGATTGATCCGGCGCACTCAAGCTGTTCCGGAGAGCGCAGCCGACAAGATCGTCATCCCGGGTGTTAGTCGAGGGATCCCGTTGCGCTACCCATTAAGCTTTCGCATCGGAATCCCTCGACTTCGCTCGGGATGACGGTAATTTTTTCCATGGTCAACGTTTCCATTGATTACACCGGCAATCTTCATTGCGATGCTACCCACGGCCCGTCGCAATCGAAGATCGCGACCGACGCACCTGCGGACAACAAAGGTAAAGGGGAAGCCTTTTCACCCACCGACCTGGTCGCGACTGCCCTCGGCACCTGCATTACCACGACCATGGGAATAAAGGCGGAAGAACTCGGCGTTGATCTTCGCGGAATGAAGGTCTCGGTGCAGAAAGAAATGTCGAAAGACGCACCGCGCCGGATCATCGCGCTGCCGTCCGAAGTTCACATTCCCTTGCCGCCGAATTCGCCGCACCGCGCGGTATTGGAGCAAACCGCGCTCAACTGCCCGGTGCACAAAAGTCTGCCGCCAGAAATCAATCGCCCGACGAAATTTTTCTGGGAGGGCTAGTGCCACCTGCCGTCATCCCGAGTGCAGTCGAGGGATCCCGCTGAAGTTACCTTTAAGCTTTCGCGGCCGGATCCCTCGACTAACACTCGGGATGACCGAAAAGGATTATCGCGCCCCAGCCAGTTCGCGTTTTTCCGCCGGCGCCGATTTCGTTACCGGTTCGTCGAGCAGCTTTGCGCAATTGCGAGCTTTGCGATTCTTCCACGATCCTTTGTGCCAGGCATAGCCGGCAATCAGCGGCAGCGCGATCGTCGCTTCCGCGTAAACCATTTGCTCGGCCCCCTGATCAACCTTGCCCCAGGAATTCGCTTCTTTCAGGGTCGAACCACTGAGCGCGCCATCGCGCACATCCGCGACCGTGATTTGGACGGCGTATTTGTGCATCCCGACATCGAAACCGAGATAATCACCCGCCACCACCGTGTCCTGTGCAAAATTCTTCGGGACGCCACCGCCGATCATGAACAATCCGCTCTGTTTCGACGCGATTTTAATTTTCGTTAGCTCAAGAAAATCTTTGGCCGAATCGATGCTGAGATGCTTGTCCGGATTTTCGTATTGATGATGAATTAAGCCGAAGCCCGCACTGCAATCGCTGAAGGCCGGGCAAAAGATCGGCACCTCTTTCTCGAACGCGGCCAGCACAACCGATTCGCGGTTTTTCCCATTTCTCGTTAGATAACGGCCCATCTCGCGAATAAATTCGCGCGACGAATAGGGCCGGGGCTCGAGCGAGTCGGCAATCTCGCCGCAGGTGGCATCGCAAACCCGCAGTTGATCTTCGTCAATGTAGGTGTCGTAAATCCGATCAATCGCGAGACGACGCAGAACGTCGTCGTTCATGAAAATGTCGCCCTTGTAGTGTTTGAACCCGAGCGCTTCGAAGAAATCCTGATCGACGATGATGGCACCCGTGGAAACGATCGCGTCCACCATGTTATTGCGCACCAAGTCGACAATGACGTTTTTTAATCCGGCGGAGATGAGTGAGCCTGCCAGGCACAAAATGATGGCGCAATCTTCTTCCCGCAGCATCACGTCGTAGATGTCCGCGGCCCGCGCCAGATCGCGCGCGGAAAAGGCCATCTTCGACATCGCTTCCACCAACGGCACGACATTATGTTTTTTGATATCGATATGCTCGACCACATCGACCAGCAGTTCGGATTTTTTTGGGTTCATATTTTCCGTTCCGTCATTCCGAGCGGAGCGCCGCGAAGTCGAGGAATCCCGTGGAAAGTCACCTTCAAGATAATGCCTCGGGATCCCTCGACTTCGCTCGGGATGACTACTGTGGATACAGCCATTTCATGTAATCGGCTACTCCGGCTTCGAGCGGAAATTGCGGCGCGTAACCGAGCGCACTGTGCGCATTGTTCAAATCCGCCTGGGTGAAATTTTGGTAATGTGCATGCGGATTATCGAAATAATCCGGCTGAAGATTTGTCTGCAGCGATCGATTCAAAATAAAAACCAGCTCGTTAAACGATCGGGCCTGACCGCTGCCGAGATTATAAATCCCGCTCGCGTTTGCATCGAGCGCGCGAATCGTTCCATCGACCACATCTTTCACGTAAACGAAGTCGCGCCGCTGCTCGCCGTGTTTAAAAATGCGTGGGCGCTGGCCCGCGCGCATTTGCTGCGACAAATGATAAATCATGCTCGCGGGCACGCCCTTGTGTGCCTCGCGCGGACCATAAACATTGAAGTAACGCACACCCACGATGATCCAATCCGGATTTTCGCGTGCCAACCGCGTCGCCACGTTGTCCATGATCGCTTTCGAAAAAGCGTAAATGTTGGCGGGCGCAGCGGTAGTGGATTCAGCACTCGCTTCCGTCGTTGCGCCGTAAATCGACGCCGACGAGGCGAAAATCACCCGTGTTCGTCCCGGCCGCGCGAATTCCAGCAGGCGCCGGAAGCTCTCTACATTGTCGTGCGTTTGCTCAAACTGATTGTGATTAGTGGTATCGGTGATGGAAGCGAGATGAAAAATGGCGTCGAACTTTTCCTCGCCGAATTGTTCCCGCCAATTCAGCTTCGCTAAATCGGCCGCAACAAAGTCCCCGCGATAACCCGCCAGATTCTTAAAATCACCCGAGCGAAAATCGTCGATCACGGTGAGTCGCGAATTCGGAAATCGCTCCTGCAATTCCAAGGCAAGATTCGACCCAATGAAGCCGGCGCCACCAGTAACAAGCAGATTTAATTTGGCGTCAGGCGATGGCACAGGAGACTGCGCGCGGAAAACGCGCCTGACTAAATAAATCTTGAACGCGGAAGCGCAAGCCGCTATTGCTCGCCTAGTTCTTTGCGAGTTTGAAACAGTGGATCGGCGCGAGAAATCCGGTGTGAAGCCGGAGCAGTTGCGCTGCTGTAACTGGATACGATTTCCCTTCGGCGGTTATAGACCGCCGCTACAAAGCCAATCGTTGTAATAGCGGAACACAGACTTGTAGTCTGTGCGCCCAGCGGAGTTCCACTCCGCTGAATCAGGAAAGCGGAGAAAATCTCCGCTTGGCGCACAGGCAGAATGCCCGTGTTCCGAACTGCGGTGAAGGCCGGAAAAAGGTGAGTCCGAAAGGTTTCGGACTGAAAGCCAGGAGCCAGAATATTCGACCGGTCCGCCTCATTCGCCAGCGTGACGCTGGACCCAGATTCTAACTTCGTGGGTCTGCGTTTTCGCTGTAAACCGATTCCGGAATCCGCCAGTCCGGCTCGGACCGCGAAAAAACTTCTTCGCAAAAAAGAAGAATGAGAGTGGAGCGAACGGCTCTGCCGCCAGTTCTCCTCTCGAAACAGGAGGATTTGAAGTGCAGAAAAACCGTTCGCAATTTTTTTGTCTGGGTAGCGCACGCAACGCCAGTCCGGGTCGGACCTCGCGTGTTGGTTTTGGTGTCCTGCAAAAACAGCCTTCGGGAAAGCCCGCGATCACGCGACGCGATCGCCAAAACGCGAGACGCGTGCGCTACCCGGGCCGTTGCAATGACGCGCGCTCGCGAAACTCCATCGCGCTCTTTGTTATCGCGGTCGCGACGTCGATCTGCCACGCGCAAAATTCATCGCCTTCACCCCCGCCTGAATCAGAGCCAATCGTCATCACTGGAACACGTACCGACATTCCGCTCGATCAAGCCCCCGCCAGCACCAGTGTCGTGACTTCGCAAGACATTGAGGAAAAGCAAATCGAGCGCGTAGCCGACGCCCTCCGCGAAGTCCCGGGGCTCTCGGTTGTGCAAAGCGGCGCGCCCGGCCAGCTCACTTCGGTTTTCACGCGCGGATTGCGCAGCGAACATACCCAGGTCCTGCTCGACGGGATTCCAGTCAACCAGGGCTTACAAGGCGCATTCAATTTTGCTGATCTCACCACCGACGACCTCGATCACATCGAAGTGGTGCGGGGACCGCAGAGCACACTTTACGGTCCGCGCGCTCTGGCTGGAGCGATTCAAATTTTCACCAAGCGCGGCGACGGCAACCCGACGTTTATGTTCAGCGCCGAAGGCGGATCGTACGGCACCTTTCGCGAAGCATTCGAAAGCGAAGGAAAAATCGAGCAAGTGGATTATTCGCTCGGCCTCAGCCGGCTCGATACCGACAACGCGCGTCCGAATAATCAATATCGATTGACCAGCGCGATCGCGGACATCGGCTGGTCGCCGGATACGACGCTGCGGATCGGCAGCCTGATTACTTACTCGCTCGCTGACACCGGAAATCCGAACACGATTTCCGATCCGAAACCCCTCGATAATTTTCTGACTGAACGCTGGTTGATCGGACCGCATATCGATTGGCAGCCGGTCGAATGGTGGGATCACCACCTGATCGTGAGCTACGATCACGAGCGGCAACTGAACGACCCGAACCAGGATGGATTTGTCGGCCCGACCCGTGCGTTGTTCGAGCGAACGCAGGTCGATTACCAGAATGATTTGCGTCCGACTTCATGGCTCACCGTCACCAGCGGTTTTTTCTACGGTCGTCTCAACGCCGGACAGGAACGGCCATTCATCTCGCAAGACTTTGGACCACAGCCGCGGCTTGTCAGCGATCACACTCAGGAAACCGGTGTCTTCGCACAACTAACACTCACGCCATGCGAAAATCTAATTTTCGTTAGCGGAGGCCGATTCGATCACTTCAATCAATTCGGCGATGTTTGGACGTGGCGGGAAGCGGCCAGTTACCTCATTCGCCAAACCGACACTACCGTGCACGCCAGCGTGGCGACCGGATTTTCACCGCCCAGCAGTCAGGACAAGATTTTCGGAATGAATTTCGGACTCGAACCGGAACGCGATCTCGGCTGGGACGCAGGAATCGAGCAGCGATTTTGGAACAAGCGGATCACTCTCGGCGCGACTTATTTCCACAATGATTTGTCCAACGTCATCGGATTCAATGGCCTGTTTGAAACGCTGAACCTGGGGAAAGCGCGAACGCAAGGTGTCGAATGCGAGTTGCGGGCGCGGCCATTCGATGAACTCGAATTAGTCGCGACCTATACTTATCTCGACACGGAAAAACTTGGCGCCGCCGACGTCTCGCAACCGCCAGGCGCTCGCTTGCCACGGCGACCGCGTCATGAAGCCTATGTTTCAGCGTCATATCTGTGGTGGAAGAAATTGCGCACCACGTTTTCGGCAAAATGGATCAACGCGCGCGAAGAACTGAATTTCGGTGGCCCGAACTTCGACATCGAGGATTACAGCTTTGTAAACTTCGCTGCTGAGTACGAAATCAGTCCGCATCTATCCGTTTTCGGTCGCGTTGATAACTTGACGAATGAGCATTATGCCGAGGTGTTCGGTTTTCCTGCGCTGGGCCGCGCCGTGTACGGTGGCGTGAAGCTACGGTTTTAGACTGGAGGGACACGCGCCGTCGTGTCCCAAACATGGGCGCCGCCGGCGCGACGCCATCCAAAGCCCTGCCCCCTTGTCATTCCGAGCGAAGTCGCGGAATCTCTATTATGCTGGAGAAAGCGAGAGATGTCTTCCGGTCTTCGCATAAAGCTACGGCGCAACAGGCGACTACGCTCGACATGAAAGGAGTATGAATCCTCTGCTCTATTGCCTCATCGGCGTTGCTGGCGGCGCATTCCTGGCCGCGTTTGCTTTTTTCCTGGCGCGCCGTGATTCGAAAGTTAGTCCCCTCATTCTGGGTAAAATCGAGTTGCTTGAACGCGCCCAGGAACGAGAAGAGAAAGTGTTCCGCGATGAATTGGCGCGAAACCGCGAGGAAAATGCCAACGCGGCCAAGGCACAACGCGAAGAACTGACCGCTTCGCTGGAAAGTGTGCGCGGGATCGTCGATCTGCGTTTGCAGGAATTGCAAAAGGACAATGCGCAGCAGATCGAAAGAATGCGCGCGACCGTAGACGAAAAATTGCAGGGAACACTCGAGAAACGGCTTGGCGAATCATTCAAGCTGGTAAGCGAGCGATTGGAAAAGGTGCACCAGGGCCTCGGCGCGATGCAGCAACTGGCGAGCGACGTCGGCGGATTGCAGCGGGTGCTGACCAACGTGAAAGCGCGCGGGGGCTGGGGCGAAGTGCAGCTGGGAGCGTTACTCGAGCAATTGCTCACCTCGGAACAATTCGATCGCAATGTCCAAACGCGGGACGAAAGCGGCGAACGCGTGGATTATGCGATCAAATTGCCGGGCGAAGGGAATGGCGCAGCAGTGTGGTTGCCGATCGACGCCAAATTTCCGATGGAAGATTATCAGCGACTAATTACGGCACAGGAAAGCGGCGACTCAGCGCTAACCGACGGCGCAATGAAGGATTTGGAAACGCAGCTCAGAAAATCGGCGAAAGATATCTGCGCGAAATATATTAATCCGCCAAAGACGACCGATTTCGCGCTGATGTTTCTGCCGACCGAAGGATTGTATGCAGAAGCGATTCGTCGAATCGGTCTGGTCGAGCAGGTGCAGCGTGATTGCCGGGTAGTATTCGCCGGACCGACCACGCTGGCGGCATTGCTCAACAGCCTGCAAATGGGATTTCGCACTCTCGCGATCCAGAAGCGCTCGAGTGAAGTCTGGAACTTGTTAGCTGGAGTCAAGACCGAGTTTGCCAAGTTTGGCGACTCCCTTTCAAAGGTGAAAGACAAGCTCGATCAAGCCGCCAGTGACATGGACAAAGTAGCGGTGCGCTCCCGCGCGATCACGAAAAAGCTGCGCGACGTGGAAGAGCTCCCGAGCAATCCGCAGCCCTTGTTGCCGGAGTTGCTGGCGGACGAGGAACAGGAAATGTGATTCGTTAATCGAAACCTCTTCCGTTTTAACGTTTTAACCATTTAACGATTTAACGTCTCAGCGCTTCAGCGCGCTACAGCACATCATCCCACTTCGCCTTGTCCTTGAGCAGAATCTCGCGCAACAAACGAATAGGCGGCATGCCGTGATCGAGCAGCTGATTGTGAAATTGTTCCAACGAGAAATCGGCACCCTGTTGCGCTTGGTAATCGTCGCGCAACTTCAAAATCTCCATTTTGCCCAGACTGTAATTCAGGTAGCCGTAGTCGAAGGTGCCGCGCATCGCTTCACTGCGCGCGGGCTTTTCTTCGTAGTAGCAATTTTCTCGAAAGAATTTGGTCGCCTCGTCAACCGACATCCCTTGAGTGTGCATTTTCACGGAGGCGCAGAGGCGGCAGAGTCGCAGCATCGCTTCCGAAGCCTGCGCCATTCGATATTTAGCCGCCCGCTTTTGTTCCTCGACTGTTCCAGGAGGTTTTTTGGGCCCGCCAAAACCCTGATCCAGCATCATTTGCTCGCAATAATGCGCCCAGCCCTCAATGAACGCGTAGCTGCCGAAAATCTTCTCAATCTTGTTCGCGCTCGAGGCATTCAAGCGGAGGAACTGCACATAATGGCCGGGGTAGGCCTCGTGGATCGAGGTCACATCCGCGGTATAGTAGTCGAATGAGGTAAGCCATTCCTCCTTTTGCTCCTCGCTCCAACCCGGTTCAACCGGAGTAATGTAGTAAAATGCTTCGGCCGCTTTTTTCTCGAATGGCCCCGGCGTATCCATCGAGGCGAACGAGGTCGCACGATCATATTGCGGCGTTTCTTTTACCCGCGCCTTCGCGTTCGGCGGAATGCCGACAATTTTGTGCTCGGTAACGTAACTACGGATTTGATCTAAATTCTTAGCAATGTCGGGAATCAATTTGTCGGCGCTAGGATGATCTTTCTGGATTTCTTTGAATACTTCCGCGGGCGATTTATTCGGATCGATAATTTTGGCGGCGTCGGCGAATGTTTGTTGCTCCTCTTTTAACTTCGCCAGTCCGATCTCGAGAATCTTGCTCGGGGGCAAATCCACCAGCTCGGTTTCTGTTAGCCAGCGTTGATATTTGGCCTCGCCCAGAGCGAAGTTTGGCGTCGACTTCGGCAGCTTGTCTTTCTCGAGCCAGCTGGCGAAATCGCTGAGCGCGGCGGCGGCTCTGCGATTGGCATCGAGGAAATTGCCACGTAACTCCTGATCCTTCACGGTGTCGACCGCAGTCACCATGTCCTTACGCAGAAAATCGGCGGAGCCGCGCGCGATTTGGATGGCGAGTTCGACGTGCGGATTGGGTAATACTGCCTCCAGATTGGTTTTGCCGGCGATGAGGATATTCGGGATTTGCGATTCGATCGCGATCAGACTGCGAACCCGGTCTTCCAGCGGCGCGAACTTGCGCGCGATGTAGATGTTCAAATCGGCGCAGTGCGCATAGATCATGGGGTTGCGCTCGAACTTGTGCACATCCTGAAATTCGAAGAGCTCGTTTGCGATTGCGGCCTGCAAGATGCGCAAGTCGATTCCATTGCGCGCATTCAATTCCTCGGGCTCGAATTTCCGCAGCCGGTCCTCGAAACGGCGGAGACGCTGCAATTCGGCATCGAGCGCAAGCCAGCTGAAATCATCCGCCCGGCCATCGTATTCATGAAAACCAAGCCGGGTTGCGAGAAGCGGGCGCGCGTTCAGGTAACCTTTTATGAACTCTTCCGCCACCGCGCCGAAATCGGCATCGGTGTTTTGCGCGGCATTGAGCATCGGCACGATCGCCAAAAGAACGAGCAGGAGAAATCGTTTCATCAATAGGCTGAGGCGGGACGTTAACGAATGGGTTGACCGTTGCCAAAAATTTCGCCCTGAGCGACAATCAAGATCTTCATGAAACGTCGATTCGTTCTTATTGTGCTGGCGTCGCTCGCGCTCATCAATGGGCTGCTGGGGCTGCGGCTCTTCACCGTGCACGCGGCGGAAAATGATCCTGATAGCGGTTACGCGCAGATCGCTGTCTTCGCCAAAGCAATCCAGTTACTGCGGCAGGATTATGTGGATGGCAATAAGACGAGTTATCATGATCTGGTCTATGCCGCGATGAAGGGCATGCTCGCCTCGCTCGATCCGCACAGCCAATTCATGGAGCCGGACGATTTTCGCGACATGCAGGACGATACGCGCAGCCGGTTCAATGGACTCGGGATCGAAGTTTCGAGCAAAAATGGTGTTCTCACCGTTGTCACACCGATGGAAGACACCCCGGCGGCGAAGGCCGGAATTCTGGCGGGGGATCAGATTTTGAAAATTAATGGCACGCCGACGGAGAAATTGGAATTGCAACAGGCGGTCAATCTGCTGCGCGGCAAACCGGATCAGAAAGCGACCCTAACGATTCTTAGACCGTCCAGCAAAGAAGTTAAAGACTACGTGCTCGAGCGCGCCGAAGTAAAGGTGCAGAGCGTGAAGAATGCGCATCTCATCGATAAGGAGCTGACCGGCGCATTCAAGGTCGGTTACGTGCGGGTGGTGCAGTTTAACGAACCAACGGCCGAGGACTTAGCCAAAGCGCTGGACGAATTGCAGAAGCAAGGAATGCAGGCGCTGGTTTTGGATTTGCGAAATAACCCCGGCGGCTTGCTCAACAGCGCGGTCGATGTCTGCGCCCAGTTCCTGCCACCGAACACCATAGTCGTTTCCACCCAGGGACGGGCGGCATCGCAAGAACGCGAGTACACCACTTCGTCCACCGCAAAAGAGCGTCCGCATTTTCCGCTGGCGGTGTTGGTCAATGAAGGCAGCGCCAGCGGCGCCGAGATTGTCTCAGGGGCGCTAAAGGACTTAAAACGCGCCATCCTTGTTGGTGAAACAACCTTCGGTAAAGGATCGGTGCAAAATGTGTTGCAATTGCCCGATGGGTCGGCGTTGCGTTTCACTACCGCGAAGTATTACACCCCCGGCAAGCAGGTCATCCACGGCAACGGGGTGACGCCGAATATTGCGGTGCCAATGACGGCAGAACAGGAGCACGCGCTTTTCGTTGCGCGCAACAACGACACCAAAATCGGGGACGAGAAAACGCAGGTTCGTTCGCGCGACCCGCAAATGCTGCGCGCGATTGACGCCCTCAAAGGCGTGATGATCTACGCGCAGGAAAATTCGCCGAAAAGCGAGGCGAAGAAATAATTTGTCATCCCGAGCGAAGTCGATGGATCCCGATGCGAAAGCTGTAAGGTAACTTCAACGGGATCCCTCGGTCCGAGCCGGACTGGCGTTTTCGCTCGATGACAACTGTATTGTGACAATTCTCGCAATTGAAACATCCTGCGACGAAACTGCAGTCGCGATTTTGCGTGGCAGCGAACGCCAGTCCAGTTCGGACTTGCTCGCCAGCGAAGTGGCGTCGCAAATTGCCGAGCACGAAAAATTCGGCGGGGTCGTGCCGGAAGTCGCATCGCGAAATCATCTCGCGCAGTTGCCGCGTTTGCTCGAGCGCGCAATCGCGTCCGCGAACGTTACGATCAATGAGATCGACGCCTTCGCGGCCACCAGCGGACCGGGACTTGCCAGCTCGCTGCTCGTCGGAAATTCGGCGGCGAAAGGTCTGGCTATCGGCGCCGGCAAACCATTTCTCGCGATTAATCATCTGGAAGGACATTTGCTCTCACCATTTTTCGGCAGCAAAAAAATCGAGCCGAACATCGGGCTGGTGGTAAGCGGCGGACACACCCTGCTGGTGAATGTCCGCGGCGTTGGCAATTACGAAATTCTTGGCCGCACCCTCGATGACGCGGCCGGGGAAGCGTTCGATAAGGTCGCGAAGTTGCTCGGGCTTGGTTACCCCGGCGGCCCCGAAATTGAAATGCGGGCGCAAAAAGGTGATGCGAAAAAATTCGATTTACCCCGGAGCATGCTCAATTCCGGAGATCTGAATTTCAGCTTCAGCGGCTTGAAGACAGCGGTGCGCTATTTGTTGCCGAAAGTCGTAATCCCGAACGAAGTCGAGGGATCCCGGGCCGAAAGCTTTAAGGTAACGTATCGGGATCCCTCGACTGACACTGGGGATGACATGCTGGCGGATCTCTGCGCCTCCTTTCAACAAGCAGTCATCGACGTCCTGCGCGAAAAGAGCTTGCGCGCACTGCAACAAACCAAATCGCGACGTTTGACATTGAGCGGCGGGGTGAGTTGTAATCGCGCTCTGCGAGAAAATTTGCGCGCGGCCTGCCAGAAGAATGGAATCGACTTTCCTGTCGCTGATTCTTGGTTGTGCACCGACAATGCAGCCATGATCGCGTTCGCCGCGATGTTGCGATTGGAAAACGGAATTGTTTCATCTTTGGCGGAGGAAATCGATCCCAACCTCGCGCTCGCGTGATTTCTTTCGGGGTAGCGCACGCAACGCCAGCCCTGCTCGGACCTCGCGTGTTGGTTTCGGCGGCTCGCCGAAACGATCTTTCTGAGGAGCGCAGGCTACCAGCGTGCGCTCCCAGATCACAAAATCAATATTCGCGAATGAGCAGGTAGTTCGCGAGTTCTCGCAACGGCTCAGCTTCTTTGCCAAAAATCTTGAGCGCGTTTTGCGCAGTGTTGGTCAACCGCCGCGCTTCGCCGCGCGATGCGTCCAGCCCGATTACCGCGGGATAGGTCGCCTTCTGGGCAGCGACATCTTTGCCAGCGCTTTTGCCGAGCTTCTCCGTCGTCTGCGTGACGTCGAGAATGTCGTCGATCACTTGAAAGGCCAGGCCGAGCGCGTAGCCGAACTTTGTAATGGCGCGCAACTTTTTCGCGTCGGCATTTGCGCTCATCGCACCAAGACGGACGGAAGTTGTGATCATAGCCGCGGTTTTATTTTCGTGGATGTAGCGAAGTTCATGTCGCGAAACCTTTTTCCCTTCCGCTTCGAGATCTGCCACCTGACCGGCAATTAATTTGCGGCTGCCGGCCGCGATCGAGATCTCACGAAACATTTCGGACATGGAATAGCGGCGCGTCGGTTTGGCGCGGGCCGCAATTTCGAACGCGACGGTGAGCAAGGCATCGCCTGCAAGGACGGCGATACCGTCACCGAAAACTTTGTGGCAGGTCGCGCGGCCGCGCCGAAAATCGTCGTTGTCCATGCTCGGCAAATCATCGTGCACCAGCGAATAGGTGTGGATGCATTCCATCGCGCAGGCCAATGGAAGCGCCTCAATCAGTTTCCCTTTGCAGCCTTCGGCAGCGGCAAGGCAAAGAATCGGGCGCAATCTTTTGCCGCCGGCGAACAAACTGTAGCGCATCGCTTTATGGATCGTGGGCGGCGGCGCGTTTTCCTTTGGCAGGAAACGATCCAGCGCCCGATCGATCATCTCTTGTCGAGCGATCAGATACGTTTTCAGGTTCATGGACGTCTCTTGGATGCTGGATCCCGGATGCTGGATGCTCAACGGGAAAATTGGTGGCACGCACACGAAATTCTGGGTAGCGCACGGAACGCCAGTCCGACTTGGAGCTCGGACGCGCTTGGAAAATTATTTCCTAAGTTTTCCCGGCTCGCGCGTGAATCTTCTAAACGACAATGCCCGAGGGTGATGCGAACGTGGATTCGGAGCGGATGCAGGTTCTGCTACGAAGATTTGAGATTCCGTTGCCGCAATTCGCGACCCGCATCACGGGCGACTGGGACCGAGCGCGTGACGTGGTGCAGAAAACTTTTGTGAAATTTCAAAACAACGGTGCGTTTTAAAATCCGGAGCCGGCCCTTGGCTTTTCACCGTTTGCCGGAACGGAGCGCTCAACGTTTGCCGAAAAGATTTCTTGAGCTGGTGCGGAAAGCAGAGGCGCTGAAACGAGATTAAGGTGCTGTAGCTGCCGTCGTCCCTGGCGGCAGATTGCAATGGACATATCCTGCCTCCAGTGACGGCGGCAGCTACAACGCCTCAAATATTCTCCGCGGTCTCCGTCGTCGCCACCGGTTTCACGCGCATAGCGAGAAATGCGCCGAACAACAAGATCGCGGCGCTCCAAAGTTGTGCGCTAGTTAAATGTTCGCCGAAGATCCAAGCGGACAGAGCCACTGCGCCGAGCGGGCAGAGCAGTTGGAGCGTTTGGGCAAGGGCGACACCGATTTCCTGGATGGCAACGTAATAAAGAACATGCGCCATCGTGATGCAGGTTACGGCCGAGATCGCGAGAACGAGATTTATGAACCAGCTTACCTCCACCGGGGTCGCAACATTTCCGAAAGCACAGGTTAGGGGGAAAAGCAGGACCGAGGTAATGAAACTAATGAGACCAAAACTACGAATGGAACCGAGCCGGGCAGATGGACGTTTTACCAGGACACCATAGAGCGCCCAACAAATGGTCGCGATAAAGGCAATCAACAATCCGCGAATAGCGACGTGCCCGGCGGTAGCCCCGGGTTGAAACCAAAACACGCCAATTGCGCCGATTAATCCCAGCAAGGTGCCGACTTGGAATTGCCATTGCCTAAGAATGTGGCGCTCTTCCGGAAAGAAAATGAGCGCAAGTAGCGCGGTCATGATCACCGAAGAACGGGTGAAAATGGCGTAAACGCCGGGACCGATGTAAAAGAGGGCAATCGTCTGGGTGATTTGATGGACGACGTTCGGGACTGCTGGGATCAGGCAGAGGGCGAACACGCGAAGATCGAGCCGCGGTCCGCCGCGCCGAATGCGAAAGGCGACAAAGGGTGCGATCGCGATGCAGGCGACGCTGTAGCGGTAGAAATTTTGCGCCCAAACATCGTAGTAACGCAGCAGATAAAATTGGAAAAGCGATGGTAGCGACCAAATGATAACGGTGGCGAAAAGTGCCAGATACCCTCGAGAAATGCTGCGTCCCCCCGAGCGCGGCCTCGGTGACATGATGGCGGACAAAAATTTCACGGACTTGAATTTTGCTGGCTTACTGGCATTTGATCGCGCAAAAAGGTAGTTGCCAAAGGAGGAGCCATGACCATTTCAAAATTTCTATCGATCGCAGCAATTATTTTTTCACTGACAATCCTGAGCGCCGAAGCGAAGCCGCCAGCCGGATCATCCGATGTGAGCAGCCGCGTCAACAAAGGCGTGGAGCTGGCGCAGCAACACAAATACGACGAGGCAATCAAGGAATTTAACGCCGCGATCGAGGCGAATCCGAAAAGCGCCAAGGCCTACTTAAATCGCGGGACGGTCAAACGCGCGTTGCAGAAATACGATGAGGCGATGGCGGATTTCGCCAAGGCAATCGAGATCGCACCGAAGGATGAGATGGGATACCTCGAGCGAGGCCAGACTTTCGTCATGCAAAAGCAATATGGGGAGGCCTTGGCGGATCTGAGCAAGGCGGCCGAGCTGAAACCGGACGACACCATGGCGATCCGACTGCGGGGATTTGCCGAGATCGGGATGGGCGACTGGGATAAGGCGGCTGCGGATTTTACCGCGGTCTTGCAGAAGGATCCAAACGATGCGCAAGCTTACGAGCGTCGCGGCTTCGTCTATCGCAGCCAGAAGAAATACAACGAGGCGATCGCCGATTACGACAAGAGTCTGGAGATCAAACCCGATCCCGACGTTTACGCGAAGCGGGGCTACACCTACGTCACCTATCTGCAAAATTACGAGAAAGGAATCGCGGATTATCAACAAACCCTCAGGATCAATCCCAACGATTACGATACGCAACAGCGCTTGCAGTACGCGCAATCGGCCCTCGCCGCCAAAAACGCGCCGGCGGCGGCGCCCACTCCGGCTCCGACACCGCAGCGTGGCTTTTTTACGCCACTAAACATCGGAATCGCGCTGGTCGTCCTGTTGGTTTTGATCGGGATAATTTTCGTTGTCATGCGTCGCCGTGGAGGCGGTGAAGACGAGGCCGCGTCGAGCGGGCGGATCCGCTAAGAATTTGCTTTGACAGGGCAGGCCCGGCTGATAGTTTGCGGACGCTTTTTGCTGGACGAAGCGGTCCCAAGGTCGTTCAAACGGCGGCTCTGGGACTTTTGCTTCTCTGGCGCGAGCGAAACCGGTTCGCCCATGTAGCTCAGTTGGTAGAGCACGTCCTTGGTAAGGACGAGGTCACCGGTTCAATCCCGGTCATGGGCTCCAGTGAGCCTGCCAGCACAAAGCACCAGACGAAGTTTAGTTTAAACAGGAGAATTCGAAAATGGCTAAGGAAGCATTCAAACGCGATAAGCCGCACGTGAATGTCGGCACCATCGGACACGTAGACCACGGCAAAACAACTTTGACCGCAGCAATCACTACCGTTCTTGCCAAAAAAGGCATGGCCGAGGTGCGCAAGTACGCTGACATCGATAACGCACCGGAAGAAAAAGAACGCGGCATCACCATTAACACCGCGCACGTGGAATATCAGAGCGAAAAGCGACACTATGCGCACGTCGATTGCCCCGGTCATGCCGACTACGTCAAGAACATGATCACGGGTGCCGCGCAAATGGACGGTGCCATCCTGGTGGTTTCGGCCGCGGACGGTCCGATGCCGCAAACGCGCGAGCACATCTTGCTAGCGCGCCAGGTAGGCGTGCCCTCAATCGTCGTGTTTTTGAACAAAGTGGACATGGTGGACGATCCAGAATTGCTCGATCTGGTGGAAATGGAAGTGCGCGACCTGCTTACGCAGTATGAATTTCCGGGCGACAAAATTCCGATCGTGAAGGGCAGCGCGCTTAAGGCGCTTGACGGCGACGCCGATCAAGAGAAACAAGTGCTCGCCCTCGTCTCCGCTATTGACGATTACATTCCTGTACCAGACCGGCCGATCGATCAGCCATTCCTGATGCCAGTCGAAGACGTCTTTAACATTGAAGGTCGCGGCACGGTCGCGACCGGTCGGGTTGAGCGTGGCGTGCTCAAGAAAATGGAGGAAGTCGAGATCGTCGGCATTCGTCCCACCGCCAAAACAACCGCGACCGATATCGAGATGTTCCGCAAACTTCTCGATGAAGCGCGCGCGGGCGACAACGTCGGGGTGCTTCTGCGCGGCACGAAGAAAGAAGAGATCGAGCGCGGTCAGGTCATCGCCAAGCCGGGCACGATTAAGCCGCACAAGAAGTTCAAGGCGGAAGTGTACGTCTTGAGCAAAGAGGAAGGCGGCCGTCACACCCCATTCTTTACCAATTACCGGCCGCAATTTTATTTCCGCACCACTGATGTGACCGGGACGGTCAAGTTGCCAGATGGCGTCGAAATGGTCATGCCGGGCGATAACGTCGCCATTGAGGTCGAGTTGATTACCCCGATCGCGATGGAAAAGACGATTCGCTTCGCCATTCGCGAAGGCGGCAAAACCGTTGGCGCCGGTCGCGTGAGCGAAATTCTGGATTAATATATCTCTTCCGCTTCGTCGGTTCTCTTTGAGCATTCTTCGAGAAAGAGGAGATTAAGAGGAAGTGAAGGAGGAAGATTTTTTACGCCAGTAGCTCAATTGGTAGAGTAGCGGTCTCCAAAACCGTCGGTTGGGGGTTCGAGTCCCTCCTGGCGTGTTGTTTCGCGGAAGAGTTAAAAAGTTAAAACGGTTACAATGTTAAATTGTCAGATGTAAGTGATCCAGATCCGTTTCAACAATGTAAGATTTTGACAACTTAGCCTCGCTCCCTCCCCATGCTCACGAAAATAAGGACTTTCTTCAGTGAAGTGAAGGTTGAGCTACAGAAATGTTCCTGGCCGTGGGACCCTAAGGAGAAGGGGTTCAGGAAATATAAAGAGCTGTTTGACTCGACCGGGGTGGTCATCATTTCGATGCTTTTGTTAGGCGGTTATGTCTCTCTCTTCGATTTTATTCTCGTTAACGTCGTCCATTTCTTTACTCGTATTCACTAATTAGATATGGCCCACGCACTCGCAGCCAAGGATCAGTGGTACGTTGTGCACGTGCTCTCCGGCCAGGAGAACAAGGTCAAGGATAATATCGAGAAGCGCGTCAAAACGGAAGAAATGAGCGACGTCATCTACGAAGTGCTCGTCCCAACCGAGCGCGTTTCCGAAATCAAGAAAGGCAAAAAAAGCGAGACCACACGAAAATTTTTTCCCGGTTACCTCATCGTGAACATGCATCTGCTCGATCTGGACAACCAGCTGGTCGATCGCACCTGGTATTTCATCAAGGATACACCAGGAGTAATCGGGTTTGCCGGCACCAAAGATAAGCCTATCCCAATGCGACAATCAGAGGTCGAGTCAATGCTGGCACAGATGAAGGAACGCGAGGAAAAGGTGAAACCGAAAGTTTCATTTGAAGTCGGCGAGACGGTCAAGGTTGCCGATGGACCATTCCAAAACCAGAACGGTATCGTGGAAGAGATCGATCCTGAACGCGGTAAGTTGCGCGTCTCCGTTACCATTTTTGGCCGTGCGACGCCGGTCGAATTGGAATACTGGCAAGTAGAACGCGGCTAAAATCAGAGATCAGAAGTCAGAAGAAGTATTCGATTCAACGATTTAACAAATACAATGGCAAAGGAAATCGTAGCTCACATCAAACTCCAAATTCCAGCCGGTCAGGCCAATCCAGCGCCCCCCGTCGGCACCGCGCTCGGACCGCGCGGGGTCAACATCATGTCTTTCTGTAAGGAATTTAATGCTGCCACCCAAAAGCAAGCCGGCGATATCCTTCCAGTCGTTATCACTGTTTTCAAAGATAAGTCATTTACTTTCATCACCAAGAGCCCGCCCGCGGCAGTGTTATTGAAGAAGGCGGCCAACATCGCTGCTGGTTCTAAAGAACCTAACAAGACCAAGGTTGGAAAAGTAACGCACAAGCAAGTGATGGATATCGTGAGAACGAAGGCAAAAGACTTGAATGCGCGCAATGACGAAGCAGCTTTCCGCATCATCGCCGGCACCGCCCGCCAAATGGGCGTCGAAATTGTTGACTGATTTGAAACGACGTTCGGCCGCCAAGAGCTGGTGAATGAATGTGACGCTGCGCAATTCGACGCGCTGGGACCTTGGATTACTGGATTCGAGTTCGGAGGCACTCAATACGGCGGCCAGTATCGCGCAGACACTGACTCATGCGTTCTTCGTTTCATAAGCAGATTCAGGGAGCGACTTGCTGCTTCGAATCGTGGGCGAGACCAGCCTCTGCGCATTCTCGAATGCGGCTGCCTTGAAGGTGGTCACACCAGCGTTCTCGCCCAAGCCTTTCCAGAGGCGGAATCACTGCGGTGGATGTGCGCGAAACAAGTCTGGAGGAGGCAAAGTTCATTCTCTCGGCCTCGGGGATTACAAACGTTCGACTCCCCAAAGAGAATCTTAATGAGCCGTCTCCAGCTCTTGCACAGCAACACAATGCGATCTTCTGCGTCGGATTACTTTATCATCTGCGACAACCAGCAGAGTTTCTCGCACGAGCAGCCCAGTCGACTGGTTTTTTGTGGCTTTCCACCATCATTTGCGGTCGCCTTTTCGGCGAAGCTATTAGCACCCGCTGGCCGCAGTGAACCCGCAATCTTTTCAGCCGACGATTGGCTCTTTAGCTGACATGCTGTGGGCGGGCGGATTTAACGAAATCTCGCTTCTGGAAAAATCAGTGACGCCTGAAGGCAACGGTCCTGCCGTCTTATTGAGAGCGGAAAAGACTTCGACCAGCGGTTGGTTCAAGCCGCGCGTGTCCAACGAGATTGTTATCTGCCGCTGACTGTTGGTAGATCGTCGCTCGTGCCGAGATACTCCCAACGCTGCAACGCAATCGGCACATTCCCATTCTTCCAGACGAAATCGTGGAAAGCACGGAGGTTGAATTTATCACCTTGTTGCATCCGGGCGTCGGCGAGGAACTTCGTAATTTGGAGTTTGCCGATCTGATATGTGAGGGCCTGACCGGGGCCGGTGGAAAACGCGATCGCTTCCTGCCGTGCGGTTTGTGCGTCCATCGGAACTTTTTGCTCGAGATACTTGGCGGCTTCTTCTAACGAGAATTGGCCAAGCGCCAGCTTCACATCTACTTCCACCCGGAGCGCGCGCAGCCGCATGAAATTGTAAATAATCTCGCGGGTGTGCGGGCTGTCATCGAACAAACCGTTCTGTAACATCATCTCCTCGGCGTAAAAGCCGACCCCTTCGTTCGCGCCCGAGTCGTAATAATGCCGCCGAATTGGGTCTTCGTGCTTCCAGGAAAGGCAAAGTTGGAAATAATGTCCCGGAATTCCTTCGTGAACAATGATCGGCCGCGGATCTTGTGCAGTGGCGCGCCAGAAGTAACCAAGGTTCCCGGAAGGCTCGCTCACGTAGCGAATGCAATTCTCATTCAATCGCGACGGCGAAGTGAAGTCGTCGTTTTCGCTAAAGCCCAGAACGCGCAAATATTCTGGCATCGGACGTAGGGTATAATGCTGCAACCAACCCGGCACGGTAAGAATCCCGTGTTTGTCGAGGAACTCGCGAATCTTCGATTCCTTAGCGGCCGCATCTTTTATCCAGCTATCAATGTCCTTCGCGAGTTGAAGTGGCGGGACATTTTTGTTGCGTTCTTTCTCATAGCTTTCAAACGCTACCGCCCGATTCCATTCCTGTTGTCCCATCGCCAAAATTTGTTCGGGTGAGTAAGGGTAGAGAGCGACGTTTTTGAGAAAGAAAACGTAGGCGTCACGCCCGAGCGCGGTCTCGTTTGGCGACGACGGCAGTAGGTCCTGCAACGTTGCTCGAAAACGTTCCAGCGCATCAGCCGCGCGATTCGTTGCCGCGGTCAATTCCATTTCGCTCAGGGTGGTGACGGGACGTAACGACGTCGCCATTTTGCGCAATCGTTCCCGCACCCCCTCCAGCGCTTGAATCGCCACGGTCACGAACGGCGCCGGTGCTTTGTCGAGATTTTCAGAACCTTGCTGCAAGATCGACGGAACATTTTCGACACGGGTCAAAATTTCCCGGCTGCGTACTTCGTCGTATGGACCAGGCACTGTCAGCGCTTCCACGATTGGGGTGAGAGTTTGCTCGATGTAAAAATTCGGATCGCGTTTCCAGCGGGGATTCACCTCCAATTCCCAGTGCACTCGCGACAAGGCCGAACCGATTAGTCGGTAATCAACCTGCTGCGGGACCGGCCAACCGCTGGCATCGATTTTCTGGTAGCGCGCGTCGAAATCTTTCAGATCGCGGCTACGCTTGTCGATTGCGGCCGCTGACCAATCGCGCACTCCGCCCGGACGCTCGAGCCGATTCACGTCGTCGCCGGTAAACGGCGCATATTTCGCGCGCCAACTCCAAAAGTCGCTCGCCAGCTTGTCAAGCGTGTCTTCGGTCGGGATTGCTGACGGGGTTTGTCCGCAGATGCCGCGCGGCAACAGCAGCAGAAAAAGAACCAGGAACTTTCGCATCGTTTGCGCCGATTTGTCGGAAACTTGTTTCGTTGTCAACCGCCGCTGCCGTTTCTTAGCAGCGGCGTCTCTTGAATTTTATCGGAATAGCGAGCGAATGATTCGCGGAAAACGTGCATCAGATTCGCGTCATGCCAGATGATCATGTCAGTGTCGTTTTTCTTATAATTATCGTTCTGCCAGCCTTCGTTCCACCAGCAAAAGCCAATAATGGCGGGCCATTTCTCCGAAAAAATGTCTGCGAGGGCACCGCGCGCCCATTCTGCGGCATCGCAATGTTTGTTGTGCAAATCACAACCAAACTCCGCGATGAGGATTGGTTTGCCCGGTGCGATTTTGAGCAAACGAGGGTATGCCTCACGCATCTTAAAGGCGAAATTTTCCGCGCCATCTTCCATTCTCGGCGTAGTCGGACCATAAGCACTCAGCGCCACCCAATCGCAATATTTTTCGCCCGGAAAATAATTTTCGAAGGAGTTCCACTTTTGCTCCGGCTCATCCAGCCAGTTCACGTGCCAGATCCATTGCAAGTTGTCCGCGCCTTCCGCCCGCATCAGATCAACGATGCGACGGTATGCGCTAATATATTTCGCTGGTCCAACCTTGACGCCACCGTTCCATTTGCCATTCCAACTAAACCATTTGCCGTTCGGCTCCGTTCCCCATTCAATTAGCAACGGGGTGCCAAAATCTTTCGCCCCACGCGCCCAAGCACGGAGATCGTCGTCAAAATCTCCTGCGATAATCTTATCGAGCGAAAAGAATTTCTCGCCGTGGAGCTGATCGACATCGGATCGCAACATTAGGCGCACGTACGGGATCTTTCCCAATTGGCGAATCCACGAACAAATTGCTTCCGGAAATTTGCGTGACTCAAACCAATTATCGGAAAAATAAATCCAGGCCGCCTTGGTGCCGACCGTCTCTTCATAACGCTCGACGTCCTGCGGAGTGACATCGTGCTCGGTCGGATCGTGCGTGTCGGTTCCTATCCCGCCGAAATAAAATCCGTGATAGAGTTTTCCCGGTGACGGCGGTGCGACGGGACCGGCGAGAGCTGTGACTGCTGCAAACGTCATCCCGAGCGCAGCGAAGCACAGTCGAGGGATCCCGCCGCGCGACGAAATGCCACCACAGCGCAAACTCTCGCCGTCACTCGACATGACCGCACTGTAGCGGCACTCTATGACTGCCGAAACTCATACCGGACGACGGTCATCCGCCTCCGTCCACTCCGGCGAGACGAGTAGACCGCCGCTACAGATTGCTCGGGATGAACGCTAAGTCGCCATCGTGTCGCGAAATAGCTTGATGCGGTCGTGCGCGCTTTGCACTTCGGCGTACTGACGCAAAATAATTTCGCGCACCGGTGCGGCGAGATTTTCTTCTTCCATCGCCTCCTGGTATTCCTTGACCGCCGAATCTTCGCCTCGCTCGCACTCTGCCAGGATGGCGTGATCTTCGTGTTTCGCGATGGCGGACTTAAGATTGATCCAGGCCCGATGCATTGCACCGGCTGAGCTACCGCTGTCCTCGGGTTTGCTTTCGCCGAGAGCCACGGCCTGGCTTTGCAATTCACCGGCAAAACGGGCACGCTGCAGCGAATACTCGTTGAAAAGCGACTTAAGTTTCGGATCTGCCACTGCTTCCGCTGCCTGACGAAAACCTTCCTGTCCGTCCTTCAGCGTTTCGATGAGATCGTTGATTGTCGAGATTGTTTCCTTTTGTATAGCCATACCACCGTTTCGCGCGCGGTTGGCATTTCGCGTTCATCGTTCCTTGCGCGACGTGCGGCAGGTCGTAGTTTTTCTTATGAACAAAAAAGGGAAAGACTTCACAAAGGAACCGCCGCGCAGTCCGAAAACGCGGGTGAGCGGCTACGCCATTCTGGGGCGCACGATCGATAAATGCCGTGCGCTGCTTTGGGGCAACATCGGCGAATACCATTTCGATTGTCCGCTCGATAACATGCTCTTCGGTTTTAAGGGCATTAAGGGCGATGATTTCAAAGCTTTCGTCGAGACCGGCGCAAGCGATGACGAAATTGCGAAATGGGTCGATCGCAACGGCACTCCGAAAAGCGAAGAAGAAAAGCGCGCCTGGAGCGAGGAAGTGTTGCAGGTAAATCCTTACCAGGATCCGGAGAAACGTGATTGGTACGTCGAGCAATTGCAACCGCTCGGCCTCGATCCGAAAACGACACCATTGTTCGATTGGCTGGAGACCGACGACAAAGTGAGCTACAAAAAAGCGGCGTAAACTAAGGACAACAATTCATTGGAAGGGGCACGCAAGGTCGTGCCCCTTTTTCTTGGAAAACGTCCAGCACTCGGTCATCCCGAGCGACAGTCGAGGGATCCCGCGATCGAACCTTTAAGGTCACGCCACGGGACCCCCGGCTTCGCTCAGGATGACGAGTCCGGCGTAGCCTCGTTCCGGCTTCCAAAAACGAATTCTCGTTGACGGATAGTTCAATCAAAAGATGGGCATTTCACTGAAACCACAGCACTTGAATCGCTATCGTCAGATCGGTTGGCTATTAGCGAAATACGGACATTCCGACTTGGTCAAAGAAACGGGCCTTGAGGAAACGCTGACGGCTGAAGAACGCGTAACGCCTAAGGAAGAGGCCAAAGCAGACGAGCTGGCCGCGGATTTGGAGAAACTGGGTCCAACCTTTGTTAAGCTCGGGCAATTATTGTCCACGCGTGTGGAATTGCTGCCACGCGCTTATCTCGATGCCCTCTCCCGTTTACAGGACGAAGTCGAGCCGTTCGGTTTCGGCGAAGTCGAGAAGATGGTGACCACTGAGCTCGGAGTCAGAATGTCGAAGGCATTTTCCGATTTTGAATCGAAACCGATGGCGTCGGCTTCGCTCGGGCAAGTGCACCTCGCTCGTTTGCGCGATGGCCGGCCGGTGGCAGTGAAAGTGCAGCGCCCGAACATTCGCGAGCAGATGGTGGAAGATCTCGATGCCCTGGGCGACATCGCAGAGTTCCTCGATAACCACAGCGAATTCGGCCAACGCTACGAGTTCACCCGCATGCTGGAGGAGCTGCGAAAAAGTTTAATGCGTGAGCTCGATTACCGGCAGGAAGCCCACAACCTGACGACTATTCGCGAACAGCTCAAAGATTTCCCGCACCTCATCGTCCCGGCGCCGATCTCGGATTACAGCACGTCGCGAGTGCTGACGATGGAATACGTTCCAGGCATTAAAATCACGGAGATGAGTCCGTTGGCGCGAATGGAGTTCGATGGCGAGATGCTGGCGGAAGAACTTTTTCGTGCCTATCTCAACCAAATTCTGGTGGAGGGATTTTTTCACGCCGATCCGCATCCGGGGAATGTTTTCCTGACGCCGGATCATCGCATCGCATTGCTTGATCTTGGAATGGTCGGGCGGATCATGCCGCGTTTACAGGAAGATTTGTTGCAATTGTTGCTCGCAATTTCCGAAGGTCACGGCGAGGACGCTTCACAAATCGCGATTAAAATCGGTCAGCCCCGTCGCGAGTTCGATCAAACGGAATTCAGCCGCCGCATCTCCGAAATCGTAGGGCAGCAAAAGACGGCCACGGTCGAGCAAATGCAGGTGGGCCGGCTCGTTCTCGAAGTGACCCGATGCGCAGCGGAATCCCAGATTCGCGTTCCGCCCGAACTAACAATGCTTGGCAAAACCCTCCTCAATCTCGATCAGGTCGGCCGAACGCTCGCGCCGCAGTTCGATCCGAATGCGTCTATTCGCCGCAATGCGGCCGAGATTTTACGGCAGCGAGTGGTCAAAACTTTATCGCCCGGAAATTTATTCAGTGGGATCCTCGAAGCAAAAGACTTGGTTCAACGATTGCCCGCACGCTTGAACAGATTCTTCGATGCGTTGGCCAATAATGAATTCAAGGTCTCAGTCGATGCCATCGACGAGAAAACATTAATCGTCGGATTCCAAAAGATTGCGAACCGGATCACAGTTGGACTAATCATTGCAGCCCTGATTGTCGGCGCCGCGCTGCTGATGCGGGTGGAAACGAATTTCCGCATCTGGGGTTATCCCGGGTTGGCCATTATATTTTTTCTTTGCGCCGCCGGCGCGGGGATTGTTCTGCTTTTGAACATTCTTTTCTACGACAAGTCAAAGGGTGATTGAACGGCGCGAGACCTTGAATCCAAACCGGCTTCTGGTTTCGTCAAACCGACGACTCTTCTTATGAAAACGACCCTGTTCGCGTTGATCTCATTTCTCGCCGGTGGTTTTCTTTCCGCTCAAACACCAGGGCCGTCACCGATCTCGAAAATCCCGCCAAAGATTCCAGTCCGCGATTTTTTCCGCAATCCGGTCAGCCGCGGCTACGATCTTTCCCCGGACGGTCAGACGATTTCCTTTCTCCAACCGTGGGAATCGCGCCTCAATATTTTCGTGCGCCCGGTCGGCGGCGGTGAGGCGCGTCGATTGACATCAGAAAAAGACCGCGACATCCAGGAATATTTTTGGAAAGGAAACGATTTCGTCATTTATGGCATGGATGATCGCGGGGATGAAAACTTTCATCTCAAGCGTGTGAAGGTGAAAAACGGCGAGGTGAAAGATCTGACGCCATTTCCAAAAGTGCGCGCGGAGCTGGTCGACGATCTGGAAGACGTTTCCGAAAATGAAATCCTTTTCCGGATGAACAAACGCGATCCGAAGGTTTTCGATGCTTTTCGCCTGAACGTGCCGACCGGCGAGATGAAACTGGTGGCGCAAAATCCGGGCAATATTGACCGGTACATCACCGATCACGCCGGCAAGATTCGCGCCGCCGTCACCACCGATGGCGTGAACACGAGCCTGCTGACGCGGCCGGACGAGACTGCGCCATTTAAGACCGTGCTAACAACGAATTTCCGCGAGCAATGCGCCCCGCAGTTTTACACCTTCGATAACAAAGCGATTTATGCCAGTTCGAACATCGGCCGCGACAAATCGGCCATCGTGGTGATCGACCCCGAGACTGCGAAGGAGACGCAGCTCGTTTATGAAAACCCTGAGGTCGATGTCGATAGCCTGGCTTTTTCGAAGAAACGAAAGGTACTGACCCTTGCCTCGTTCGACACCTGGAAACTCGAGCGTCATTTCTTCGATCCTGAAACGGAATCCATCTACAAAACGCTCTCTGACAAATTGCCGGGATACGAAATCGATGTCGCCGCTCACGATAAAGCGGAAGAGAAGTTCATCGCGGTGGCGAACAACGACCGGACGCCCGGCTCGCGCTATTTGTTCGATAAAAAATCAGGTCAACTAACGAAACTGGTGGATGTCGCTCCTTGGTTAAAAGAAGAGCAACTCGCGCCGATGAAAGCGATCAACTTAAAAACACGCGATGGGCTAACGATTCATGGATACCTGACGCTGCCCCTGGGACGTGAGCCGAAAAATTTGCCGGTGGTAGCGAATCCACACGGCGGCCCATGGGCGCGGGATGTCTGGAATTATAATCCGGAAGTGCAATTTCTGGCCAACCGGGGCTATGCCGTGTTGCAGGTGAATTTTCGCGGCTCAACCGGCTATGGGCGGAAATTCTGGGAATCATCGTTCAAGCAATGGGGCCGCACCATGCAAGACGATATTAGCGATGGTGTGCAATGGCTGATTGAGCAAGGGATTGCCGATCCAAAACGGGTCGCGATCTACGGCGGCAGTTACGGGGGTTACGCCACGCTGGCAGGGGTGACCTTCACCCCCGATCTCTACGCCGCCGCGGTCGATTACGTTGGCGTTTCAAATCTGTTTACGTTTCTGAACACGATCCCGCCCTACTGGAAACCATATCTCGACATGTTTCATGAGATGGTGGGTGATCCGGTAAAAGATAAGGATCTGTTAACCGCAACCTCACCAGCGTTGAATGCGCAGAAAATTAAGACCCCGCTCTTTGTCGCCCAAGGGGCGCAGGATCCCCGGGTGAACAAGGCAGAGTCAGATCAGATCGTAAATGGATTGAAGAAGCGCGGCATCGATGTGGAATACATGGTCAAGGAGAACGAAGGCCACGGTTTTCATAACGAAGAAAACAAATTCGATTTCTACGAAGCGATGGAAAAGTTCCTCGACAAACATCTGCATCCCGAGACTTCAGCTCCTTCGAGCGCGACCAGCTCAGGATCGGGCTAATGGCAGCAGCAGTTTACAAGTGGCATCGGCATGCTTGCCGATGAGACATGCGCTCGAGCGCGTGTCAGGAGCATGTCGATCTAAGTTTTGATCAAGGGCGGCGGCTGATCTTCCGTTATTCCGGTATCGACGCCACCGCGCAATTTGCTATGACCTACGCCGTAAAGGAAATAAATCAGCAGACCAATTCCGAGCCAAACAAAGAAGCGGATCCAAGTCTCCAGGGGCAGGCTTAGCATCAGCACGAAGCAAAATAAGACCCCGAGGCTTGGAAACACTGGACTCATTGGAACGCGGAACGGGCGAGGCCGATTCGCGTCGGTCCGCCGCAAGATGATGACGCCGAGGCAAACAAGAATGAAGGCGAAGAGTGTTCCGATGTTTGTGAGGTCAGCCAACGAACCAATATCAACGATC
>Ga0209805_1000367_pt1 | contig 27412 bp, 33 predicted proteins | sample GraSoiAngelo_148_FD_185905 | JGI IMG/M metagenome (GOLD analysis project Ga0209805, IMG submission 185905) | Grasslands soil microbial communities from the Angelo Coastal Reserve, California, USA - 14_1009_09_20cm (SPAdes) (version 2) | ecosystem: Environmental > Terrestrial > Soil > Grasslands ...
GGGACGACCGATCTGGTAGTTGACGTCGTGGGCTGGTACGGCTGATCCGGACGGGTCCTTTCAGTAGGCCTAAGCCGGAGTTGCACCGAATGGTGCCCGTGGGGGCCTTCGGCTGAGGTGCGACCTCCTAGCCCGGGTGTCGCGGCTCAACCGAAGTAGGTGTCGCGCATCAACCGAAGTAGGTGTCGCGCATCAACCGAAGTTCTGTCGCGCATCAGCCGAAGGCCTGTTGGCGCGCTTCAGCCGAAGCTGCACATGTGAGTGGTGCCCGCGCACGGACTCGAACCGTGAACCTTGGGTTTAAGAGACCCCTGCTCTGCCAAATTGAGCTACGCGGGCCGGGAGCCGGGTTCCGATTCTACCCACCGCGAGTCTCGGTCCGCCCTTAACCGGACCGGTTGGCGGAGACCCGTCGATTGCCTAGCCTCGCCAGATGCGTGCCCGCATCCCGCTCGATGTCGATCTCGAGGACAAGCTCATCTACGGCCTCTCGCCCCTGCGGTTCGTATACGTGCTGGTCGCTGGCGTCGCCGCGATGGCGATCTGGAGCTCGAACACGGGACCCGCGGCTCTGCGAGGCACCGCCTGCGTACTTGTCGCGATTCTTGGCGCCGCAGCGGGTTGGCTGCGTCACGAAGGTCGCCACTTGGACTGCTGGGTGAGTGACATTGGAGCCTTCCTGCTCCGCAACTACCGGCTCGAGCTGGCGCCGGTCAAGGCCGGCCAACAAGCGCGGCTTGGTCCTCGCAGCCTGAGCGTGCACGGCGTCTTGCCGGGCTCGGGCGCCACGACCGTGACCGCCGAGCTGGCTGCCGCGCTCGCCGCGCTTGGTACCGCGCCGCGCCTGGCCGCGTCGCCGGCTGCAGCCCTGCGACTCGGGATGAAGGGGACCGGTCGCCATCCGGTTCTCGACCTGGAGGTGGCCGAGACCCGGGGGCGAGCCGGGCTGGAGGTGGCCGAGGCGGCCCGCGACGCCGATATCGCGCTGCTCGTAACGCCTGCGGACGTCCCGCTTGAAAGCCTCCGTAAAGTCGCCGGCGCGCTCAAGCCTCCGCGCGAGCTGGTGCTGGTGATCAACCGCGCACCACCGGGCCGCGAATGGACCGAGCTGCTCGACGCGGCGGGCGCCCAGCGGGCAGTCGCTCTACCTTTCGACCCCTGGCTGGCCGAAGCCGAGAGGAAGGGCGAGCCGGCTTTCAACCCGATCCTCCGCGGGCTTGCGGCTGAGCTCGTGCGTTCGCCGTGAGGCTCATCGCACCGGTCGTCAGGCGGGTCTCGGGACTGCCGCTGGGCCCGGTCAATGAGACGCTGGCTCTCTTCGAGACCGACGGCCTGGGTTTCCTGGGCGCCAGCCGAGAGGACCAGGACCGCTGGCTGGCCGGCTTTCGCGCGCTGCTCGATGGCCTGGCGGGTCCGATCCAGGTCGTGATCGAGTTCCAGCCCGGCGAGCTGGACGAGGCCGAACTCCTGGACGGCGAGTCCGCGCCCCCGCCGCCGGCCGGTGCAGCCGCCATGCTTCGGGCCGACACCGCGTTCGTCGAGAAGATTGCGAATTGGCGCAGCAGTCGGTCGCGTGAGGTGACCGTGGTCGTAGCCGGCGAGGAAGCCGAGACCACCCGGCGCGCGCTGACAGCGATCGGCGTGCGGGTCAGCGACCGCGAGAAGGCGGCGCCCGGTTCCGGAACCGAGTCGCGGCCCGACTACCGGGACGCCGAGGGCTGGCACCGCACCTGGTATCTGGAGCGCTTTCCCGGAGGCGAGCTGGAGCCTGGTTGGTTGCTGCGTCTGGTGCCACCCGACCGCCGGGCCGCCCTCGCCTGGCACGCCCGGCCGCTTCCAACTGATCTGGCGGTCTCCTATCTCCAGCGCCAGCTCAACAACATGCGCACCAGCCAGGTCGAGGTCGCGCGGCGGGGTGCCACCGACCCGGTGCTGGCCGGGGCGGTACCGGCCGCCCAGGAGCTGCAACGGCGGCTGGTCGCCAGCCGCGACCGCGCCTTCCAGGTTGCGGTTTACCTGACCATCACGGCCCGAACCAGGGAGGAGCTGGCCGGCGCGACCGGCGATGTGGAGGCCGCCGCGCGCGGCGCCCTCTGCACTCTCCGGCTGTGCCACTACAGGCAGGCCGACGGGCGCCTGGCCACGCTGCCGGCTGGCAACGATGGGCTCGGCCGCAGCCGGGTGGTCGACACGACCGCCCTCTTGACGTTCCTGCCCTGGCTGGACGCCGAGCTTGCCGACGCGAACGGCCTCGTCCTCGGCCGCACCCGAGCCACGGGCATGCCGGTCCAGGTCGATCCCTTTGACGATGTCCGCTACGAGAACGCCAACATCGCCGTTTTCGGCCACTCCGGCGCCGGCAAGACGTACCTGCTCTCGAGCCTTCTCCTCGGCGCCGTCGCCCGCGGTGCCCAGGCCTTTGTCATCGACCCCGAGCACGAGTACGGTCGCCTGGCCAGGGCGGTGAATGGTGTCGACGTGCCGCTCGCGCTCGGCTCCGGTCACGCCCTGAACGTCCTGGAGCCGAAGCCGCCGGGAGCAGAGGAGAGCTGGCTGGGGCCTGCGGTCGCCGACGCTCTCGATCTCGTCAACGTGATCTGCGGCAGCCTCGACGAGGTCGAGCGCGCGCTTACCGAAGCGGCGATTCGCGACGCCTACTCCGCCGCGGACCACCCGGTTTTGCGAGATGTCGCGGCGCACCTGCCGCCAAGCTCTCGCCCCGCCAGGATCCTGCAGCGCTGGGTCGGAGGCAGTCTCGGCGCGATGTTCAGCAGCCCCACCAACGTCGACCTCGACGCGCCGCTCGTCGTCTTCGGGATGCGTGAGCTCCGCGAAGAGATGGTCGGCGCGGTCCACTACCTGCTGGCGGAGGCCCTCTGGAGCCGCATCAAGGACCGCCGGCGCCGCTGCCTGCTGGTGGTCGACGAGCTGGGGATCCTCTTCGAGGACGCGACCATGCGCCGGTTCGTCGTCCGGCTGGCCCGCCGGATTCGCAAGTACAACGGCAGCCTCGTCTTCGCGACCCAGAACCCGGGCGACCTGCTCGCCACCGAGCAGGGCACGGTAGTCGCCACCAACCCGGCGATCCGTTTCCTGGGTGCGCAGCGGCCGACTGAGGCTCAGAAGCTGCAGCGCGCGTTTCAGCTCAGCGATTCCCAGCGCCAGGCGCTGGAGGCCGCCCGGCGCGGCGATTTCCTGGTCGCTGCGGGCCCCGAGCGGGTTGCCTTTCGCGTCATCGTCCCTCCCTGGCAGGCGGCCCTGATCCGGACCGTATAATCCCGGGCCGTGCCCGCCAGGTTCGAGCTCGGGCTCGCCGAGGGACGCTTGCGCCTGGCCTGGCCCGCCGCGGCCTCCCTCGACTCCATAGTCGCCACCTGCCAGACAGCTGATGGAACTCGGCACGAGGGCGAAGGCTGGCGAAGCCGCGACGGTGCCTTCGAGTGCGCCTGCGGGCCACTCACTGTCCGACTGACCTTTCGCGGCGGGCGAGCGGCGAGAATCCGCCTCCGCGGAACCGCGCGTCAGTACTGCGAGATCGTCGCCTTGGGGATTGCCGGCCGGCTCGAATTCCAGGCCGACAGCGCCACTTGGTGGGTCTACAACGGCTACCAATCCTGGGACGCGGCTGACGTGGTGCCGGCCGGTGGCGCCCGACCCTCCTACTGGACGGCTGCCGTCGCGGATGCCGACGGCCGGGCGCTGGTCATGGCGGCGAGGTCGGCCGCGAGGCTCGTGACGCGCTTCGACTTGAAGTCGGGCCGGCTGGCCATGACGCAAGGTGCGGCCCCGGGGCCCTTAGAAGCTCGGCCCCACTGGACGGCTCGGCGCGGTCAGCTCTGGCGCGGAGAAGACCTTGTCCTGCAGCTCGTGGACGACGTCTGGGATGGCCTCGCCGAGCTCAGCGAGCAGGTATTTGGACCACGCCGGCGGCGTGGCGATTCGCCGCCGCGCCGCGTGCCCCAAGGCTGGCTCAGCTGGTACCACTACGGCACCTGGGTGACCCGGGAGGACGTGCTCCAGAACGCCGGCATCCTCGCCGACGGAGCCCTGGCCGGCCTGGGCTACGACCAGGTCCTGGTCGATGACGGCTGGCAGGAGGCATATGGCGACTGGATTCCCAACCGGAAGTTCGACCCTAGCCTTGGCGACCTTGCCGCAAGGCTCACTCGGAGAGGCCAGGTGCCGGGGCTCTGGATCGCTCCGTTCCTCGTCAGCACCGGTTCCGACCTTGCCCTTCACGGCCCGGCCGACTGGTTTCTCAGCGACCCGTCCGGCGGTGGCCGCCTGATCGACCCCGTCCACGTCAGCTTTGGTCCGATGTACGTCCTGGACGCTCGCCGGCGGCGCGTCCAGGACCACCTCGAACGGACCTTCGCTGGCCTCCGCGAGCAGGGCTTTCGGCACTTCAAGATCGACTTCCTATATGCGGGCGCCTACCCCGGAGTCCGGGCGCTGCGCGATGGCTTGCGTGCGATTCGCCGAGGAGCGCGGGACGGCTACCTCTGCGCGAGCGGGGCGCCGCTTCTGCCCCTGGCGGGACTTGTCGACGGCTGCCGGATCGGCCAGGACACAGCCACCCCGCTCTATGACTTCGAGAAGGGGGAGCCGGTCTGCCGCATCTTCGGCGACGAGGTGCTCTGGATCGCCCGCAACACTGCTTGCCGCCATTTCCTGGACCGCTGGTTCCAGCTCGACCCCGACGCGGCCCTGGTTGGAGCCAACCTGACGGTTGAGCAGGCTCGTCAGCTCGTCACGGTGGTCGCTCTCGCGGGCGGCCCCTTCTTCGCCACCGACGACCTGGCTCGTCTTGCGCCGGAGCGCCTGGCGCTGCTGACAAACCCGGAGGTCCAGGCCCTCGTGGGCGGACCGCCCGCCCGGCCCGACTGGGACCCGACAGCCCATCCGCTGGCCGCCGTCTGGCGGCGCGACGACGTCTTGGCTGCCTTCAACTGGGCTGGACCCGCGCGCCAGCTGGTGATCGAGGCGCCGCCGCGGCGGCCGGTGCGCGACCTCTGGAACCGAGTCGAAGTGGAGTTCGGCGTGGGCGACCTGGAGTTGAAGCTGCCGCCATCTGGAGTCCATCTCCTGAAGTTCGAGGGAGCGGGTAGGCTAAGGGCGTGGCTCGAGTGATCCATCTCCGGCTCCGAAATCTGCCGCCGGAGCGGACCTCTCGGCTGGAGGACCAGGTTGAGCAGCTGGCCGGCTCGCGGGAATGGCGAAGCGGGCCGCCCTGGATCGCTACCGACCTCTCGCGGGGACTCTTCGAAACCGAGTACCTGCGACACCTGCGCAACGCCGAAGGCCGTGAGATCGGAGCGGCCGGGTTCCTGAAGATGGCCGGTGACGAGACCGACGCTCTGGTCCTTCTCTTTTTCCTTCGAGATCGCAGCGCCGAGTATGGAGCCGACGTCGAGTGGCGCGATGATGAGCATCCGCTGGCCAAGCTCCGCCGCCTGCAGTTCCACCGCGGGCTCCTGGACGGCAGCCGTCAGCTCGAAGATCACCTCGCTCGGCGGCCGGTGATCAAGAAGGTCATGGGCCAGGCGATCACCTTCTACCCGCCAAGCTACCGCGTGCATTCGCAGGCGCCTGGCCACCCGCAGCACTGGGGTTATTCGCTGCACGGGCTGCGGGCCTACGCGCCGACGCTGCTCGAGGCCGAGCAGGAGGCCCTGAAGATCCTCCGGGGCCTACGCCATCTCGGTTAGCGTCAAGCAGGCGGAGGGGGCCTTCTCAGCTCTGGATGGCACCCGTCTCTACTGGCGCGGTTGGGTCCAACCGGGGTCGCGGGTCACCTTCGCAGTGCTGCATGGACACGGCGAGCACTCCGGCCGGTATGCCGGCTTCGCGACCGCCATGTCGGCCCGCGGCTACTCGACGTACGCCTTCGATTGGCGCGGCCACGGACTCAGCGAAGGCCAGCGCGGCCACGCCGGCAGCTTCGATGACCTGACCGGTGACGCGAGGCTCTTCATCGAGGAGGTTCGGCGGGCTCAGGCCGGCGAAGAGGTGCTGCCCCTTGGCCACTCCGTGGGTGGCTCGATCCTGCTCAGCGCGATCGTCCGAAGCCAGGTCCAGCCACGGCGTTTCGCCGTCTCCAGCCCGGCATTGCGAGTCCGCGCCAAGGTCCCTCAGTGGAAGCTTGCCGCGGCAGGAGCCTTGTCACGCTTGGCGCCCAAGGTGGCGCTCGCCACCGACTTGGAGACCGCGGCGATCTCCCGGGAGCCGGCCGTCGTGGAGGCATACGAGAAGGATCCCCTGGTCCATTCCAGGATGACCGCGCGCCTCTACGCCGAGTGGAGTGCCGCCAACGCCGAGATCATGAGCCGGGCGGGCGAGATCAAGGTGCCCTTTTTCGCCTCTCACGGTACCGACGACCGCATCATCGATCCGCTCGCCACCGAGGAGTTCTACAAGCGGACGGCAATCGCCGGCAGCGTGCTCAAGCTCTACGCGGGCTCCTACCACGAGCCTTTCAACGACCTCGACCGGGAGCAGGTCTTCAGCGACCTCGCAACCTGGGTCGGCTGACGCCGCTTCGCCGGTTGCGGCTCGTCATCCAGCGAGTCAGGTCGGCGGCCGTGTCCTGGGACGGCAGCCGCAACGAAATCGGCTCTGGCGTGGTTGTGCTTGTCGGAGTGGGTCCGGACGACGCTGAGAACGACGCCCGCCGCCTGGCTGAGAAGGTCGCGACGATGCGGATCTTCAAGGACGCGACCGGCCGCAGCAACCAGAGCCTCGAAGATGTGCAGGGCGAGGCCCTGGTCATCTCCCAGTTCACCCTTTACGCCGACTTGAGCCGGGGCAGGCGACCTGGTTTCACGGGCGCGGCGGCGCCCGAGCTGGCAGAGCGCCTCTACGGGGAGTTCGCCCGCGCCCTCGGCGCCCGCGGCATCACCGTCCGCACCGGTGGCTTCGGAGCGGACATGGATGTGGAGCTGGTAAATCAGGGCCCGGTCACGATCGTGGTCAGCACCGACGAGTGGCCGACCCGGCAGGCTTAAGGCGCTGAAGTCAGAAGTCGTCGCTCCGCCGCTGGATCGTCGCGCCTACCTCACGGCCTACGGGGCCCTGGGGCTGACCGCGTTCATCTGGGGCTTCTCCTTCGTGCTGATCAAGGCCGGCGTGGCCACCCTCGATCCGGCGGTCCTGGTCTTGATCCGTACCGGGAGCGCGTCGGTCTTCCTCCTGGCGGTGATCCTGCTGACGCGTCGTCGCCCTTTTGGCGGCATCAGGCGACGCTTCCCCGGCTTCCTCTTCATGGCCGTGACCGGAAGCGTCATACCGTTCACCGCGATCGCTTGGGGGGAGCTCCACATCTCCAGCGGGCTGGCCGCGATCTTCAACGCCACCACTCCGCTCTGGACGGCGATCATCGCTTATTGGCTCACCCCTAACGAGCGCCCCAGCCCGCTGAATTACCTCGGTGTCGCCGCGGGCTTCGCCGGCACCGGCATCCTGATCGCGCCCCAGCTGGGCGATCCCCTGCACGCGGGGGTGCTCGGCAGCCTCGCGGCCATCGCCGGCGCGGCCAGCTACGCGGTCGCCGCGATCGGGCAGCGGCGGCTGCTGCCGGGCGTCGATCCCATCGAAGGGTCCTTCTGGCAGATGGCGCTGGCCACGATCCTGATCCTGCCGATCGCGGCGCCCGCGCTGACCCACGCGCATCCGACCCTGGTCTCGGTCGGCGCCTCACTCGTGCTGGGCGTCGCGGGATCAGGAGTCGCGTCGATCCTCTATTACTTCCTCATCAACTCACTCGGCGCGACCCGCGGCGCCTCGGTCACCTTCCTGATCCCGGTGACCGCCGTGTTCTGGGGCTCCCTGCTTTTTCAAGAGCGGATCACGCTGCCGATCCTGGGTGGCATGGCCGTCATCCTTCTCGGCGTCTTCCTGACCAGCGTCCGGCGCCGGCAGACGGCTGCAACCGAAGCCAGGCCGGCCGCCTGACTCGTGAGCGATTACCTTCAAGCCCACGCGCGCGCCATCGATGAGGCGGCGGCCCGGATCGCGCCGCACATCCGCCGCACCCCGACACTCACGACCGATCTCGACCCAGACCTGCTGCTCAAGCCCGAATGCTTCCAGGTGACGGGCTCTTTCAAGCCGCGGGGCGCCTTCAATGCGATCCTGAGCCTGGCCGCACGCGACCCGGCGCCGAGGGGCTTGATCACCGCCAGCTCAGGCAACCATGCCCAGGCCGTGGCCCTCGCCGCCCGGACCGCAGGGCTGCCAGCCGTGGTCCTGATCCCGGAAGGTGCCAACCCCGCGAAAGTCGCCGCCACCCGCGCCCTTGGCGCTGAGGTGATCACCGCCGGCATCAGCTTCGAAAACCGCGACCAGCGGCTGGCCGAAGAGGTCGCGGCGCGGGGGCTCGCCCTAGTCCACCCATACGACGACTGGGACGTGATCCACGGCCAGGGCACCGCTGCTCGCGAGCTGCTCGAGGACCGGCCCGACCTAACCGCCATTGCGACACCAATCGGCGGTGGGGGTCTGCTGAGCGGAACCGCCCTGGCCGCCAAGGCCCAGAACCAGGAGATCCAGGTGATCGGCGTCGAGCCGGCCAACGCCGACGACGCCTACCGCTCGCTCCAGATGAAGGAGCGCCAGCGGCTCCCGCGGGCTCCCGACACCATTGCCGACGGCGTCAGGACGCTCAGCATCGGACAGCGGAACTTCGAAGTTCTTGTCGCGAACCGGACCATCGAGGCCATCGTCACGGTCACCGAGGCAGAGATAGAAGAGGCCCTGTCAACCGCCTGGCTGCGCTTGAAGCTGGCGCTTGAGCCGACTGGGGTGTTGCCGCTGGCTGCCTACCTGGCCGGCAAGCTGCCGAAGCCCCAGAAGCCGGCCGGGGGACGCGGTCCGGTTGCCCTCATCCTCACGGGTGGCAACTTCGACCCGGCAGGCGTGGCTAGGCTATTAGCCAGCCATGGGTAGGCCGTGACCTCGTCGATCCCCGTGAAGGAGCTGATGACTCGCGACGTCATCACGTTCACCGAGGACGAGGAGGTCGGCGCCGCCGCGCAGACGCTGAGCAAGAAGCGGATCACGGGCGCGCCGGTCGTGGACTCCGAAGGTCACGTGGTGGGGATCGTCTCGGAGGTCGACGTGCTCACCAAGCGAGGTAAGACGGTCAAGGAGATCATGAGTCCCCATGTGATCGCGGTGACCGAGGACACGGGCGTCGAGGAGGCGGCCCAGCTGCTCGCGGGCAAGCGCATCCGCCGCCTGCCGGTCCTGCGTGGCGGCAAGATGGTTGGTCTTGTCAGCCGTTCTGACATCCTCGACTTCTTTGCCCTCAGCCACTGGACCTGCGACAACTGCGGCCACTGGGAGCGCGGACTCGAGGCGCCAGTCATCTGCGCCATGTGCCAGGGGGACTCCTTCCACCTCGAGCGCGGCGCGCCCGGCGTCTGACCCGGCTCCGCGAGCAGCCAGCATGCCGGCGCTGAGCCACAAGGCCGAGAGCTTCACCGAATCTGTCATCCGCGAGATGACCCGCCTCAACCTGGCGCTGAACGGGCCCGAGCGAGCGGTCAACTTTGCCCAGGGCTTTCCCGACTTTGCGCCTCCGCCAGAGATCATCGAAGCCGCCAAGAACGCACTGGACGGCGGTTTCAACCAGTACGCCACGACCTGGGGCGCGCCCCAGCTGCGGGCTGCCGTCGCGGCCAAGCAGTCCCGCGCCTGGGGCCGCGAGGTCGATCCTGAAACCGAGGTCACCGTCGCCTGCGGAGCTACCGAGTCGATGATCGCCGCCATGCTGGCCGCGGTCGACCCGGGCGACGAGGTGATCGTCTTCGAGCCCTTCTACGAGAACTACGGGCCTGACTGCATCCTGAGCGGCGCCGTTCCCCGGTTCGTGGCGCTGCGGCCACCCGACTGGAACTTCGATGCGGACGAGCTGCGCAGGGCCTTCGGCCCAAAGACGCGCGCCATCGTCATCAACACGCCGCACAACCCGACCGGGAAGGTCTTCTCGCTTGCTGAGCTGGAGCTGATCGCGGGTCTCTGCCAGGAGCACGATGCTCTGGCGCTGACCGACGAGATCTACGAGCACCTCGTCTACGACGGCCGGCATCTGGCGCTCGCGACCCTGCCGGGGATGGCCGAGAGAACGATCACCATCAGCGGTGCCAGCAAGACCTTCTCCGTGACCGGCTGGCGCGTCGGCTGGCTGATCGCGCCTCCCGCCCTCACCGCGGGCATCCGCAAGGTGCACGACTTCCTCACGGTCGGCGCCGCCCACCCGCTGCAGATCGCGGTGGCGACCGCGCTGGGCTTCCCCGAGGCTTTCTACGACTCCCTGCAGGAGGAATACCGGGAGCGGCGCGACACGCTGGTCCGAGGCCTGCGCGAGATCGGTTTCGAATGCCGTGCCCCGGCCGGCGCCTACTACGTGATGGCGGGCATCGAGCCCTTCGGCTACACCGACGACGTGGCTTTTGCCCGCCACCTGATCGAGACCGTCGCGGTCGCGACAGTCCCCGCCTCCAGCTTTTTCCACGACGCCGCTTTGGGCCGCGGCCAGGTCCGCTTCAGCTTCCCCAAGCGAATGGAGACGATCGAACGCGGGCTGGCCGCGCTGGCCGGCTTGCGAGCCGCGCCGGGCGCTCCTTAACCGGGTCACTTTCCCGGGTCGTCGGGCGTCGGCTAGCGTGGCGTCTCGATCTGCCCCATGCGACGCCTTTTCAACAAACCGCTCACCTGGCTCGTCCTGGCCGAGGCGCTCGTGGTCACGGCATTGGTCGGGTTCGCCTGGTACGTCTACTCCGCGCCCGGCGGCCCGCCTCCCCTACTGCCGGCGATTGCGCGCCCACCGGTCGAGCCCGGCCCGCGCGGCCCGTCAGGCGGGTTGCCCGTCACCAAGCCGAAGCCGTCGCCTGCGTCGGGCCGAACGGTTCCGGCGCCCGGGCTGCTGCCGCCCGACCTGGCGGGCCTCAACCGCGACCAAGCCGATTGGGAACGCGCCGAGGCCGGCATCGTGGCGGCGTTGCTGTCCGCTGCGCGTCGCTATCTGGACGCCGTCGTCCTGCCCGCCGTGGAGCGGGCGGAGTCGACCAGGGCCAGCCCGGCTACGACGGCGCCGCTGACACAGAGAGCCGCCGCAATCAAGAAGATGCTGTGATACTCGGCAACCAGGGCCTGCGTCACGCGCGCGTCAAATGCGGCTTTCTGGGCCGTAAAGTCGGGCGATCCAGGGATCAGCCGCAGCGCCGGTCCGGCGTTGAAAAGCTCGTAGAAGCGGCTCAATCCGAAAGCCGTCAAGGCCGACAGCCCCAGGAGCATGCCCAGCGTCCGAACCAGGACCACCAGGCTCGCCGCCAGCCCGTGGCGACCGGGCTGGGCGAGATCCAGCACAGCCGTGGCAAGCGGCGCGATCACAAGGCCGAAGCCGAGGCCGCCCCCCGCGAGCACCAGGTCCGCCTCACGGATCCCAACCAGGCGCCGGGCCAGCTCGTGCTCGTTCCACCCTGCCAGCAGGGCAAAGAACCCCGCGGCCGCCAGCATTCCCGCCGCGGCCACCCAGCGCCCGCCCAGCCGGCGTGCCGCGAGGCCGCCAAGGATGGCGCCCAGCGGGACCGCCACCATGAATCTTGAGAGCAGCAACGCCGAGTCCAGCTGGGTCAGGTTGAAAACGCCGCGACCCATGAGCGGGATGTCCACCAGGGCAACCATCAGGCCGCCGCCGGCCAGCAGGTTCGCCAGCGAGGCGCCCAGAAAGACCCGGCTCCGCAGGAGCCGCTGCGGGATCACGGGCGCCAGGTCGGATGCCTGCCGCCAGGACCAGGCGCCCAACGCCACGACCGCACCGACCCCGGCGGGCCAGAAGAACGCGCTCACCGCCCGGTGGGCCGGATCGTCCGGGTAGAGCGCCACGACCAGCAGCGCCAGCCCGATGCCGAGCAAGACCGCTCCGAGCCAGTCGGCCGGCGGTACTTCGCCGCGCTCCGGCTGCTGAGTGCGTTGGCCACTCATGGGACTGAGGCGGCGTTGGGCGACGACAAAGCCCGCCGCGCAGGCCAGTGCGAGCGGCAGGTTGGCCCAGAAGACGAAGCGCCAGCTGCCGAGCGTCTCGGCCCAGGCGGCCAGCACCGCTCCATAGAGCGGACCGAGGACACTGCCGGTCTCCTGGATTGCTGAAATTGCGCCAATAGCCGGACTTCGTCCCCCGGCTGGAAAGAGGTCGGCCGCCAGGGCGAGCGCCACCGGGACCAGAGCACCTCCGCCGACGCCCTGGAGAACGCGGCCCGCCACCAGCCAGGGCAAGCCGATCAAGCCATAGGGCGGCTCGCCGGTGTAGGCGGCGCTGGCCGTGAAGATCGAGCCGAGCGCGAAGGCCGCCAGGGCGCCCAGGTAAACGGCGGTCCGGCCGTGCACGTCCGAGGCGAGTCCGATCAGAGGCATGACGACGATGTAGCCGGCCAGGAAACCGGACACGATCGGCGTCGCCTGCTCGATCCGGTCGACCGGCACATCGAGGTCGAAGAGCATCTTTGGCAGCAGGGTGACGACCGCGTAGGCATCCAGCGCGGCGACGAAGAGACCCGCCGCCGCGGCCAGCAAAAGGAGCCAGCGAGCAGAGCCGCGCCGCTGCAGCCAGGGTGCCCGGCGAGTGATCCGGCTCAAGGGGTTACTGGATGGGCGGCTTGACGATGTCGAAATTCGCGTTGAAATTGTGCAGGCGGACCTCCAGGCTGGTGTTCTTGCCGGCCTGGAAAAGCGCGCCGCGGAGGAAAGCCTTTCTCAGGAGGTGGTCGTTCTTGCCCACCCAGAGCGTGGTCTGGATGTCGCCCGCCGGGCTCAATGGCTGGATGGCTTGTGCAACCTGCGTCGCGGTGTAGACGGCGGCGATCTTCCAGCAGTCCTTGCCGTCAACCGTTTCCGAGCCCTGGGTGGAAAGGGACCGACCTTTAGGCATCACAGCCGGCAGCCCCTTTTGAAGATCGAACATCGCGCCCACCGACGGGATCGCCGTGGTCTGGCCCGTGAGGTCGCTCCAGCCGAGGAAGGGCAGCTTCAGATAGACGTGATCCTGGAGCGTGACCACCTCGAGCTCGATCAGGGAGTCGCTGGACTGTCTGGCCTTGATGGTCGTGTCGCTGTCGCCCGGCAGCTTGACCTTGCCCGAGGCTGACACGACCGAGAAACCGGCCAGGCTGGCTCCAGACCCGAATTTGAGCTCGACTGCGGCGGTCTTCACGCGCGCCAGCGCCGTCGACGCGTCATTCAGTACCTGCTTGGGGTCCGCCTGCGCGCCGGCGCTGAATGAGCAAGCCTGGAGTATGTAAAACGTGGAACAAAGCAGGACCGCGGCGCGGCGGAGCAGCACGCGGCCAGTTTACGGGAAGGCCTAGCGACCTCCGGGCGCCGTCGAGCTGATCGACTGCCTGGCTGGCAAGACGCTACGCGCGTCGCCTGACCGGTTCTAGGTCAGCCTTGCCCTTCTTTCTGGGCCTCGCCTTCCTTCGGCTCCTGGCGCGGCCCCGCTCCGCCATGCACGGTCGGCGTCATCGAGACGTTCCCGTTCAGCGTTGCGCCGTCCTCGACCGAAAGCTTGGCGATCTTCACGTCGCCGTGCAGCGAACCCGTGCCGGCGAGGGTAAGGCGGCCGCGTGCCACCACATTGCCTGTCACGTTGCCCTGCACCATCACGTTGTTGCCCTCGAGCTGAGCTTTGACGGTCGCCGAGTTCTCGACCGCGATGTCGCCTGAGGTGTGGATCTCACCGTCGACCTTGCCGCGCACGGTCATGTCGCCCTCGATCTTGAGGGTCCCGTTGAGGACGTCCCGGGGACCCAGGACGACGTGGCTGTTGCCATCCTTGTGACGGCCCCTGCCGCGCTCAGGCTGTTCGTTTTCTTCGTCTGCCATATGCTTCGTAGCTCCCACAATGCCGGCCCGGGACCAAGGCATTCTAGTCGACCGTTGGCGCCCGTAAGCTAGCCATCCCGGGATGGACGTCACTGCCGCCGACGAGCTCATCGAGCACCTGGTCGAGTTCTACGATCGCACCGCCGGCGAGTACGACGCCTGGGCGGGTGGCCTGAATTCGAGGGTCGCCGCAAAACTGGTCGAGCTGGCCCACCCCAAGCGGGGTCAGGCCTGCCTCGACGTGGGCTGCGGAACCGGCCTCGTCACCCATCTCCTGGCCGCGAAGGTCGGCAAGCAGGGCAGCGTCGTCGGCATCGACCTCTCGGCCCGGATGCTGGACCTCGCCCGCCGCAACGTCCACCCCAACACCACCTTCATGGCGATGGCGGCGGAGAACATGGTTTTCCGCGAGCACAGCTTCGACCTCATCACCTACGGCCAGTCGCTGCATTTCCTGATCGATCCCTTCGCCAGCCTGGACGAGGCCGTCAGGCTGCTCCGGCCGGGCGGCCGGATAGCCGTCTCGATGCAGCGACGGAGCCTGCACACCGAAGCCCAGGAGCTCTTCTACACAGAGCTCGGAAAGCTGGCGGGACGCCACCACCTGCGGATTCCCCAACACTCGACCGAGCGGGCGGAGCTGGGCGAGCGCCACAACCTGCTGAGCCTGTTGGAGGAGTTCGGCTTGCAGAACGTGAAGATGACGGAGCTCGTCACCGGCGGGCGGGTGCGCAGCCCGCGCGAGTGGACCGCGATCATGACCGGCACCGGGCCGCTGCCTCACACGCTGATCTCGATCCTGGGCCCTCGCCTGCGAGGGGAGTTCGAGGAGCAGCTGGAAGCAGCCATGAGCGAGCTGGGAGACGGGGCCTTCCGCTACCACTTCGCATTCATCTTCGCGGTGGCCTCGCTCCCTCCTTAACCGGCCTGGTTTCCTAACCGGCGCCGGCCGGCTAGTTTCGAGCCTCCCTCGGAACCCAACCGAAAAGACAAGGAGGTCTTCGAATCCAAATGCCGTTCCTTGACGCGACCACAGTGATGCAGAGCCAGGAGTTCATCCGGCTCCAAGCTCTCATCGAAACCTGGGTCACCGTTGCCCAGGCGCTCGTTGCCACCATCGGCGCGCTTGCCTTTGTTTTGGCTTTCCTCTGGAAGATGACCGCCGTCGACACCCGCGCGATCCTGCAGTCCAAGCAGTGGATCCAGCGAATCGTCGTGGGGACGATCGGTGTGGAGATGGCCAGCGTGCTGGTCAAAGTGCTCACGGGGTCGATCCCGCACGCATGAACCTGCTCTGGCCCCTCGACCTGGGCGCGGCCTTCGCTCGGCTGGCGGCCGAGGCCGTCCTCGGCAACCGCGACCTGGTCGTGTCCACCTTCTGGGCCTACGTGTTCGACACGGGCAACCCCCTGCCGCCATTCGGCCGGTTCACCGACACCGGGGTCATCCATGCCCTGATCCCGTGGACCCAGGGCGTCGCCGATGCGGCGCTCGCGGTGGTGGTGCTCTGGGGCAGCTTCCACATCATGTGGGCTCACGGCGTGCGCAGCCTCTACACGGTCCGGATCCTGCTGCCCCGCCTGTTGCTCGCCGTGCTGTTGATCAACTTCTCGTTGCCGCTCGTCCAGCTGGCCGTCGACGCCAACAACGCGCTCTGCCAGGTGGTCCAGGCGATGGGCCTGCATTTCAACCTGGTCAACACCCTGTTCAGCAGGGACGAGCTTGGCGGCGTGCCGACCGTGCCCGTCCTGGTCACGGTCGCGCTCTTCATCTCCTATCTGGTGCTCGCCCTCGCCTATGTCATCCGCTTCGCCCTCCTCGTGGTGCTGACACTCGTTGCCCCACTCGCCGCGCTGCTCTTCGTGCTCCCCGACACCCACCACTACGCGCGCGAATGGGGCTCGCTCTTCGTCACCACCCTCTTCATGCAGCCGGCCCAGCTCCTGATCATCGGCATCGGGTTCGAATTTGAGCAGGCGAATGGCCACTCGCCGATTCGCCATGCGTTCGCCCTGGCCACCGTGCTGATCGCGTTCAAGGTCCCGGGCGCCTTCCACGCCACCTCTCGGGCCGGCTCTCACCTGGTGGCGATGGCCAAGCACTACGCGCACGTCGCGTCCCACGTCAAGTGATCACGTTCCTCCGTGCGCTCTCGATCACGGTGGCCGGGCTTGCTTCACTGCTCCTGCTCGGTGGCCGCGCACCCGCCTGGGACGGTGTCCTCGTCCCGGGTGCGGTGATGACCCAGCCTTTCGGCTGCACGGCATTCGAGCTGGAGCCCATCGATGCCAGCTGTCCCCAAGGTCACTTCCACGGCGGCATCGACTTCGCCGCGCCCGCCGGCACCCAGGTCCACGCGCCCGCCCCCGGCGTGGCTCATACCGGAGCCGGCGGGCCCTGTGGCATCCATGTCGTCGTCGAGCACGACGCGGGGATGCTGACCCTCTACTGCCACCTCGCCGCGGCGTTTGTCGCGGACCGGGAGCCGGTCACGCCCGGCCAGGTGATCGGCCTCGTCGGCAGCAGCGGTCTCTCGACGGGTTCCCACCTCCACTTCGAGGTCCACCGCTTCGGCCTGGCGGTCGACCCCGCTCCCTGGCTTATCAGCTGGCAGGCCGGCAACAACAAAGGAGGCACATAGCCATGGTCAACAAGGTCATCCTGATCGGGCGGCTCACGGCCGACCCGGAGCTCCGGGCCACCAACGGCGGCCAACACGTCGCGAACCTCCGGGTCGCCACCAATACCTATGGCGGGAAGGACGACGAAGGGAACCGCAAGGAGCACACCGAGTTCCACCAGCTGGTGGTCTTCGGACGCCAGGCCGAGGTGGTCGGAGAGTATCTCCGCAAGGGCCGCCTGATCTTCTGCGACGGCCGGCTGCAGACTCGAACCTGGGACGACGCCGAGGGCAAGAAGCACTGGTCGACCGAGATCCTGGTCGACAACCTGCAGATGCTCGGCCCCAAGCCGGGCGAGGCCGCCTGAGCGCGGCGAGGCCAGAGCGGCCCGAGTATCCTCGCGAAGGATGACCGACCGCGACGGCTACGGGTACGGCGAGCAGGCCGACCTCTTCCAGCGGCTCCTCGACGACATCCGCGTGCTGGGTCCCAGCGGAATCGAGCGCATCGCGCACGGCTGGGACCGGCACGTCGCCATCCATCCCAACCGGCGCCAGGCCTTCGACAAGGCGCGCCAGGACGCCCTCGAGAAAGTTCGCAAAGAGGCCTGGACCTCGGCCCAGGCCGAGATCAGCGAGTTCACTGAAGGCCGCGGCTCGACTGTCGCGTGGAAAGTCGAGCCCGGCGACGTCGGCCATCGCGCCGAGGAGGCTGCGCTGGCGGCGGGACTGGCGGTGCTCGCGCGCGACCGCCTTGGCGAGGACGACTACCGCACGCTGGTCCGGCCCATGTCCGAGGCGATCCGCTGGCTGCTACCCGACGAGGAGCCTGACTGAGCTCCGGCTAGGCGCAGCCGAGCGGCGCGGTTCCGACCCCGAGCGGGGAGGCGGCCGCCGCTACAGACTCCTCCTGCGTGATGTAACCCTCGGCGACCATCTGCTTCAGGACCGAGGCTCGCCGTCTCGACGCGAGGTCAGGGTGTACCAGCGGGTTGTAGAGGGTCGGCGCCTGCTGGATGCCGGCGAGGAGCGCGTACTCCGGCAAACCAAGAACTCCGAGCCGCCCTGGCAGAGGCAGCCGTGGCCGGCATCGTAGAGACCAGAGCGGACGAGCCCGACCACGTCCAGACCGTGGTGCTGGAAGAAGCGCTCGTACTCGATCCCGACGACCGCCTCCTTGAGCAAGGGCGGCACTTCGCCCGGACGGAGCAGCCTCGAATGCTCACTTGCCACCAACCGGGCAACTCGCGGCTGCACATCGGCGGCGGTCGGCGTGGCAATCCAGAGGCCGATGAAGCCCAGCACCAACAGGCCGGCGAGCGCCACGAGCAGCGAACGAATTCGCATCAGCGCTACCCCTCCAGCTGTCGCAAAGCCTCTCGAATCTTCTCCTGGGCGGGTCCGAAGTCCCGCCGGACCGCGTGCTGCTCAGCATCGTGGAGGAGCCGGATCACCGGCTCCCAGCGTTCGGCGTCGGTCTCCTCCAGATGGGCGCGCACTTGCCCGATCGCCTGGTAGCCGAAGACCAGCCCGCCGCCCGGGTTGTCCAGGATCTCGAGCGCGATTCGAAGCTGCTCGCGGGCCCACGGCAGGCGCACTCCTGCTCCGGTCAGGTTGGGCTTTGCCACTTGGGTTCGAATGATAGCCAGCGCACAAGGGCGACCAGGAAGAACGCCAGGACGAGCACGTGCACCGCCGTGCACCAGGCGCAGATGGCTCCGATCACGACGACCTCGATGAAGACCAGATAGAGGACGGAGATGAGTCCGAGCGCCGCCCAGCCGACGAGGAGGCGGCGGAGCGGCGCCGAGGCCGGGTGGCGGAACAGCAGCCCGACGAGCACGAGACTGATCGCGAACCAGGCGACCCCGGCCGCAGACGTCGGGACGGCTGAACCCGGCAGCACGCCGTAGGGGCTTGAAAGGACGCGTTCGCAGTCGACAGTTGCAGTCGCCGGACAGACCAGCGGTGCCGACGCAGAGTGGACCGCTGTCAGGTACCCGGAGACGGCGAGACCTGCCGCGCCGGAGGCCGCTGCAGTCAGCAGCAAGACTCGGTCGCGCGTCAACCTAAATCACTGGGTCCGAATCCTTCGGGGTGCGAGTTCACCTCGGCAGGCTGTCCCCGAGTGAGCGGATCGCCGGCAGGGAGCAGGTGGCGGCTGGCTGGCCGCCGGTGATCTGACAGGTGAGGGCGGTGAGCACCGCGGCCGACCCGAGGATCGCTTTCGCCTGCGGTGAGGAGGGATCTTTCAACGTGGCCGCCACCTGCTGCCAGCTCCTGCCCGCCAGCACCTGCGGCGAGTAGTTGGGCCCGGAGAGCACGTATGAGTTCCCGAAGTCGACGAACGGGATCGTGTTCTGCGTGTACTTGGCAAGCAGCGCCCGCTGTTCAGAGGTCATCGTCTGCAGCGGGTCACCGTTGCGGTCACGGACTTCGAGCGCGACCAGGTCCAGGTAGCTGCTCTGAAAGGAGACCGATCGGAAGGTGAAAGTCGGCGTGTTCGGAAACGCGTCGGTCGACGACGAGCTGGCTGGTTGCAGCCCCGAGAAGGTGCCAAACCTGGAGAGGGCGATGATGATCGGCCAGCGCTGGGCGGCGCAGTAAGGACAGAACTCGCCGCCGATGTAGAGAACCTCAGGCTTCCCGTCCGGTCCCCGAAGCGGAGGGTCGTTGGCCCGCTTCACATTGCTTTGGTCGGCGGTGCCGGCGCCGACGCGGGCCAGCTCAGAATCAGGAATCGCAGTTATCTCTGCGATCAAGGACGCGGTGCTCGTCTGGCTTGGCGGTGGCGGTGCGGGCTTCAGCGTGAGCGCGCGGTAGACGAAGAAGGCGCTGACCAGCAGCACGACACCGGCGAGCGTGACGATGACCGGGACCAGGACGCCTGGCTGAGCCGGAGGGGATGGGGGCGGCCGGCGCGAATCCGGCCGGCGCCGGCGCTTGGGCTGCGCCATCAGGAGAAGTATCGGCCGAGCATCACCGGCGAGCCTCGCCCTGAATCTCAGCCAGGAGCCGGGTGCACCAGTCGGCGCGGAACCGATGGTATTCGCCGCCGAACCGGCTCACCGCTTGACGCAGGGCGCCGGCGCGGGGGCCGAGCTTCTCTTGCTGGTCGGTCAGATCCGCTGCGGCCTCTTCGTGCCGTCTGCGCATCTGGCGAAGCAGAGTCTGCAAGTGTGACGGGCTTACCGGATCGCTGAAGAAGAGCTTCAGGAGCAGCTCGTCCCGGAGCTCGTGGCCACCCGCGATCGGCTCCGCCAGCCAATCCGCCAGCGCCGCCCGCCCGGTTTCGGTGAGGCTGTACACGGTGCGCCGACGGAAGCCGCGGGGCTGCGCCTCAGCCGCAACCAGGCCGGCGGCCGCCAGCGCCTTCAGCTCGGGGTAGAGCTGCCCGTAGCTGACCGCCCAGAAATGCCGCACCGAGCTGTCGGCGAACGCCTTGATGTCATAGCCGGACAGGGGGCCGGTCGAGAGGATGCCGAGGATCGCCCGCGAGGTGTTGGAGAGTCGAGTTTGCGACATCGCTCGACAAGATACATCACTCGGATATATCTAGACGTCATAGGACCGAACTTCAGGTCTCGACCGACCCCCTCACCGCCGAGAACACCAGGACTCCGAGCAGCCAGCCCGCGTACGCGCCGAGTCCGCCGAACACCGCCAGTAAGATCACCAGGGCAAGCGTCGAATCGCCGTAGAGGCGCTGGTAGAGCAGGAAGCCCAGGCCGAGCAGCAGAGCGAACACCAGGCTGCCGGCCACCCCGCCCACGATCGCCGCCGCCAGGTTGCGCCTGGGTTCGGTCTCGGTCTTGGTCTCCGTCTCAGCGCTGCTCATGCCTGAGTTTTTACACCTCCACGACCGTCAAGTCCTCGGTCGCGTTCTCCAGGGTGCCTTCATAGATATGGTTGAAGAAGTAACGCGTCTCCGGATGGCGATCTCGAAGCGCCAGGGCGGCGTCCCAAGGCATGTGGGAAAACTGGTCGCCAGGCCCGGTCGCCTCGATGATCGCGATCTCGGCGCCCTCGACAAGCTGCTCCAACTCGGGCGTCGGCTCCGTGTCTCCGGAGTACGCCAGGAGACGGCCGTCGATCCAGAGCCGGTACCCGGTGCAGCCGCCGGCTCCATGCTTCAAGGCCACGGTCTCGTAGCGAATCCCGTTGAGTTCGCCTCTCTCGCCCGCCTCGACGTAAGTAAGCGGCAGGCGAGCCCGGAACTCCAGCCAGAAGTCGTCGTGCCAGGCGAAGCGGAAAAACGCCTCCATCCGCTCCTCAACGCCGGTCGGGCCGACGATGGTGAACGGCCGCTTGTCCCGGAAGAGGCGGTGGAGGACGAAAGGTGCCAGTCCGAGTGTGTGGTCGGCATGGAAGTGGGTCAGGAAGATCGTCTCGATCCCGCCCGGGTCGATGCCCAGGCGGTGCAGGTGCGTGAGCAGGGGGGCGCCGGCGTCGAGCAGGAGACGCCCGTCGACGCACACCGACCCGTTGTAACGCTCGAGGCTGAACGCCGCCCCGGTGCCGAGAAACGCCAGTTTCAGGCGATGGTCACCGAAGTGTTCAGGTAGACGTCTTGGATCGCGTTGAGCAGCTCGACGCCTTCTTGAAACGGCCGCTGGAAGGCCTTTCGCCCTGAGATCAAGCCCATCCCGCCGGCCCGCTTGTTGATCACGGCGGTGCGCACCGCCTCGGCCAGGTCGCCGGCCCCCTTCGACTCCCCGCCCGAGTTGATCAGCCCGGCCCGGCCCGCGTAGCAGTTCAGCACCTGGTAGCGGCAGAGGTCGATCGGGTTGTCGCTGGAGAGCTTCTCGTAGACCAGTGGCGAGGTCTTGCCGAAGTTCAGCGCCTGGAACCCGCCATTCACCTCGGCCATCTTCTGCTTGATGATGTCGGCCTCGATCGAAACGCCGAGGTGGTTGGCCTGCCCGGTCAGGTCGGCGGCCAGGTGGTAGTCGACGCCGTCCTTCTTGAACGCGTTGTTGCGCAGATAGCACCAGAGCACCGTCGCCATCCCCAGCTCGTGAGCCTCGTGAAAAGCTCGGGCGATCTCGATCAGCTGGCGATCCGCCTCTTCCGAGCCAAAGTAGATCGTGGCCCCAACCGCGACCGCACCCAACTCCCAGGCCTCCTTGACCGTGCCGAAGGGGATCTGGTCGTAATGGTTCGGGTAGGTGAGCAGCTCGTTGTGGTTGAGCTTGCAGATGAAAGGAATGCGGTGCGCATATTTGCGCGCCACGGAGCCCAGCACGCCGAAGGTGGAGGCGACCGCGTTGCAGCCGCCTTCGATCGCCAACTGGACGATCTTCTCGCCGTCGAAGTACGCCGGATTGGGCGCGAAGGAGGCGCCGGCCGAGTGCTCGATGCCCTGGTCGACCGGAAGGATCGAGACGTAGCCCGTGCCCTCCAGGCGACCGTTCTTGAGCAGCGATTCCAGGCTGCGGAGCACGCGAGTCGGTCGGTCGCTCCCCACCCAGATGCGTTCGACGAAGTCCGGACCGGGGAGGTTGAGCACTTCTTTCGGCACGGTTTCGCACTTGTGCTCGAGAAGCGCCTGGGCTTCCGAGCCAAGCAGCGACTCGAGCTTTCCAGTCCCGGTCGTGGTCGCAGTAGCCATCACTTAGCCATCTCCTGAAAGGGCGTGTCAGTCAACACTTTAGGCCCCGGATCGCGCGCCTGTCCGCGCAATGATCGCCTCAGGCTCGCGTCATTCAACGTAAGAGACTTCGTAAATGAACCTTGCAGCCGGCGATGACCGTGTCAGGTCCGCGCTGGCGGACCTGCTCGCTGGTGAGCTCGCCGAGACCGCCCGCCTCTTAGAAGAGCGCGGCGCGGCAGCGCCGACCGTGGCGGACACGCTCCTCGACACACTGCTGGGCACCCTCGCCGCCGGTGGTGACGAGATCCCGCTCGACCTCGCTCTCCATGCCCGCCTTTGCGCCGAGCGGCTGCAGCGCCAGGGCGTCGGCCTTGACACGCTGCTGGAGCTGGCGATGGGCGTCGAGACGGCAATCAAGATGTCGGGCCGGCGCGCGCCGCGAAAGCTGGCTCAGCTCACGCGCGCGCTGGTTTTGCTGCTGACCCGAGGCTACATGGAGGTCGAGGCCGACCAGCACGAGGAGCAGAAGGCGGAGCTGCGGGCGCTGATCCGGGTGGCTCGAGCCGTCGGCCGGACACTCGATGTCTACGAGGTTGCGGAGGCCGGCCTTCGCGAGACCGTGAAGGCCATGCAGCTGGACGGCGGCGCCATCTGGCAGGTTCGGGACGGCTCAGCCCGGCCACCCCAGCTGGTGCTCGCCGCGACGATCGGCTTGTCTGAGCACGAGTCGCGCTTCCTGGCGCAGCTCGACCTCCTCGGCCGACAGCAGGTGGCCGCGGCCGTCCGCCGGGGCGTGCCTCTTCAGCTCGACCAGGTGGAGGATGGGATGTTCGGGCCCTACCAGAGCGCGCTGGTCGTGCCCCTCGGCCAGGGTCGCTCGCTCAGCGGGATGCTCGTCGTCTTGAGCCGCCACCAGCGCAGCTTCGCCGAGGTCGAGGTGAGCTTCATCGGGGCGGTTGGCGACCATGTCGCACTGGCTCTCGAGCACAGCCTCACCCACCTCCGCGAAGCTCATACCGACTACCTGACCGGTCTCTCCAACCGGAGTGAGTTCGAGCGCGAGGTCCGGCGTTCCCTGGCCCTGACCGCCCGGCATGGCCGCCCTTTGACCCTGATGCTGATGGACATGGACGGTCTCAAGGCGATCAACGACAGCCACGGCCATCACGCCGGCGACGAGGCGATCCGGGCGGTGGCGGACGTGATCCGAGGTGTCGTCCGCACGTCTGACGTCTCGGCGCGGCTGGGGGGTGACGAGTTCGGCGTCGCCATGCCGGACGCTGCTCTGAGCCACGCGAGCGAGGTCGCTGACCGGGTCCGCCGAGCCCTGCCCGGCCATCTCGAGATCAGCTTCGGCCTGGCCGAATGGAAGCCCGGCCTGGACTACGGGGCGCTCTTCGAGGCTGCCGACCAGCTTCTCTACCGGGAGAAGCGACGCCACCGCGCCCGCCGGGCTCGAGCCGCCAAGCTCCGTGCCCTGCGCCAGCGCCAGGCCGGCTGAGCCGGCTGGCGGGCTGGCGGCTAGCCTTTCCCTTCATCGAGAAGATCCTTCCCCTTGACTTCTTCGAGCGCGACACGCTCGAGGTCGCTCGCGACCTGCTCGGCAAGGTGCTGGTCCGAGAGGTCGCCGGCCGGCGTCTGACCGGCCGGCTGGTGGAGGTTGAGGCGTACCTGGGACCGGACGACCTGGCGGCGCATTCAGCCCGCGGCCTGACCCCGCGCAACCAGGTCATGTTCGGTCCGGCCGGACACGTCTACGTCTTCCTGATCTATGGCATGTGGTGTTGCCTCAACTTCGTTACCAGGCCGGCCGGCAGCCCCCAGGCGGTTCTGATCCGAGCGCTCGAGCCGGGTCCTGGCGTTGGCCGATGCAGCGGGCCAGGCTTGCTCTGCCGTTCGCTGGCCATCGACCGCTCCGACAACGGCGCCCCGTTGCAACCGCCCGGGATGTACCTGCTGGACGATGGCTTCCAAACGGCCGAGGTTTTCGCGACGCCGCGGATCGGCGTCGACTATTCGGGCTCCTGGAAGGAGAAGCCCTGGCGCTTCTGCCTGGAGTCGCCTTACCTAAGCCGTCGGCTGCGGTCGAGCGCCTGAATGGTCGTAGTGCCCAAGGCGGGCACGACTCGCATAGAGGGCCTCGTCGGCACGGGCCACCAGGCCTTCGGGAGTGTCGTCCTGCCGCATCTCAGCCAGGCCGACGGTGAAGGCGCGGTCGGGACCGCTCTCGCCGAAGGACTTGGAGATCGATTCGAAGATGGGCTCAGCGTGCGCCAGGTTGGCGCCGGGCAAGACGCAGACGAACTCGTCGCCGCCGTAGCGAAAGACCACGTCGTGGGAACGGAGCCGCTTGGTGATCACCCGCGTCAGCGAGATCAGCAGTTTGTCGCCCTCCGCGTGCCCGACGTTGTCGTTGAACCACTTGAGCCGGTCGACATCGATGAAGGCGACGACCAGCCTCGGGTCCGGCTCGCGGAAGGCGCGCCGGATCTCGCGCGTCAGCGTGAGCATGCCGTGCCCTCGGCGGAGGACCCCGGTCAGCTCGTCGATGGCAGCCTCCTCTTCGAGCTGGTGCATGCGGTCGAAGGCCAGGTTCAGGTTGGCGACCGCCGTGGCCAGGGTCTCGATAGAGAGGTCGCTGACGGCGCGCGGGTGGACACGCAGCTTCTCCGCGAGCGCGTCACGAAGGCCCCTGGCGGTGACATCCCGGCGCTCGTCTCCATCGGGCGCCAAGCGATCCACGGCGCGAGCCAATTGAGCCCCCACTTTATTGCTCCCCATTACTCCCCACGTCGCCTCCCGGTTCGGAGTCAGCGCCACGATTCCCCCTACGGCGCTGGGTAAGTAAAGGCTAAGCTGCCCCTTCCGTCAAGCTTGGCGCTCGGCCTACGGCCAGGCGGCTTTGCTCGCGTCTCCTCTCTCGAGACGCTCCCAGTCGTCCCGGGGCGGGCTGAAGACGTCGATGACGACCGCGCCGCCGGACCCCGCCCGGCCCGAGTGGGGCACCGACGCCGGGATCACGTAGGTCTCGCCCGGATGCAGCTCTCGCGTCTCGCCGGCGATGGTGAAGCTGAAGATGCCCTGCAGGACAAAGCCGACCTGCTCGTTCGGGTGGGTGTGCTCGGCGACCTCGGTATTCGAGTCCAGCTCCACCAGGGCCAGGCCCATCCGTTCGCCGCGCACCGCCCGCGCCAGAACGCCCGGCCAGATCAGGTAGGGCCGGACGTCATCGAACCGGCCGAACGGCTCGTTGGGTTGACCGGTCGGGCTAGTCAACCTGGCGGTCGATGATGGTGGCGGTTCCGATGCCCCCGCCGCAGCACATCGTCTCCAGGCCGTACCGGAGGTCGCGCCGCTCCAGCTCGTAGAGCAGGTGGTTCATGAGGCGGGCTCCCGACGCTCCGAGCGGGTGGCCGATGGCGATGGCGCCACCGTTGACGTTCACCTTATTCAGGTCGGCGCCCGTCTCCTTCTGCCAGCTCAGAACGACGGAGGCAAAGGCTTCGTTCACTTCGAAAAGGTCGATCTCGCCAAGCTCGAGGCCGGCCCTTTTCAACACCGCGGCGGTGCCGGGGATCGGCCCCTCCAGCATCAGCACGGGATCGGTGCCGACGACCGCCTGCGCCAGGATGCGGGCCCGCGGCTTGAGCCCGAGCTCCTGCGCCTTCTCCTTGCTCATGAGCAGGACCGCGGCGGCTCCGTCGCTGATCTGGCTGGCGTTGCCGGCGGTGATCGAATGCTCCGGGTTGAAAGCGGGCTGCAGGGCGGCGGTCGCTTCATAAGTGGCGCCACGCCGGAACCCTTCGTCCTTGTCGAAGATCTCGTTGTGGCCGTTGCCCTCGACGGGGACCTCGACCGGCATGATCTGCGACTTCAGGTACCCCTTGTCTGTGGCCTCCGCGGCGAGCAGATGGCTGCGCACCCCGAACTCGTCCATGGCCTGCCGGCTGATGCCGTACTTGCGCGCCATCAGCTCGGCGCTGATTCCCTGGGGGACGAGGTCGAAGAGCTCCATCAGCTCGGGCGGGAACGGCGTGCCAGGACTGATCGCGTTGGAACCCATCGGGACCCGGGTCATTGACTCGACGCCGCCGGCGATGGTGATGTCGCAGATCCCGCTCTGGATCAGGTTGGCCGCGAAGTGAATCGCCTGCTGGCTGGAGCCGCACTGGCGATCGACCGACGTGGCCGGCGTGGTGACAGGAAAGCCGGCCGTGAGCCAGGCATTGCGGGCGACGTTGACACCCTGCTCACCAACCTGGCTGACGCACCCGAAGACCACGTCTTCGACCTGGGACGCGTTGATTCCGGCACGGCTCACGAGCTCCTTCAGCACAAGCGAGCCGAGGACGACAGGATGGATTTCCTTGAGCTTTCCGTTTCGCCTGCCGATCGGAGTCCGGACGGCTTCGACGATGACTGCTTCACGCACTTGCGCCACCTCTTTCAAGAACTACCCATGGCATGCCGAGAGGCCGTCTTTCGTAGCCTGGCGGCGAACTGATTTTTGCCGTTGACGCCTTCTTCGCGCTGCTTGTACCTTTCGGCTCGCCCCTATCGGCTGAGTACGGTAAACCTGAGGATACCGAACGTCGAGTAGGTGAAAGGCGCAAGCTGGAAGCCGAAAAACGCATAGGGTACTTCAGGGTAAACAGAAGGGTCGGTTGGGGCATTTCCCTTTTCTGAAGTGCCCGGCGCGTTTTTCGGCTTCGACGCCGTGCTGAGCCCGATCGGCTCCCCCGAAGGCAAGCCGCTTCAGCCTGGCGGATTGGGGTCCCCAGGCGGAGCCTGGGGAATGCGGTCTTCAGGGTAAACAGAAGGGTCGGTTGGGGCATTCCTATACTCGCCTCCCCCTCTGGGGGAGGGATTCCTATACTCGCCTCCCCCTCCGGGGGAGGGCAGGGTGGGGGCCGATGGCCGCCCGGATCGCCGGCAGGGACGCCCGATGAACTCGAGATCGCTTTTGAGGTAGCACTTTTCAGCCGCCGCCCGAAGCGGATCCGCAGCAGCGCGGAAAGCGAGCCTCCGGGGCACCGGATTCGCCCCGGTTCTGCGTTTCCTTTCAGCGAGGCATGTCAAGCGTTTTCCGCGGCGTCGTGGTCCTGGGCCTGCTGGGTTTCTGCGTCTGGGCCGCCTGGTGGATCGCCTGGTGGGTAGGTCTCCAGACCAGCGGCTCGCCCCTTCCGCACCCTCCTGGCTTCTAGCTCGGCGCGGGCGACCGGGGCGTCTGAGAAGGCGACCTCGGCTGCAGACAACCGCTGGACCGCGACCCTGAGCCGCGAGATCGGATCCGGGTCCTCGTAGTGAAGCCAGTGGTA
>Ga0209805_1000368_pt1 | contig 27385 bp, 30 predicted proteins | sample GraSoiAngelo_148_FD_185905 | JGI IMG/M metagenome (GOLD analysis project Ga0209805, IMG submission 185905) | Grasslands soil microbial communities from the Angelo Coastal Reserve, California, USA - 14_1009_09_20cm (SPAdes) (version 2) | ecosystem: Environmental > Terrestrial > Soil > Grasslands ...
CCGGAAGTCCTGCGTTCGCTGCGCCGCAAGTCACTCGCTGCCCTCCGTCGCGAGGTCGAGCCGGTCCCAGTCGAAACCCTGGCGCGGTTCCTCCCCAGCTGGCACGGCATCGGCAGCCACGCCAGGGGGCTCGATCGGTTGGCCGAAGTCATCTTCCAGCTGCAGGGCACCGCCGTCCCGGCATCGGTGCTCGAGCGGGACGTCCTGTCGATCCGCGTCCGCGATTACCGCCCACAGCTGCTCGACCAGCTGATCTCCATGGGCGAAGTCGTCTGGGCAGGGCGCGGCTCGTTGGGAAGCCACGACGGGCGGATCGCGCTCTACCTCCGGCCCGACGCTCCACGGCTGATTCGCCCAGCTGCGGAGGTGCCGCAAGGCGAGCTGCACCAAGGTCTTCGCGAGCACCTGCAGAATCGCGGTGCGTCGTTCTTTCGCGACCTCTACTACGCAACCGGCTCATCCGATGAGGACAGCGTCCTTGACGCCCTCTGGGACATGGTCTGGGCCGGCGAGGTAACGAACGATACGTTCCTTCCGGTTCGCATGCTCGGGCCGCGTACCCGGCGGACGAACCCGCGCCGTCCGCTGATGCGACTTGGCCCACCGGCCTCAGCTGGTCGCTGGTCATTGTTCAGTGACCTCCTTCGTCCAGCGGTGTCAACCACGGAGTATCTGCACGCGACAGCTGGAACGCTCCTGCAACGGTACGGCGTGCTTACCCGAGAGGCGGCGCTTGCCGAGAACATCAATGGCGGCTTCGCGGCGCTGTATCCCGTGTTGCGCGCGATGGAAGAGACCGGCAAGATCCGGCGCGGGTATTTCATCGATGGACTGGGAGGGCTGCAGTTTGCCCTACCGGGGGCCGTGGATCGGCTGCGAGCGGCGCGCGACGATCAGGCGAGCATCGTCGCCCTGGCCGCGACAGATCCGGCGAGTCCCTTTGGCACCAGCATTCCCTGGCCCGAGCACGAGTCACGGATGGCGCGGGCCGCGGGGGCGTACATCGTCGTCGATGCCGGAGAGCTGCGGCTTTACCTGGAACGCGGCGGGCGGTCGCTGTTGACCATCGGCGACATCCAGCCGGCCCACCTGCAGGCGCTTGCCAGTTTGGCCGCGAGGGTCGACAAGCTGGAGATCCAGGCGGTCGACGGCGCCCCGGTCAAAGGATCGAGGTTCGAGCAGCAACTGCACGAAGCTGGATTCGGCAACACGCCGAAGGGTGTGATCCTCTGGCCTGAGCGCCGGCCTGCCCTTGCCTGAAGGGGACACGATCTGGCGAACTGCCGCCGCGCTGCGCGGCCGACTGGTAGGAAAGGTTGTCGTTGACGCGCGCCCATCGTCGATCGGCAGGCTGAAGGGCAAGCAGCTGGAAGGCGTCGAACCGAACGGCAAGCATCTGCTGATGCAGTTCGAAGGGGGCATCGCGCTGCACTCCCACATGCGGATGACCGGCGCCTGGCATCTCTATCATCCTGGCGAGCGCTGGCGTCAGCCCGAACGCCGTGCGACCGCGGTGCTGACTTTTAGCGATGTCGTCGCCGTCTGCTTTGCGGCGCCCATCATGGAGTTGACGCGGGACGCGCGGCAGCCGGTCGCACATCTTGGCCCGGACATCCTCGCGGATAACTTTGACTTGGCTGAGGTGATCACTCGCGCCAGGCACTCGGAAGGCAAGACCCTGGGCGAGCTGTTACTCGACCAGCGGGTGTCTGCCGGAATCGGCAACATCTATAAGTGCGAATCGCTCTGGCTGCAGCGTCTCGATCCATGGATGAGACCGGTGGAACTCGGCGATCAAACGCTTCGCGGGCTCTATCTCACCGCCCGCGACTTGATGCGCGGCAACCTCGTTAAGCGCGCCCAGCGGCATGCCGTCCACGCTCGCGGCGGCCGGCCCTGTCCGCGCTGCGGGACACCCATTCGGGTCCGAGCCCAGGGTGAGCAGGGGCGGCTAACGTACTTCTGCGCGCGCTGCCAGAACGTATCCGGGATTCCCGTCCCGCGTCGCGCGCCACGCCAAGAAACGCATCGTTTGGCCACTGACTAACCAGCCGTCCTCGTTTGGACGCCGATCTGGATCCATTGATGCTGCGCTTGCCTGATTCGCTGCGTCCTCGTTTGGTGGCAGCCGTGCTTAATCATTGGTCCTAAGCTCTTTTCAGAGATCTTGGAGCCGACCTTCGGATTCGCAGGTCGCTGACCCGCCGCTTACAGATCCAGAAATCGAGCCCCCAAATTGAGCGTGCGCGGCCGGGCTTTGTCGTGCCTTTTTTGGGCTTCGTCTCTACCTTCATTTGGATGAGGGCAGATAATCGAGATACTTGGACGAAGGCTTAACTTCGCTTAACGGCTTGAGCGCCGCTAACGAGCCCGGCCCTTCAACGAGGGAATGCGAGGTGCGACAGACGGAGGCTTTGCTGACTAGGATTGAGTTTTCGGTACACATTGGTAAAGGAGCACGAAACATGGCAACGTATGTAACCGCTCGACGCGACGCCGGCGCGGTGATCTCATACGAGGAGTCGATCGGCATCCTGGACGCAGAGCTTCAGGGCCTAGAAGCGGTCTTCAGCGGGCTCACGGAGAACGAATGGAAGGCGGCTACCAAACTAGTGCCGCTTGATCCAGACCAACCCCACTGGACCGTCTTCGAGCTTGCCGGCCATTTTGATATCTCGATCGGACTCGCACGCATGCTCATGGCAAAGCCAGAAACGGGCCAGCCCGGCCGCGACCGAGTGAGCTTTTTCATCTTTCCGCGCTCCGAGGTGGCTCCGGTCGTTTACGACTATGCCTACAAGATGGTTACGGGCAAGCGGCCGAGCGACATGCCCGATGTCCTGCACGAAACCTTCTCGAAAACCATCCAGGAGGCGCGCCGAAGCTCACCGGATACGATCGGACCTGGCTACTACGCCTTGATGCGCATCGACGAGTTCATTCCGAGCCGTGTGGTGGAAGCCGTGGTCCACGGCATGGACCTCACCGATGCACTAGGCCGAGACAGCATCGCAACGTCGGCGGGAATCGCCGTGACTGCGCAGATCCTCGACGAGCTTCTGGCCCGGCGAACGGTGGCGGGCAGGCCTGCCGACTTGACCGACGATCTCGGCTGGATCCGGGCGGCCTCAGGGCGCGGCCCGCATCCTGACCCCCGCCTCCCCATCATCGGCTAAGTCGGCCTGCCTCGAGCCTAGCTTCCGAAACGCCCCGGCGCAATCCCCGTTCTCCCGCTCGGCTACGACGATGAGGCCCGCAACCCGATCTTGCCCCGCCTACGTGATGCGCCGGGGTGCTCCGGCCGGAACGCTCATCGTGTGGTCTATCCGCCGACGGATGGTGCCTGCTGGCATAGTCTGTTCGGTTCGTCGACAATCAGCTAAACTCCACTGCTCTATATGGTGCGTCGCCTTGCTAGGGGTCGCACAAGCCTTGTCGTGCTGGATCGACCGCACAACTACGCGAAGTGGCTGGGGCTTCACGTAGTTGGCGATGCGAGGACCATCCTCGTCTCCGTGCCGTTGCGACGCCGCCGCCGGCTTCGACCTTGCAAGTGGCGACCGTACAAGTGAAGCAGCGGCATTCTTCGACATTGCCCGAGCCGTTCCCGGCTTGGGTCTCCAGGATTCGAACCGTTCGCTCGATCGGCAAGACAAGAAAGGCGATTCGGCTAAATTTGAGCATCAGCACGCTCTGACGCGGATAAAAGGCGCGCCAACAGCCATGCCAACCGGTTAAAGACTGGTAAGGACTTCGTCCAGTCGCGCGATCATCTGGATGAGGGCCGATGATCGAGACGCCAGGAAGGCACGTATTTCGTTTGCTAGCCTCTGCTTGATGCCTTTGTCGAGGGCAAAATCACCGAGGACCAGTACGAGGAGTGGAACCGCTCCACAGGCAAGAAGGTGCTTCCCGAGCGCGTTCATCCAAAGGCGTCGGCGAAGAAGACAAAGTCGCGCAAGACGACAGCCAAAAAACGGACCAACAAATAAGGTCTGTTTGGTGGAGCGGCTGGAGGTGCGGTTAGGCTTGTCTGGGATCGATCACCACCACTCCCGGACTTCCTGCCACCGCTTCAGCTAGCGCGCTCGATCCCTGAGCAAGTCCGACGACGGCTGCGACCGGCAGCGTCAGACCGCGATTGGCAAAATCAGCAGCCAGTCGCTCAAGCGCATAACCGTCCGCGGTGACATAGACATTGCCGATTCGAATACCACGCTCACTTGCCGGCGGGTCACCGGTTATCGTGGCCAGCCGTCCGTTATCGGCGACCAGCGGAAGGACGCTGGCCGTCGCGCCTCTAACCGCATTAACTACCGCCGGGAAAGCGCCGTCTGCAAGCCGTTTGGCCGCTTGCTGCCAGGATGAGTCGCGGTCGAGGACGGCCGTGGCGCCGAACTGCTTGAGTCGTTCTTTGTTCCGGGCGCCGGCTACCGCGATGACGCGAGCACCCATCGCCGCCGCCACGGCCGCCAACATGCCGCCGGTTACACCTCCGGCGCCGTGTATAAGAACCGCTTCGCCAGCTTGTACGTTAAGCATCGCCGCAAGCACCTGATAAGCCGTCAGGGCGGGCACGCCAAAGGCGCCGGCCACCGTTATCTCCATTGCCACGGGCTTGCGGGCAACGTGCGCTTCGGGAGCAACGAATCTTTCAGCCCAAGCTCCCTGGTGCCGAAGGGGCGCGGAATGGGTTAGCACCTGGTGGCCGGCTTCGAATCGCGATACCGCGGCGCCGACTTGGCGGACGGTGCCTGCCGCCTCCACACCCAGAGCCATGGGAGGGGTGATTCCGACATCCCAGGCACCGGTCCGAACGAGGTCGTCCCAGTTGGCCACGCCGGCAGCCTGAACCTCTATTAACACTTCATCCGATTTCAAGCTCGCCGGCTCCGGCAGGTCCACTTCCTCAACCGGGCCTCCAACCTCACGTATCCCTGCCCCTTTCACCCAGGTCCTCCTCCATCTCCGACATTAGCCCACATCTGGATCCCGCGGCTTCATCTAGCCCGATAACGGCTGCGGGCTAGCAGGAGGCCCTTGCTGCCGCCGTTATCCCGGCAGCGATGGCCCTACCAATCCACCGTGCCGAGGCCAGACATCTCGAGCAGGCGCGGCGGCCGTGGTCGGTCGCGAAGTCCCCGGCGGCCCTGATTCTGATTGGCGACCTGCTGCTCGCGGTGATCCTCTTCTCGAGGACCTGGATACGACCCGAAACGATGCTGGCAGGAGGCAGCGGCGATCCGCAACTCTTTGTCTGGATGTTCCGCTGGGTGCCGTTCGCCCTATCGCATGGTCTCAACCCGCTGATCAGCAACTATCTCGACTATCCCGCCGGAGTCAACTTGATGTGGACCGGCGACAGCCCATTGCTCGCACTGCTGTTTAGCCCGGTGACAATACTGCTGAGCCCGGTGGTCGCATACAACCTTGCCGCCACGCTCGGCCCTGCACTTTCGGCATGGTGCGCGTTCCTCGTAATCCGACGCTACGTCGATCGCTGGCCGGCCGCGGCGCCCGGAGGACTGCTGTATGGCTTTTCTCCGGCAATGATCGCCCACGCGTCGCACCTGCATGTCACGTTCGCCGTCTTTACGCCCCTCGCGTGGCTCCTCGCCGACGAGATCCTGGTCCGCCGGCGTTGGCATCCGGCGTTCTCCGGCGGCCTGCTCGGCGTTCTGGCCGGGCTCCAGGTGCTCATTGGCGAAGAGACACTTCTCCTCACCTTTATCGGCGGCGTGGTCGCGCTCGCGGTCATGGTCGCCATCCAGGGCAGGCCCAGTGCCTGGCAGCTGTCTGCCGCCTGGCGGGCTGGTTCCATCGCCAGCATCGTGTTCGCGCTGATGGCCGCGGCACCGCTTGCTGAGCAGTTCTTTGGCCCTCAGCGGTTGCATGGAGCGATCCAAGCTCAGAACTTCTATGTCAACGACCTTCTGAACTTCGTGGTGCCTTCGCCGCTTCAGCTATTTTCGCCGGCGGCCATCTACTGGCTCAGTGCGCATTTCACGGGTGATGCCTCTTCTCGTGACGCCTATCTCGGCCTGCCGCTGCTTGCCTGGTTCGCGATTCAGGTGCGCCACCGATGGGGCGATCGGGTCATTCGTTGGGCGGCACTGGTCGCGCTGATCCTTGCGGTCTTATCGCTCGGTCCAGCGCTGCATGTGGCCGGTGTCGTTACGCATATCCCGCTGCCGTGGGCGGTGTTGCAACCGCTACCACTCTTTGAAAATGTGCTGCCCGGACGCTTCATGCTGATCGCCCTGTTGCCGGCCGGGCTCTTGCTGGCTCGCGCGCTCGACGTCGATCTCCAGGCTGGCCGGCCGCTGAACTCGCTGATCATTCCGGCGATTGGCATGTTGCTGTTGATTCCCAATCTCCAGGCGGCTTCGGCGCCGCCAGTTCCCGCCTTCTTTCAAGGCCCGACGGTCCAACGGCTGGCACCTGGAAGCGTCGTGCTCGTCGCGCCTTTCAGCAGCCTGTACTCGAGTGACGCGATGCAATGGCAAGCGGCGGCCGGCATGCGGTTCCGCATGCCCGAGGGATACATGTTCGTGCCCGGCACCTTGCTGGGCGTCCCTTCGTCGCCGTTAGCGCGCGCGATGGTCGAGATCGAGGTCCATGGAACCGCGCCAACGCTGACGCCCGCCCTGCTCTCAACAATGCGACAACAGCTCCACGACTGGCGTGTCGGCACAGTGATTGCCGGACCGATGCCGCACGCGAACGCCATGGTAGCTCTACTGACGGCCGTAATCGGCGAACCACCAGAGTATCAAGGCGGCGTGGCGGTTTGGTGGGATCGCTAGGCGAGCACCGACGACTCGGGTGCTAGGAAAATAGCTGGACGATCAGGACGATCACCGCAATGACGACCGGGCTCAGGAACAGGCCGAAGACTCCGGGGCGAGCCATGACCAGCGGTAGTCCGCCGCCGGGACAGAGCCGGCGGAGCGTTCCCGCTGAGCAAACGGCGTCATAGCCGTCGGGGATGGTTTGACCCAGGCGGACCAAGAAGGCCTGCAGATCGGTGTCCGCCCAGTAGTCGGCGTAGAGGGCTAGCAGACATTGATCGTTTCCTCCACGAAGGAGGAGGAGTCGGTTGTTGCGGTTGAGCCCCGTTCGGCATGCCACGACGTCAGTCACGTCGGCGCGGGCGAACGTTCGCACGCTCCATCCCCGGCGGAACACCAGGTCGCCGCCAATAGCGATTCGCGCTCGCGTGCCATAGACCAGGGCTATGAGCAGAAGCACCGCCAGAAGCGCGGTCAAGCCGATCACCGTAACGCGTAGCCGACTGGTGGACGTGGCAACGCGGTAGATTTCCACGGCAATGGCGACGAGGACAAACCCACCGCCCGCAACCACTCGGGTTGCATACTGGCCAATAAAGCTGCCAAACCGCGGCCTGATCTCGAAGTCCATCGGCCCGGGAATCGACATGGTTGCGCGACCCCTTCTTCTCCTACGTTCAGAACCGGCCGTAAACTGGGATGGCGGTGCCGGTGATGGCAGCCGCCGAATCGCTGCATAAGTAGGCGATCACCGACGCGATTTCCGCTGGCTGCACCGCTTTCTCGAGAAGTTTTTCCGGAAGCGCCTGCCGGTTGGCGGGCGTATCGATGATCGCCGGCACCACGCAATTGACCCGAACGCCTGAGCTCTTCAGCTCGGCCGCGAGAACCTCGGTCAGCTTGATGACGCCGGCCTTCGCGATGGCGTAGGCGGCCGCTCCAGGTTCGGCGATCAGCGCTAACCGCGATGCGATGTTGACGATGCAACCCCCACCCTGCCCTCCCCCAGAGGGGGAGGGAAATCCAGGGCCACCCTGTCCTCGCCCAGAGGGAGACGGAGAAGCTGCCATCCTGCGAGCGGCGGCGCGACACGACCACCATGCGGAGCCGAGGTTGAGATCCATCGTCACCGAGTAGTCATCCGGAGTGGTCTCCGCAACCTTGCCGGGACGAAAACCGCCAGTCGCATTCACGACCCAACGCGGCACGCCGATCCGGTCCATCCGTTCCCAGAGATCATCGACGGCGAGGCGCTGGGTGAGATCGCCGGTGTCGCCCGTGACGAATCCTCCACCCTGCCCTCCCGCCGAGGGGGCGGGATAGAGCGACTGCAGCCGGGTAACTTCGGCTCGTGATCGGGCGATGGCAATCACGTGATCGCCGCGCTTGGCGAAGGCGTCGACAATGGCGGCACCGAGCGCCCCCGTCGCGCCGCAGATGACGGCGATATCCATGGCGGCCCTACCCTCCTCCAGGTGAGGCGGGTTTTAGGGCATAGCGAAGGAACAGATGCGACTCCTGACGACGGACGCTGAGGAGGCGTCCCGGCTTCGGTGAGCGTCCAAAGTCCACGCCTTGAACTAGCCCGAAGGACTGGTCGCCACGCCGGCCCGCAAGCGCCGGCGACACCGTGAGGAAAAGCTCGTCGATGCGGTCGGCCATCACCAGTTGACCGAACAGGTGCGGTCCCCCTTCTGTGAGGATGGTTTGAAGTCCATCAGACCGAAGGGCGTCAAAGATGGCATCGACCTCGATTCGGTTACCGGTGGCAATAGCTCGGACTTCAGTGGCTGAAGGCAGAGTATTGCGGAGGCGCGCGGCGGCAGCCTCCGTGGTCAGCACGAATGCCCCGACTTCGAGGGCGCGATCGTTGGGATTCAGACCCCCGCGCGCCGTAACGATCACCAGGCGGGGCGTGCTCGCACGCTTGAGCGCCCGTCGCAATTCGCGATAGCCATCAGCTGCGGCCGGAAAAATGAATTCCGGCGTCCACAACGCACGGCCGCCTTCGGCTCGAACCGTTCCAGCGCCGACCAGGACGGCATCGGCGAACGCCCGCAACAGCCCCATGACGAAGCGATCCCCCTGATTGCGCCCGCTGATGATGCCGCCAGACGGCGCTTCGCCGGCCTCGATCGCTGCAACGCCATCGATGGAACTGACGAAGTTCGCATAAACGGATCCATCGTTGATCGCAAGCCCGCCACCATAAAGGCGGCCTAACCCCTGTGGCAGCACAGCCGTCGCAAGGTCGGGTGCCTGATAGAGACGGCTGAGCGGTTTCAGGATGCGTGCGTATCCCGTACGCCCGCGCGAGCCATCCTCAAGAATTCCTCGCGAAGCTCGGGGTTCGCCTCGTAGGTTCCACGCCAGAAGGTCGTCCTGGTCGTCGATTCGCCTTCGCGCACGCCGCGCATCTGGGTGCAGAGATGGGCCGCCTCGAGGTAGACGGCGACACCGTGTGCTTCAAGGATCCGCGAGAGCGCTTCTGTGATCTCTTTGCCAATCCGCTCCTGGACCGTGAAACGCCGGGCGAAGAGCCGGACGAGCCGCGTCAGCTTCGAGATGCCAATGATGTGCTCGTGCGCGACGTAACCGACGTAGGCGTGGCCGAAGAAAGGAAAGGCATGGTGCTCGCAGAGCGCGTAGAAGGGGATCGGACCTTCGACGACCTGACTGATCTCGCAATCGGGGCCGCCGTCGCACTCGGTCGGAAAGGCGGTCACCAGCTTGTCGTCGCCCTCGTAGCCTTCGGTCGAGTCGAACATCGCGCGAAGATAGCGCTGGGGGGTCTTTGCCGTCCCCGGGGTATTCAGCGGCATGCCCAGCGCCTCGAGGATTTCGGCGATGTAGCCTTCAAACCGTTTCCAGTCGGCGTCGCCGATTCGCCGCGGCCGCACGCGCTCCCAGTCGCGGTCTTCGACATCCTCGTCGTGAAGGTCGCCAACCCTGAGATCGAGATGCTTTTCCGCCATCAGTTCGGCTGCAGGGTATGTTCCGACACCTTCACCTCGAGCTGCCCATTTTGCATCCGGGTCTCGTACCGCACCTGGCTGACCGTTGCCGGTCCCTGCTTGACCGCACCGCTGCAGACATCGAAGCGCGACCCATGCCAGGGGCACTGGACAAGATTGCCGACGATCTTGCCCTCAGAGAGCGGGCCGCCGGCGTGCGAGCAGGTTTCGGAGATGGCGCAAACAGTTTCCCCGTTCTTGTAGAGAAGGATGGGCGTATCGCCGGCGAGCCCGCGGATGAGCACCCCGTCCTTGAGCTGGCCCTCGAGCATGACGCGGGTGAACTTCTCCGGGACCTGTTGCCAGGCATGATGGTTGACGCCCGTCCCAATCGAGAAGACCAGTTCTCCGCCGAGAAACGCCGCGGAGAGCAGCAGAGCGTACCCGACGAACGCCACGACGATCGCGATCGCCCGGCTGCCGCCAGTCAGCCCGACAATGAGCGAAACGATGAAGAGGAGGAGGGCGACGGTATTGATGAGCCCGTGCGCCGCGCCAACCCGGCGCTCGCGGCCGAAGGTCTCGTTCCAGTCGGTAAAGCCAGTCACGGCCGTCGCCAGCGCCGCCAGGATGCCGATGAACGTCGTCGCGTCCGCCGCCGACGTCCAGGTGTGGCTGCGGTTGAAGATGTAGATGATGTCGAAGATGACGGCCATCGTCCAGGCGCCGAGCGGGATGTCGGTCAATACGGGATGCAAGGGATGGCCCAACCACGTTCCGTGGTTGAACGACTTCAACGCGGTGCCCGGGGCGCCAAGCGCCTTGTAGGTACCGCCGACGACCTTTTGCAGGAAGTCCGCCACCGGCTCCAGCCAATGCTGGCCATCGATGATCCGATTCACGACAGAGTTGAGCACGGGCCGCCTCCTTTCGTCGAGCCGCTGCCTTTTAGGAAGAGTATCGGGCAATCAAAGATCGTCAAGCCAGTCGGTGAGCCGCCGAAGCGCTGAGGCTGCTGTCGGGCGATCGACCTGCCGGAATCGGATCGTCTCGCCCGGACGGGCCTGAGCCAGCAGTGGGATATCGGCGGTAATGACCGTGGCGATCACCGGATAGCCTCCGGTCGTCGGATGATCAACGAGCAGCGCGATCAACTGGCCGGAGGGCGTGACCTGGAGCGCGCCTGCCGTCATCGGCGTGGTGAGGATTTCATCGCCACGCAAGTGCAGGCCGGGCGTCGCAATGCGCAAGCCCATGCGATCGACCGCGGGCGTGATCAGACAGGCGGTGGCCTCGAGGCGAGTAAGCGCATCGGCCGGGAACGCATCGGTATGCGGCCCGGCGATAACTCGAACTTCCCATGGGCCCTTCAGAGGCAACCGGTGCCCTTCGGGCCAGGACGTGGCGACGGCCTCGTCCCGGACCATCGTTCCAACATCGATCCGGTCATTCTTGTTGACCGAACGACCGAAACCGCCCCCGAAAGCGCCGGAGGCACAAAGAGAACGGCTCCCGAGCACTGATGCCACATCCAGGCCACCGCGGACGGCGACATAGCTTCGTAGTCCCGGACCGATGGGACCCAGATTGAGCAACGAACCACCCGGCATCACCCGCGATGTCCACGAAAAGGTCGGCGCGGAAAGGCCGGTCATCGGCAGCACGCTCGCCCCGGCGACGGCAATCGTCGCGGGAATCAAGAAGCGTATGGTCGGGCCGGCCCCCGCCGCTTCAAAGAGCGCTGCCGCCGGATCGTTACCAACCAGGCGGTTTGCCACAGCCGCGGAGAACCAGTCGGCCACTCCGCCCGGCGGAATGCCGAAGCGCTCGTATCCCGGGCGGCCGGCATCCTGGACCGAGGTGTGGCGTCCCGGATCGAGGATCTCAATCACGGATCGGCACGAAGCGAATGCGGTCGCCTGGCTTGAACCGCGCGGGCGGATACAGATCCGGGTCCAAAAGAACGACGTCGGTGCGACCGATGAGGCTCCAGCCGCCCGGGCTGTCGACCGCGTAGATGCCCGTTTGGCGCCCGGCGATGGCCACCGAGCCCGCCCGGACGCGCGGCCGCGGCGATGCTTTACGGGGCACAGTCAGTCCCTGATGGAGCTCGCCGCAATATGTGAACCCCGGCGCGAAGCCAATGCAATACACGAGGTAGTCCCGGCCGGCATGTAGCTCGATAACCTCCCCACGACTGAGGGCGGTCTTCTCGGCGACCTCATCCAGATCGGGACCGTCGTACCGTGTCGGGATGTCGATAACGTCGCCCGAAAACGGCATCGGTTCAAGGGTGCCTTCGTATGGCCGGATGGACTGGGCCAGCGAGTCGGAATCGGTCACAACCGGGTCGTAGCGACACAGTAGCGAGGCGTACGACGGCACGGTCCCGAGCAGGCCGGGCACGGCGGCGGAGGTCAGGGCTCGCTCGAGCGCCAACACTTCGCCCAGGGCCAGAGGGTCGATCGTCAACCCAACCCGAACGAGGACGGCTCGGTCACCCGCCGGATCGATCAGCCACATATTCGCGACTGTATCGTGGCATCGCCCGATGGCGGGCGACTCTCAAACGGCATACGATCGGGGCGGCCATGCGCCGCCTTGGGCTGATCGTCGCGATCCTCGTGCTCACCGTGGACGCCCTCTATGTCTGGTACATCGTCTTCGGCCAGCAAGGCGCCAGCGACCTGCCGTTACGGGTGCCCTTCGTGGCGTCATATCTCGTGCTCATATCGGTCTGTGCGCTGTTGTCGAGCTGGCTCCCCGACAGAACCTGGCGGCTCGCGCTCCTGGGTGCCTCGACAGCCGGACTCCTTCTCGTTGGCTTCTTCGCCCTGATGTCCATCGGCTTGCCGCTCTTCGTCATGGGTCTGGTTGGCGCGGTCGCGTTGGCCAGACAAATCTCGGACGCAACGCTCCGCCGTACTGCGGCCGCCGTATCTGTCGCCGGCATGGTGGCAGCCATTGTCGTTCTCCTGGCTGGATTCGAAATCACAGCGCGGATCATCGCCTGTGCACCCGGGGCGGTCTCGGGCAGTGGCAGCGGAAGCGGATTCCTGAGCGGGTCTTACACATATACCTGTCAGAACGGCAGGGCGATCGTCACCTGGCAATAGCGCAACAGGCCTGAGCTAATACAAATTCTCGGCCGCAGCCTCGCGGCTGGCATCATGGACGGTATGCCGTTCTTTGGATATCACATGCCGAGCTTCACGTTCCCGGGTGTGCCTCCCGACCAGCTCTTTGATCACGCAGCCGGGCTAGCGCGCTCGGCGGAATCCGCCGGCTTCGAGCTGGTGACTGTGATGGACCACTTCTATCAAATCACCGGCGTCGGCAAGGAAGAGGAGCCCATGCTGGAGGGCTACACCGCGCTGGCGGCGCTCGCCAGGGAGACCAGCCGGGTCCGCCTCGGAACGCTGGTGACCGGTGTGACCTACCGCAATCCGGCGCTCGTCGCCAAAATGGTCACGACGCTCGACGTCATCTCCAAAGGCCGCGCAATCTGTGGCATCGGCGCCGCCTGGAACGAGTCGGAGCACATCGGCTATGGTTTCGAGTTTCCGCCGATCCGTGAGCGGATGGATCGGCTCGACGAGGCCTTGAACATCTTGAAACTGATGTTCACGCAAGACCGCCCCACGTTTGAGGGGACGCATTACCGCATCGACCGCGCGCTCAACGTGCCGCGCCCGCTTCAACCGGGCGGGCCCAGGATCCTGGTCGGCGGGGGCGGCGAAAAGCGCACGCTGCGCCTGGTCGCCCGCCACGCGGACATGTCGCACTGGTTCGGTCCGCTGGCCGATATGAAACGTAAGAGCGAAATCCTGAACCGCTACTGCGAGGAAGAAGGCCGCGATCCGGCAACCATCACCAAGACCATGGGAAGTCCTGTCGTGCTCGTCGAGAATGAGGGCCAGGCCAAGGCGGTCATCGAACGCATGCCGCCCGAGCGGCGAGTCATGTTCCAACCGGCCACTCCGAATCAGGCGGCCGAGATCTTGCAGGACTACATCGCGGTCGGCATCGAGGGCTTCACGTTCGGCAATCCGACGATGCGGACGCCGGAAGAATTCGAGCGAGCGCGTAAGCTGATCAAAGCCGTCAAGAACGTGTCATCGCCTGCCGCAGTCGGCGCAGATGGGAAAGGCAAAACAGGGTAGGAGGGTCACTATGCCGAAGGCTATTTGGAATGGAGCAGTGATCGCGGAGAGTAGTAAGACCGTCAAGGTGGAAGGCAACGACTACTTTCCGCCCGACAGCGTCCGGCGGGAGTTTCTTGCGCAAAGCCAGACGCACACGGTTTGCCCATGGAAGGGGACGGCGAGTTATTACGACGTCGTCATCGATGGCAAGGTCAACCGGGATGGGGCATGGTTCTATCCAGATCCGAAGCCTGCGGCAAGCGAGATCAAGGACCACGTCGCGTTCTGGCACGGCGTCGAAGTCACGCCCTGACGATCACCTTTTAGAACCGATCGCTCGAAGAAAGGCTCCTTCGCCGACAGGAACTGGCTGAAACCCGAGGGCAAGGCCTAGGCGGGTCGTCGAAGGGAGATCGAGCCCGGCCTCGTGAATCATGCCCTCATCTGCGAACGCGCTGATGGTCGGCCCCACGTATCGGATTACGCCGCGCGTAAGTACGACTGTTCGGGAACACGCTTCGGCGACGAAGTCCAGGTCGTGCGTGACGATCAGCACGAGGCGATCACTGTCGACCATCGACTTGACGAGGGCCTTCAATCGCCCTTTCGCAGCCCAATCCTGCCCGAGCGTTGGTTCGTCGAGGACAACCACTGGCGACTCAGCGGCAAGCGCCGAGGCGATCGTCACCCACTTACGATCGGGCAACCCAAGATCATGCGGATGCGTCTTGGCCTCCTGGCTCAAGCCACAACGCTCGAGGGCGTTTTTGACGGCCACCGCAACCCGCTCCGCGGGGCGCTTCATCGCTCGAGGTCCGAAGGCCACCTCGTCGTAGACGGTTCGCTGAAAGAGCTGGTCGTCCGGATTCTGGAAGGCATAGCCGACGAGGGCAGCCATCTGCGCGACGGTACGTTCCGCGACCGGCTGGCCGGCGACGACGATGTTTCCGGTCGTTGGGCGAAGCAGGCCGTTCAGCAGCTTGGTCAGCGTCGTTTTTCCGGCTCCGTTCTCGCCGACCAGCGCGGTCGCGCCGGCCTTCAGCTCGAGCGTCAAACCAGGTGGCCCGAAGACTCGGACGTCGCCCGGATAGGCGAACGTCACCTGTTCGAGTCGGAGGTCAGGCATTAAAGGCGCGCACTGCAGTCTCGAATGTTGTTGGCCATGGCGATGGAAGACCGACGCTCTCGGCGAGCCGCACATAAATAGGCGCCCCGACCTGTTGCTGCACCGCGGCATCGTTGAACACCCGGGCAGGCGTCCCGTCGGCAAGGATCCGGCCCTGGGCCAGGGCGACAACGCGGTCGCAAAGTTCGGCGACCGCCTCGAGCTTCTGCTCGACCATGACGATGGTCACTCCTGCCGCATGCAGCCGCGACAGGGCTTCAAAGAGTTCCTTGGTCCCCCCGGGATCGAGTTGCGAAGTCGGCTCGTCGAGCAAGAGCAGTTCGGGATGCATGGCAAGCAGGCTTGCCAAGGCGAGGCGCTGGAGCTGACCGCCGCTCAGGTCGAGTGGGTGACGATCGCGAAGTTCGCTCAAGCCAACCTGTTGCAGGGCCTCAGCCACACGCGCCTTGACCAGGGCGGGCTCGAGGCCGTGATTCTCAGGACCGAAGGCCACCTCATCGTCGACCCGTTCGCGAGCCCCGGAAACCTGTGTGAACGGATTTTGAAAAAGCATGCCGACTCGCGTTGAGCGCTCGATCACAGTTTGGCGGCGGACCTCGGTTCCCAAGACCTCGATCTCACCGATGAGCCGCCCATGGAAGAACTCGGTCGCCAGACCCATCGCCGCGTAGCAAAAGGTCGATTTCCCCGCGTTGGTGGCTCCGACGACGCCCAACCACTCGCCCGGCTGCACGACGATGTCGATGCCATCCAGGACGTAGTCCGTGGTATCCGGATAGCGATAACGAACGCCGCGCATCGTTAAGGCCGCTGTCATCGCCAACCCGCGAATCGGGCGCCGATCGCCAGCGGGACGAGGGCAACGAGAAACCACCGAAGCGCGCGCTGCACACCAGTGTCGGGCAGGACGACACGGCGATAGCGGTGCACAGATAGGCCGAAGCCGCGGACCTCGAGGGCCATCGCGCGCTCCTGAGTCGCGACCAGCGAGGAAAGTACCAGTGGAAGAAGAAGCGGAAGATAGGCGCGCGCGCGTAGCAGGAGCGACCCTTCCGTTTCGAGTCCTCGGGCACGCTGGGCGTCGCGAATACGCGCGGCCGATTCGAGGCTCTGGGGAATGATTTGCAACGCCGACTGGACCACGTAGCCAAAGCGGGGGCTCAGACCGCGCTGCATCATGGCTTCCGCCAGGTCGGCCGGCCGGGTCGTGAAGCTCAGGAGAAAGGTGGCGCTGATGAGACAAAAGATCCGCGCAGCAGCGAGCAGGGCAACGGCGAGCCCCTCGCGATAGAGCGACAAGGGACCCAGCGGGAAGAACACCGTGCGGTTTGCTGGGTTGGCAAAGCCCTGGACAATGAGGAGAAGCAGCGTGATCGGCAAGAGAATGCCGAGCGCGACGGGAACAAATCGGCGAATGACGTCGGCGAGGGTCAGCAAGCCCAGCAAGATGACGGCGACAGCTATCACCCAAGCAAGGCTTGGAGCGATGAACCCGATGGCAATCGCGACAAGCGTCAACGTGCCCTTGGTAAATGGATGGGCGCGGTGGAGGGCACTGTTGCCTTCGGCATAAATGCTGAGGCCGCGCGGCACGGCGAAAGCGACTAGCTCAGCTGCGGCTCAGCGCTGGGGTTGTCTCCGGCTCATCATCGCGTGGTTCATAGAGCCGGAAGAGCGACCGGAAGCGACGAGGCAATCCCTGGTAGATGAGCACGGCCACGAGCACGGTGACCGCCTTGTCAAGGAGGTCGGCCGAGGCCTCGTCCGCGTAGGCCGCGATCCACATGGGCACGTGTGCCTTGAGCAGCGCCGCCAATAGGGCGTCGCTATACGGGATCGTGCTCTGGCCGGCATATAACGCGACATTGAACGGGGTGGATCCCAGCGATGCCACGAGGAAGCAGAGGAGCCATAACGCGACCCAGCCCGGCGGGTGCTTGTGCCAGCCGAGGTAGCCGCCGATGCCGGCGGCGAAGCCAAGGAGGAGCGAGATGACTGAATAGGGCGCTGCGACCGGATCGACCGTCCCGGAGCTGATGAGGTTGGTGATGAAGCCGGCGATGCCACCCACCCAGGGTCCAGCCAGGATGCCGCCAAGGATGGTTCCGATCGAGTCGAGAAACAGCGGAAGTTTCAAGCTGGTGGCAATCGCGTGGCCCACCCAGTCGATGGCAATGCACACAGGAATCAGGACGATCCCCAGCGTGCTGAACCGGAGTTTGAAGGCGTTCAGCAAGCCCATCGCTATCCCCGCCGAGAGTATAAGAGGTTAGGCGACAGCGACCACGACGCGGCGCAAATCGGGAAGGGCTTCCGCCGCCGCCTCGGCGACTCGAACGTGGTCCGACTGGGCGTAGACGATGTGCTCGGTGAAGCCGGCTTCGGCGTAGCGGGAGACCAGATCGACGAGCTGCGTGCGCTCGCGACCATCCCACATATGCTGAGCCGACCAGCGGATGGCACTCGGATCGCGTCCCACCTCGCGGCAGGCTTCCTGCAGCCTTCGGCCCTGCTCGGTGGCCGCTTCGACGGTTGAGGCGCCGACCACGTTCCAGACGTCCGCGTAGCGGGCCACGACTCGCAACATCAGATCGCCGCCCGCCCCGATCCAGATCGGCGGATGTGGCTGCTGAATCGGCTTTGGGTTCGCGATCGCATCCTTGAAGTGGTAGTAACGGCCGTCCAACGTCGTGCGCTCCTTTGTCCAGAGCGAGGTCATGGCCTCGATCGATTCACGCAGCCGGCCGACGCGATGCTCGAGGCCCTGAAGGCCGAACATCCGGACCTCATCCTCGGCCCAGCCTGCCCCTATTCCGAATTCGAGGCGTCCTCCCGAGAGGTGGTCGACGGTGACCGCCATCTTGGCGAGCAGCGCCGGATGCCGATAAATATTGCCGGTCACCATGGCCCCAAAGCGAACGCGCTTCGTGGTCGCCGCAATGGCGGCGAGCAGCGTCCAGCCCTCATAGATCGGCCGCTCGGTCCCGCCGGCACCGATCGAGGCAAGGTGGTCAAAGTCCCAGACGTGGTCGAAGCCGCCCTCGTCGGCGATCCGCCAGACATCCCGTAATGCCTGGATTGTGGTTGCCTGGCCCGAATTCTTGAGGCCAAACCGCAGGGGATGTGTCACTCAATTAGCATAGGGTCTCGTCTCAACTAAGCCCTGGAGGGGATTTTATGGCCGGAAAGCGTTCACTTCTACCTCTATTCATCCTGTCCGTCATCGCGTTTGCGGCATGCGGTGGACCGCAGTCGACGGGGAGCGGAGCCTCCGCAAAGTTCACGGGGACGATCAACATCGCCTCGTCGACCTGGACCGGCTACGCGCCGCTCTACCTCGCCACCTCGAAAGGCATCTGGGCAAAACACGGGCTGAACGTCAACTTCACCGACGTCGAGGACCCGGTCGAGCGTCTCAATGCGCTCAAGGCGGGCCGGCTGCAGGGCATGGCCTCAACGGTCGATGCGTTCGCCCGCGCCCAATCGCAGGGCGTGCCGGCGGTCGAGATCCTGCCCATCGATGCCTCGGTTGGCGGTGATGGGATCCTCGCCAAGAACACCATCCAGACCGTGCAGGACCTCAAGGGCAAGACGGTCGCCGTCAACCAGGGATCGGTGTCGGAATGGTTCCTGGCCCAGGTGCTGAAAAAAAACGGGTTGTCGCTGTCGGATGTCACGGAGGAGAACATGACCTCTGGCAATGCGGGGTCAACCTTTGTCGCCAACCGAGTCGACGTGGCCGTCACGTGGGAGCCATGGTTGACGCGGGCCTCCAAGACCAGCTTTGGGCACGTCCTGGTCTCGTCCAAGCAGTACCCCGACTTGATCATGGACTCGTTCGCGTTCCGTAAGGACTTCATCGACAAGTACCCGGGCACCATCAGCGATTTCGTCAAGGCCTACTACGACGCGTACAACTACCTGCAGACCAATGCCAGCGACGCGCAATCGGCGGTGGGCACTGCCGTCAAAGAGTCGGCGAGCGATGTGCAAGCTGACCTGAGCACCATGACGATCTTCGGGCTGAGCGATGCCAAAACCGTCATGGGAAGCTCGAGCAGCCACGGCAAGATCTACGCCAACTGCCAGGCCGCCGCGGATTTCTGGAAGCAGCAGGGCAAAACCAGCAGCGCCGCCAACTGCAGTACCGCGATCGATCCGACCTTCATCGACAACGCCTGAGATGAGCGAGCGGGTCACGACGACCCGCAGTGCTACGGCGTCGCCGGCGGAGAAGCGGCGACGCCGTAGTCTCGTCACGACCTACCTGACTCCGAAGCGATCGATCCCCGGCCGGACGATCGTGATTCTCGGCATTCTGGGCTTCGTCGTCATCATCGCCATCTGGACGCTGATCGCCCTCCTTACCTACAACCCCGACTACACCCACGACTACGAGCAGCTCGTGCCTCGACCGGATACAGTCGCGGTCGCCTGGGCCGACATGGTGCTGCACCTGGGATTCCTGGGTGACGTCGGCTGGAGCACCTTCAGGATCGTCGCAGGATTCGCGCTCGCCGCCGTCGTGGCCGTGCCACTGGGGCTGCTGATGGGCTCGTTTGAGATCGTCCGCGCGTTCTTCCAGCCTCCGATCAACGCCATCCGCTACATGCCGGCCTCGGCGTTCATTCCGCTCCTGATCCTGCTGCAGGGGCTAGGCGAAAACGAGAAGCTGACGATCATCTGGATCGGCGTCTTCTTTCAGCTGGTGCTCATGGTGATGGACATCGCCCACCGCGTCCCCGAGGAGATGCTGAACGTCGCCTATACCCTTGGCGCCTCGCGCTGGACGGTCTTCCGCAAGGTCTTTCTCCCCGCGACTTTTCCGGAAGTGGTCGACGCGCTTCGAATCACGATGGGCTGGGCCTGGACCTACCTGATCGTCGCCGAGCTGGTGGCGGCGCAGGCGGGCATCGGCAATTTCATCCTGGTGGCGCAACGGTTTTTCCGGGCCGACCGCATCATCGCCGCCATTATCACGATCGGCATCCTGGGCATGATCACCGATTCGCTATTCGCGTTCTACCATCGCTGGGCATTCCCCTACGTCGAGAAGGTGCACGCATGAGTGAGATCCGCCTGGTCGAGGTAGCGATGCGCTACACCACCCGGCAGGGGCAGGTCCAGGCGCTCGAACGGATCTCGGTCACCGTTCCGGATGGCCAGTTCGCCTGCATCGTGGGACCATCGGGATGCGGCAAGTCCACCCTCCTGATGGTGGCAGCCGGCCTGGTCGAGCCCACCGAAGGCGAAGTATTAGTGGACGGTAGCCCCACGTCCCAGCCGGGAGCCGATCGCGGCATGGTTTTCCAGTCGTACTCGCTATATCCCTGGCTTTCGGTCCGGCGCAATATCGAATTCGGCCTGGAGATGAAGAAGACGCCAAAGGCCGACCGCGAGCGCCGTTCCAACGAGCTCATCCGGCTGATGAAGCTTGACGGGTTTGCGGACGCCTATCCCAAGGCACTGTCCGGCGGCATGAAGCAGCGGGCGGCGATCGCCCGGGCGCTGGCCAACGATCCTCAAGTGCTGCTGATGGACGAACCGTTCGGCGCTCTCGATGCGCAGACGCGGCAGATCATGCAGGAGATGCTGACCGACATCTGGCAGCGGTATCGAAAGACGGTGCTCTTCGTCACCCACGACATCGAGGAGGCCATCTTCCTCGGCGACGTCATCTACGTCATGACCAACCGTCCCGGCCGGATCCGCACCACCCTGCAGGTCGATCTGCCTCGACCGCGTACCTTCGAGATGGTCAGCAGCCCGCAGTTCGCAGGCCTGCGCAACCAGGTGGTCGGCATCATTCATGAGGAGAGCCTCAAGGCGGTCGAGAGCGAACTGGCGCGTCCGGCATAATGCCTACGACGTGAGCCTGACGACCGTCGCCGTCATCATCCTCAGCCTCTGGGTCCTCGCCATCGTGATCGCCGGGGCGTTGATGGCCCTTCGTCCCGGCGGGGCTGCGATTCGCTTCTCGCCCATGGCCCCGGCCGCATCAGCCGACGGCGCCACCGGGCGCCAGGAAATCCTCCTGGGGGGCGACGCCGAGGTGCTGGGCAACGTGCGTGGCCGTGTGGTCGCCGTCCTGGTTGATCCCAAAACGCGCCGGGTCACGGGGGTTCAACTGGGTGGCGGACTGCTGGAAGCGGAAACCGTTCCGATTGACGCGATCGTCGGTGCCGATGGGCGAGTCCTCAGCCTCCGCGACGGCTGGCAGGACCAGACGGCCGAAGCCGATGGGCATCTCGCCGTTCTCAAGAGCAACATGTCGGTGGTCGGGGCCAACGGCAAACGGCTCGGCCGTCTGCGACTGGTCTGTTTTGAACCCTCTGCGGCGGTAACCTCCGAGCTGGTTGTCGAAGGCGGCGGGCAGCCGGTCCAGCGCCTCGTGCCAATGGATCGGGTCGTCGAAGTCGGTCCGGTACGCGTCGTTACCAACCTGCCCGCGGCCGAAAGCAGCAAGCTCCAGCCGTTTGCCACGGACCGGGAGCTACGTCAGATGATTGCCGAACGGCTGATGGCGGAGGGTCTGGAGCGGGCCATCCAGGTGGATGTCCGCGATCAGCGTGTCCGGCTGCAGGGCTACGTCGGCGACCGGTCGCATGTCGAGCGGGTTGAGCAAATGGTGCGCTCAATCCCGGGCGTGCTGCGTGTCGATCTGGACCTGGTGACCGATGACCAGCTCGCCCAGGCCATCAGGGATGCGATCGGGCGCGACGCGGTGGCAGCCGCGGCCCGCATCAATGTCACCGCCCGGTCGGGCGTCGTCGACATCACCGGCGAAGCGCCGAATCGAGCAACCGTGCGCCGAATCGAGACGCTGACGCAGCAGGTGGACGGCGCACAGGTCGTTCACAACATGGTCGTCGTGCATCCTCGCTTCGCCGCAACGGCCTAGTCGAGCTTGAACGCGCGACTCAGCAGGCGCTTTATCGCAGCCGTCTCTGCATCGGCAGCCGAGCGCAGCGTGACAAACCGCGTGTCCTTGCCCGAACCCTGGAGTAATCCACTGCCCTCATCGAGCTCCCGTCCGCGATAGAAAAAGAGCGTCGCGTGGCGCGGGAAGGTGCCGAAGCCAACGACGTTCTTGCCGTTGACCCGATAGCGGGCAATTTTCCACATGAAGGAAGCGGAGCGGGGTGGCCCGCCCTGGTAGGCCACCTCGGAGGCGGCGGGGGCGATCGCCCTGATCGAGCGGCGTACCGCGAGCAGGATCGGACGGACCGCCGGCGGAACCTGTTTGATCTGTTCGGTAACCGTCTTCGGACTCGAGGGGGTCATCGAGGCTGACTCTACTCGTGGCCCTGGTCGGCGGACTCGACGTCAGCCACGAAGCCGCCCCAGCTCTCGCTTCCCGCTCTGGGTGGCGCGGTAATCACCAGCAACCGAACGGCACCATCGGTGCGAATCGTGTAGTTGTGGGTCAGCCCCCGCGGTAGGAAGACAAATCCACCCGTTTCTACGTCGAAGCGTTTGCCGTCGCACTCAAACGTGAGCTCGCCTCGGACGACATAGAACATCTCGTCCTCGGTGGGATGGGCGTGGTCGCCGGGCTCTTCGCCTTTCCGGGTGGTGAACTCGATGACCGCGGCTCCATGTCCCGAACGATATTCGCCGGCCTTGACCGTCACGTCGATCCCGATATTGTGGGTCGCGCCTTTGCCGCGCGGCACGTGGAAGGGCTCGATCGTCACGTCAGAATCCGGTGCTCGTAAAGAATGCGACAGCCATCCTTCCCCAGCTCGATGGTGCCGCCCACGGCGCAGTAGCGTTTGGTCGCCAACTTGGTGGCCTTTCGAACCAGCGCGTCATCAAACGGCCCCATCCCTGATATTTCGTAGAGCAGCCGAATCTCCGTAAACGCTTTGGGCCAATCCGTCTGTCGGTCACCCTCGGCGCGAACGGTGAGCGATTGAAGCGGCTGTTTCATTTTTTGCAAGAGCGAGACGGCCGTCACTCCAGTGCAGGCGCAGAGCGCCGAGAGCAGGAGATCGGTCGGACTCATCGCCTGGCCCTTGCCGAGCGGTGGACCCTCGTCCGCCACCGCGGCGTGTCCGCCGCCGTCCGCGAGTTCGAATCGAAAACCGTCCCCCGACCAACGCGCGCTTGCTGACATCAGGAAAGTTTAGGGGGCCGGTCATGCCGGCCCCCTAACCGTCGTGGGTTATCGCAGGTTATCCGCGATCGCCCGTCTTCTCTCCGGTGCTTGGATCGAGGAAGAGCTTGTTAGGGCCACCCTCGGGTCCATTCCTGGTAAAAGTCAGCATGTTCATCACCGAACCTGCCTTGGTATCGAACGAGAAGTTGCCGATCCGGCTCGTCTGCCAGTTGTCCTCGATGAAGCGAAGGATGGACGTCTGATCCGTCACGCTGTGGTCGACGAAGTTGCTCTTCGCAAAGCGCGAAATGACCAGTAGCGGCAGCCGCGGGCCGTAGCCGCAGCGATCCTGGTAGCCGCCCATGGTGTTGTTCGCCTTGGCTCCGCAGTTGGCGCCGGCCAGGGCATCGACTGTCCCGTCCTGCGATTGATTGACGATCGGGCTCATCGCGTGGTCGTACCAGCCATCCGAGTCGTCGTAGGCGATCACGACGGCGGTGCTGTTCCAGTAGGGGGTTCGTTCCAATCGGTTGATGGTGTCGACGAGGAAGTGCTGCTCGTCGAGTGGATCGGAGTAGCCGGCGTGGCCATCTTGATAGGCCGGAGCCTTCAGAAAGCCGACGGCCGGCATGCGGTGATCGTCGACCGCCGTCCAGAAGTCGTTCATGTCGTACTGGTGATTAGCCTGGTCGCTCTTGCCGATCTTGTCGGGCGAGCTCGGCGGTAGGTGTTGCGGGTTCGCTGTGGACGTGTAGTACTGGAACGGCTCGTGATGTGGGATGTAGTCCTTGCTAACGACACCCGCCATGTTCGTGTGGGTCACGGTGCAAGTGGCCGCGCCTGGCGCCTCGCGGAAGCCGCCCTGGAACCAACCCCAGGTCACGTTCTTCGCATTGAGCAGGTCCCCGATGTTCTTGTTGTTCGGATCGGTCGAGGTTGTGGTGTCGCGGGTATCGCAGATGTCGCCCGCCGGCTGGGGATCACCGATCACGGTGTCATTGGGCGTGACCGCATCGAAGGTGGGGTCGGGCAAAAACCCGTGCGTCTGCCCAGAGGCAAGATTCAGCGCGCCAACCGTCGACGGTCCGAAGTTCGTGTCGAAGGCGTTGTCGCTCATGGCAAAAGTCTGCGCGTAGTTCCAGAGTGCGGTCACCGTGTTGCCGTCGTAGTAGCCCATGGCGAGCCCGGTGCCGTGGCCGTAATCGACGCAGGGTCCACCGAAGGGCGGTGGATTACCGACGCCGGTCGTTTCCGGGAACAGGTCCATCAAGCCGTGGTCGAAGGCCTGCTGCTCGTTCCTGTAGCCGTGATTCTGATCGCAGGTCTCGTACTGGCTCCGGCCGAGCCGGAAGGGCTGGGTGCTGTTTGGATTATTCGGCGCGTTAAGGGGCGTGTTCAAGCCATTGACCGAGGGGGTATCCGCCGCGGCGGCAAAGGACGGCTCCCCCGCGGGGTTGGCGGCGACTGGATAGGTGGCGAAATAGTGATCGAACGAGACGTTTTCCTGAAAAATCACGACCAGGTGCTGGATCGGCGTTACCGCGCCGGTGTCTCGCCCCGGCGGCTCACCACCGGTGGCTCCTACGGTCCCGCCACTGAGCAAGGCGATAGCGGCGAGCCCAACTATCGGCAGGTGCAAGTGAACGCGTGTTCGCATTGACTTCCTCCTTCAGAACAGCCACCCCGAATCCCCGTGATTGTTTATACGCGATTCGTCTCGAGATCAGTTTCGTACGCCGCTGAGATTGAGCCGCCAGTAGTCGAGGGTGTAGGGCGGGTCATCCTTCGAGGCGGCCTCGACGAGGCGCTGGATGAAGCGCTGCCTGAGGCCAACATCCCCGATGCGCTGCAGATCGAGACGCAGAACCACGGTGGTGATGAACTCAGCAAACGCGGCGGCATCTTGGAAGGTTGTTGGTTCAGGGAAGTGCTGAAGCTCGATCTGGTCGAAGCCGGCCGCCTCGAGACGCCGCCTGGTCTGCGCCTTGTCGGGGTACACGTTGGGACGAGCCCAGCCCTCGAAACTCTGGCGGTACAGCGGCTCCGTTTCGAGCGCCTCCGCACGCGCGAGTAATCGATTGAGGTTTCCCTTACCTCCCATCTGGGCGAGCAGGCGACCACCCGGCCTCAGCGCCTGCGCAATGTTGCGATAAAGGCCGGCCTGGTCCGCGATCCAGTGGAAGGTGGCGGTGCTGAAGACGACCTCGGCGACCTGGTGCAGGTTCAGCGCAAGAAGGTCTCGACAGAGCACCTCCACATGGCCGTCGAATTCCGGCTCGAGGTACGCGCGGGCTGATTCGACCATCTGCGGTGAGACGTCGACGGCAATGACGCGGCCGCGCGGAAGCCGCTCGAGCAGAAGGCGCGTGAGCCGGCCGCTGCCGCAGCCGGCGTCGATGATGGTCTCGTCTCCGCGGAGCTGGAGGCGGGTGAGTAGCCGTTTGCCCCATTCGAACTGAGGATCGGCGACGCGGTGGTAGCTTTCCGCATCCCAATAATTGGTACCGGTCATGGCCCCCACCCTGACCGTCCTCCAGACGGGGAGGGAAACCATGACGGTGATCGAATCAATGCGCCTGGGAAGAGGTCACCGAGACGAGTGGGCGGAAGGGCGTCGCGACCGGCAAAGTGCGGCCGCCGGTGTCGAAACGCCCAGCCGGCTTGCGAGCATCCTGGCCGAGCCAGAGATAGAGGCAAACCGTCAGCACGATCAGGTCGGTGAAAACGCCGGGGACGAGGAGCACGCCCGCGGCAACCTGCTGATCGAAAAGCGGGACTCCATAAAAGGGTGTCGACGCAAAACCCAGGACGAGGCCGAGCACGCGGATCAGCACCGACGACAGCACCAGGTAGGCGACGCGCTCAATATGGTTCAACGCGCAGCGACGAGGTGGCTGGGCGATGACCTGCGACCAGAAGAGGACCGCCACAAAAACGAGCAGGAGCTGACCGGCCTGCCGGACAAGGCCGGCCGAACCGGTCAAGGCATAGACCGGCGGCACATAGGCCAGTAGCAGCCCGCCATTGAAGCCGATGAAGGCGAGCGCCGCCATCCAGCGCGACCCGGCTCCAGTCCGCGGTCGGCCAATCAACTTCGCGAATCGCGGCAGGGGCGCGCTCAACACCAGCAGCGGCGCCGCGACCATCACGAGGATGACCAGCTGCGCCGTGCGAAGCCAGAATCGCTCTCGAATCCAGCCGTCAACCGGATCGCTGAGGATGAGCGCCAGCAGCGCGAGGCCGACGACGAACGCCGTCGTGCGCCACTGTCGAGCGCTCCACCTTCGAGGTTTGGGCAGCAGGCGGACTGGTCGGCGACCACCGGCCCAATAGCAAACAGCGACCAGGACGCAGACCGCGAATACCATGGCTACAGAATCGGCTGAAGATGCTGCTGGAGGATCGCGTTCGTCATCTGGCCCAGTTGAATGAAGCTCACTTTCCCGGAGCGGTCGATGAAGATGCTGACCGGGAGGCCCACATTCACACCATACTCCGCCGCGATCTGACCGGCGGGATCGTAGACGGCCGGAAAATGCACGTCCACCTTGCGGAGAAATGCCTTGATCGATGTGGGATTCGTCTCCTGGTAATTGACCGCCAAGACGACCAGGCCGGGCGCATGCCCGATGTCAGACGCTCGCTGAAGCAGGGGCATTTCCTGCTGGCAGGGTGCGCACCAGGTCGCCCAGAAGTTGAGCAGCACAGGCTTCCCGCGGTACTGACGTAAATGCACCGGCGTGCCGTCGATGGTCTGGGTCGTGAAGTCCGGGGCCAGCGCCCCGACGCTCGCTCTGCCGCCCTGAACGGTGACGTTGATGCTGGCGGGGCGGCTCAAGAGTTCGACGCCGACCAGCACGATCACCGCGAACGCCAGGAGCAGCACGGCGAGAATCTTGACGCGCAGCGACCAGGGAAGCCCAGGGTAGGCGCGGGTCTGAATGGTGGCGTTCAGTGTGACAAAACGGCGCCGGCCGCGGCCAGCGCAAAGATGGCAGCCAGATACACCAGCGAAAAGTGAAATAGACGGGAGGCCCAGCGCAGGCCCTCGGCGCTGAGACCGCGCCACGCCATCCAGAGAATCGTGCCGCCGAGGAGCAGCGCACCAACCAGGTAAACCGGGCCAAACCAGAGCGCGGGAACGAGGCTGACAACCAGCAAGACCAGCGAGTACGCGACGATCGACCGGCGTGTTCCGGCGTCGCTGGCGACGACCGGCAGCATCGGCACGCCCACCTCGCGATACTGCCGCTGCAGGAGCAAGGCCA
>Ga0209805_1000371_pt1 | contig 27330 bp, 32 predicted proteins | sample GraSoiAngelo_148_FD_185905 | JGI IMG/M metagenome (GOLD analysis project Ga0209805, IMG submission 185905) | Grasslands soil microbial communities from the Angelo Coastal Reserve, California, USA - 14_1009_09_20cm (SPAdes) (version 2) | ecosystem: Environmental > Terrestrial > Soil > Grasslands ...
CGGCGCGCGAAACCTGGCTGAACCAGTAGACGCGGTTCGCGTCCGGCCGGAGCGCCGCCTCTTCGAGAAGGCCCAGCGAAGCCTCGAGCCGTCCGCGGATCATCTCCAGCTCGCGGATTCCCTGATCAGGCTCTTCGCCGCCGAGCCACTCGCGGACACCCGCGACCGCCCGGCGCAGGGTCGCGTCCAGCGCGGCCAGAGCGGTGACCGCGTTCTCCGCGCTCAGGCGCAGGTTGGCCCAGCCTTCTTCCTCGCGCAGGGCGGGCGTGATCCTGACCGACTCCTCTCTGCGCTCCGCCTCGCCCAGCCGCGCCGCGACCCAAACGTCAGCCAGCCTGAACAGCTCGCGCACTCGCTCGGCGGCAGAAACCGCTTGCGGAATGGCCTCCCCGAACGCGTCATCAGACGCGCCGAGGTGCGGCTGGCGCTGCAGCTCCGCGAGCAGTCCGTTGGAGAGCCGCTCCAGCAAGGCGAGCAGCCCGGGACCATCGACCTCCTGGCGCAAACCACGAGTCGCGGCCTCCTCGAGGTGGTGGGCCTCGTCGATCACGAGGTGGTCGTACTCGGGCAGCAAGCCGCCCCCCACCTCGGCGTCCGCGAGCAGCAGCGCGTGGTTGACCACGACCAGGTCCGCGGTCTCCGCCTCGGCGCGGGCGCGGTGGACGTAGCAGTCTTCCTTCGTGCAGTGGATCCCGACACAGTCGAGAGGGTCGCTCGCGATGCGAGTCCACAAGACCTCTTCCCGGCCGTAGAGGCGGAGCTCGGAGCGATCGCCGCTCTCCGTCGTGTTCAGCCAGATCAGGACCTTGAGCTTGAACATCAGCTCCTCCGAGTCCCTGCACGGCTCGGCAAGGAAGCGGCGCCAGCGACGCAGCGACACGTAGTTGGAGCGCCCCTTCAGCAGGTTCGCTTTGAAGTCCCACGGGAGCCACTCGCGCAAGGCCGGCAGGTCTTTGCCCATGAGCTGCTCCTGGAGCGTGTGGGTGTTGGTCGAGACCAGTACACGCTCGTGGTGGCGGACCGCGCGGGCGATCGAGGGCACCAGGTAGGCAAGGCTCTTGCCTGTGCCTGTGCCCGCCTCCACCACAAGGGTCCCGCCCCTCGACTGGATCTGCGCCACGGCGAGCAGCATCTGCATCTGCGACTCGCGGTGCTCGTAGCCGGCCAGCACGTTGGCGAGCGGCCCGTCCGGTCCAAGCAGGGCGGCGACGGCGTTGGGGTCGTCGGGCGGCGTTTCCCCGGACCTTCTGCGGCGGGCCGGCTCGACACGCACCGTGGTCTCGGGCTCAGGGCTAGGGTTGGGCGCGCTCAGAGCGTCGGCGAAAAAGCGCGCCACGGACCACGGATAGGCCGCGACCAGGGCAAGCATCGACTCTTTCAATCGCTCGTCCAGGGCCCCAGCTTCGTCGCGCAGGCGCAGCAGGAGCTGACGCGTTGCGTCGGCGTCGTCGAGGGCTCGGTGCGGCCGGGGTTGGCTGAACCCCATCTCGGTCGAGAGCAGGGGCAGGCTGTGGCTAGCAGCGGTGGGCAGCAGGATCCGAGCGATGTCCAGGGTGTCGAGGATCTCCTGGTCGGGGCCCCATAGCCCGGCGGCCTCGAGAAACTCGACGTCCAGCCGCGCGCCGTGGCCGACCGGTTGGCGGCCCTGGATGAACTCCGCAAGCCGGCCCAGCGCGGCCTCGGCGGTGGCAGCTCCGCGAAGTTCCTCCTGCTTGATCCCGGTCAGTCGGAGGACGGTCTCCGGCACAGCGCGACCGGGATCGACCAGCTGCTCCAGGGTCGAGGTGACGTGGTCGGGGGTGAAGGCGACAGCGCCGACTTCGATGACTCGGTCCCGGGAGGCGTCGAGACCCGTGGTCTCGAGGTCCAGGGCTGCATACTCCGGCAAGGTTTCAGCGATTCTACGAACGCCTCCCGAAACTGGGTCTTGAGGTGAGTCCCGAACTGTAATATGTGCGCCCGATGGTAACCGGGGCGATCGAAGCTCCCAAGCGGCTCGAAGACCTTCACGTTCGACGTGACCTGGTCGCGAGCCTCTTGCTCAGGACGCTTGCCTTCGCCGACCAGCTGACCGGGTCCGCTCTCGAGCAACGGCTTGGCCTTCCTTTCGAGACCTTCTCGCCCCTCATCGACGAGTTCGAGAAGAACCAGCTCATGGACACGCGCGGTGTTTCGAACGACCCCGGGCTCGAGGGGCGCCCCTACCCGGTCAAGATGAACTACGCCATCTCCGGCGCGGGACGCCAGCGCGCCGCGGAGATGTCCGCGGTCCAGACGCGGTACCTGGGTCCCTGCCCGGTCAACTTCGAGGATTACCTCGCGCTCATCCGCTCCCAGGTCAGCGGCAAGTCGCCGGTCACCGACGCGCAGCTGAAGAAGGCGCTGGGCGAGCTCGAGCTAGAGCAGCACATCATCGACCAGATCGGCGGGGCGATGGTTTCGCGCGCCTCGCTGTTCATCTTCGGCGCCCCCGGCAACGGCAAGAGCACCATCACCGAGCGCATGGCGCTGCTGATGGGAGCTCCGATCGAGATCCCGCATGCAGTCGCACTTGGGGACGAGATCGTCCGCGTGATCGACCCCGTATATCACAAGGTCGCCGAGGGGGAGCAGCCCGTCGACCGGCGGCTGGTCAAGGTCGAGCGCCCGGTCGTAACTGCCGGTGGTGAGCTCAAGCTTCAACAGCTCGACCTCACGTACGACTCGCAGAACCGTTACTACGAGGCTCCGCTGCAGTGGAAGGCGAATGCCGGTGTGTTCGTGATCGACGACTTCGGCCGCCAGGAGGTGCCCCCGATGCGCCTCCTCAACCGCTTCATCGTGCCGATGGAAAAGAAGATCGACTACCTCGACCTCTCGGCGTCGGGCCGCAAGATCGAGCTGCCGTTCCTCTGCCAGGTCGTCTTCTCGACCAACCTGTCCCCCACCGAGCTGGTCGACGAAGCGTTCCTACGTCGCATGGCTTACAAGATCGGGATCGGGAACCCAACCCCGGAGGCGTTCGGCCGCATCCTGCGCTTCGAATGCGACCGCCAGGGCGTGCCCTTCGACGAGAAGGCGATCGGATACCTGCTCAACAACCTGTACGGCAAGAAGCCGCTTCGCGGTTCGCACCCACGCGCGTTGGTCGCGCGCCTTGTCGACCTTGCGAACTACCGCCAGCAGCCCCCACGGCTCACACCTCAGTCGTTGAAGGAGGCGTTCGACGCCTGCTTCAACCCCGCGCTCGGCAGCCTGGTCGAGGACGACTGGGCGCGACCCGCGATCGGTTAGGCGGGACTCGTCACTCCGGCGAGCCGAGCTCGCAATGACTCGACGTCGCTGAAGGCGCCTCGCTTTTCCGGCGGCAGCAGCTCCGCGATGGCCAGCATGATCGCTTGGGCTGCCTCCTCATGCGAGACTCGCTCGCCGGTCGGCCTGCGCTGAAGGACCACAAACGGCTTGCCGAAACGCACCATCACGGGGACGCGCCGCGGCCACAGCTTGCCTTTCGGAAGGCACTCGCGCGTGCCGGTCAGCGCCACCGGGAGCACCGGGCATCCGCATCTCTGAGCGATGAAACCAGCGCCCGGCTCAGGTGCGGCCAGCACCCCCGCGTCGACTCGCGTGCCCTCTGGATAGAGGATGACGACGTGCCCGGCCTTCAGCAGGTCGAACGAACGCCGCAAAGCCGCCCGGTCGGCGGTGTGGCGCACCACTGGGAACGCGTGGTAGCTGGTGAACAGCAGCCTGGTGATCGGCTTTCGGAAGTACTCGACCTTGGCCATGCTCCACGCATCGGCTCGCGGCAGGAATGCCGGCACCATCGGGGGATCAAGCGTGCCGAAATGGTTGGGGCACACGACAATTGGCCCCTCGCGCGGTACGTTGTCGACGCCCTCGACCTTGAACAGCCCGGCCAGGTAGCTCCGCGTGATGTAGCGCATGAACGCGCGGAGGAAGGCGTAGATCATCTGCCTTCGCGCACCTGCCGCACGATGCGGTCGACCACCTCATCGAGGTCGAGCTGATCGGTGTCGATGATCACTGCGTCGTCTGCGGGCCTCAGTGGCGCGACTGGTCGGTTGGAGTCGACGCGGTCGCGCATCTCGACCTCCTTGCGCATCGACTCCTGATCCACGCGCTCGCCCCGGCGCTCGTACTGGGCGGCGCGCCGGCGCACCTTCTCGTCGAGGCTCGCGACCAGGAAGAACTTGTGGTCGGCGTCTGGAAACACGACCGTGCCGATGTCGCGCCCGGCCATTACGACGCCCGAGCGCACCATGCTCCGCTGCTGGTCCACGAGGGCCTTGCGCACACCGACAGTGGCGGAGACGACCGGCAGCGCGTCGGCGTAGTCGGTGTCGTAGATGCCGTCGGTCAGCTCCACTCCGTCAGCCCACACGCGCTCACCATCGATCCGAATCGGAGTGGACTCGGCGAGCCTGGTCATCGCATCCGCGTCATGCGGATCGATGCCTCGGTCCGCGGCCAGTCGGGTCAGAGCCCGATACATCAGCCCGCTGTCGATGAAGGGAAGACCGAGGTTCTCCGCCACGCGGCGGCCGACCGCCGACTTGCCCGATGCCACACCGCCGTCGATCGTGACGATCATTCGGTGTCAAGGCCGGTCGCGCGCCGGAGCGCGGTGATCTCGCCGCTCGACAGCACCCGCCAGCCGCCGGTCTTGAGGCGGCCAAGCCTCAGCGGGCCGTACGCGGTCCGCCGCAGCGACTGGACCTTGTGCCCGACCGCCTGCACCATGCGCCGGACCTGGCGCTGACGGCCCTCGCGAATCACGACCCGCAGCTCGGCACGGCCCGAATCGCGATCGCCGGTCGTCGCGCGCACGAGCTCAACCTCAGCCGGCGCGCTCATCCCGTCGTCGAGCTGGACGCCCTCACGCAGCATCCGGACGTCGCGGCTCGTGGGGACGCCGGCGACCACGACCTCGTACTCCTTCGGAACCTTGTAGCGGGGATGTGTCAGCCGGTAGGCCAGCTGCCCGTCATCCGTCAGCAGCAGCAGGCCGGTGCTGTCGGCGTCCAGGCGGCCGACGGGGAACAGCCGGTGACCGCCCATGCCTTCTTCCCCCACGATGTCGAGCACAGTGGTGCGCGACGACTCATCGCGTGCGGTGGTGATCACGCCGAGCGGCTTGTTCAGCATCAGGTGGCGATGCGTAGTAGGCGGCCTGACGAGGCGGCCGTCAACCGTGACGCGGTCCTTATCCGGGTCGATGACCATGCCGGACGCGGGCGGCCTCGCGCCGTTGACGCGCACAGAGCCCGAGGCGATGAGCGCGTCGGCTGCGCGCCGGCTGGCCACGCCCGCGCGCGCAAGAAATCTGTTCAGCCGTTCTTGAGGCGCGGCCGGGGAAGCCCTCGGCGGATCTTCGGCGCCCAGGCGGCCCATCTCCGGGCTCAGCTTCTGCGCTGCTCGCTTACGCATGCGCGATGCGCTCGCTGCGCTGCTCGGCGCTTCGCCCGGATCTGGGCCCCCTGGATCACCGAATATCTCGCCGAGGCTCCCCGTCCGCGCCTCCTCGTAGCTCAGCGCCCTCTTGTTTTGGCGTCGGCAGGTGTTCGAGTGACTCGAGCCCCATGACCTGCAGGAATCGCATCGTGGTCCCGTAGAGCTTCGGCTGGCCCGGCCCCGAGCCTCGCCCGACCTCTGTGATGAGATCGCGCAGCTCCAGGTTGCCCAAAACGCTCTCGCAGTTCACGCCCCGGACCTCTTCGATACGCGCGCGGGACACCGGCTGCTGATAAGCGACTATGGCAAGAGTTTCGTACGCCGCTTGCGAAAGACGGCCGGACACTTCGGGCCGCAGGGCGCGACGCACTGCGGTGGCGTACTCGGGCCTCGTTGCGAGATGGATCTCGTCGTGGTGCCGCATCAGCATCACCCCGCGGCCTTCCAGCGCACCGCGGAGATGCTCGAGCGCTCCCTCGACGCTGTTGCGGTCGGTGTCGGTTGCCTGCTGCAGCTCGCGAAGCTTCAGCGGACGGTTGGAGCTGAAGAGGATCGCTTCGAGTGCGGCCGAGACATTCGTCACGCGGGCGGCTCCCGCATCTCCACGTGGATGGGACCGAATCGTTCTTTCTGACGCACGCTGACGGCCGACCGCCTCACGAGCTCCAGCAAGGCCACGAAAGTGATCACAGCCTCGAGGCGATCCTCAGATTCCAGGATGAGCTCGACGAGCTCGATCGGTCCGTGCCGCAGCCGGTCGGTGATCAGGTCGAGCTTTTCCTGCAGCGTCCAGGTCCGGCCATGGACGACCAGCGGCCGCGGTGGTACACGCGCGAGGACGCTGTTGAACGCGGCAACGAGAAAGTCGACGTTCAGCGCCTCTTCCTGTCCGCCCGCCTCCACCGGTCGCGCGGGCGGGGGAAACGCAAACGTTTCCTGCTGCGCGCGCTCGAGCAGCTCGCCCGCGATCTCCTTATATGCGCGGTATTCCTCGAGACGCTGCCGCACCTCATCCTCCCACCCGAGGAGCTCCGTCTCGTCATCGGTAGGTGTCTCGCCTGGCAGCAAGCGAATCGACTTGAGCAAGAGAAGGCGCGCGGCCATCCACAGAAATTCCGCCATCTCCTGCGCATCAGGGATCTCACGCGATGCGATTTCCACCAGGTAGGCGTCGGTCACCTTCGCGAGGGAGACCTTGAAGATGTCCACCTCCTCCCGCTCGACCAATGCGAGGAGGAGCTCCAATGGACCTTCGAACACTGGAGTGTCGACATTCAGTTGGGCGCGCATCGGAGCGCCCGGCGACTCCACGACGCGCAAGCCTACCTGAGAGCGACGTCCTGATTCCGCCCCGCTGGCGCCAACGGATCGCAATCGTCGGTCTTGATCAAGACCGCTGGATACAACGAGGCGAAACGCAGCGCTCGTGGCCAACTACCGATGAGCCTCTTCGAGAAGCTCATGAGCCCGAGCAAGTGCCTTCGCGGTCACACCGCCACTCATCATTCGCGCCAGCTCGCGCGCTTTCTCCTCTTCGCTCGTCAGCTCTCGCACCCGGACGACGTTGCGGCCATCGCTCCCGGGTGTCTTCTCGACCAGGAGGTGATGGTCGGCGAAGGACGCGATCTGGGCGAGGTGCGTCACGACCAGCACCTGATGGCTCGCGCCCAGAGCCTTGAGGCGCAGGCCGACCTGGATCGCGGCCTCTCCGCCGATGCCGGCGTCGACCTCGTCGAAGACGAGCGTGGGCAGCCGGTCTGCGTCGGCGCCGACCGTCTTGATCGCGAGCATGACCCGTGCCAGCTCCCCGCCTGAGGCCACTTTCGCCAGCGGCGCGACAGGCTCGCCCGGGTTGGCCGAGAACATCATCTCGACAGCCTCGGCGCCGGCCGGCCCGATCTGCGGGCCCTTGACGAGGGCGACCTCGAAGCGCGAACCTTCCAGGCGCAACCCGTGCAGCTCCGCCGCCACAGCCTTCTCCATCCTGCGCCCGGCGGAGGTGCGCGCTTTCGTCAGATGAGTCGCGACGGCTTCGAGGTCGGCGCGGCGCCTGTCCCGGTTTGCCTGGGCCGTCGCCACGGCGGAGTCGAGGTCCTCGGTCGCGCCGAGCTGAAGCTCGAGCCGGTCACGGTCCTGGATCGCCGATTCAATCGAGCCGCCGTACTTGCGCTTGATCCCGTCGAGCACAGCCAGCCGCGACTCAATCTCCTCGAGCCGGTTGGGGTCGGATTCGAGGAGCTCGAGATAGCGGCGCATGGTCGCGGCGACGTCCGCCATCTCCTCTGCGAGCGACCCCAGCCGCGTCGCCTGCTCGGCCAGCCGTACGTCGAGCGACGCGGCGGACCCGATCGCGACCGCGGCCCGCGTCAATCCTTCCTCGCGGAGGGCGTCCAGCGCCTGTTGTCCGAGCTCCGCCAGTCTTGCCGCATGACGCGTCGCGGTTCGCTCTGCGCCGAGCGCTTCGTCCTCGCCAGGTTTGAGGTCGGCTTTGCGCAGCTCCTCCAGCTGCCAGCGCAGGTATTCCTGCTCCCTCTCTCCGCGCGACCGCAGCTGGTCCAGATCGCGCAGGGAGCTGACCGCGGCGACCCAGGCCGCGTGCGCGGTCGCGACTGCGGCGCGCACCTCGAGCGCCGCGGCATAGGCGTCGAGCAGCTCGGTCTGGGTATCACCGTCGAGCAGTGCCTGGTGCGCGTGCTGGCCGTGGATCGCGACGAGGTTGCTGCCGACCTCGCGTAGCTGCGCCGGAGTCGCGGGACGGCCATCGACACGCGCCGCGCCGCGCTTGCCGATCTCGCGCTGCAGCACGACCAGGTCGAAGTCGGCCTCGATGCTCGCGCGCTCCGCGCCGTGACGGACCTGGTCGGCGCCGCCACGCGCGCCGAGCGCCAGGCTGAGCGCGTCGATGATCAGCGACTTGCCGCTACCGGTCTCGCCGGTGAGCAGGTTCAGGCCCGGGCCGAACCTCACGTTGGACTCCGCGACCAGGGCCAGGTCGCGGACTTTTAGCTCTTTGAGCAACCTACTTCTTGGGAACCAGGGGCCGGCCCCAACCCAGCTTGTCTGCGAGCCGCAGGTAAAAGCTCTCCGGCGGGCTGAACCGGACGACCTTGAGGCGCTTCGCATGTGATCCGCAGCTGACCACGTCTCCGATCGCCACCTCGTGTCCGCGACCCTGGCCGTCCACCCGCATCTCGGCGGGGCCGCGCACGACCGTCAGGCTGATCTCCTTTCCCGGCGCAAAGACGATCGGCCGCACTGTGAGCGCAAACGGGCTCATAGGGACGAGCACCAGGTCTTCGAGTGACGGCTCCAGGATCGGGCCCCCGCTGGCCAACGCGTATGCGGTGGATCCGCTTGCGGTGGCCACGATGGCGCCGTCCGCGTCGATCACGCCAACACGCTGCCCCCCGACATCGATCTCGAGACGCAGGATTCGTGCCTCGCCCGAATGGTCCACGACAACTTCGTTCAGGCCGATCTCGTGCACCATCCGCTGCCCCTTGCGAGCCAGCGTGACCTCCAGCATCGTCCGCGCTTCGATCCGGTACTCGCCGTCCACGTAACGGCTGAGGCCGGTCTGGATCTCTTCGGCTTCGATCTCGGTCAGGAAGCCGAGGTGCCCATGGTTGACGCCGAGGATCGGGATGTCGCGCGGAGCCGCCACGCGCGCGCCGGCGAGGAAAGTTCCGTCGCCGCCCAGCGTCAGGAGAAGGTCGGTTTCCCGCAAGACTTGGGCCACCACCTCAGCCTTCGCCTCCCGCTTCAACTCGACGGCTTCGATCTGCCGCGCCTTCATCGAATGAAAGACGCTGTCGACCTCGTTTTGCTCGACACCAGAACCCCGAATGAGGCAGATCTTCATAACGCGGGCCTCAGGTGGACGAATATCTCGCGGTTGCCTTCGGCGCCGGTCACCTCGGACGGCGCCTCGCCGGCCACGGTGTATCGATTGGCCCCGCACCACTCGCGGAAGCTCTCAAGCGCGGCCTCGATCGCGGATGCATCGCTGACGATGCCGCCCTTCCCCACCTGGGAGCGCCCTACCTGGAACTGCGGTTTGAAGAGAGCAACGACCTCCGCATCGGGCGCGGCGCGGCGCACGGCCGGGAGCACCTTCTCGAGGCCGATGAAGGAGACGTCGACCACGACCAGCAACACGGGTTCAGGAAAAGATTCGAGGTCTCGCGCGTTGACACGCTCGATGACCACGACCCGCGGATCCTGTCGCAGCCGCCAGTGCAGCAGGCCCCGCCCCACATCGAGGGCGTAGACCTTCTCGGCCCCGCGGCGCAGCAGCACGTCCGTGAAGCCTCCGGTCGATGCACCGATGTCAGCGCAGACGCGGCCCGTCGGATCGACGCCGAATCGGTCGAGCGCGGGGCCGAGCTTGAGGGCGCCTCGGCTCGCGTAGCCGGGTTCAGAGTCGACAGCGATCGACGCGTCTTCGCTCACGCTCCGTGCCGGGCTGCGCACGGTCTCGCCCGCGACCCGGACCTTGCCCGCGAGGATCAAGGCCTGCGCCCGCTGGCGCGACTCGGCGAAGCCGCTCTTCGTGACCAGCACGTCAAGGCGCGGCATCGATCCAGCCAGCTAGCCGGCCCACGGGATCAGTCCGACCACGAGCCCGATCACCGCACCGACCAGGACCTCCATCGGCGTGTGGCCCAGCAGCTCGCGCAGCCTCGCCTCCTGGACGCCTCGCATGTGGACGAGATCCTCGACCAGACGGTTCAACACCTCCGCCTGGCGCCCGGCAGCCCGGCGAAGGCCGGCCGCGTCGTACATCACCACGAACGTGAAGATAAGGGCGATCGCGAACGGAGCGGAAGTGAGCCCGGCATATTTACCGATAGCGGTGGTCAGCCCCATCACGATCGCGCTGTGGCTGCTCGGCATGCCACCCGTCTCGGCCAGGACCCGCAGGTTCAGCCGGCGCTGACGAACCGAGTACAGGGTCAGCTTGGCGATCTGCGCGATGCCCCAGGCGATCAGCGGCGCGAGCAGGTATTTCACTCGGAGAGCAATTGTGCGGTTTCGTCGGCGCGGGCCCGGAGCGCCGCGAGGCGAGCCTGCGCCTCGGTCAGCAGCCGCAACGCGCGCTGGTGAGCGGCGACGAGCTCGTCCAGCGGCGCCTTGCCATCGGCGAGATTTCCGATGGTCGATTCGAGGTCGGCGAGCAGATCGTCGAGCGACGGTGCCTGACTCAAGTCGCGGTCGCCGCCACCCGTCCGAGGATTCCATTCACAAAACGCCCGGCCTCTTCGCCCGAGAAAGTCTTGGCGAGCTCGATCGACTCGTTGATCGCGGCTTTCGTCGGGACGCGCCGGTCGATTGCGATCTCGTACACCGCGATGCGCAGGATGATGCGGTCAACTTTTGCCATCTGTGCGAGCTTCCAGTGCTCGGACGTGTCACTGAGGATCGCGTCGAGCTTCTCCCGATTTGCGATCACGCCGTGAACGAGCTGGCCCGCGAAGTTCGCGATCTCCTCGGTCGCGGCGCCCTCGGAGGCGTGATACCGCAGCACCTCGTCGGGATCATCGCCGGTGCCTTCCAGCTGAAACAAGACCTTGAGCGCCAGCTCTCTTGCCTGGTGGCGCTTCCCCACGGACTGTCTACGTGGCGAAGGCGACGCTCGAGACGAACACGTTGACCTCACCGACCTCCAGGCCGAGCATCCGCTCCGTGGCCTCCACGACGTTGGCCTGCACGGCCGCGGCCACATCAGCGAGCTTGGCCTCCGAGGCGACGGTGATGAACACCTCGAGATGGATCGAACGATCGCCCTCGATGTGGACACGGACTCCGCGATGCGCCGCCTGGCGGCGGACCCAGTCACCAAAATGACGGGCCGCGGCCTCGTCCATGCCGTCCACACCTTCTACTTCCTGCGCAGCCAGCGCGGCGATGCTTGCGATCACCTCGTTGGCCACACGGACCGCCCCCAGCGAACCGTTCTCACTCATAACCGACTGATCCTACACGTCATAGCCGGGGCTGGAGAGGTGGTGAAACGGTTTAAGCGCGCTCGATGTACGAGTGGTCGCGCGTGTCGACCCGGATCACGTCCCCCGACTGGATGAACAGCGGCACATGCACCGTCGCCCCGGTTTCGAGCTTCGCCGGCTTGGTGGCGCCCGACACGGTGTCGCCCTTGTATCCAGGATCGGTCGAGACGACCTTCAGATCGACGTTGATCGGCAGCTCGACGCCGATCAATCGGTCCTGGTAGCGCTGCAGGAATACCGTGCTCCCTTCCTTCAACAGCGGCAGCACCGACTCGAGCATCTCCTCGTCGACCGGGACCTGGTCGTAGGTCTTGGTGTCCATGAAGTAGTGGTGCGTGCCGTCGGAGTAGGAGTAGGTCGCCTCCGTGCTGTCGATCCGGACGGTCTTGTACTTGTCGCCGCTGCGAAAGCTCTGCTCGAAGATCGAGCCGGTCAGCACGTTGCGCAGCTTGGCTTTGATCACCGCGCCGGCGCGCGCAAGCTTGATGTGCTCGACGCTGACGACGGACAGCAGCTGGCCGTCCATCTCGAACATCGTCCCGTTGCGAAAATCGTTGCTTGAAATCATTCTTGCTTCGCTAAAAAGTCCAGTGCCATCTCATATCCCGCAAAACCCAGCCCGGTAATCACGCCGCGGGCCGCGCGGGCGGTCACGCTTTTGGACCTGTACTCCTCGCGCGCGTGGATGTTCGAGATGTGGACTTCCACGACCGGCAGCGCGAGCGCCTGAAGACAATCGTAGAGGGCGACCGAGTAGTGGGTGAGCGCGGCCGGGTTGATGACGATGCCGGCCGAGCCCGGAGCGTGCTCCTGCAGGAAGTCGATGATCTCGCCCTCGTGGTTGCTCTGGTAGAAGCTCACCTCGAGGTCGAGGCTCTTGGCCTTGGCGCGCACCGTTTCTTCGAGGTCCTTCAGGGATCTGGTGCCGTAGATGTGAGGCTCCCGCGTGCCGAGCAGGTTCAGGTTGGGTCCATTGACCACGACGACCCGCTTCATCCCAGCGACCTAATGACCACGCGGCGAACCAAGGCACCCGGGATGGCGTGGCCGACCTCGGCGTGGCCGATCCTCCGCGGCATCACCCAGGCCACCTTGCCCCGGCGTGCCTTCTTGTCGAGCGCCATGGCGGCAAGGACCCGCTTCGGCTCGACGTGCGGCGGCCGGTCATGCAGCCCGAACGCTTCCAGCAGCGCGTCCTGCGACTCGACGAGGCGCTTGCTGCAGAGCTCCCTGGACAGCGCGATGCGGGCCGCGACCCGCATGCCGAACGCCACGGCGCGCCCGTGTGTGATCCGGAAACCGGTCGCCGCCTCCAGCGCATGGCCGGCGGTGTGCCCGTAGTTCAGGATCGCCCTTGGGCCGCGATCCCGCTCGTCCTTGGCGACGATCAGCGCCTTGGCCGCGACGCAGCGGAAGACGATTCGTTCCAGCATGGAGGCGTCGCCCTCGAGCAGGCGCGGGCTGTTTCGCTGCAGCAGGTCGAAAAGGCCTCGGTCCATGGCGACGGCGTACTTTACAACCTCGGCGAACGCATCCCGGTAATTCGCCGCCGGAAGCGATTCAAGCGTCGCGATGTCCGAGATGACTGCCGAGGGCTGCCAGAACGCGCCAATCGCGTTCTTCGATTTCCGGCCGTTGACTCCGGTCTTGCCTCCGATGCTCGAATCGACCATCGCGAGCAGCGTGGTGGGGATCGCGACCAGCCGCACCCCGCGCTGCCAGACCGCCGCCGCGAATCCAGCCAGGTCGCCCACAGTCCCGCCCCCGACCGCGATCACGATCCCACCGCGGTCTATCTGCTGTCGCTCCAGGAACCCGAGCACGTTCTGCAGCTGCTCGATCGACTTCGAGCGCTCGCTCGCCGGGATGGCGTGGATGGCGGTCTTCAACCCGGCCCGCTTGATCGCCTTGGCGACCTTCACCGCGTACGGCCGCGCGTTCGTGTCGGTGACGATTGCCGCCCCCGTCGGGTCAAGACGCGTGATGACGTTGCGGAGCTCGCGCCCCAGGTTGGTGCCGATCAGGACCGGGTAGCCGCCGGTCGACGAATCAAGGATCAGACGGACCAAAGCTTCAGCACCTCGTCGGCCAGCGCGCCCGCCGGCTGCCTGCCATCAACCGTATGCGTGGCCTCCTCGTAGCGCGGCCGGCGAACCTCGTAGAGGGCCCGGACCTCGGGCTCGGTGCGGCTCGTGATCAGAGGCCGTCCGGGCAGGTCGCGGATGCGTTCCCAGATCGTCTCGAAGGGTACGTCGAGGAACACGGTCATCGCCTCGCGGCAGATCTGGCGCCAGTTGTCGTCGTCCAGGACGACCCCTCCGCCCAGGGCGACGACCGAATCGGGCTGGAGCACTGTGGGCAGAGTTTCCTTCTCCAGGGCGCGGAAGGCCTCCTCGCTGTGGGTGGCGAAGATCTCGGCGATCGACATGCCGGCCTTGTCCTCGACCAGATGGTCAAGGTCAAAAAATCGTGCATTCGCCCGCTGCGCCGCAAGTGCGCCGACAACGGTCTTGCCCGAACCCATGAAGCCGAGCAGCGCGAGCGGTTTGCGACCGGCTATCGGTTACAGGCCGCTGGGATTGGCGGGGACAGCAGTAGTTGGGGGCGCCGCCGGCGTACCACCACCGCGCCGCTTCTCCGAGAGCATGAAAACCTGGTCGCGGAAGTCTCCCGGTTTCGGCAGATGGTCGAGGACCTCGGCGCCCTGCGCGCCCGCGGCGTCGACCTCCACCCGTCCGTAGCCGAAGATCCGGCCGATCACCGACTGCTTGGTGGTGCAGTCCTGGACGCGGTCGATCGGGATGACCTTTTCCTGGCGGCCGAAGACTCCGCTCTCGATCTTGATTCGCTGGTCGGTCAGCGTGTAGGTGATCGACTGCCAGCGGATCCACACCACGACAAACCAGACGACCGCAATCGCGACCACCAGGCCGCTCAGGACCTTGCGGAGGTTCGGGGTGTAGAAGCCGTAGTCGGGACCGAGGATGGTGAAGTCGGCGACGGCGACGACGATCAGGAGGACCACCGGCACGATCAGGCTCTTGATGAGCGTTATCCAGTGCGGGTGATCCTTGAGGACGAGGTTCTCGCCGGGGAGGAGCTTGCTCATGGGCGATGATTCTGCATCAATTGAGAGGCTGAAACAGCATCAGTAGGGCTCCCGCCGACAGATATGGCCCGTAGGCGATCGTGCCTTTCAGCGAGCGGTGCGTGACGATGAACGCGATGGCGCCGATCGCCGCGAGCAGCACGCCGTAGAACATGGCGGTCACGGTGTACGGCCAGCCGAGCAGGAGACCCATGAATGCAGCCAGCTTGACATCGCCGAAGCCGAGCGCCTCGGCCTTGAAGATCGCCGAACCGACCAGGGCAAGGAGCACGAACAAAAGGCCGGCGCCCAAACCCGTCGCGAGCCCGGCCCACCACACCTGATGCCACAGACCCAAACCGCCAATCAGGGGCGAGAGGCTGACCAGGAGGGCCAGCGCCATCGCTGGGAACATCACGCGGTCGAGGATGAGGTGGTGCTCGAAGTCGAAGAAGATCACCTGCACCAGGACCAGCCCGAAGACGCTGCGCACCACGAGGAGCGGGAACGGGCTGATCTGCAAGGCGTAGACGCCGAAGACCACCGCCGCGAGCACAGGCGGGCCGTACTCCTGCCACCACTTGTGGCCTGACTCGAGCTCCTCGAGCTTTGCGAGCTTGAGCGAGCCCCACCTCGCTCCCCAGCCCGCGGCCGCGCCGACGACGGCCCACAAGACAGCGGTCAGATAGGGGTTCACGGCTGGAGAGTTTGCCGCATCGCCTCGATCGGCGCGCTGCGGCCGGTCCACAGCAGGAATGAGAGGGCCCCCTGGGCGAGCAGGATCTCCCATCCGTCCGCCGTGGCCAGGCCAAGCGAGCGGGCCTTGCGCACGAGAGGCGTTCCGCCGCTGACGTAGACGAGGTCGATCACGGCGCCGGACCGCGGCAGCGCCGCGGGCCGCAGCGGCATCTCCTCCCGGCGGCCGAGCGGCGTGGCGTTGACAAGCAGGTCGGCCGACCTGGTCAGCGTGGCGACCGACGTATCGGTCCAGCTGACGACCTTGCCGGGTACGTCGGCGTCCTGCGGATTCCGCGCGACGAAGGTGATATGCGCCCCCTCGAGCGCCACCGCGGTCGCCCGGGCGGCCCCCCCCACGCCGAGGATGACCACGTTCGCGCTGCGCGGCTCGACACCCACTTGCTCTGCCGCCTCGCGGATCGCGGGGATGTCCGTGTTGTAGCCGCCGAGCCGGCCGCCGTCGTTGACGATGGTGTTGACCGCGCGGGCGCGCAGAGCGTCGGGTGCTGTGGTGTCGAGCTGATTCATCACGGCCTGCTTGTACGGGACGGTGACGTTCGCGCCGGCCACGTCCTGAGCACGCAGCCCCTCGACGGCGCTCGCGAGCCTGTCCGGAGGCACGTCGAGCAGGTCGTAGGTCCATTCCATGTCAAGCGCCTGAAAGGCGGCGTTCTGCATGGCCGGACTTCGTGAGTACGTGATCCCGTTTCCGAGCAAAAACAGCTTCAGCTTCAGCTTCCGACGCCCCCACCCCAGATCCCTCCCCCCCAAGGGGAAGGGTGCCCGAGTATCAACTCCCGCTCGTTCCGTACTTCTGCACGTCGGAATCGAAGTCGCGCTGGTTGGTCTCGAAGTGCGTCGTGCCCTGCCTGTCTGTGAAGTAGAAGAGGTAATTGGTCTTCGGCGGGTTGATGCACGCATTCAGCGCGTCTCGGCCGGGGTTGCTGATCGCGCTCGGCGGAAGCCCGGCGTGCTTGCGCGTGTTGTACGGGTTGTCCATCGCCAGCTCTGTCCCGGTGGGCTCGGGAGAAAGGCGGCCCAGGCCGTACAGCAGCGTCGCATCGACGCCGAGCGGCATGTTGATCGCCAGCCGGTTGTAGTAGACGCTGCAAACGTTGCCCCTGTCGGTTGCGGTCTTGTTGTTGGCCTCGCGGTCGACCATCGAGGCGAGGATCACGATGGAATTTATGTCTTCCGCCGGACGCGCCGGCGTGGCCTGAGCGATCTGAGCGCGCCAGTCGGCCGTAAAGACGGTGTTGAACTGGTCGAGCTGCTCCTTGACCAGGCCTCGCGCCCCGGCTGCGGGGTCGACCAGGTAAGTGTCGGGAAACAGGAATCCCTCGAACGGGTACGCGGTGTTGCTGGACTGCTTCGGGAGAAAGCTGTACAGCGACGCCCAGCCCGTGTCCTGCGCGGCCTTCAGATAGTCCGCACCCGCTATGTAGTTGGGCGCGGTCCCGAACTTCTTCTGCTCGACGAGCTGCGCTTGATAGCGGAGCGGAAAGCCCTCCGGGAATGTGATCGTCTTTTCATTAGGCCGACCGTGCTGCAGCTCAACGACGATCTGGGCCATCGACATGTTCGTGTTGAGCTTGAAATCGCCGTACTGGAACTTTGGGCCGGCGTTGGTCACGCGCTCATAGATGTCCCAGGCGATCGTGTTCCGGATGAGTTTCTGGTCGTAGAGCTCGGTGCCAATCTGGGATGGGGTCTCCCCAGGATCGACATGGAACGGGACGTTGTGGCTCGTGCTGGAGACCGGCGTGTTGACGTTGAAGTTCCACCAGTCGATCGCCCGAGAGGTGCCGAAGCCCAGCAGCGCCAGGATCACGATCACGGCGATCAGCCGGCTCATTCGACTCTATCCTCTTCCAGCGCCTGCATCACCTTTTTGAAGTCGTCGCTGTCGACCGTCTCCAGGCCGCCTGCCCCTTCGCGAAGCAGCAGCACGCGATCAGGGTCGGTGACGTCCTCGACCAGGTAGTACGACACCCCTTCGAGGTCGAACGCGTCGTGCATGCGAAAACGGCGCTCGACGCCGGACTCGTCGATCAACGTGATTTCGTCGCTCACCGCTTCCGGTCGAGATGTGACTGGAGAAGAAGCGCGGCGGCAACGCGGTCGACTGTTGCGCGCCGCTTCGCGCGCCGGGCGCCGGCCGCAATCATCGACCGTTCCGCCGCAACCGTGGTCAGGCGCTCATCGAGCAGCTCAACTGGCAGGCCAGAGGCCTTGCGCACCGCGTCCGCAAGCTCGCGCGCGGCCCTGGCCTCCGGCCCGTAAGAGCCGTCGAGCCGGCGCGGCAGCCCCATGACGATGCGCGTCGCTTCGTTTTGCTTTGCGATCTCCGCGAGGCGGGCTGCCAGGGTATCGGCGGGTTCGGCATCCACCGTCGTCAGCGGCTGAGCGATCGTCCCGCTCGGATCGCTGATCGCGATGCCGACCCGTTTCGACCCTGGATCAACCGCCAGGATCCGCACTAGGGACTTGGCTTCGGCGACGGCGATGCCGGTGCCCCTTGCGCCGCGGCTGCGGCAGAGGGGGCGCTCGATTCGACCCGGTAATGGAACGTGATGCGCTTGTCCAACAGAGGCATCAAAGGCAGCGCGAGAGGCTCCTCCTTGATCGCGACCGACTGCAGGCCCGGCAGCTGCCCCAGATAAAACCTGGCCTGGGTCACCGGCCGGCCGACGATCGCGGCGCGGATCTTCGCCTCGTCGAGCTTGGGCGCTACGTACGCCGAGGTGGTCCCCACAAAGACCAGGTATCCGCCCTTCGCCGAGCTCAGCAGGCGATACGTAACCACGATCGGGCTCTCCGTCAGCAGCTGCTTGTCGTTGGGCACTTTGACTGACAGGTTGGCCTTGTAGGCCTGGACGACATCGGCGTCCGTGTAGAAGTCACCTTCACCGCCGACGGTCATCGTGCCGGTGAAGCTCGGCACCTTGTCGTTGGGCTGGTGGTCGGTTGTGAATTGCGGCGGGCCGAAGATGATGGTCTCAGAGAGCTTCTCTCCAGCCTGACCGCCGGCCTGAAGCTCCTGGGCGATCGTCTGGTGGAGCTCCTGCTCGAGCTGCGCTCGAGCGGCGTCGAAGTCGGCGACGGTCATGACCGGCGTGTTCGACGGGTCCGTCCCACCGCCTGTCGCCAGCGGGTTGGTGACCAGAATGCAGTCATATCGGGTTGGATTGAACTGGGTGATCGTGTGATCGCCAACGTTGCCCGTTGAGCCAGGCTTCACCGCCATGACGCTTACACCTGACACTGACTTGCCCCAGGGAACAAGTGTGTCCCCTGATGTCTGAGCAAACTCGAGTCCGTTTGTATTCAGCAGCCGCTGCCCGTTAAGGACAACCAGGCCTGAGACTGTGTGGCCGCCCGCACTGCAGTTGTTCGTATAGGTGACCTGGCCCGTCGACGGGGCCAGAGGGACGTCGATCGAGCCCGTCACCTTGAAACCTTGCGAGTTGGAGTGGCTGATCGTGACGGGTCTCACGTGGATCGGAGGCTTGCCGGGCTGGGCCTGGATCTCGACGTCCTTCTCGGTGAACGCCACCGGTGGCGCGACCAGCGTCACCGAGGCGGAAGGTACGAAAACGAAGGCCGCGAACAGGCCGACCACGATCAGCGTGACCGCCGTCACGTAGAGGAGGAAGCGCCCGGGCTTCACCTCGGTCGCGGTCTTGGTCAGGAGCCGCGTCGGGGCGGCGATGCCGATGTGCGTGGTTGGGGCAAGCCGGCGACCCTGCCACCACTTCCGGATCGGTGTCGGCGCCTCCGGCTCGGACGCGATGCCCTCGCCCTCTGGGCCCACCGCCCCGAACACCGGGAATCCACTCTCCGATGCCATCTTCTGCACGGCCGGGTCGTCGCAGACGACTGTGACCCTCTTGCCGAGACGGGCCGAGTAGTTGCGCAGCAGCTGGAAGTTGAAGCGGCTCTGTCCGATGCGCGAGCGCATCGGCAGGACGAGCATCGTGTCCTCGCCGTGGTAGCGGCGAAGTCGCTCCACCAGCTCGGGAATCTCTTCCTCTGTTTCGACGTAAATCGGGTTTGTTGCCATGGCGTTTAGCGGTCTCCTCGGACTCTGGTCAGACTTTTATAGCGCTTAGGACCCGTCTCATGACGGTGTTCACCGTATCGCGCTCCTCGGCTTCAGTTCGCAAGGCGTGGTTCGCCAGGCCCATCGGGGCGATGTCCTGGGGGCTCGAAAGCTGCCCTGTCGAGTCGGTCAGGTTCCGCACATCGGACGGCACCAGGTGCCGCACGCGCGGTTCGCGCGGGAAGGGAAGACCCGCGGCCCAGTTGTTCTTGACCATCTCGAGAGTCAGCTCGGGAAGGAGGCTCCCACCTCCGCATAGATAGATGCTGGCGGGCAGTCGTTCGCCGCGCGAGAGCTCCCTGATGCTCAGGGCGAGCCCTTGCAGGAGGACCTCGGCATCCGCGCTCAGCAGCTCGGAGACCTGGCGGTGCTGCTCGGCCGACAGCAAGCCTTCAGAGTGGCGAAGCTTGCGCGCCTCGGCCTCCTCGTAGCTCAAGCCGAACGCCAGCGCGAGGCGGCGCGTGAACGCGCGGCCTCCCAGGTTGAACATTCGGGTGCCTTCCACGCCCCCGTCGCGGATGAGCGCCACGTCGGTGGTCCCGCCCCCGACGTCGACGAAGAGGCCGCCCTCGGCCCAGATCTCCTCGTTGGCGCAGGCCCGCGCCAGCGCGTATGGCTGGGCGACGGCGGCCGCCAGCTCGAGATCGAGCTCGCGCACCACGGTCTCCACCGCGTCGATGTGCGTCATCGGCGCAAACGTGTTGAACACCGTGACCTCGAGGTTCTTCCCGGTGAAGCCCACCGGGTTCGTGACCGGGTAGCCGTCCACCCTCACGTTGGTGATCGCGGAGTGAACCAGACGCGCTTCGAGCTGGCCGTAGCTGCGCTCCATCTCCAGGAGGTGCTGCGCTTCGCGCAGAGCGCGCCGCTGGACCATCTGGAGCATGGTCGACATCTCGCCCGACCGGACCCGCGATTTCGAGCTCTCGCGCGGATAGGCGATCGTGGAGGAAAACCCCTTGATCAGCTCGCCGGCGATGCCGACCACGACCTGGCCCGGGACCGTCCTGGCCATGTCCTCGGCCGACTCGAGGGCTCTATTGCACGACTGGATGACCGACTCGAGGTCGGCGATCGCGCCGCCCGACATCGCGGCCGGAGCCTGTGGTTCGCGCCCCACCCCGAGCACTTCACCGTCGGGACCCTCGCGGCGCACGACCAGGACCTTGATCAGGTCGGTCCCGATGTCGAGCACGGTGAAGTGGCGGTAGTAGTCGCTGCGCTTGCGCAGGAACTTGAACTTGGTCACTTCAGCGCGTCTTCCAGCCGCTTGAATGCTTCGTCCGCCGGGACGGTCAGCTTGCCGCTGACCAGCTGAGGCCGGCCGCCGCTTCGGGGGCCGAAGAATTCTTTGAGGCGCGTGGCATCGAACTGCGGCACGAGGTCATTGGACACCTTGATGACAAACTTGTCTCCGGCGACAAGGGTTACGACGCCTGATTTGACCCGTTCAAGGTAGCGGTCGGCGTAAGCCCTCAGCTCTTCCATGCTGGAGGCCTCCACCGTCTCCGCCACGTAGTCGACCCGGCCGTGCTTGACGGCCAGGCCGTCACCGCCGCCAACCCGGGCCGCCCGAAGCTGATCCCGCAGCTTCTCCAGCTCGCGCTCGGCCTCCTTCAGTTGGCCTCGCAGTGCCTGAAGGCGCTCGGGGAGCTGCTCCGGGCTCGCGTTGAACGACCTCGCGAGCTCCGACAGCAGGTCGCGATCTTTTTGCACCAGGTCATCGGCGGCCTCCCCCACCACCATGTCGATGCGTCTCAGCCCGGACCCGATGCTCGATTCGGAGACGATGATTGCGGTTCCGATGTCGGCCGTGTTCGCCACGTGCGTGCCGCCGCACAGCTCGCAGGTCCAGTCGCCGAAACACACCACGCGGACGACGTCGCCGTATTTCTCCTCGAAGAGGTGCATCGCACCCTGCGCGACCGCTTCCTTGTAGGGCTTCTGGCTCTCGTGAAACGGCAGCGCGGCGCGGACCTTTTCCATCACCCGCCGGTTGATCCGGCCGAGCTCTTCCTTTGTCACGGCGCGGTTCAGCGGGACGTCGAAAGTCGTGTGATCGGGGCCGACCCACGAACCCCTCTGGACCACGTTCTCGCCGAGCGTCTCGCGCAGCGCCTTGTGCAGAAGGTGCGTGGCCGAGTGGTGACGCATGATCTGGCGCCTGCGCTTTTCATCGACCGAAGCGGACGCTTTCTCGCCATTGACGATTTCGCCCGTGACAACGGTGCCCATGTGCGCGATCGCGCCCTCAACAGGCTTTTGCGTGTCCTCGACACGCACCAGACCGCTCGGCGTGGTGATGGTTCCGGTGTCACCGATCTGGCCACCGGACTCTGCGTAGAAGGGCGATCGCTCGAGGAAGACGACGACCTCGTCGCCCTCGCGCGCGCTCTCGAGACTTGTGCCATGCCTGCGAAGGGCCACAACCTTCGTTTCAGCGGTCAGCTCGTTATAACCGGTGAACTCCGATTTCGGTATGTCCTTCACCAACGCCCATTGATGGGGCGATGTGCGCCGCGAGCGCTCGCGCTGCAGGGCCATCTCTGACTCGAATCCCTCCTCGTCAATCAGAAGACCACGCTCTCCTGCCAGCTCACGCGTCAGCTCGAGCGGAAAACCGAATGTGTCGTGCAGGCGAAAGGCGTCTGGGCCCGAGACGATCTTCGTGCCGAGGGACGCGACCTTCTGGAACTGCTCCATGCCTTGCTCGAGCGTCCGGTTGAACCTGGCGGTCTCATCGTCGACGGCGTCCACTATCACGCGCTCGCGCTCCGCGAGCTCGCCGTAGTGATCCTTGAACATGGATACGGCGATGCGCGCGCCGTCCGAAAGCTTTGCGGTCAAGCCGACGTTGCGCCCGTGCAGCGCCGCGCGGCGGATGAGGCGCCGCAGAACGTAGCCGCGACCTTCGTTGGACGGCACGACGCCATCCGCGACGCAGAACGTCATGGCGCGGACGTGGTCGGCGATGATCCGCTCGGACAACGTCGTCGGCTTCTTGCAGTGTTCGCGCACGAACTCGACCAGCGGTGCGAGAACGTCCGACTCGAACACGTTGGTCTTGCCCTGGAGGATGAAGCTGATGCGCTCGAGCCCCATCCCGGTGTCGATCGCAGGCAGCTTGAGCGGCACGAGCGCTCCGTCGGCGATGCCACGCTGGATCGACTCGGCGGTGGACGGCGGTCCGGACAGGTCTCCGCGCTGGTCGTACTGCGGGAACACGAGGTTCCAGAACTCTGTAAAGCGGGCGCAGTGATCCGGGTAGCAATCGGGCTGCCCGCAGCCCGCTTCGACTCCGCGGTCCCACCAGATCTCGGAATCCGGGCCGCACGGCCCGCGGCCGAGTCCCCACCAGTTGTCGCCAAGCCGCGTCACGTGCTCGGCGGGGATCGAGGTCTTGCTGGTCCAGATCTCAAAAGCCTGGTCATCTGAAGGATGCACCGTGACGCGAAGCCGCTCGACAGGCATGCCGAACCCCTTCGTAACCAGCTCCCATGCGAGCGGTATCGCCGTCTCTTTGAAGTAATCACCTGTCGGCGCGAAGTTGCCGAGCATCTCGAAGAAGGTGTTGTGACGGTCGGTCTTCCCCACCTCCTCGATGTCGCCCGTGCGGAGGCACTTTTGCGCGCTGGCCAGACGGGGCGCGGGCGGCCGGCTCAAGCCCAGGTAGTAGGGCTGGAGCGGCTGCATTCCGGCCGAGATGAAGAGCGTGCTCGGGTCGCCTTGCGGCACCAAAGGCGCGCTAGGCAGGACCAGATGCTCCCGACTCGCGAAATGCTCTAGAAAGCGTGTGCGGATCTCGTTCCCGGTCACGGGGGTGAACCGAGTTTAAGGGGCGAGCCGCTCCATGCGCCAAGCGCCCCGGTCGTTCACCGTGTAGCGAAGGCGGTCGTGGAGCCGGTCTTCGCGGTTTTCCCAGAACTCGATCCACACCGGACGGAGGGCGTATCCACCCCAGGTCCGAGGCATTGGCACCGTCTCGGGATGCAGCGCCGCCAGCTCCAACACTCTCCTTTCGAGCACCCCACGCGATCGGACGACCCGGCTCTGCGGCGACGCGAGGGCGGAGAGCTGCGCGCCGCGTGGCCTGGTCGCAAAGTAGACTGCGGCCTCTTCGCGCTTGATCTTGTGCACGACGCCATAAACCCTCACCTGGTGCCGTGTGACCGACCAGTAGAAGACGAGCGCAGCCCGGCGGTCATGAGATATGTCGCGGCCTTTCCGGCTGTCGTAGTTGGTGTAGAAGATGAATGAGCCGCTCCGCAAACCCTTGTACAGGACCATGCGCGCGGACGGTCCCTCTTCGCCCGCCGTCGCAAGCGTCATCGCGTCGGGCTGCGGGGCGCCGGCGTCCATGGCCTCACCGAACCATTTGCTGAAAAGTTGGTAGGGGTCGCCTGGCGCTTCCTCTTCCAGGAGAGGCATCAGCCCGCGCTCTCCTGGGGCACGTACTTGCGCAGCTGCTCCAGCGCGGCGCGCTGCAGTCGGGAGACATGCATCTGGCTGATCCCGAGACGGCGCGCGATCTCCGACTGAGACATCTGCTCGTAAAACCTCATCGCCATGATGGCGCGCTCTCGTGGCGTCAGGTGCTCCATGGCGCGATCCAGCACGTCGCGCATCTCGACCCGTTCGAGCTCGGGATCGGCGCTTCCGATCTGCTCCGCCACGGATCGGTTGTCTTGCCCGTCGCTCGTCCCGACCGGCTGGTCGAGTGACAGAGGTACGTACGCAGGTCCCATTTCCATCGCTTCCGTCACATCGTCCGGGGTGACCCCGAGGCGCTCCGCCAGCTCGGACACCGTCGGCTCGCGACCCAGCTCGATCTTCATCTGCTCGTTGACGCGTACCACCGACGCGTGCAGCTCCTGGAGGCGCCGCGGAAAACGGATCGCGGTGCCTTTGTCGCGGAAGTAGCGCTTGATCTCGCCCGCCACCGTCAGGGTGGCGAAGGTCGTGAACTCGTATCCCAGGTCGGGGTCGAATCTCTCGATGGCCTTGATCAGGCCGAGGTAGCCGACCTGGACGATGTCGTCCAGAGGCTCGCCGCGGTTCTGGAATTTCCGAGCCAGGAAATAGACGAAGTCGTGGTAGGCGTCGACGAGCTGGGAGCGGATGCGATCGCGCTCGGCCGGGTCCGTGGTTTCCTTGTAGCGGCGATGGAGCGCCCGCAGCTCCTCGCGCGGTATCCGCGTCGGTGAAGCCACGCCTAATAGTTAAACCGTCTGGCGAACTTCAGCCGGCCAGGTGCTTGACCATCCGGAAGCTCACATGCCCCGTAAGCGGCTCGATGGTCGGTCGGAAGTCATCGACGAAGCAGCGGATCATCTCGTAGGCGAGGCGCTGCAGCTCAGGGTCCACGTGTGACTCGTGCTTGACCCCCGGCATCGGCAATGCCGTGCCGATCGGCATGAGGTCGACGTCGACGACGAGCGCCCGGTTGGTTGCGAAATAGGTGAGCTTCAGGTCAGCGGGAGTGCCCAGCTCCTCGGCCGCCGAGATCGCGCTGTCGCATGCTTGCGTGAGCGCGATCGACAGCTCGTCGAGGTCCATCAAGCTCAGCCCGAGCTGACCGCCCAGCGTCGTGGCGACGCGCTTGGCCACCGGGATGAACGCCGAGGTGGCGGGGATCTTCAGCTCAGCGAGATTTCGCTTGGCCATGTCTGGGGCGCTACTCCTCCAGGTTGGTCGACCGCTGCATCTTCCGCGCCGCAGTCGCCTCGAGCTCTTCACGCTTCCGCTTCGCCGCCGCAACGCCGTCCTGGATCGCCTTGCCGACCGGGTGGTCGGGGTCGGAGACCATCTGCCGCGCCCTCTGGGCCGCGTCGCGCGCGCGCTGGACGGGCTCACTGCCGCTCAGCTCGATGGTCTTGCTGCGCAGGCTGTCGATCTGCTCCTTGCCCGGGCCCGACGCGATGTACGCGCCGACGGCAAGGCCGACGAGACCGCCGAGTATGAACCAGCCGAAACCGCCGCTTCCGTTGCTGTCGTCAGCCACCGCTAACCTCCTTTAACCGAGCGAACAAGGCTCTTACCCGCCACCCCTACGCCATGCACTGCAGCGCTGATGCCGCGGCCGACCGCGGCCATCCCGCGACCACCAGTCCTCAGCCCGACGTTGACGCCGGACGTGATGTCATTCACGTTTTCGATCGTCTGTCTCACCTCGGGCAGTGTCTCTTTCATCTCTTCGTTGGTCGTGTCGAGCAGCTCTTCAACTGCTCCGAGTGTTCCGCGCAGCCGGATCAGCACCGCGGCCAGGGCCAGCGCCACGATCAGCGCGGCCACCCCGAACGCGATCCACATGAAGCTCTGACTGTTCAAACTGTGAATACCCTCAGCGCGCGCGGCGCAAACACATCCGCAATCTTAAGTGCGGGTCCCCTCGTTGCTCGAGGTCGGCTCCCCGGATCCGCTGGAGCGCCGGGGGACGAAGCGCGCCAACGGCTGGAGCAGGAGGGCGAAGGCCACCGCCGGCAGGATGTTGGCCTGGCCGAGTCGGGCCGAAGGCAGGCCGAGGTAGTCCCACAGCTGGCCCAGGCCGAAGCCGAGCGTGGTCATCAAGAGGATCGGGATGTAGGCGCGCCGGCGGTAGCGGAGGAACGCGAAGCAGAGCTGGGAGGTGATGAGTACGAGCAGGACGGCGACGACGAGGCCGGGTGGGATGAGCTTCAAAATGCCACCAGCCCCTCCGGCCCTGTGGGCCACCTCCCCATAAATGGGGAGGACAAGACTCCCTCCAGGCAGCGGGGGTGGGTTGTCCTGAGCATGCTCAGGTGGGTCCCCTGCCTCGGCTCTCCAAGTCCCGTCCAAGCGGGCTTTTGGTCGGCCTTGCGGACTCCGGGGTCCCTATCAGCGAGTGTTGGGCAACGCGCACATGCCCGCCACCCTTCGGGAGCACCGCCAATCCTACGACGGTGCCTTCTGGGGTGGAACGACCTGGATGTGAAGTTCTGCCAGCTGCGCCGGATCGACCGGGCTCGGAGCCCCGAGCATCAGATCCTGATGGCTCTGCGTCTTCGGAAATGCCACGACATCGCGGATGTTGTCGGTCCCGGTGATCGCCATCATCAGGCGGTCGATGCCTGCCGCGATTCCTCCGTGCGGCGGCACCCCATACTCAAACGCTTCGAGCAGGTGACCGAACTGCTCGCGAATCTTTTCCCGGCTCATGCCGAGGATCTCGAAGACCCGCTCCTGCAGCTCTGGCTGGTGAATCCGGATGCTTCCCCCAGATATCTCGAAGCCGTTGAGCACGCAGTCGTAGGCCCTCGCCCGGACCTCATAAGGACGTTCGGCAAGGAGGTGCATGTCCTCCGGCCACGGTGACGTGAAGGGATGGTGTCCGTACGTCAGCTTGCCCTGATCGTCTTCTTCGAACAGGTACATGGGGTAGATCCAGAGGAAGTTCCACTCATCATGGCGAATCAGCTTTCTGCGTCGGGCGATCTCCCGGCGCAGCAAGCCCATCACCGTCTCCGCTTTTCGCCGCCGATCCGCGACGACCAGGATGAGGTCATCGGCACCCGCACCGGCGGCCGCCTTGATCGCCGCCATCTCGCCTTCGCTCATGTGCCGGTCGAGCGGACCTGGAATCCAGGCCAGGCCCCTGGCACCTGCGCCCTTGGCGATCAGAGCCAGCTCGTCAAGCTCGCGGCGGCTCATGTCCCGACCGCCCGGCACGGCGAAGCAGCGCACGACACCTCCGGCATCGAGCGCCGAGCGCAAGACTGTGGCGCCTGTCGCGCGAAGTGCGTCGCTTACGTCCGCGATCTCCAGGCCGTAACGCAGGTCGGGTTTGTCGGTGCCGTACTTCAGCAGCGACTCCTGCATGTCGATTCGTGGGAAAGGGGTCGGGATGTCAATCCCCAAAACGTCCTTCCAGACTTTCGACCAGAGGCCTTCGATCAGGGTGAAGACGTCTTCCTCGGTGCAGA
>Ga0209805_1000374_pt1 | contig 27258 bp, 26 predicted proteins | sample GraSoiAngelo_148_FD_185905 | JGI IMG/M metagenome (GOLD analysis project Ga0209805, IMG submission 185905) | Grasslands soil microbial communities from the Angelo Coastal Reserve, California, USA - 14_1009_09_20cm (SPAdes) (version 2) | ecosystem: Environmental > Terrestrial > Soil > Grasslands ...
GGACGTCGAGCGTGACTACGTCCAGGACAACGATTTCCGTCAGACCAATACCTTCTTCTACCTGACGGAGCTCGAGACCCAGGATGCGTGGCTGCTGATCGTGGCGGGCGGCGAGGCGGCGACGACCGTGCTCTTCCTGCCGCCGCGTACCCCCGCGCAGGAGCGCTGGACCGGTCTCCGGCTCGGGCCCGACAGCACGGCGGCGCGGCTCTCCGGCATCGGCCGCGTGCTCCCCACCGACTCGCTCGACCGGGTGCTTGCGGCGGCGCTGTTCCGCGCGGCCGGGCCCATCTACGTGCCGCTCGACGTCACCACGCGGGACGAAACGCGCCTCAAGGAGCTGGTGTTCTCCGGGCGCGACGTCCGCAACCTCCGCCCGCTGGTCGACTCGATGCGGCTCCTCAAGGATGCCGATGAGATCGCGCGGATGCGCAAGGCGATCGACATCTCGGCGGCGGGACATATCGCCGCGATGCAGGCGGCGCGACCCGGCGTGTGGGAGTACGAGCTCGAGGCCGCCCTGGAGGCCGCCTTCCGCCGCAACGGCGCGGACCGCCTCGGCTATCCGTCGATCGTGGGGAGCGGCCCCAATAGCACCACGCTGCACTACGACGTGAACCGGCGCCAGACACGAGACGGCGACCTGGTCGTCGTGGATGCGGGGGCCGAATGGGGACAGTACACGGCCGACGTGACCCGCACGTTTCCCGTCAACGGGAAGTTCACCCCGCGCCAGAAGGCGATCTACGACCTGGTGCTGGCGACGCAGCAGACGGCGTTCGATTCCACGCGTCCCGGCGCCACGGTCGCCCAGCTCAACCGGATCGCGCGCGAATACATGCGCATCCACTCGGGCACGCTGTGCGGCGCGCAATCATGCGACGGGTACTTCATTCACGGCTTGGGGCATTGGCTCGGGATGGACGTGCACGACGTCGGAGACTACGGCACCCCCCTCAAGCCGGGGATGGTGCTCACGCTCGAGCCCGGGATCTACCTGCCGGCGGAGTCGCTGGGGGTGCGGATCGAAGACAACGTGCTCGTGACGGCGACGGGCGCGGAGTGGCTCTCCGCCAAGGCGCCGAAGACGACGGTCGAGATCGAGCGTCTCATGTCTCGTCCTTCTCGCCCTTGATGTCTTCGAGGAGCTGCTTGGCTTCCTGCTTGTATGTGTGGTCGAGCACGTCGCCGATCGGAAGGGACTCGATCGCGGTGAATTGCTCGCGCGCCTTGGAGTAATGCCCGAGATCGACGTACACTTCGCCGAGGTCGAGCCGGTGGAAAATGTTGTTCGGCTTCAACGCGACGGCCTTCGCAAGGTACTTCTGTGCATCGTCCCAGTTGCCCTTGTCGAGGAAGCCACCGCCGAAGAGTGTTTTGGCGAAGAACTTCTCGAACCCCGACAGCCGTTTGACCTCGGCATGCCAGGCGCCGATCAGGTGACACGCGCCATCGTGGGTCGAGTCGAGCTCGATCGCCTTCATCCCTTCATCATAGATGATCTTGGCAAAGCGCACCCGCTCCTTGCCACCCTTGGTACGCGACAGCCTGCCGAGCGCCTGCCCGATCGTGAAATGGCCGTCGGCTCCGTTGGGGTTCACGCGCACGGCGGCCTCGCCGAAGGCGCGCGCCTCAGTGTAGAGACTGTCGCGCAAGCGCTTGGACGAGTCGTCTTTGCCCGTGATCTGCTTGGCGATGTCCACGAGCTCCCGACCCGTCTTCCACAGCGCCTCGTATTTGAGCGAGTCGAGCGCGAGGGCCGCGCGGTAGTGGCCCAGGGCCTGCTGCGGCGCGAGCGCGGCGTAGGCGCCGTCGCCCAGCGCGATGTGCTCGGCCAGGGTGGGCCGCGCCTGGCCCGCGAGCAGGGCGGGACCGGCGACCCATACGAGCACCAGCGACGTGACACCGCGCATCAGCGACTCCGGACGGGAGCGGGGCGGTAATGTTGGTGGTCCCGCTCATCGAGCGCAAGCGCGACGGCGGCGCCCTGACCCCGGAGGAATGGTCCGCCCTGGTCGCCGCCTACACCGACGGGCGCATTCCCGACTACCAGATGTCGGCGCTGCTGATGGCGGTGCTGCTGCGCGGACTGGAGCGTCAGGAGCTCGCCGCCCTCACCGACGCCATGCTCGCCTCGGGCCAACGGCTCGCGTTCGATTCGTGGGCCACGCCCCGCGTGGACAAGCACTCGACGGGCGGCGTGGGCGACAAGGTCTCGCTCGTGCTGGCGCCGCTCGTCGCGGCGTGCGGCGTCGCGGTGCCGATGATGTCGGGGCGCGGCCTCGGCCACACCGGCGGCACACTGGACAAGCTGGAAGCGATCCCCGGCTTTCGCACCGGCCTCTCGCTCGCCGAGGTCCGGGCCCAGGTCATGAAGCTCGGGTGCGCGATGATCGGCCAGACGCCCGAGATCGCTCCCGCCGACCGCCGCATCTACGCGCTGCGCGACGTGACCGGGACCGTCGAGGCCATCCCCCTCATTGCCGCGAGCATCATGTCGAAGAAGCTGGCCGAGGGACTGAACGCCCTCGTGCTGGACGTGAAACGGGGCAGCGGTGCTTTCCTTCCCGGGCTCGATCAAGGCCTCGAGCTCGCGCGGACCATGATCGCTCTGGGCGAAGACCGCGGCTGCCCCACCGTCGCGCTGCTCACCGCCATGGATCGCCCGCTGGGTCGCGCCTGCGGCAACGCGCTCGAGACCGAAGAGGCGATCCTCGCGCTGCGGGGTGAGGGCCCCCCGGATTTGATGGAGGTGACGTACGCGCTGGGCGTCGAGATGCTGCTCGCCGCGCGCGTGGAAAAGACCTCCAAGAAGGCGCGGCAGCGGCTCGAGAATGCCCTCGGCTCCGGCCTCGCGGCCGAGAAGTTCGAGCGCATGATCGAGGCGCAGGGCGGCAATCCCGGCGTCGTCGAGGACGCGTCGGTGCTCCCCCAGGCCAAGGAAGTCGAGGTGTACAAGGCGCCCCGCACCGGCGTCGTCGTCCGAGTCGAGCCGAAGGTGGTGGGGCGGGCCGTCGTGGCGATGGGCGGCGGGCGCCTCAAGGTCGACGACCCGGTGGATCCCACGGTCGGTTTCGTGATCACGGTGAACCCCGGGGACAAGGTGCTCGCCGGCGAGCCGATCGCGTCGGTGTTCGCGCGCGATCCGGCAGGGATCAAGCTCGGGTTCGAAGCGCTGGGTCAGGCGATCGTGGTGGCCGACAAGCTCACCGAAAAACCACTCCCGTTGGTCTCACATCGCGTATCGAAGGCCGGCGTCGAGCAACTCACACGTCCAGATTCCGCACGAACTTCGCGTTCTCCTCGATGAACTTGCGGCGCGGCTCCACTTCGTCGCCCATCAGGGTCTCGAACAGCTGCGACGCCTCGAACGCGTCTTCCATCGTGACCTGGAGCAACGTGCGGCGCTCCGGATCCATGGTGGTATTGCGCAGCTGATCGGGGTTCATTTCCCCGAGTCCCTTGTACCGCTGAATCATGAGGCTGCCGTGCGCAGCCTCGCCGTTGGTCAGCCGCTTCACGTACGCGTCCCGCTCCTTTTCGTCGTACGCGTAGAACTCCTCTTTGCCCTTGGCGACGCGATAGAGGGGGGGCTGCGCGATGTAGATGTACCCCGCGTCGATCAGGAATTTCATTTCCTTATAGAAGAAGGTGAGCAGCAGGGTGCGGATGTGGGCCCCGTCCACGTCCGCGTCGGTCATGATGATGATCTTGTGATAGCGGGCGTCGTCGACCTTGAAGCCCTCGCCCACGCCGGTGCCGATCGCCGTAATGATGGTCCGGATCTCCTCGTTGGAGAGGATCTTGTCGATGCGCGCCTTCTGCACGTTGAGAATCTTGCCGCGCAACGGCAGGATAGCCTGGAAGCTGCGATCCCGTCCCTGTTTGGCGGAGCCGCCGGCCGAGTCGCCTTCGACGAGATACAGCTCGGTGAGCTTGGGATCGCTCACGCTGCAATCGGCGAGCTTGCCCGGAAGCAGACCGCCCTCGAGCCCGCTCTTCTTGCGGACCAGCTCGCGCGCCTTGCGGGCCGCCTCGCGCGCCCGCGCGGCGCTCACCGCCTTGGCGATGATGGTGCGCGCCACGCTCGGACTCTTGTCGAAGAAATCGCCCAGGGCGTCGTTGACGACGGTCTTCACGATGCCCTCGACTTCGGAGTTGCCGAGCTTGGTCTTGGTCTGCCCTTCGAACTGCGGATCCTTCACCTTGACGTGCAGCACGGCGGTCAGGCCTTCGCGGATGTCGTCCCCCGTGAGGGTGAACTCCTCCTTCTTGAGGATGCCATCCTTCTTGGCCCACTCGTTGATCGTGCGCGTCAGGGCCGCACGGAAACCCGTGAGGTGCGTGCCGCCTTCGTGCGTGTTGATGTTGTTCACGAAGGAGAGCGTGTTGTCGTTGTAGCCGTCGTCGTACTGGATCGCGCCTTCCACGACGACACCTTCTCGCGTGGTCTCGAACACGATCGGCTTGGGGTGCAACGACTTACGGTTGGCGAGCAGATGCTTCACGAACTCGGCGAGGCCGCCCTTGTAGAAGAACGTCTCCTCCTTCTGCTGCCCTTTGCGCTCGTCTTTGAGGGTGATCGTGAGGGCCTTGTTCAAGAACGCGAGCTCGCGCAGCCGGGTGGCGATGGTGGCGTAGTCGAACCGCGTCTCGGTGAAGATGTCCGTGTCGGGCTTGAACCAGACGGTTGTCCCGGTGCCTTTCGCCTTCCCGATGACCTCCAGCTTCTTCTTGGTCTCGCCGCGCTCGAACGCCATGTGGTGCCGCTTGCCGTCGCGGTCCACCCACACCTCGAGCTTTTCCGACAGGGCGTTCACCACCGAGACGCCCACGCCGTGCAGCCCGCCCGAGACCTTGTACGTACTCTTGTCGAACTTGCCGCCGGCGTGCAGCACCGTGAGCGCCACCTCGACGCCCGGCTTTTTCTCCGTCTTATGGATGTCCACCGGGATCCCCCGGCCGTTGTCCACGACGGTGATCGAGTTGTCGGCATGGATGGTGACGTCGATCTGCGTGCTGTAGCCGGCGAGCGCCTCGTCGACCGAGTTGTCGACCACTTCGTAGACGAGGTGGTGCAGCCCGCGGCCCGACACCGAGCCGATGTACATCGCCGGCCGGCGCCGCACGGCCTCCAGGCCCTTCAGGACCTGAATCGAGTCGGCCTGGTAGTCGCCGTTACCTTTTTCTTTTGCTTTCGAGGCTCGGGGTTTCGCCTTCGCCATAGCGCTCTATCGTGAGAGAAGCCAGCGGACCGTCTTGATCCGTCCGGCGCCGCGGCCGCCATTGATCGCCGCCATGATCTGGGGGCCCTGGAGCTGCAGCTCGGTCATCCAGCCGCTCGTCGCCACCCGCACGAACAGCGTGCCGTCCGGCGTCACGCTCTCGGGGGTGGTCACCGCCGCGATTTGCGGCCCCACGAGCCGGGGCCAATCGGGGATCACCTGCGCCTGGGCCACCCGCTTCACTAGCCCCGACTTGGCGAGGTAGCTGTGCAGCGCCTCGCCGACCGCGGTGGGCCGGCCCCGTCTACGCTCCGCCATTTGTACCCCCTACCCCCCTACGAACAGCGCCACGGGGCTTCCCGTGGCGCAGCGCGGTCGTCCCGCGAGAGCCCCAGATAAGCAGCTAAAAATAGTCAGAAGTTATTGTCGTGGCAAGACTTACTCATTCTCCCCGGAACCGCGGAGGGCGCTTCTCCAGGAACGCCGTCAGCCCCTCTTTCATGTCCTCGGTGGCCGCGAGCAGCCCGAAATGGTTGGCCTCGAGCAGCAGCCCCTGCTCGAGGGTCATCTCCAGCCCCTGGTCCACCGCCTCGAGGGCGAGGCGCACGGCCAGGGGGCCCATCGCGAGTATACCCCGCAGCGTTTTCTCCGCCGCGGCCAGCAGCTCCGCTCCCGGCACCACCTGGTTCACGAGGCCGATCCGATGCGCCTCCCGGGCGTCGATCATGTCCCCCGTCAGAATGAGGTGCAGCGCGTTCCCTTTGCCGACGAGGCGCGGCAGCCGCTGTGTGCCACCGTACCCGGGAGCGATGCCGAGCTTCACCTCCGGCTGGCCGAACTTGGCAGTGTCGCTCGCGATCCGCAGATGGCACGCCATGGCGAGCTCGCAGCCGCCCCCCAAGGCGTAGCCGTTCACGGCGGCGATGACCGGCTTGCCGCAGGTTTCGAAGCGGCGCACCATGGCCTGGCCGCGCAGCGCCCGCGCCTTCCCGTCGAATGGGCCCTGCTTCGCGAGATCCGCGATGTCGGCGCCGGCGACGAAGGCCTTGGTGCCGGAGCCCGTGAGAATGGCACCTCGGATCGGTTGCTCCGTCGCTACGCGCTCGGCCGCGTCGGCCAGCTCGTCCACCACCTGGTCGTTCAGCGCGTTGAGCTTGTCGGGTCGGTTGATGGTGATGAAGGCGATGCCGTCGCGGATCTCGAACAGGAGGGTTGCGTAGCTCATGGCGGGAATGGTATCACGACAATGCGGAATGCGGAATGCGGAATGCGGAATGCGGAATGCGGAGTGCGGAGTGCGGAATGTGGAATGCGGAATTGAAAGGAGAGGTCGCTCACACACTGACCCTCCCCTGGCATTCCGCATTCCGCACTCCGCATTCGAAACCACCGCCCGATCAAGCTCCCCGACGGTGACGTCGAATCCGGGTGCGGCGGCGCACGCGCGCGTCACTGATGAGATTCCCCGTGTCGTCGCGCAGCTCCGCGAAAAAACCGGCGCTGCCCCCACGACGACCGTGTCGGACGGCGGGGAGATCGTCATCGACGCGACCCGGGTTTGTGGCCCGTCACAACTCTACGCCCGCCTGTTGCTTGCATGCCACACATACGCTCGATACGTTGACCCGTATGACTGTTCAGGCGATCGCGTGGAGTCCGACCGGCGCGGTGCGCATCGTGGACCAGCGTGCCCTCCCCGAGGCGCGGATCGAGCGCGACCTGGAGAGCGGCGAAGCGGTGGCGGACGCGATCCGGACGCTGCAGGTGCGCGGCGCGCCGCTCATCGGGATCGCCGCGGCGATGGGTCTCGTGGCGGGCACTCGCGAGCTGCGGGCGGCGCCGCGCGAAGGGTTCCTCGCCCGCATGCAGGAGCTGGCGGCGCTGCTCGGCGCCGCCCGGCCGACCGCCGTCAACCTGCGCTGGGCGCTCGACCGCATGGTGCGCGCCGCCATCGCCACGCCGGGCGGCGGCGCCGCCGTGTGGGAGCGTCTCCAGGCGGAAGCGACCGACATCTGGGAGGAAGACCGCGCCATGTGCCGCCGCATCGGCGAGGCCGGCTTACCGCTCGTCCCCGACGGCGCAAAGGTGCTCACCCACTGCAACGCCGGGGCGCTCGCCACGGGCGGGATCGGGACGGCGCTCGCGCCTATCTATCTCGCGCATGATGCCGGTCGCCGCGTGGAGGTCTTCGTCGACGAAACGCGCCCCGTGCTGCAGGGGGCGAGGCTCACCGCCTGGGAGCTGGTGCACGCCGGCATCCCCTGCACGGTGATCGCCGACGGAGCGGCGGGATCGCTGATGCGCCAGGCGAAGGTGGATCTGGTGATCGTCGGGGCCGACCGCATCGCCACGAACGGCGACTTCGCGAACAAGATCGGCACCTATTCGCTCGCCGTGCTGGCGCTGCACCACGGAGTGCCGTTCTACTGTGCCGCGCCCTCCTCCACGATCGACGTCGCGCTCGCCGACGGCGGGGGCATCCCGATCGAGCAGCGTGCGCCCGACGAGGTGAAGAGCGTGGCCGGTCGGCTCGTCGCGCCCGCCGAGGCGGGTGCGCTGAACCCGGCGTTCGACGTGACGCCGGCCCGGTACGTGACCGCCTTCCTCACCGACCGCGGCCTCGAGCACCCGCCGTTCCGCGACGGGACGCAACGGTGAGGGCTCCGCTCGTCGCGGTCGTCGGGGGCGGCAAGTGCAGCGGCGCTGAAGCCGAATGGGCGGCTGCGGTGGGACGCCTGGTGGCGGAGGGCGGCGCCGTGCTGGTATGCGGCGGACTCGGCGGCGTGATGGAGGCCGCCGCCCGGGGAGCCAAGCAGGCCGGGGGGCTCACGATCGGGATTCTCCCCGGGAGCGACCCCGGGGCGGCCAACCCTCACATCGATGTGGCGATCGCGACCGGGATGGGCGAGATGCGCAATGCGCTGATCGTGCGGGCGGCGAGTGCGGTGATCGCCATCGGGGGCGGCTGGGGCACGCTCTCCGAGATCGCCCTGGCACGGCGCATCGAGACGCCGGTCGTCGGGCTGCATGATGCCTTCGTGCCGACGGTGGCGATTCCGCGCGTCGAGCAGCCGGAGCAGGCGGTCCAGTGGGCGCTGGAGCAGGCGCGGCGCCGGGAGGTATAATTGGGCATGAACGCCGGTGCGAAGTTCGCCGTCGGGGCGCTGCTGATCGTCGGCTCGATGGGCTACCTGATGGCCTCCGGCGTGAAGCGAACGGGGCAGTACTTCCTCACGCCGACCGAGTTGTCGCAAAAGATCGCGGTCGATCCGTCGTTTTACAACGTGGGCATGAAGGTCGGCGCGCACGTCGTTCGCGGCTCCGTCACCAAGGACGTCGTCACGCAGACGCTGAGCTTCCAGGTGAGCGACGGCAGTGCGCGCTATCCCGTCGTGTTCCATGGACTCCCCCCCGACACGTTCACCGATTCGGTCGAAGTGGTGGTCGAGGGCCGCTTGCAGCAGGACGGCGTGATCCACGCGACCAACGTGCTCGCCAAGTGCGGGTCGCGCTACGAAGCGGTGCCCAAGGCCTAGATGACGGTCCTCGGCAACCTGGCGCTGTGGCTCGCCCTGCTCGTGGGGGTGTGGGGCGCGCTGGCAGGCTTCGTAGGTGGTCTCCAGGGCCGGCCCGACCTCGCCGACAGCGCGCGGCGGGCGGTGTTTGCGATGTGCGGCGCGCTGCTCGTCGCCGTGTTCGCGCTCGAGTGGGCGCTGTTCCAGCACGACTTCAACGTCGAGTACGTCGCCGCCTACACCAGCCGCAACCTCCCCATCTTTTATACGTGGTCGGCGCTGTACGCGGGCCAGAAGGGGAGCCTGCTGTTCTGGGCCACCGTGCTGTCGGTGTTCGGCTCGCTCGCGCTGGTGCTCACGCCGCGCCGCCATCGCGAGCTCCTCCCGACCGTGGCCGGCGTCGTCGCGCTGGTGGCGAGCTTCTTCATCTCGGTGATGCTGTTCGGCCACGCCAACCCGTTCCAGCGGCTGCCCTACACGCCGCTCGACGGCAGCGGCCTGAACCCGCAGCTCCAGAATCCGGGGATGGTGTTCCACCCGCCGATGCTGTACCTCGGCTACATCTCGATCACCATCCCGTTCGCGTTCGCGATCGCCGCGCTGCTGTCCAGGCGGCTCGACGCCGATTGGCTCGTCGCGATCCGTAAGTGGACGCTCCTGTCCTGGCTCTTCCTCTCGATCGGGATCTGTCTCGGCATGTGGTGGGCGTACGTCGAGCTGGGGTGGGGCGGCTATTGGGCGTGGGATCCCGTCGAAAACGCCTCGCTCCTTCCCTGGCTCACGATGACGGCGTTCCTGCACTCGGTGATGGTGCAGGAAAAGCGCGGCATGCTGAAAAAATGGAACCTGGCGCTGATCATTGGTTCGTGGCTGCTGTCGATCTTCGGTACGTTCATCACGCGCTCGGGCGTGATCTCGAGTGTGCACTCGTTCACCCAGTCGAGAGTGGGCTACTTCTTCCTCGCGTTCCTGATCTTCGCCGCGGCGTCCAGCTACGCCTTGTACGTGACGCGGCTACCGCTGATGATGTCGGAGACGCGGCTCGAATCGATGGTGAGTCGGGAGGCGAGCTTCCTGTTCAACAACCTGTTGCTCGTTGGGATCGCCTTCGCCGTGCTGTGGGGCACGCTGTTCCCGATCCTCTCGGAATGGATCGTCGGCGTCAAGATTACCTGGGGCCCGCCCACGTTCTATTTCGTCAACGTCCCGCTCGGCCTGGCGCTGCTGGCCATGACAGGGATCGGTCCGCTCATTGCCTGGCGCCGGGCCTCGCTGCCGAATCTGCGGCGCCAGTTCGCGGTGCCCGTGACGACCGGCGGGCTCACGTTGCTGGTGTTGCTGGTGGGCGGGATGCGCGACGTGTACGCCCTGATGGCGGTCGCTCTGGGGGCGTTCGTCGCTGCCACTATCGTCCAGGAGTTCACCCGGGGGACCGGGGCCCGGCACCGCCAGTACGGCGAGACATATCCCCTTGCCTTCGCGCGACTGGTCGCCCGAAACCGCCGTCGCTACGGCGGCTACGTCGTCCACCTCGGTATCGTCATGCTGTTCGTGGCATTCGCCGGCATGGCGTTCAAGACCGAGACCCAAGCCGCGCTTCGGCCCGGTGAGTCGGCGTCGCTGCGGAGCCCCTACGGCCACACCTACACGTTCACGCATCTCGGCATCTCGCAATACGACGCCTTGAACCGGCAAATCACCGCGGCCACTCTCGAGGTACGTCGCAACGGCAAGCCGATCGGCTTTCTCACGCCGGAAAAGCGGCAGCATGTCGACGGGCTCGGCCGCCCCACGTTCCAGCCATCGACCGAGCCGGCGATCAGGAGCCTGTTGCGCGAGGACCTGTACGTCGTGTTGGGCGGCACCGTCGACGGGACGGAGCAGGCGGTGTTCCGCTTCACGATCAATCCCCTGGTATGGTGGGTGTGGTACGGCGGGATGATCGTCGCGCTGGGGGGGCTGATCGTCATGTGGCCGGGCGGCTCACCGGCCGCGCGGCGGCCCCAGGCGGGATATGCGGTGCGGCTGGTGGGGGAGGATCGATGACCGTTACACGACGCCAGGACGCCACGTTACACGTGAGTCGTCGCGATTTCCTCACGCTCGGCGCTGGGTCCTTTCTTGGCGTCGTGGCGTCGTGGCGTCGTGTGACGCTTCAAGCGCCGGATTCGCTTCCGGGATCGGGACCGTCAGGCCGCCTGTCGGATCCGGCCCGCGCGGGCCGCCCCCTCCCGCCCGTCACCGCCGCGGACAATGATGCCGCGCTCCAGGCGATCGAGAAGCAGCTCCATTGCACCTGCGGCTGCAATCTCGACGTGTACACGTGTCGGACCACCGACTTCACCTGCACCGTGAGCCCCGCGATGCACCAGCGCGTGCTCGCTCTGGCGCAGCAGGGACAGAGCGGGCAGCAGATCATCGATCAGTTCGTGCGCGAGCACGGCATCGCCATCCTCATGGCGCCGCCCAAGCGGGGGTTCAACCTGGCGGGATACTTCGTGCCGTCGTTGGCGATCGTCGTCGCGGGCGTCGCCCTGACCCTGGTGCTGCGCCGCTGGGTGCGGGCGGCCCCGACCGCGGCGGAGGCGGCGCCGGCCGGCGATGCGGGTGCCACGCCGGAGGAGCTCGCGCGCTTGCGCCGCGAGCTCGAGCGGCTGCCCTCCTGAGCGGCCTGCTCGAGCTCGCGGCCGGGATCCTGCTCGCGGCGGGGGCCGTGTACTTCGTCCTGCGGCCGATCTTTCGGCCCGAGATCGCGGGAAACGGGAATCGGGAAACGGGAAGCGCGGGCGAAGGCGAGGACCCGGAAGACGACCAGAGTCCCCGCGCCGTTGCGTTGCGCGCGCTGAAAGAGATCGAATTCGATCGCGCGACGGGAAAACTGTCCGACGGCGATTACGAAGCGCTCAAGGCCAGGTACACTGCGGAAGCCCTGACGGCACTCCGCGCGGAGCCGGGGACGAGGGACGAGGGAAGGGGGACGGGTGTTGCATCGGCGGTCCCTCGTCCCTCGTCCCCCGTCCCTCGTCCCGGGTGTCCCACCCACGGTCCCCGCCCCGAATCCGACGCCCAGTTCTGTTCCGAGTGCGGCTCCCGCCTGGCGAGCGCCCCGGGCTACTGCTCGCGCTGCGGTGCCGCGCTCGAGCGCGACGCGCGGTATTGCCACTCGTGTGGTGCGCGGGTCGCGGCGTGATTCGGTAGAAGACGGGAGAAGACGGTAGACTCTACCGTCCTCTTGCATTTACGCATCTCCCCCCCTATCACTGTCCCACCTTCAATAGAGGAGCGCCGGCGTGACCCGTCTCACACTGCGGATCGGGGTGGTGGTCGCGGGATTGGCCGTCGTCGGCACGACGGCACGGGCGCAGCGGCGGGTGCGCGGCGGCCGGGCCGTGCTGGTCGACCGGCCGGGCGTCGGGCCGCGGCTGGGCTACGACTTCGACGCCGATCACGTGTTCGTGGGCGGCCAGCTGAACCTGCCGGTCGGGCGGCGCTGGGCGCTCGTGCCGTCGGCGGAGTTCTATACCGGCGCCAGCGGCTCGCCATTCCGCCTGAACGCGGATCTCAAGTTCCATCCGCCCACGGTGTATGGATTCTTTTACGTCGGTGGCGGATTCGCGTACCTTCACGCGTCCGGGGCGAGCCACGCCGGCGCCAACCTGTTCGCCGGGTGGGAGGGGCGGCGGGCGCGGCCTTTCAAACCGTTCCTGGAAGGGAAATTCGTGTTCGCCGACCGCACTTCGTTCAACGTCGAGGCGGGGCTCAACTTTCCGCTGTAGCTAGAACTCGAACCGCTCCATGCGGCGCAGGCCCACCCACAGGGGCAGCGCCGTCGCCGCCGCGCACAAGGCGGCCGCCACGGCGAACCACGAGATCATCCAGGCATCCACGACCACGGGCTGCCCCTCGTACACCGCCCGGACGTAGGCGTAGACGGCGGTCCACAGCGCCCGTAGCACGGCGCCGAGCAGCGCGATGGTCGCCATCATGTAGACCAGCCCGCCGAACGACGTCGGGATCTGCGCCGCGTTCTCCGTCTCGAACTGCGGGTACAGCGCCCCGAACCCGAGCGCCAACGCCGCGATCGCGAAGGTGAGGCCGCCGATCGTCAGCATGCCGACGACCATCATGAACGGCCGCACCTGGAGCAGCACATTGGTGAGCCCGGTGAGCAGCAGCGCGAGCACGAGCAGCGGGACCGTGCCCACCCAGTATTTGGACCAGAGCAGCGTCTTCAGCTCGAGCGGGCTCGAGCGCAACAGCCACATGTGCCGCCCTTCGAGCGACACCGCGGGGAAAATGAATCGCGCCGCGATGGCGGCGAGCACGAAGCCGGCCAGCCCGAGGTTCAAGAACGACACCAGCGTGACGTAGAAAAACCCCACCTGCTCCCCGCGGTGCAGCGGCAGCATCTTGATGTTGAACAAGTAGACCACCACGAGCACGGCCAGGAGGATGAGCTGGCTCCACTGCGTCGTATCACGAAAAAAGAGCTTGATGTCCTTGATGACGAACTCGCGCTTCGCAACCGGAAGGAAGCCTAGCAGCGTGCCCACCGTCAGCTGCCACAGTCCGCCCCGCACAAAGCGCTCCGCTCCCTCCTGCGCTTTTGTGAACCCCGTCGCGTAGAGCCGGCTGTGCAGCAGCGCGCCCAGCGTGACTGCTCCGGCGGCCGTGGTCCACAGCAAGACCAGGGGAAGCGGGTCGATGGCACCCTGCAGAAAGCCCATGGTTGCCCTCGTCGCCCACTCGCTCGGCAGGAACGGTGAGGTCGGTGTGCGCAGCACGGCGATGAAGTCGAGTAGGTTGCGGAACCCTTCTGGGGAGACCAGGCGCTCCGGTCGGATCAGCCGAAACAACAGGACTACAACACCCCCCGCGCCGAGAGCGACGATGGAGAGCAGGTCGCGGGTGCGGCGTGCCGGGAACACGTTGACGAGCACGAGCGTCAGGGCCGAGCCCGCGACCGCGGGCAGCACCAGCATGGGAAACAGCGTGAGCACCGCGAACGGCGCGAACAGCGGACCGCCCCGGTAGATCACGCCGTAGGCCGTGAGGATCGGCACGGCCATCAGCGCCACCATCCACGACGAGTGCAGCAGCGTCTCGCCCAACTTGGCCAGGTAGATCCGCAGCCAGTCCACGGGCGCGGACACGAGCAGGTCCAGATCCTTCGCCAGGAAGAAGCTCGACAGCGCCGTGATCACATTCGACAACACCAGGATGGCGATGAAGGACAGGAGGACCACTCCGAGCACCTTGCCGGCAAGCAGGGAGCCCAGGTCTGGGTCGGCCCTGAGGTGCCGCAGCACCAAGTAGAGAACCCAATAGACGGTGAGCCAGAACAGCGCCCCCACGGCCACGAGCAGCAGCAGCTTGCCCGAGCCGCCGCGCGAGCGTTCCTCGCGGATGCGCTGCAGCGCGGTCCGCCACTTGGGCTCGAGCACACGCCACAGCGACGGCTGGGTCACGGCGCGCCGTCCCCCCCGCCGCCGTGGCCCAGCACCTCCGCCAGCTCGCGCACCTGGACGCCGCCGGTGAGCTTCAGGAACAGCTCTTCCAGGCTGGCGTCACCGGCGCGGTGTTGCCGCCGCAGGTCGTCCACCGTTCCCTCGGCCACGATCTTGCCGTGCTGGATGATCGCGACGCGGTCGCACATCGCCTCGGCCACCTCGAGTGTGTGGGTGCTCATGAGCACCGTGCCGCCCCGGCTTGCGAACTGGCGGAAAATGTCCTTCAGCAGCCGTGCCGCCTTCGGGTCGAGCCCGACCATCGGCTCGTCCACCACGATGTACTCGGGCCGATGGATCAGCGCGCTCGAGATGATCAGCTTCTGGCGCATCCCGTGGCTGTACGCCTCCACCAGCTCGTCTTTCCAGCTCGCCAGCTCGAACACCTCGAGCAGCTCGGCGACCCGCCGGTCGACGGCGTCACCTTCCTGGCCGTACAGGGCCGCCACGAACCGCAGGAACTCGGCCCCCGTGAGCTTGTCGTACACGAACGGCCGGTCGGGGATGAAGCCGAGCCGCTGTTTGGCCGCGATCGGATTGCGGTGCACGTCGTCGCCCCCCAACAGCACCCGCCCATCGGTCGGTCGCAGGATGCCGGCGATCATGCGCAGCGTGGTGGTCTTGCCCGCGCCGTTGGGCCCGAGAAATCCGTACAGCAGGCCGCGCGACACCTCGAGCGAGACGTCGTCCACCGCGACGAAGCTGCCATAATGCTTGGTCAGGTTCTCGAGCCGGATCATAGCACCTCGAGCTTGAGACTCCCGATCAGGCGCACGAGCTGGGCCTGACGGGCCAGGCCCCCGACCACGAACCGCACGTGCGCCGCGTCGGCGGGAAACTGATCGAGCGCGGGGTCGACGGCGACCCAATCGCCGAGATACACCTCGGGCCACGCATGATAGTAGAAGTGCCCCGCCCGGTAGAGGAGGCCGGCGACGGCGCGGGCGGGGAGCCCGGCAGCCCGCGCCAGCGCCACGTAGAGCACCGTGCGCTCGTTGCAGTCGCCACTTCTGGTCTCGAGCACGCGCACCGCCCCGGGCGCGCCGGCGGCGACCTTCCCCTCGACGTGCTTGGCCACCCAATCGTGGATCAGATGGGCGACGCGCGCCGGATCCCCTTCGCGACCCACGATCAGACGGGCCTGGGCCTGGATGCGCGCGTCGTCGCTTTCGATCCACGGCTCGGGCGCGAGGAATGGTGCGAGCTGCGGCTCACGCACGGGAAGCCGGTAGCGTGCCGTGAGCTCGGCCCCCGCCTGGCGTCGCACCACGAGTGTGTCTCCAGCCAGCCGCTGCCGTCCCGTCGCGAAGTCCGGCCCCGCGGGCGCCGCCCCGGAGAGTCGGACCCGCAACAGCGACAGGGTGGCGCGGCCGGGGAGCGGGGGCGCGCGCGCGACGAGCGCCGTGGTCGCCACCACCTCTCCGGGCCCGGGATTCGCGCTCGCCCGGGCGACGCGCGCAGTGTCGCGATGCCGGAAGTTCACGTACGCCAGTTCGAACGCGGTGCGCTCCATCGTGAAGCCCGCCGGGCTCGCCGCCCGGACGATGTGGCCCTGGGCGTCGATCCACGCCGTCGTGGGGCTGCCGCCCGAGGTCTCCTCGATCCGGAAGGCGTGCACCGTGTCGAAGTGCACCGCCACCCAGGCCATGGCGGTCGAATCGAAGCCCGCGCTGTCCGGCACCACCAGCGTCGACTCCGCCGCGACCGTGACGTCGACCGCGCGCTGCGCGAGCAGCATGGGGTCGAACACGGCGCTCCTGTAGACCTTCCCCGGCTTGAGCTCTCCCCCAAACGCGAGGCGCAGCGGAAGAATGCTGGGGAGCACGATCGGACGGAGGAGCGGCACACGGGCGGTTTCGGAGTCGGTCCCCGACGCCAGGCTGACCGTGAGCACCGTGTCGCCGTTCACGATGCCCCGGGCGGCAAAGCGACCGAGGCCGTCGGCGAACTTGGCATCCACGCGCTCGAACCGCAGCGTGCGGGACAGCGTGGCGCGGCTCATCGCCGCCGTGTGGCGCAGGGTGCCCAGGGTCGGGACCTGGAGCACGAGGACATCGGTCACCTGGACGCTCGTGCCGGAGGTATCGATGGTGGACGAGGCGAACCCGACCTGCCGTTCGGCGACGGCGAGGCGGTAGTACACGGCGCCCGGAGGCACGCGCAGCGCGGCCTCCGCCAGGCGCGCGCCGGTCGGCGGGAAGATCTCGCGCTTCACGAGCCATCCGAGCGACACGATCCACGCGCCGAGAATCACCGCGGCCAGGGTGCGCCGGCTCACGACTGGGCCGCCTCGCCGCGGCGCAGCACGGCCTCGAACGCGTCCCGCTCCGCGGGGGTCTCCACAACGAAGGAGACCTCTGCGGGGAACGTGGCGCTGCCCAGGTGGATCTTGAGAATCGGCACCATGATCTCGGCGGCGTCCTCGACCGTCAGGTTGCCGGCCCCGGTGCCGATCGGTGGCACGGTGACCGTGCTGAACTCCCATTCCTGCACCTGCTGCAGCGCGGAGCGCCACGCGCGCGCGACGCCGTCTCGCGTGACCGGCTCGGTGTCGCTGCGGATGACGGCGTGGATCACGAAATCCGCCGGGAGCTCGCCTCCACCCGCCGTCACCACCGCCGCACCCACGGGCAGCTCCTTTTGAAGTCGCAGGTGGCTGGTGAACTCGGAACCGCCCACCGTCTCCAGCCGCCGCACTGCGGGCGTGGTCGAGTCCAAGCGGGTGGTGGCGGGGCGGACGATCGCGTCGGCGGACCGGAACGCGAGGTCGTCCACGACCACGCGAATCACCGGGCGGCGGCCTCCCGCGAGCGGCGATACATGCGCGTCGCCTCGTCGGGCCGGTTCAGGCGATCGAGCACGATGCCGAGACGGTGCAACGCGCGCGCGTTGCGGGGCTCGAGCTCCACCGCCCGCTCGTAGGCGGCCTGCGCGGCGCTGAGGTCGTCCACATGATTGAGCGCTTCGCCGAGGTAATACCACGCCGCCGCGCGGCCGGGGTCGACCTCCGTGGCACGCCGCAGGTGCGGCAAGGCCTCGGTCCAGACCCCGCGGCGCGAGAGCAGGACGCCCAGGCCGGTCAGGGCTTCGCCGTGCGCCGGGTCGACCCGCAGGGCCCGCTCATAATCGAGCTGGGCCGCGCTGTAATGCGCCGCGGCCCCGAGCCGGGCGGCGCGCTCGACCAGGAGCGCGACATTTTCCGGGTCCCGGTCGAGTGCATCGTCCAGCGTCGGCGCCGCCGACGGCGCATCCGGCCCCAGTCCCGCCTCGTCGCCGGGCCGCGCGGAGGCCACGGGCAGCTCGACGCTGATCGGCGGCGGCAACCCCGCCCGAGCCACATCGGCGGGCGACGCGATGGTGCTCTCGTCCGTCAGCGAGGCCGCCTCCTCGATCAGCTCGGCCGCGACGCGGGCCCGATCGGCCGCCGATTGCCAGCGCGGTTCACGCTTGCGAATCACCCGACCACCTCCTGCGCGAGCCAGGACAGATACCGCTCCAGCCCGCCCTCGACCGGCAGCGCGAGCAGTTCCGGCACTTCGTACGGATGCCGCTGCCGCACCACGCCGCACAGCGCGTCCCACTTCGATCGGTCCGTCTTCAGCAACACGACCACCTCGGATTCCTCCGTCATCTTTCCCTGCCAGCGGTACAGCGAGCGCCCCCCGGGCAGGAGCGTCCCGCAAGCTATCAGGCGGTCGCCCAGCAGCGCTGTGACCAGGGCCCGGGCGTCGGCTTCGCTCGCGAGCGTCGTGAGTGCCACCAAGGCGGTCGTAGGCATGGGGAGCGCTAACGTACGGAGGCGCGTGGGGTTAGGCAAGGCGGCAAGCGGGGGAGGGCGGTGGAAGGCGGTGGAAGGCGGTGGAAGGCGGTGGAAGGCGGTGAAGGTCGTCGCACCAGCGGGGCAACCTCCACCGCCCTCCACCGTCTTTCACCGCCCTCCACCGTCCTCCCCCGCAGAGTTGACCGGGAACCCATCTGCCTTCTAGCCTACGAGTCTATGTCCAGTGATTCGCTGATCGTCCGCGGCGCCCGCGAGCACAACCTCAAGAACATCACCGTCGAGATCCCACGCGACAGCCTCACCGTGATCACCGGGCTGTCCGGATCCGGCAAGTCCTCCCTGGCCTTCGACACGATTTACGCCGAGGGGCAGCGTCGCTACGTCGAGTCGCTGTCCGCGTATGCCCGTCAGTTCCTCGGACTGATGGAGAAGCCCGATGTGGACGCGATCGAGGGACTCTCCCCCGCGATCTCCATCGAGCAGAAGAGCGCCGGCCACAACCCGCGCTCGACCGTGGGCACGATCACCGAGGTATACGACTACCTCCGCCTCCTCTGGGCTCGGCTCGGCACGCCGCACTGTCCCAACGACGGCTCACCGATCGAGCGACAGAACGCGTCGCAGATCACCGATCTCGTGCTTGCCTGGCCCGAGGGGACGAAGATTGAGGTGCTGGCGCCGCTGGTGCGCGGCCGCAAGGGCGAGTTTCGCGACGTGTTCGAGGCGGCGAAGAAGCAGGGGTTCGTGCGTGTGCGCGTGGACGGGGAGACGCACGATCTGAGCGACGTGCCGAAGCTCAACCGCCGCCAGAATCACGACGTGGCCGTCGTAGTGGATCGGGTGGTGGTGCGCAAGGCGGATCGCTCGCGCCTCGCCGACTCGATCGAGACGGCGCTCAAGGCTGCCGACGGCACGGTGGAGGTCGTTCAGGGCTCCAAGTCCACGCTCTACTCGGAGCGCTACGCCTGTCCCACGTGCGGCCTGTCGCTTCCCGAGCTCGAGCCGCGGCAGTTCTCGTTCAACTCGCCGTTTGGAGCGTGCCCCGACTGCTCCGGCCTGGGGACGCGCCGCGAGGTGAACCCGGACCTCGTGCTCGGCGACCCGAGCCTGTCGATCCTGGAAGGCGTGATCCTCCCCTGGGGCGAGCCCTCGGGCTACATCCGCAAGGTCATCCTCCCCAGCCTGGCGCGCGCGTTCAAGTTCGACCTCAATGCGCCGTGGAGAGCGCTGCCGGCGCAGGCGAAGAAGGTCGTGTTGTCCGGCGCGCCGGGAAAGACGCTGACGTTCCAGTACGACAGCGAGCGCTGGCACGGGGAATATGAGTCGGGCTGGGACGGCGTCCTGAAGCACGTCGAGCGGCGCTACCGGGAGACCGCGTCCGACAGCGTGCGCGAGCAGCTGGAGGAGTTCATGGTCGAGCAGCCGTGCCCCACGTGTCGCGGCAAACGGTTACGTCCGGAGAGCCTGTCGGTGCTGCTGCACGGCAAGAGCATCGGCGATGTGGTGGACCTGCCCGTGTCGGATGCGCTGGCGTTCTTCGAGAGCATTCCGCTGCGCCGCAACGGACGCCCCGGGGGCGGGCTCGACCCGGAGATCGCCCGGCCCATCCTCAAGGAGGTGAACGACCGGCTGCGGTTCCTCCGCAACGTGGGACTGGACTACCTGACTCTGGGGCGGTCCGCGGACTCGCTCTCGGGAGGCGAGGCGCAGCGCATCCGGCTCGCGACCCAGATCGGCAGCCGGCTGGTGGGGGTCCTCTATATCCTCGACGAGCCGTCGATCGGGCTGCACCAGCGCGACAATGCGCGCCTGCTCGCGACCCTCAAGGAGCTGCGCGACATCGGCAACACGGTCCTGGTAGTCGAGCACGACGAAGAAACGATCCGGGCGGCCGACCACCTCGTCGACCTGGGGCCGCGCGCCGGCCGCCACGGCGGCGAAGTGGTGGTCGCGGGGACGCTCGATGCCGTGCTGCAGCACGCCGACTCGCTCACCGGGCGCTACCTCCGGGGCGAGTTGCGCATCCCCGTACCGCCGCGACGGCGCGTCCCTGACCCCCAGCGCACGCTAGGGGTGGTCGGGGCCAAGCAGCACAACCTCCGCGACCTCACGGTGCCGTTTCCGCTTGGCCTGTTCGTGGCCGTGACGGGGGTGTCGGGATCGGGGAAGTCCACCCTGGTGACCGACATCCTGTACCGCGCCCTCGCCCGCCACTTCTACCGCGCCAAGGTGATGCCCGGCGCGCACGACCGCATCGAGGGCCTCGACCACATCGACAAGGTGATCGACATCGACCAGAGCCCGATCGGCCGGACCCCGCGTTCCAACCCGGCGACCTATACGGGCCTGTTCACGCCCATCCGCGAGCTGTTCACGTATCTCCCGGAGTCGAAGATCCGGGGGTACGGTCCGGGCCGGTTCTCGTTCAACGTGAAGGGCGGGCGGTGCGAGGCGTGTCAGGGGGACGGGCTGGTGAAGGTCGAGATGCACTTCCTCCCCGACGTCTACGTGCCGTGCGAGGTGTGCAAGGGGCGCCGCTACAACCGGGAGACCCTCGAGGTGCGCTATAAAGGAAAGTCGATCGCCGACGTGCTGGACATGTCGGTGGCCGAGGCGCTGGATTTCTTCGAGAACCAGCCGCGCATCCGCACGAAACTCGAGCTCCTGAACGACGTAGGGCTGGGCTACATCCACCTCGGCCAATCGGCGACGACCCTGTCCGGTGGCGAGGCGCAGCGGGTCAAGCTCGCGACCGAGCTGGCCAAGCGCGACACGGGCCGTACCCTCTACATCCTGGACGAGCCGACCACCGGCCTGCACTTCGAAGACGTGCGCCTGCTGCTCGAGGTGCTGCATCGGCTGGTGGACAAGGGGAATACCGTGGTGGTGATCGAGCACAACCTCGACGTCGTCAAGACCGCCGACTGGGTGATCGACCTCGGGCCCGAGGGCGGTGCCGCAGGTGGTGCCGTCGTCGCCGCCGGGGCGCCCGAGGACGTGGCCCGGGTGAAAGGCTCCTTCACCGGGCAGTTTCTGCGGAAGGTGCTGGCGGTGGCGGACTAGGTCGGTAAGTTCACGCGAGGGAGGACTCGGTCGCATGGGAATGTGGGTACCCGCGGTCGCGATGGTCGGTATCGCGTTGGTGATCGGCACGACGGTCGTCTTGAGGGGACCGATGGGGAAAGCCCTCGCGGAATGGATCCGCGGGTGGTCCAGGACCGACGAGCAATGGCTGGCCGTACAGGCCGCGAAGCACGGCGCCGTCCTCGGCGCGTCGGAGAATCTGCTCGCCGAGGTCGACGAGCTCAAGCGGCGCTTGTCCGAAATCGAAGAGCGTCTGGATTTCACCGAGCGCCTGCTGGCGCGAGAGCGGGATCCGGACCGTCTCGCGCCGCCCCGCTGAGTATGGACATCGAGAGCGTTCTCGCGATCATCTTCCTGTTCGGGGGTGGCACGCTCTTCCTCCTCGCCATCTCCCCGATCGGGAGGGCGTTCGCAGATCGCATCCGCGCCAAGGGGCAGGGGGACGTGCGGTCCGAGCTCGTCGAGCACAAGGCGGCGCTCGAGCAGGAGCTCGAGGCGGTGCGGCGTGAGGTGGCGGAACTGGCCGAGCGCGTGGACTTCACCGAGCGCCTGCTGGCGAAGCAGCGCGACGGGGAGCGGATCGGACCGGGGGACCGCTGATGGAAGGCGTGGTCGCGCTCTTCATCCCGATTATCAGCGTTGCCGGGTTCTTCGCCTGGATGATCGCGATCTCGCCGGTCGGGAAGGCGTTCGCCGAGCGGCTGCGCAACCAGGCGCGGCCGGGCGACGGCGGGGAGCGGCAGGAGCTGCTGCAGGCGGTGGAAGCGCTGCGGCACGAGGTGGCGGAACTCGCGGAGCGAGTAGATTTTACGGAGCGATTGCTGGCGCAGGGGCGGGAGGGAGAGGCGGGGAAACTGCATCCCGGTGAAAGGCGTACGGGGTCCACGTGACACAGTATCCACCACTGCCCCCGGGGTTCGATCCGAACTACGCGTTACACCAGGTGTCGCCGTTTGTCGCCCTCCTGTTCCTGTTCCTGGGTGTGCGGTGGCTGCTGCGCTCGCCGGTAGGCGAGGCGCTCGCCGAGCGCATCCGGCAGCGCTCGCACGGGCGCTGGGGGACGGCGGGGGAGGACCCGCAGCGGGTGGCCGTGCTGGAGGAGCAGGTGGCCCAGCTGCAGGGCCAAGTCTCCGAGCTCGCCGAGCGCTTAGATTTCGCCGAGCGCATGCTGGCCGAGCGGCGGGAGCGCAAGTTGGGCGCGGGACAGTGACGCCCCGCCAGCACACCGAGGGTTCTCATGGGAATTTTTGACCGTCTCTCGACGCTGATCCGGTCGAACATCAACGAGCTGATCTCGCGCGCCGAAGACCCCGAGAAGATGCTGAACCAGCTGATCGTGGACATGCGGAGTCAGCTGGCGAAAGCGAAGCAGCAGGTGGCCGCGGCCATCGCCGACGAGAAACGCCTCGCGGCGCAGGTGGACACGGAAAAGAAGAGCGCCGAGGACTGGGAGCGCCGGGCGGTGCTGGCGGTGCAGGAGGGGCGCGACGACCTCGCCAAGCAGGCGCTGCTGCGACACAACGAGCATGCCCAGGGTGCGGTGCAGCTGCACGAGACGTGGCTCAAGCATCGCGAGGAGACCGAGAAGCTCAAGCTGTCGCTGCGTCAGCTCAACGACCGGATCGAGGAGGCGAAGCGGAAGAAGAACATCCTCATCGCCCGCCAGAAGCGCGCCGAAGCGCACAAGCGGATTCAGGAGACGATGTCCTCGATCGGCGACAAGAGCGTGTTCGAGACGTTCGAGCGTATGACCGAGCAGATCGAGCACGAGGAGCGCAAGCTGATCGCCGCGGCAGAAGTGAACGAGGACCTGTCGGGCGACACACTGGTGAAGCAGTTCCAGAACCTGGAAGTGAAAGCGGACGCCGATCAGCAGCTGCTCGACCTGAAGCGCAAGCTGGGCCTGCTTCCGGCCGCCTCGGGCGGTGAATCGAAGCAGCTCGGCAAGGGGGCCGCGGAGGCCGAGCTCGTCGAGGACGACGACGGCCCGCCCGAGCACCACCGCTGAACACGGAGCCGTCCGCCTCTCGGTTGTCGGGCGCCACGTTCGTGGCGCTCTTCGTTGCCGCCCTGGCCATCTGGTTCGTCGTCCGGGTGGTCGAAGTGCTGCTCCTCGTCTTCATCGCCGTCCTGTGCGCCGTCTACCTCTCGGGCGTGACCGACGTGCTCGAGCGGCGCTTCCGGTTGGCGCGCTGGATGGGCCTCGCCATTGCCGTGGTCGCCACGCTCGCGGTCGTGGTGGCCATCGGCGCGGTCATCGTTCCGCCCGTGCTGGAGCAGACGCAGGCGCTGATTTCCGGGCTGCCCCAGACGCTCACCAACATCCAGAACGTGATCGCCGCGTGGGCGCGGGAGTACCCGGTGCTGCGCGACACCGAGCTGGCCAATGCCCAGTCCGGATTGGTCGCCGGGCTGATCGTCGACGCGACCACCTTCCTGAAGGGATCCATCCTGCCCTACGTTACCGCCGGAGGAAAGCTCTTCATCGAGGGCGCCAGCGTGGTGGTCATGGCGCTGTATCTGGCCGTCCAGCCGCGCCTGTACCGCGACGGCATCCTGTCGCTGCTCCCGCCCCGCTACCGCCCCGTCGGGGCCCGGGTCCTGGACGACGCGGGGGCCACCATGCGCGCCTGGGTCGTCGGCCAGCTGCTCGCCATGCTGGTGCTGGCGCTGCTGACCGCCATCGGCCTGTGGGTGCTGGGCGTGCCGTACTGGCTCGCCTTCGGGATTTTCACCGGGCTCGTCGCCGTGGTGCCGTTCTTCGGCACGCTCGTCTCGACCCTGCTGCCGGCGTTGTTCGTCGTGAGCACGGGCAACTGGGTCAAAGTGCTCGCGGTGATCCTGCTCGGCGTGCTGGTGCACGTCGTCGAGGCGAATGTCGTGGTGCCCCGGATCATGGAGCGACGCCTGGCCCTGCCCCCGGTGCTGACGATCGCGAGCGTGCTGACCATGGGCACGCTGATCGGCGTCGTGGGCCTGGTGGTCGCGGTGCCGGTGCTGGCGGTCACGCTGGTCGTGCTGCGACACGTGCTGCAGGCGGAGATGTACGGCGACGCCGGCCACGCCGAGCCCGCCGTGCTGCGCGCGACGGGTGAGTTCGCGACGCCCCGGTCCAAGGTGCGTGTCTGATGCCGCCGGCCAATACGCAGCGCTTCCTCATCATCGCCGACGGGCAGTTCGGGCCCATGACCTCCAAGACGGCCAACTGCTGCATCCGCTATATGCCCGAGCGGGTGGTGGCGGTGTTCGACCGCGGCCACGCCGGCAAGACGGTGCGGGACGTGCTGGGCTTCGGCGGGACGATTCCGGTCGTGGGTGATTTCGAGCAGGGGCTGCGCCTCGGCGCCACCGCCATCCTCGTCGGCATCGCGCCCATGGGAGGTCGGCTGCCGGCCGAATGGCGCGACTGGCTGCGCTGCGCGATCGAGCATGGGCTCGAGATCTGGAGCGGCCTGCACACGTTCATCGGGGACGACCCCGAGCTGGGAACGCTCGCCCGGGAGCGCGGCGTGCGGATCTTCGATGCCCGCAAGCCGCCCCTGAATCTGCCCGTCGCGGACGGGCGCGCGGCCGAGGTGGACGCGTACGTGGTGCACACCGTGGGATCCGACTGCAACGTCGGGAAGATGACGGCGCAGGTGGAACTGCGGAACGTCCTGATCGAGCGCGGCCACCGCACGCGCTTCGTCGCCACCGGGCAGACGGGCATCTTCATCGAGGGGTGGGGCATCGCCGTCGACGCCGTGGTGGCCGACTTCGTCGCCGGGGCGGCCGAATGGCTCGTGCTCGAGGCGGCCAAGGACGCCGACATCATCCTCGTCGAAGGGCAGGGGAGCCTGGTGCACCCTGGCTATTCCGGCGTCACGCTGGGGCTGTTGCACGGCTGCTGCCCCGACGCCCTGATCCTGTGCCATCAGGCGACGCGCGCGTACATCGGCGACTATCACGGGCGCGAGCCGTGGGTGAAGATCCCCCCGCTCGCGGCGCTGGTGGACCTCTACGAGCGTGCCGCGGTGCCGGTGCGACCGACGAAAGTGATCGGGATCTGCCTCAACACGTTCGACCTGAGCGAGGCGCGGGCGCGCGACGCCGTGGCCCGCGCGGCGGAAGAGACGGGGCTCCCCGCCACCGATCCGGTGCGGTTCGACGCGACGCCTCTCGTGGACGCGATCGAGCGCGGGGCAGCAGCGGTCCGTTCGGGGTCGGGGGTCGGGGATCAGCGTTCGGGTGTCACGTCGGAGCCACGAGCCCCTAAGCCCTAGCCCCCAGCCCCTGTCTTTTTTTGCTTCACGCGGCGGCGATCGGATGCCGCCCGAGGCGCCGCGGCTGCTAGGCTTGCCCGGTGGTAAGCCCTGCGGCCGTTCCCCTGCTGGTCGTGACGGATGTCGCGGCGCGTCTGGTCCGCCGCGGGTTGCTCGCGCCGGCCGACGCGGCGCGCGGCACTGGCGCCGGGCGCGGCTGCTGGTGTTCCGTCGCGGCCCCGTCGTGTGCGAGCGGCCGCCCGGCGCGTGGACGCTGGACGTGGCGCTGCACCCGCGCGCGCCGCCCGCGCGTTGACGCTCCTCGGGGGCGCTCCTACGTTTCACCCGCACCGATGACCCTCGCGCTCCACAACACCCTGACCCGCCGCGTCGAGCCGTTCGCTCCGCTGGCGCCGCCGCGCGTCACGCTCTACACCTGCGGCCCGACGGTCTGGAACTACGCACACCTCGGGAACTTCCGGACGTTCCTGTTCGAGGACCTGCTGCGCCGCTACCTCGAGTATTCGGGCTCCGACGTGTTCCACATCATGAACCTCACGGACGTCGACGACCGGACGATCAAGGCCGCGGCGGCGGCGGGGAAGCACCTGGCCGAGCACACCGCACCGTTCGTCGAGGCGTTCTTCGAGGACCGCGATTACCTGCGCATCAAGCCGGCCCACGCCTACCCGCGGGCGACCGAATCGATCGCGGCGATGGTGGGCATGGTGGAGCGGCTGCTCGAGCGGGGTGTCGCGTACAAGGGCGACGACGGATCGATCTACTTCGCGATCGCCAAGTTCCCGGGTTACGGGCGGCTGTCGCGCCTCGACACGCGCGAGCTGAAGGTGGGCGCCCGGGTGGCGAGCGACGAGTACGCGAAGGACGATCCGCGCGATTTCGCGCTGTGGAAGAAGGCCGAGCCCGTGGACGAGCAGGTCGGCGCGGCGTGGGATGCGCCGTTCGGGCGGGGGCGGCCGGGGTGGCACCTCGAGTGCTCGGCGATGTCGCTCGAGCAGATCGGGAAATGCTGCCGCACGGAGACGCTCGACATTCACGCGGGCGGCGTCGATCTGATTTTCCCGCATCACGAAGACGAGATCGCCCAGTCCGAGGCGGCGACGGGGCAGCCGTTCGCGCGTTACTGGCTGCACGCCGAGTTCCTCAACGTGCGCGGCAGCAAGATGTCGAAGCGGTTCGGGAACTTCCTCACGGCGCGCGATCTGCGCGAGCAGGGCGTGGACGCGGCGGCCGTACGGCTCCTGTTCTGGCAGACGCACTACCGCAAGGCGCTCGACTTCACGGACGAAGCGCTTGCCGCAGCCGCGGTGGGCGTGAAGCGATTGGGGGAGTTCCGGGAGCGGCTGCGGAGGGAAGAGGGAAGAGGGAAGGGGGACGGGCGGCTCGCGGAGCTCGCCGCCAAGTTCGAGACCGATTTCCGCTCGGCGCTCGACGACGATCTCAACGCACCGCGGGGCTGTGCCGCGTTGTTTCAACTCGTGCACGATGGCAACGCGGCGCTGGACGCGGGGTCGCCCGGAGCCGCGGTGGCGCTCGCGGTCGTGGATCGGGCGATGGCCGTGCTGGACGTGCTGCCTACGGCCAAGCGACCGGACCCGGCCCTCACGCGCTGGATCGAGGACCGCATCGCCGCGCGGGACAAAGCCCGCAAGGCCAAGGACTTCAAGCAAGCCGACCGGATTCGCGCCGAGCTCGCGGCGCGGGGGGTGGAGATCGAGGACACCCCGTCCGGGACCAAGTGGCGACTGGTCTAAGTCCCTAACGCCACAGCCACTTGCACTGGTGGCCTTCTCCCCTTAAGCTTCGAGTCTGGAAAGTTTGGCGTCGACCAGCTGACGTAGCTCAACTGGTAGAGCAGCTGATTTGTAATCAGCAGGTTAAGGG
>Ga0209805_1000377_pt1 | contig 27226 bp, 27 predicted proteins | sample GraSoiAngelo_148_FD_185905 | JGI IMG/M metagenome (GOLD analysis project Ga0209805, IMG submission 185905) | Grasslands soil microbial communities from the Angelo Coastal Reserve, California, USA - 14_1009_09_20cm (SPAdes) (version 2) | ecosystem: Environmental > Terrestrial > Soil > Grasslands ...
GCCGCCGACCTCTCGATGGCGGCGATGACCTCGTGGCGCCGAACGGCGTCGGCGAAGTCCGGCACCGTGTGAGTCCCATTGGCGATGTCTGCAGCGAACGCCGCGTAGGCACACCCGACGTTGAAGGCGGGCGCTCCTGCCAAGCCCGTAAGCGTGGGCCATTTTTCTGTCAGCGCCGTCGGAACGGCAAGCTCGGCGGGCTCGTTGCGTCCCTGTGCTCCCGCGACGATCATGGGAAAGATTCCGGGGACTGCGGCCTCAGCGGTAATCCGGAGTATTCCGTCGGTTCCGTTTATTTCCCAGAGGAACCCGATACCGCCGGCCACGGCCTCACGGACATGGACGCTGGCGGTCGCCCCAGACCTGAGGGTGCCGATCACCGCGACCTGGTCGGCCGCCGTCTTCACGATCCGCTCCCCGGTCTCTTGGATGGTGATCAGTGGCCGGCGAACATCCGACACGGCTGACAGCTCGGCGAACTCGCCCAGCACGTAATTCAGGATGTCGAGGCTGTGGCCGACGGGGATCGTGAGCAAGTTGGCGCCGTTCGCTTTGTCGAGCATGTAGGCGTTGGGCTGGACCACGACGTCGCCCGGGATCGACAGCCCGACCATGGTTGTTGACAGGACCTTTCCGACGTATCCGTCGCGGAGCAGCTGTTGGACGAACGCGATCGCCGGGGCCTGGCGGGCCTGCAACCCGACGACCGTGCGCACCCCGCGCTTGGCGGCGAGCGCGGCCATGGCTCGCGTGTCCTCGAGGTCGCGGCCGAGCGGCCACTCGCAGTAGACGGCCTTGCCGGCGGCAAGTGCGGCGGAGACGAGCTCTCGATGGTGCGGGACCTTGACCGTAACGGCGACCACGTCGATGTCTGGTTGGGTCACCAGCTGCTCGTGGTCTGAAAACACCGCGCTGACCCCGAACACGTCGCCTGCGGCACGCGCGGATTCCCCGTTGTGGGCGCTGAGTGCCCGGATCTCGTAGCTCGGCAGCGCGCGTAGTGCCGGGATGTGGGCGGTGGCGGCCCAGCCCCGAACGGGGCTGACTCCGATGATGCCGACACCCAGCGTCGATTTAGGGACTGCTAGGGCTGATGTAGTCTCGCGTGCTTCTGTCCGAGGCATTTAAAAACCGAGCACCTCGTCGACCAACACCACCGTGATCCGCCCCGGCGTGATCTCCCTGTTGATAACGAGAACCTTGTTCACCGCGCTGCGTACGCCGTACGCAGCCTGGGCGCGGGCGTCTTCGAGCCGATACGCGTATTCGTTGATGCGGAGGAGACCTTCCTCGAGATCGCGCACGATCTTCTGCGTCCCGACGACGAAAATGACCCGTCCAGCTCCGCTGACATAAGGCCCGAGCTGGCTGCCGCTCATGGAAGCCGCGAGCAGCGACCCGGTCTCAGTGACCGCGTGCACGCTCCCGAGCATCACGTCCGGTGCCGCGCCCAGGCGACGAATCTCGTGCGCCTCGGTCTCGCGATCCATGCTCCAGATTCGAGGGCGGAGCGCCGCGTAGCGACCGGACTTTTCCATCTCGTACGTGATACCCAGCACGTCGAGTGTTTGCGAGGCCCCCTGGTGCACCGGGGAGGCGTCAGGAATGAGGTCCAGGACAATCCGCTTTGCCGCGGGGGCGTCGGACGCCCGGAGGACCGTGATTCCATTCGCCTCGAGGCCGGCCATGGTTCTTTTCACTCGGACGTCGTCCGCCCTGGTGCCCCACCGGCGGGTCAGCGTTTCATCCGAGTCGACCACGACTTCTTGAATCATTCGCAATCTCCCTCTGGATTCGATATACTTGCAACTACAACTAACTTACCATAGGGTGATTGCATATGCAAGTACCTTCGAAATCGGACGCCGCTGCTCATTTCGATCGGATCGTGGCGAGGGAGGTGCCGGGCAGGCGCGGCTTACAGGCGTGGGACGCGCTGCTCCGCGCCCACGCCACGCTTTTGCGCCAGCTTGAGACCGATCTCGAAAGCAAGACCGGTCTGGCCCTCGCCGACTTCGACGTGCTGGCTCAGCTTGCCATCGCTGGCGGTTCGCTGCGGATGACAGAGCTGGCGGACCGCGCCCTCATCTCGCGCTCCGGCATGACTCGGCGCGTGACCCGACTCGTTGACGAAGGCCTGGTGCGTCGTGCCGACGCCGATGCCGACGGGCGCGGCGTCGTGGTCCAGTTGGCAAAGTCCGGATTGAACCGTCTGACCGTCGCAGCTCCGGTCCACATGCGCGGAGTTTCCGAACTGTTCCTCACGAAGCTGGACGACCAGGAGCTCGCCGTTCTCGAGAGGGCCCTCGCCAAGGTGACCCTCGACTGCACCTTTGGCTAAGGGCGCAGGGCCGCAGATCGGATGTCACATCTGCGGGTTCGGCGGTGCATATATTGGTGGAAGCCCATGAAACGCCTGCTTGCCGCCGCCCTCGCCACTGGTCTTCTGTCGGCTTGCGCCGGAATCAACGCCCCGGGCGCCTCCAAAACCGAGACGCCGCAGCAGAGCCTGGTCGCCACCGGCAAGGCGATGGACCAGCTAAAGTCCGCAAAATTCGACGTGAATGGGACTGTCCAGGTGACGCTACCGCAGTCGCTGGTCGACCAGCTGAAGGCGAAGGGCGGAGCCCAGGCGGGCGCCCTGTCAAGCAACATGACCGCCACGCTCAAGATCAGCGGTGCCGCGCAGAAACCCGACCAGCTGCAAGCCGGCGTCAGTGCCAAGCTGGGCGGCCTCACTATCGAAACCCAGGTGGTCGCAGTCGGCGGCACACTCTATTACAAGGACCCGATGACTTCGAAGTGGGAGGTCCTCAAGCGGCCCGAGACCACCGCTCCTAAAACCTCGCCCGGCAAGCTGTCATATCAGGCCATCCTCGATACCGCGAAGTCCATCACCGAGGTGACCGACTCCAGCGCGACACTGAACGGTGCGACCGTCGAGCATTACCGGGTCGTGCCCGACCTGGTCAAGCTTTTCGCGCAGATCTCAGCGAGCCATGCATCGAGTAACTCGGCCGCCACGGCGGCTCTCCAGACCGTGCTGCAGAACGCCAGCCTGACAGCCGACGTCTGGACCGGGACCAACGACCACCTCATCCACCGACTCAGCTACGACGCCGACGTCAGCGCCGATCTTCACCTTCTGGCCGGCGCTTTCGAAAGCTCAGCGACGGCGAAGGTACCCGGACTTAACCTTCCTGCGGGCTCGGTCGCGCACGTGACGGCCCATATCGTCATAGACCTCCACGACTTCAACACCCAACTCAAGATCCAGGCGCCGACGGTTGCCGGCTGACCATCTAAGGAGCGTTCGATGCGGCTTGCCAGTGCGTGGCGATCCGCTCGCTGGATAGCGCGGTGGGGTAGATCGCGATCTCGTCGAGGACGGCATTAGTGAATAGCCCGTCGGCCCGCCGGCCGATATAGACTGGGTCTGCCGTCTGCTTGGCGATCGCCGCGATGGCGATCGAACCGTCCAGCTTGCCGTTGATGTAGAGCTTCGCCGTCGTCCCGTCGTACGTCGCGACCACGTAGTACCAGGTATGTAAGCCCAGGATTTTGGACGAGACCAGCGTCGGATTGTCTTCCGTCACGCGAAACGCGATCCGCCCACTGTGGTGGTCGTTGAGCAGCTGGAACCATCCGGTACCGGCGCCAGCCCCGGGGGCAAAGTTTTTGCTGACATAGGCGCCGTACTCCGTATCGGCTCGTTTGTTGATCCAGATCTCAATCGTGACCGGATTCACCTGCAGGCTCGGCGTACTCACGACGCTGGCCGCGCCGCCCGCCGGACCAACGCCGGCCGCGGTATCGCTGTCATGGGCGAGCGCGCCCGGCTGGCCGAGGGTGACGGCACCGGCGTAGGCGCCATCGTTCCCGTTACCCGAGGCATCCGCCATCACCGTGCCGGTTTCCTCATCCAGCCGCCAGTAGGCGACGGGATGGTCGGCCAGAACGCTGGCCCGGTAGCTGGGAGGCGGCGTCGGCGTTGCCGCGGTTGTCACTGCGCCACACGCAGAGAGCGCGACCCCGATCGGCAGCAGGAAAAGCGCCCTCCTCATCAATGTGCGAACGGAAGCGAGGCGGGAAAACTTGTAGGGTGGGGACAGCTTCGTTCAATGGCTACCGACCTGCAACTCGCCCGCCTGCACCGCGAGATCGTCGGCTGCACCCGTTGCGTCGACGCCGGCTATCTCCCACTGGCCGCGCCCGTCCTGAGTGGCTACGCCGACAACCGCTTCATGCTGATCGGGCAGGCGCCGGGGGCGGTGGAGGCGGAGCGGCGTCTCCCTTTCCAGGGGCGCTCGGGAAAAGTGTTGATGCAATGGTTGGCGCGCGCGGGCTTTGCCACCGAAGTGGAGGCGCGGCGCCGCATCTACATGACCTCGATCACCAAATGCTTCCCGGGAAAGGGCGCCGCAGGGGGTGATCGCCGGCCGAGCCGGGCTGAGGTGGAGCTTTGCCGGCCACACCTCGACCGGCAGCTCGCCCTGATCAGGCCGGCTCTCCTCATCCTCGTGGGCGGGCTGGCCCATGAGCGCTTCCTACCAGGCCGGCCGCTGGCCGACCTGGTCGGCCGGGTCTTCGACCAGTCGGGCCGCGAGCTTGGGCCACGGACCCGGGCCCGGCCTGTGCTGCTTCCGCTGCCCCACCCATCCGGCGCCAGTCGCTGGCTCAACGATCCGGCGAACCGGGATCTCCTCGACCGCGCGCTGGGCCGATTGCGGTCGTTGCTGGCGGCATCGCTTGACCAGGAATTAGTGGGCGCCTAAACTCGCAAACAACATGCCCAGCGACAGCGGGCGCGACGCCGTCGAGCCCGAAGAAGCGCCGCCCGCACCGCTGACGGCTCCCGCGGACCTACCTGTCGGCGGAAAATCCGCCGAGGACATCCTGGCGTCGATCTTCTCGCCCATCCCTGAGGCCAGCCCGCTAGAACAGCTCGAGCAAACCCTGCGCCATCCCAAGAAGCTGATCTACATCGCCATGTCGAACCGCAACTTCTACTGGCGGATGCATGTCTCGAAGGTGGTGCTCGACGAGGGGTACGTACCGATCAACCCGTTCATGCTGTTCGACTACTACCTGCTCCACACCGTGCCGAAGCAACTGGTCCGGGAAGCTATCAACAACCTGCTGTCCCGCTGCGATGAGGTCTGGGTCTTCGGCACCATGAGCCTGGGGGTCAAGGTACAGGTCGGAATTGCGAGACGGCTCAAGAAACCGCTGCGCTTCTATGACATTGCGGACTTGCCCGAGCAGGTCTACCGAATCTCGGAGAAGCTGGCCCAGGAAGAGGGACGGGACTAGCCGGCTACACGCGGGTGATCAGGTCGCGCTCCAGGCTGGCGCGCGCCTTGACGATGAGCGTGCGAAGCGACGGGCGATCCACGACCGCCCACTCGATCTGTCGCAGCGCGCTGTACAGACCCTTCAGCGCCTTTACCGCGTCGCCGAGCTCGATGTCAAGGGGGGCCTGCATTTCGGTCAGCGGGCGACCGCTGCACCAGTCATACGTGAAGTTGACGTAATCACCCGATAGCGGCCGGAGGTTCTCTTCGCCCCGCGCCTTTTCCCGGGCGGAGAAGCGGTAATAGATGATGCGCAGACGCTTCTGCGCCAGCGCGATCCCGCTGGTCGGGAAGCGGCGGCGCTCTCGAGGGCGGTCACGGTTGCGGTCTTCCGCCGTGACCATCACGAGCGCGGCGGCCAGCTCCGGAGGGCTGAGCTCCTCCAGCCAGCCATCGGCGATCGCCTCGGTGATGATCAGGCTGTTCTCGCCGTAGATGCGGGAGGCGAGGAGCCCTTTCTCGGTCGGGGCTGCGGCCTCCAAAAAACCCAGCTCCTCGAGCACGCCGCGCAGTGCATGCATCCGCCGGCGGTACTCCCCCTGGCTCCGCTCGGCGTCGTGCTCGGAGGCGCGGGTGCGGGCCTGGAGTTCGCGGACCTCGGCATGATGGGCGCGGTGCTCCGCCAGGAACGGGCACTTGCGGCACGGTAGCTGAGCCAGCTTGTGCTGCCAGCCTTGCATCTCCTGTTTGAGCTCGACCAGGGTCTGGCCGCCCGCCTCTTTTGTCGCCCCGCCTCGCCGGCGACGGCCCCGGCCATGCCAGTGCTCGCGCCGGAGCCTTCCCATGCGTGCCCTCACCGAAACGATCTCTTCCTCGGCGCGAACAAACGATGAGAAGGTTCGTTCGGTGCAACAGGGCTCGCCCTGGGCGTGGAACCGGGTCGCGGTCACGTCCGCCAGACGCTGGCGCAGGTTGACCAGCCGGCCGTCGAGCTCCCGACGGGCCACCAGCTTCTGGTACTGGCCGAAGGAGCGTTCCATCAGCAGATCGACCTCGTCGGGCGGGTGATAGCGGAGCAGGTTGAGCGCCATGTTGTAGGTGGGCGCGAACTTGCTCTCCACAGTCATCTCCTCGCCGGTGGCCGCTTCAAAGATGGTGCCGATGTCGACGTCCGGCTCCTTGAGGATCACGCCATGGCCGATGGGGTCGATCCCGCGCCGCCCGGCGCGACCCATCAGCTGGGTGAGCTCTCCCGAGGTGAGCGGCATAAAGTCCCGACCATCGAACTTCGTAAAGGACGAGACCACGCAGGCACGGGCCGGCATGTGGATGCCGAGCGAGAGCGTTTCAGTGGCGAAGACGACCTTGATCAGCCCGCGCTGAAAAAGGTCTTCCACCAGCTCCTTCAGGTAGGGGAGCAGCCCGGCGTGGTGCATCGCCAGACCGCGGCGGAGCGTATCGGCGTCCAGGAGGTCGACGTAGAGTGCGGCCTCGTCGCGGTCCTCGATCTGCTCCAGGCGCTGCGTCATGAGCTCGTCGATGGTTGCCTTCTCCGCCGGCGTCGTCAGGTCGAAGCCATGGGTGGCGCAGCGCGCCAGCGCCTCGCGACAGCCCCGCCGCGAAAAGATGAAATAGATCGCCGGCAGGAATTCCCGTCGCCGAAGACGGTCAACTACCGGCAGGAGATCGTTTTCGGGCGGCCGGCGTAGTTGCGAGAGGCGAAAATCGGTCGAGTCGTCGGCCTGGGCCCGCTGGCGGGTTTCCCGCGGGATACCCCCTTGATGGTCGAGCAGCGGAAAGAAGTCGTTGCGCATCGCCAGCCAGAGGCGGAGTTCGACCGGCCGCCTGGTGACGCTGACCGTGGCGACGTCGCCGCGCTGCAAGGTCATCCATTCAGCGACTTCCTGAAAGTTGCTGATGGTGGCCGAAAGGCCGATGAACTTGATATGGCCCGGTGCCTGAATGATGATCTCCTCCCAGACCGCCCCGCGAGGAAAATCATCGATGTAGTGAATCTCGTCGAGGATGACGTAGCGGACGCGGTCCAGCCGTTGGGGATCCTCGTAAATCAGGTTGCGGAGGATTTCGGTCGTCATGACTACCACCGGGGCCAAAGGGTTGATGGTGTTTTCGCCGGTCACGAGGCCGACGTACCCCTCTCCATGCTGGCGCCGGTAGTCGCGGAACTTCTGGTTGGAGAGCGCCTTCAGCGGGGTCGTGTAGATCGCGCGCGTGTCGGTCTCCAGCGCCCGCAAAACCGCGTAGTCGGCGATCACGGTCTTGCCTGAACTGGTGGGCGCGGAGACCAGCACGCCCTGATGGGCCTCGAGCTTTTCAATGGCCTCAATTTGGAATGGATCCAGCGGCCACGGCAGCCTCGCCTGGAATGCGTCGATCAACGGTCGAGGTGACTGGGTGACTGACTGGCTCAGCGCTTCTTTGGGGGACCCACGAGCTCGGCGGTGGCGGCACGCTCATCGTCCTTGCGCCAGCGCAGGCGCGTTTCTTCGACCTCTTCGGTGTAGCGCTGGCGGCTGCGACGCATTGCCTTTGCGACGGCATTTCGGACCAGCGGCTCAGGCCCTTTTGCCAGGCGTTCCAGGATCGACTTGGCGGCCGGCCAGTGGAAGGAGCCGATCGCGCTGGAGAACGCCATCGCTACGTTCCAGCGCACCGTTTGATCCCGGTCGCGCGACCACTCTTTGAGCGCCTTCAAGGTTTCCTTGGGATCGACCCGCAGCAAGGCGTCGCCGATGGTGGAGGGGCCGAGGTTGCGGCGGACGTAGGGTTCAGGATCGCGGAGCAGTGGTTCGAGCAGCCGCAACAGGTCAGCCACGCGCTCTGGCTTGTCGCGTCGGGCCGCGTATTTGACCGCCAGTACGACCGCGCGACGCAGGTTCTCAGATTTTGTATGGCGCAGGACTTCCAGCCGTCCGCGGATCCGATCGAAGTCGCGGTCGAGGAGAGAGCCGAGCAGGCCGCCGGCCGCCTCGCGCACCTCCCAATGCGGGTCGTCTGCGAGCAGCTCGGCCGTGCGGAGAACGCCGACTGGATCTTCGGGATAGCGGCTGGCCAGGAGCAAGCAGGCCACCTGGCGCGCGGTCGGCGAAGGAGAGGTGGCGAGCGCATCGATCCAGCGCGCGGCCCGTCCTGACTGTTCCGCCAGGGCCGTGGCGAGCCTTTCACCGACCTGCTGGCGCAGGGCGGCCGGGCTGCCGGGGCGTCCGTGATGCAGCTGACCGTCGAGGGCGGCCACGACTCCGGAGGGATCATCGCGTGCCAGTGCGGCCAGCACGGCCGCGAGCGGCCCCTCCTCGACCGTGCCGATCTCCTCGGTTCTCGGTATTGGGGTCATGTTCTAAGGATCTCGATGTGATGTTCGTGAAGAACAGCGCCTCCGTTGTGATCCTCGACGTAGTCGACAATCTTGCTCATCACTTCATTGGCATATCGGCTGTTGTTGCTGGCGCAGGTGACGCCAATCGCCAGCGTCTGCCAGCGATCCTGGTCCGCTACCTCGGCGACGGAAACGTTGAAACGGCTGCGGATGCGCTGCACCAACGAGCGGCTTACCTGGCGTTTTCCCTTCAGGCTGTGGTTTTCGGGCAGGTGGAAGATGAGCTCGCATGTGCCCACAACCATGTCTTGCCATAAGGATACGTAACGACTCGCAAAAGGCCTATTCGAACCGGGGAAGTTCTCTTATAGTGGCGGCATGAACTCGGCAGTTCGCGCGCCCGAGCCGGTCGTCGAGGCGACTGCCATGCCCGAAACGGTTCCCGCGCTCTTCCAACGTACGGCGGCGCAGCGCCCGGATGCGCCCGCGCTCTACTTCAAGGCGGGTGCCCGCTGGGTCCCGATCAACTGGCGGGAGTACGCCCGGGCTGTGAACCGGCTCGGCAATGCCCTGGTCGCGGAAGGTCTCCAGCCAGAGGACCGGGTGGCGCTCTGGTCGGCGAACCGGCCGGAGTGGCAGATCACCGACCTGGCGATCTTGCATGCCGGACTGGTCACGGTGGCCATCTACCAGACGTTGGCGCCGGACCAGGTGAAGTACCTGCTGAGCCATTCGGAGTCGAAGGTCCTGATCGTTGACGACCGCAAGTTGCTCGATCAGCTGCTGCAGATGCGCGAGGAGCTGCCGGCTCTGCGGCGGGTCATCTTGATCGAAGGCGAGAACCCGGGGATGGAGGACTGGGTGATCAGCTGGGAGCAGGCCCTGCGGCGCGGCGACGAATTCGGCCGCGGTCGCCCCGGGTTGCTCGCCAGCCGCTGGCAGGCCCTGCAGCCAGAGGACACCGCTAGCTTGATCTATACCTCGGGCACCACCGGCGTGCCCAAGGCGGCGATCCTGACGCATCGCAACCTGACCTGGACAGCAACCGCGACCCTCCAGTGTTTCCGGGGCGATGCCAACGACCGGGTCGTGTCCTACCTTCCCCTCGCCCACATCCTCGAGCGGGTTGTCAGTCATCTGCGCCAGCTCTGCACCGGCTGTCAGGTCTACTTCTGTCCGCGCGTCGACAAGGTGATGGAGGTCGTCCACGACGTCCATCCCACGTATTTCACGTCGGTGCCGCGCCTGTGGGAAAAGATCTACGCCGGGATCCGAGACAAGATGGACCAGGTCAAGGGACCCCGCCGCGTGGTGCGCGACTGGGCGCTGCTGATGGGGGCCCTGCGAACCGCCGCCTACGAGCGGGGGAAAGCCCCGTCGCCCTGGGTTCGCTGGCAATGGTCGATCGCCGACCGGCTGGTGTTCCGAAAAATCCGCGAGACGCTCGGCTTCGACAAGATCCAGGTCTGCGTCAGTGGCTCGGCGGCGGTTTCGCCCGACATGCTGCGGTTCTTCTACGGGCTTGGCATCGAGATCCTGGAGGGCTACGGTCTGACCGAGACGACGGCGCCGGCCACCTTCAATCGACCGGGAGAGGCCCGCTTTGGCACGGTGGGTCTGCCGCTGCCCGGGGTTGAGGTCCGGATTGCGCCCGATGGCGAGATCCTGGTCAAGGGCGGCAATGTCTTTGCCGGCTACTTCAAGGACTTAAAGGTCACCCAGGAAACGCTGGCGGACGGCTGGCTCAAAACCGGGGACATCGGCGAACTCGACAAGGATGGTTACCTGAGGATCACCGACCGAAAGAAGGATCTGTTCAAGACGTCAGGCGGCAAGTACGTCGCGCCCGGGGTGATGGAGACGCAGCTGCGCAGCCGGCGTGGCATCGGGCAAGCGGTCGTCCTCGGGGATGGGCGGCCATTTGTCGCGGCGCTGCTCACGCTCGACCGCGACTCGAGGGAGGTTCGAGGCGGGCCAGACGACCCGGCGGTCAAGCGGTTGGTCGAGGAGGCGGTCGCCGGCGTCAACCGCGGACTCTCCCATCCCGAACAGATCAAGAAATGGAAGATCCTCGATGCCGACTTCGTGGTCGGGGACGAGCTGACCCCGAGCATGAAGGTCAAGCGCAAGCGGATCGCCGAGAAGTACGGTTCCGAGATCGAAGCCCTTTATACAGTTCCGAAGACTGCCTGACCCTTTATCGCCAGTTGAGGAGGAATATCCATGACCAAGAAGGCTGCGTCGTCCAGTGCAACCACGAGGAAGATCCGCATCGAGCGGAACTACCACGCGTCGGCCGACGAAGTGTGGGATCTGTGGACCACCAGCAAGGGCATCGAGTCGTGGTGGGCGCCCGACGGCTTCAAAGTAGAAGTCAGGAAGCTGGACCTCCGGCCCGGTGGGGAGCTGATCTACGCGATGACGGCCACTGGGCCTGAGCAGGTCGAGTTCATGAAGCAAGCTGGGATGCCATTGACCACGGAGTCGCGGAAGACCTTCACGGAATTGGTTCCTTCGAAGCGAATCGCCTACCTGTCGCTTGCCGACTTCATCCCCGGCGTCAAGCCCTACGAATTCCTGACCATCGTCGACCTGCAGTCGAGCGCCGACGGTGTGCGGGCGGTGATGACCGTCGACGCGATGCACGATGATGAGTGGACCCAGCGGCTTGTCATGGGCCGCGAGAATGAGCTCGACAATCTCGCGAAGGTCATCGATCGGCGTCAATCGATCAGCGGATCCTGAGATACGGATTTCCGACGCGCTCCGCGCCGATGGTCGTATTCGGCCCGTGGCCCGGATAAACGATGGTGTTGTCGGGCAGGGTCAGCAGCTGGCCGTGCAGGCTGAGCAGCATCTGCTGAGGGCTCGAGCCGGGAAGGTCCACCCGGCCAATCTTGCCGGGGAGCAGCGTGTCGCCGGAGAACACGTGGTTGCCCACCTTGAAGGACAGGCCACCCGGGGTGTGTCCGGGGGTGCCCAGCACCTCCAGCTCGAACGCGCCGAAGGGCAACCGATCGCCGGCCATCAAGTAGCGGTCGGCTGACTTGAGCAGCGCCGTCGCGTCCGCCAGATGCATGGCGGTTGGGGCCTGAGTCGCGGCCTTCACCGACTCCTTGGCGCCGGTGTGGCCAGCATGCGCATGCGTGAACACGATCCATCGGACGGTTAGCTCGCGCAGCTGCGTGAGGATTTTCGGCGCGTCGTCGCCGGGGTCGATGACCACCGCCTCCTTCGTATCGGCGCAGGCCACCACGTAGCAATTGGTGTCCTTTTCGCCGACATGGACTTTCTGGATGGAGAGACGAGCCATCGATCCAAGATTAGTGGGCAACCCCCACCCTGCCCTCCCCCAGAGGGGGAGGAAGAATCTAATTGCTACCCTTTTAGCCATGGCTGAAGCGCGCCAGGTCGTCAAATACACCTTCGTCAAAATCGATCCCGCGGCACTGGGCTGGCCGGCCGAAGCCCGCCGGGCGGCGGCCCGGGAATTCACCGAGCTGCTGGATGCCCGTGCCGACACGGGAACGCTGCTTACCTACAGCACGGTCGGCTTGCGCGGCGACTGCGATCTGCTGATCTGGCAGGCCGCCGACACAGTCGACGAGATTCAGCGGGCCGAGTCGCAATGGCGCGGCACCCAACTGGGGCCGCACCTCCAGGCGGCGCACTCATTCCTGGCCATGATGCGGCGGTCGCCGTACCTCGGCCAGCACAGGCACCCCGGCCAGGAGGGACGACGTACCCGCCTCAGGCCGGCCGGCGGCCGGTACCTCTTCGTCTATCCGATGTGGAAGAAGCGGGTATGGTATCGCCTCCCCTACGAGCGACGCAAGGCGATGATGGTCGAACATTTCGCGATCGGCCATCGCTATCCGCAGGTCAAGATCAATACCGCCTACTCCTTCGGACTCGATGACCAGGAATTCGTGGTGGCGTTTGAGTGCGACGAGCCGGCTGCCTTCCTCGACCTGGTGATGGAGTTACGCGAGTCCCAGGCAAGCCGCTACACCGAACGCGAGACGCCGATCTTCACCTGCGTGCGGATGGAGGCGGAGGACGCGCTCAAGCTCGCGCTTGGGCTGGCTACCCCGGCATCGGTTGACGAGCGGGAGCTCACGCGCACGGTCAGCCTGATCACCGGCGGATGAGAGTCGTTCAGGAGGGTGAGGTGGGCCGGCGGGCGGCCGAGCCGGTGCTGCCTTCTCTGGTGCGGGCGGCGCGGCGCGAGCTCGTCGATCGCCGCCCGGTGTGGTTCATGCGGCAGGCCGGCCGATCCCTGGCTGAATACCGGAAGGTCCGTGAGAAATATGACCTATTCGCGATCTGCCAGAAGCCCGAGCTCTGCGCCGAGGTCACCATGCAACCGGTGCGGCGGCTTGGCGTCGACGGGGCGGTCCTCTTCGCCGATATCATGCTGCCGGTTGCCTTCGGTCTCGGGGTCGACGTGCAGCTGGTGGAGGGGGTCGGTCCGGTGATCCAGCAGCCGATCCGGACGAGGCGGGATATAGATAGGATGCAGGCGCGCACCCCTGCCGAGTCGGTGCCGTTCGTGCTGGAGACGATCCGGCTCCTCCGCCGCGAGCTCGACCCGGCGGTCGCGGTCATTGGATTTTCGGGAGCGCCCTTCACGCTGGCCGGCTACCTGATCGAGGGCAAGCCGTCGCGCGAGTTCCTCACAACCAAGAGGCTGATGTACGCCGAGCCGGCCCTCTGGGAGACGCTGATGACGCGCCTCTCGGACCTGGTGCTCGACTACCTTCTGGCGCAGATCGAGGCCGGCGCCCAGGTCGTCCAGGTCTTCGATAGCTGGGTCGGGTGCCTTTCCCCGATGGATTACCGGCGCTATGTGCTGCCCGCGATGACCCGGATCTTCACCGGGCTGCGGCGCGCCGGTGCGCCTTCGATCCACTTCGCCACCGGCACTGCCGGGATCCTGACATTGATGCGCGAAGCCGGTGGTGACGTGATCGGCCTGGACTGGCGGGTCGACCTGGGGGAGGCCTGGCGGACGGTGGGCTACGACCACGCCGTCCAGGGAAACCTCGATCCCGCGATGCTGTTGGGGCCCTGGCCCGTCATTGAGGACGGCGCTCGGCGGGTCATCGAGGCCGCCGGCGGCCGGCCGGGCCACATCTTCAACCTGGGCCACGGCGTCCTGCCCGACACCCCGGTCGAGCACCTACAGCGCCTTACGGAGTTCGTCCATGCCACCTAATCACACCGCCGTCCTGCTCATGGCGTATGGGAGTCCAAACCGCCTCGAGGAGGTCGAAGCCTATTACACCGACATCCGCGGAGGCCGGGTGCCGTCGCGGGAGGCCGTCGAAGAACTCACGGCCCGCTATCGCCAGGTGGGGCTGCCCACGCCGCTGCTCGCCGTCTCGCTGGACCTCGGACGCCAGCTGGAGCGCCGGCTCAACGCCGATTCGCCCGACGGCGGCATCTACACCGTGCACCTTGGCATGAAGCACTGGACGCCGCGGATTGCCGCCGCGGTCGAGGAGGCGGTGGACGCAGGCGCGGATCGGCTGATCGCCATCGTCCTGGCGCCGCACTACTCGGGCATCAGCACCGAGGGTTACCGGCGCCAGGTTGCGGCGGCGCTGGTGGCGGCGGCGGCCAGGCCGCATCACAATGGATCGGCGGCACCCGTCGAGCTCGACTTCGTCGACAGCTGGCACGACCTGGATGGCTACCTGCAGGCGGTGGCCGACAATCTACGTTCGGTCCGGGTCCGGTTTCGCGAACCCGAGCGGGTGGTGGTCATCTTCACCGCGCACAGCCTGCCGGCGCGCATCCTCGACGAGGGCGACCCTTACCAGGACCAGCTGTTACGGACGTCGGAGCTGGTCGCCGCCCGCGCCGGCGTCGACAACTGGCGCTTCTCCTACCAGAGCCAGAGTCGTACTGGCGAGCCGTGGCTCGGTCCCGACCTGCCGGAGATGGTGGAAAGGCTCGCCCGTGAGGGGCATCGCTCCATCCTGGTCGCGTCGATCGGGTTCATCGCGGACCACCTCGAGATCTTCTACGACATCGACATCGAGGCGAAAGCCAAGGCCGACGCGCTCGGCATTGAGCTCAAGCGCACGCCGATGCTCAATGCTGACCCTCGGTTGGCGCAGGCACTCCACGCCTTGGTCGCCGAGCGCATACCCCCCACCCCGACCCTCCCCCACAAGGGGGGAGGGAGACTGACCAGAATGGCGGGCTCATGACGTTTCTTTCCCGCATGCTGGCGATCACCCGCGGCCATCGTGGCCTGCTCTCGATCGCCGTGGCCGGCTCGGTCCTTTATACAGCGCTCAGTGTGCTGCCGGCCCTGATCATCCGGCAGATGCTGACCGTGCTGGCGCATCCGTCGCCGGCCGGGACGCTCGTCTGGTTGGGCGTCGCCATGGTGTCTGCCACGGCGCTGATGGCGGTTACCCGCTACCTCGAAGGTGGGTTTGGTCATATCGCCGCCTTCAAGGTGTTGCACGACCTGCGGATGCGAATCTACGAGCAGCTCCAGCGGCTGTCGATGGGATTTCATACCCGACAGCAGTCGGGCGCGATCGCGGCCAAGGTAATCGGCGACGTGGAGACTATCGAGTTCTTCACCGCGCACGCCGGCATTCAGCTGATCAGTGCCGCCACCGTTCCATTCCTGCTCGGCATCCTGATGCTGGCCGTCAACTGGAGGCTGGCGCTGGTGGCGCTCGCGCCGCTGGCCCTGATCCTCCTCATCCTGGTGGCCTTTCGGCGATCGGCGTATCAGGCCTTCATGCGCTACCGCGACGAGCTGGGCCGGCTGAACGGCATCATCATCGACCACATCCAGGGGGTCGGGGTGCTGAAGGCGTTCGCGGCGCTCGGCCACGCGCGGCGTGCGATCGACGAGCGCAGCGATGAGTTGAAGGCGGCGGCGACGCGGGCCAACCTGATCCACACCTGGTACTTCTCGGGCGTCGAATGGATGGCGGCCATCCCGGTGGCCCTGGTGCTGCTCGTCGGCGGCTTGATGGCGCACGCTGCCGAGTTGAGCATCCCCGACCTGGTCCTCTTCGTGTTCCTGACCACCCAGCTCTACCGTCCGGTCACGGAGCTGAACCGGCAACTCGAGGGCTTTCGCAACGCCGAGGCCGCGACGGACCGGATCTTCGAGATCCTCGACGCGCCGGTCGATGTGGCGGAATCACCGACGGCGCGGATTCCGGAGCGACCGCGTTACGACATCGCCTTCGACCACGTGACCTTCGCCTATGAGGCAGGGCGCCCGGTTCTGCAGGACGTGTCGATCGAGCTGACGGAAGGCTCGGTGCTGGCGCTGGTCGGTCCGAGTGGTGCCGGCAAGACCACGGTGGCCAACTTAATCGCCCGCTTCTGGGATCCGCAACACGGTGCGGTCCGGTTGGGTGGTGTCGACCTCCGCGAGCTACCGCTCGAGCACGTTCATGGTTCGATCGGGCTGGTCCTGCAGGACGTCTTTCTCTTCAACGAGTTCGTGGAAGACCTGCCGAAGGCCTACGACACGATCATCGGCGAGCGCGGGGTCCGGCTATCCGGCGGCCAGAAACAGCGGCTCTCCATCGCCCGCGCACTGTTGCGCGACGCCCCCATCCTGATTCTCGATGAAGCGACCTCATCCGTGGATCCCGAGGCTGAGCACCTGATCCAGGCGGCGCTCGCCCGGCTGGTGGCGGAACGCACCGTGCTGGTCATCGCCCATCGACTGTCGACCATCCGCCAGGCAACCGAAATCGTGGTGCTCGATAAAGGGCGAGTCGTGCAGCGTGGCCGCCACGATGATCTGGTCGATGCCCCCGGACTCTACGCCGCCCTCTATCGCGCCCAGCAGGTGGCGCGTCGCTGGGACGTGGCAACCTCGCAACGCGCGGAGGAAGAGCTACCGCAAGCCGTCGAGTAGCAGTTGGCGGAGCGCCTCGAAGCGCTCGAACTCCTCCATGCTCAACTTCGCCGTGCTCTTGAGAGTGTGCGGGTACTTGATCTTCTGCACCGCGTCGATCAACGCTCGCACCTGGGGTTCTGTCAGCTGGTACTCGTAGTAGGCGATGGTTTCGAGCTCGATCTCGCGACGGATCGGCAAGTGATGGATCGGCGCCGCCACCGGCTCCGGATCCGTCTCCGCCAGGATTTCGGGTGCTATGGAGGTTTCGCGAAAGAGTTCCGCTGAGCCGTTCAGCGAAACCCGCTTAAACACGACCGGCAACGGGCTGCTTGGCCTCCACCGGCGCGGCGGGCGCCCGTTTGATGACCGCCCTGGCCAGGGCTCGATATGCGTTGGCCCCTTCCGAGCTCCCGGCGTACTGGAGGATCGACATGCCAGCCAGGGGCGTCTCCGCAAAGCGGATGCTGTCCTTGATCACGACGTCGAAGACGACGTCGCCGTACCGCTCCCGGACCAACTCCAGCACTTCCTGGGAGTGCAACGTGCGCGACTTGTGGATGGTTGCCAGGATGCCGCTGATGCGCAACTTTGGGTTCAGCTTGGCGCGCACTCGCTCGATGGTGTTGTGCAGCAGCTGCATCCCTTTCATACCGAAGTACTCGCACTGGAGTGGGATCAGGACTTCGTCCGAGGCCACCAGCGCGTTGACGCAGAGCAGGCCGAGCGAGGGTGGGCAATCGATCACCATGAAGTCGTATTCGTCCTGCCCCGGGGCGAGCTTCTCCTTGAGGAACGTCTCGCGGCCCATCTCGGACACGAGCTGGATCTCGGCCCCCGACAGCTCGATGTTCGACGGGATGAAGTCGACCCCCAGGTTGCTGTGCTTGACAACATGGCCGAGCGTGACCTGCGGATCGAGGAGCAGATGGTAGAGGGTGAGCTCGATCTGGTCGGGCTGCTTGAAGCCCATGTTGATCGTCAGATGCCCTTGAGGATCGAGGTCGATGAGGAGGACGCGCTTCCCGAGCTCAGCGAGCGCGCATCCCAAGTTCACCGCAGTGGTCGTCTTGCCAACCCCGCCTTTCTGGTTGGCGACGGCGATGACTCTGCTCAAACGGTGGCTAGACCTCTGTGCTGGAACGTGGCTGCGGCTATTTAACGGCAATACAGCCGCCCCGTCAAGTTCGGTCTTCTCGAGGTGTCTACAAGCGTTGTGCAGATTGAGCGAAACGTCTTTGAAATAAACTGAGAGTCGCGTGATCTTCTATCCTCTGGCGGCGACGCTCATCAGCGCCGCATTTGCCCTGACCCTCGGCCTGCAGTACCGGGCCAAGCCGCGGCCGTATCTGCTCGTCTGGGGGGTCGCGCTCGGACTCTATGCGATCGCCGCGCTCACCGAGGTGATCGGCGCCGCCGCCGGCTGGAACGCCCTGCTCTACCGCACCTACTACTACCTGGGCGCCATCGTCCTGGTCGGGGTGCTGGCGCTGGGGACGATCTACCTCCTCGCGCCCCGGTTCGGCCGGATCGCCCTCTGGGTCTTGCTGGTGCTGGCGGCCATTGGACTGGCCGGGATCGTCGGAGCCGGCCTGCAACCCGGCCTGCTCGACACCCGGCAAGTGCCCTCCGTCGATACCATCCGGCTGGAGCAGGGTAGCTTCAACGTGATCGCCCTCCTCATGGCGGCCGTGGTGAACAGCGTGGGCACCGTCATCCTGGTTGGGGGCGCGGCCTGGTCGGCCTACGGGACCTGGCGCCGAGGCGGGGCTCCCTCCCGGCTGGCGGCCAATGTTCTAATCGCGGCCGGCGCCTTGATCGTGGCCAGCGTCTCGACCCTGACGCGCCTGTTTCACGCCTATGAGCTGTTCTACGTTGGCCAGGCGATCGGGGTGCTGGTGATGTTCGCCGGCTTCCTGGCCGCCCAGCGAGCTCCCCGCCGGGCGCCGAGTTTGAATCCCGTCACCTCGCGCTAAGCCCCCACCCTGCCCTCGCCGCAGGCGGGGGAGGGTGATATTGACAAAGAACTACCATTAGCTCGCCGTTGAAACGGCAGAACCCATGACGCACGCGGGAATCAGCTGCACCTGGTGGGCCTCGACCGATGGGCAGCCTCCACCGGCAGCCGGCGACGGCCACACGCCCGATCCGGATGCTCGAACAAGGAGGCTCTATGAAACTCGTCAAGGAAATTCCCGACAGCGATAGCCAGGAGGAGTGGCTGGCGCGCGAGCGCGCCCACCTCTCCCAGGTCCTCTACCGCTACACGCCGCTCGTCATCGACCATGCGAAAGGGTCCTATCTCTATGCCGTCGACGGCCGCCGCTACCTCGACTTCGCTTCGGGCATCGCGGTGACCAACCTGGGGCACGGCCACCCCGAGGTGATCCGGGCGGCGAAAGCGCAGCTCGATCGGCTGGTCCATATTTCGGTAGTCGCTCACCATGCGCCGGCGATCCAGCTGGCGGAGCGGATCGCGGAGCTCGCCCCGGGAAAGCTCGACAAGGTCTTCTTCGCCAACAGTGGCGCCGAGGCGGTGGAGGGGGCGATCAAGCTCGCCCGCTATACGACCGGCCGCTCTGCGCTCATCGCCTTCCAGGGTGCCTTTCATGGACGAACCTACGGGGCACTCTCGCTGACGGCGTCCAAGAGCTACTACCGGGAGCGCTACGAGCCGTTCCTGCCGGGCGTGTATCACGTGCCCTACCCGTATCCGTACCGAAATCCGACCGGGCCGGGCGACGCGGCGACGCTCGATTATGTCTTCAACTTCATCGACGAGATGCTGGACACCAGGGTCCCGCCGCGCAACGTCGCCGCCTTCATCGTCGAGCCGGTGCTGGGCGAGGGCGGCTACGTCGTCCCGCCGGCGGACTTCATGCCGCGCCTGCGCAAGCTCTGCGACGAGCATGGCATCCTGCTGATCGCTGACGAGGTGCAGTCGGGCTATGGACGGACCGGCAAGATGTTCGCCTGCGAGCAGACGGGGGTGGTACCGGACATCATGACGCTGGCCAAGTCGATTGCCTCAGGCCTGCCCCTGAGTGCGGTGGTCGCCGGCGCGAAGCTCATGGATCAGTGGGAGCCGGCAGCGCACGGCTCGACCTTCGGCGGCAACCCGGTTTCGTGCGCCGCCGGAATCGCGACGCTGGACGTCTTTATGCGCGAGCACATCCTGGCCAATGCCGTGGAGAGGGGCGCGGAGCTCACGCGGCGGCTGCGCGACCTGCAGCAACGGACGCCCGCGATCGGCGAGGTGCGCGGCCTGGGCCTGATGGTGGGAGTGGAGCTGGTTGGAAAGAACGGCGCGCCGGCCAAGGAGCTGCAAAAGAAGATCCGCCAGGTGTGCCTCGATTCCGGCTTGGTGGTGCTGAGCTGCGGGGCACACGACAACGTGCTGCGGCTGGTGCCGCCGCTGAATATTTCGCAAGTGGAACTCGATGAAGGATGGGAGATTCTGAACGGCGCCTTTCAGGAGGTGGCAGCATGAGCCAGACGATGACGAGCGAGCGAGGACAGCGGACGCAGTCGAAGACCTACAAAAACTACATCGGCGGTCGCTGGGTGGAGTCGAAGAGCGGGCGAACCTTCACCTCGACCAACCCGGCGCACAAGGACGAGGTGCTGGGCGTGATGCAGGCCTCCACCGCCGACGATGTGAATGCCGCCATCGAGGCGGCGGGAAAGGCGTTTGTCGGCTGGCGGCATACTCCGGCACCGACCCGCGGCGAGATCTGCCTCAAGGCGGGGCTGATCATCCAGGAGCGGAAGGAGGAGCTGGCCCGCCTGATGACCCAGGAGATGGGCAAGGTTCTCAAGGAGGCGCGCGGGGACGTCCAGGAGGCGATCGATATGGCCAAGTACGCGGCCGGACTTGGACGGCATCCGCACGGGGAAACGGTGCCCTCGGAGCTTCGCAACAAGTGGTGCATGACGGAGCGCGTCCCGCTGGGCGTGGTCGCCTGCATCACACCCTGGAACTTCCCGATGGCGATCCCGTCGTGGAAGATCTTCCCGGCGGTAATGGCGGGCAACGCCGTGGTCTTCAAACCTGCCTCCGACACACCGATCATCGCCACCAAGCTGGTCGAGATTTTCGAGGAGGCGGGCCTGCCCGGCGGCGTCCTGAACCTCGTTACCGGCAGCGGCAGCGACGTTGGGGACGTGCTGGTCAGGGATCCCCGGGTGCAGGGCATCTCCTTCACCGGTTCCACCGCCGCGGGCAAGCACATCGCGGAGATCGCGGGTCGCAACCTCAAGCGGCTGGGACTCGAGCTGGGGGGCAAGAACGCGATCGTGGTGCTCGACGACGCCGACCTGCCGCTGGCGGTCGACGGGGCGTTGTGGGCGGCCTTCGGGACCTCAGGCCAGCGCTGCACGGCCGCCTCTCGCTTGATCGTCGACAAGAAAGTCGAGAAGGACTTCACGGATCAGCTCCAGGAGCGGGCCGCCAAGATGAAGGTGGGCGATGGCCTGCAGCCCGATACCGACATGGGCCCGGTCATCAACGAGGCCGCCCTCAAGAAGGTGCACGAGTACACCGATATCGGCAAGCAGGAGCACGCCCGGCTGGTGCACGGCGGCGACTTCGCCGGTTCCGATGGATGGTTCTACCGGCCGACCATCTTTGCCGACGGTCGCAAAGACATGCGGATGGCGCAGGAAGAAATCTTCGGTCCCTCCACGCTGGTGCTGCCCGTAGGCGATCTCGACGAGGCGCTCGACGTGGCGAACTCGACCCAGTACGGCCTCTCCATGTCGATCTATACCAATGACCTGCGCAAGGCCTTCCACGCCATGGAGGAGATGCAGTCGGGCATCGTCTACGTCAACGCGCCCACCATTGGCGCCGAGATCCAACTCCCGTTCGGCGGCGTAAAGAACACCGGCAACGGCCATCGTGAGGCCGGCACCGTCGCCCTGGACGAGTTCAGCGAATGGAAGACGATCTACGTGGACTACAGCGGCCGCCTGCAGCGGGCGCAGATCGACACGGGAGAATAGCAAGCCGCGGTCACCGCCCAGAACATCCAGTTCATCGATGTCGGGCAGCGGAGGGTCCGGTACCTGGACCAGGGGACGGGCCATCCGCTGCTTCTCTGTCACGGTTTCATCGGCTCGCTCGAGAACTTCCATAGCTGGAGTCCCGCGTTCGCCGGACACCGGCGGGTCCTGATTCCGGACCTGCCCGGATGCGGCGAGACGCCGGCTGGCGATCCGCCCTTCACGGTGGCCAGCCACGCCGAATTTCTCCGGTCGTTCGCCGACCGGCTGGGTCTGGGCGGGCACGATATCGGTGGTATTTGCCTGGGGGCCACCGTCGCGCTCGAGTACGCGTCCCGCTTCGGTGAGCGGGTGTCGCGGCTGGTTTTGCACACGCCGATCTACTCGCCGCGGACGCTGCGGGCAGCTTTCAAGCGCCAGGTCGGCGCCTTCACGGCCGGCCCCATATTCTGGGGCGTCGACCGCCTGCGCCGCAATCGACTGGTATCAGATCTCTACAAGCGCTTCCTGATTGAAGGCCCGGGGGTCGATCCCTACGATGCCCAGGTGAACTTCGATAATCAGCACCGGGCGGACGGGCGCGCCGCGCGCCAGTGGTTGCGTGACGGCATCACTCGTGACTACGTCGGCTTCCTGAGCAGCTGGCGCAAACCCGCGCTGGTGGTCGTCGCGGCGGACGACCGGATCGTGGACGTAGGCGCCATCCGCAACCTGCGGCGGCTGATGCCGCAGGCCGAGATCCGGGTGATCGAGTCGGCCGGGCATGGGTGGACCCCAACGTTGATCGCCGCCCAGGTGGAAGCGATCACCGGATTCCTCAAGACATGAGCGAGCACGAGTTCAACACCTCGGGACTTTCCGGCTGGGCCGGATTGAAACCACCGGTGGCCGGCGCCCGGCCAGACGTCCGGATCCTCGGCGTGCCGCTGGACCGCGGCTCGCTGTATCGTCCCGGGGCCGCGAAGGCGCCGGCGCAGCTTCGCAGGCTGTCGGCGATCTTTGCGCCGGTGAGCGAGCACGCCGAGCTCTTCGACAGCGTGACGCTGCAGGACGACGGCGACGTGGCGCTGGTCGACGGTGACATGGGGGCGAACGTCGAGGCCGTGTCGGCCGAGATTGGCCGGACGCCCCAGGGCACCCTCCCCATCGTGCTGGGCGGCGACCATACCACCGTAAGTCCCACCCTGATCGCCCAGCAACGGCGGCTCAACGGCAGGCTGAGCATCCTCTATATCGATGCCCACCCGGACCTGAACGACATCTCCCGGCAGATGCGCTGGTCCAATGGGTGCGCCTTGCGCCGCGGCCTCGAGATGGGGGAGATCGATCCCCGCAAGGTGACCCTGCTCGGGTGCCGTGACTACGACTGGGAGGAAGTGGAGTTCATTCGAAAGATGGGGGTTACGCTGATCACCGCCGCGACCGCCCATCGCTGGACGGGTAACCAGCTGGCGGACGAGGTCGGGTCGCGGATCGGCTCGGACGCGCTGCATATTTCGCTTGACATCGACTCGCTGGACCCATCGTATGCGCCCGGAACCGGGGTCCCTTCGGCCGGTGGCTTGACATCGCGCCAGCTGCTGGATTTCCTCCGCCAGTTACGCGGGGTGCGTCTCGCCGGTCTCGACGTTGACGAAGTCGCCCCGCCGCTCGATACCGGGCATGTGACCAGCCTGGCGGCGTTGAAGTTCATCTTCGAGTACATCGGGATGGTGAAGCTCGGCGCAAACAGCTGATCGGGCGCGGCACGCCGATGTCGCCATCGTGGGCGCGGGGGTGATGGGATGCAGCCTGGCGTTCTACCTGGCGCGGCAGGGTCGCCGCGTGATCGTCGTCGATCGCGGCCGGATCGGCCAGGGCGCCACGGCGGCCTGCGCCGGTGGCATTCGGGCGCAGTTCTCGACCGAGGTCAATATCCGGATGGGGATGGAAGCCAAGCGCGTCCTGTCCCGCTTCGTCGAGGAGACGGGTCAGAATGCGGACTTCCGCCAGGTCGGCTATCTCTTTCTGCTGACGACAGACGAAGAGCGGCGGCGGTTCCATGACGCGGTCGAGCTGCAGCGCCGCATGGGCGTCGAGGACGTTGTCGAGCTGAGTCCAGCGGATGCGCGGGTAATCGTTCCCGGACTTGAAACCGGGGACCTGTCCGGGGCGACGTTCTGCCCGACGGATGGCATTGCCGGACCCAACGAGGTGACCTATGGGTTCGCCAACGGCGCGCGTGCGCGCGGCGCGATCTTTCTCGAAGAGACGCCGGTCACCGGATTCTTGAAATCGGGCGACGCGGTCTGCGGGGTTCGCACCGATGGGGAAGAGATCCGTTGCCCACAGACGGTGATCTGCGCCGGTCCATGGTCGGCGCGGGTCGGGGCCATGCTCGGTCTGTCGCTGCCGATCCAGCCGTCGCGGCGCCAGATCTTTATGACCGATGCTCTCCGCGGCTTTCGTCCGGATAGCCCGATGACTATCGACTTTCATACGTCGTTCTACTTTCATCCGGAGGGGGACGGCGTCCTGTTCGGCATGAGCGACCCCGACATCGAGCCGGGCGAGGATACGTCCGTGGACTGGGCTTTCCTGGACCGCATCACCGCGGTCGCGCAGCGCCGCTGGCCGCCGCTGCTCGAGGCGCGGGTGAAGACGGCATGGGCCGGGCTGTACGAGAACACGCCGGACTTCCAGCCGCTGATCGGACCGTTGCAACCGGGTGCATGGATTGCGGCCGGCTTTTCCGGCCACGGCTTCATGATGGCGCCGGTCGTCGGCGACTGGCTGGCGGCATGGATGGCGGGCGGCTCCCCGCCGGCCGACCTGTCACTCTTTGCGCCCGATCGCTTTGGTCGAGGGTCACTCCACCCCGAGGCGAACGTGGTGTAATTGGCGATCGCCGTGCCGCGCCTCACCCTGGTCCTACTCGTTGCCGCGGTGGCTTGCGGCTGCTCCCCGCCCGCTATTGGGACGCCCTTTTCGGACCCGGCGGCCGCTGTCGTCGACGGCCACGATGTTTCGATGAAGGCCTATCAGGCGAGGCTGCAGGTCAGCCGTCATCGCGACCCATTCGCGGGCATTCCTGAGGCGATCCCAAGCCCGGCTCCCGCACAGCGGCTCGAGGATTTCACCATCGAGCAGCTGGTGCGCGAAGAAATCGTTCGCCAGGAGGCCGAGAAGCGCGGCATCACGGTCGGCGACAAGGTGGTGCAGGCGAGGATCGTGGCGCTGCGGTCGAAGGCCGGGGCGTCGGCATTCAACGCGGCGCTCAGCCGCAACGGGTTCACAGCCGAGAGCTTCTCCGCCTACCAGCGCGCTCTGTTGACCGCGGTGGCGCTGATGCGGGCGATGGCCGGTGACCGCGCCCGCTCCGCCGCGGCCGAGCTCAAATCGGGCGCGACCTTCGCCTCGGTGGCCGCCCGCTGGAGCGACGATACGGGAACCTTTGCGCGCGGCGGCGACGCCGGCTGGCTGCGTCCGGCGGAAATTCCGGAGCCGGCCCTGGCGACCGCAGTAGAGTCCCTGGCCACCGGCGCGATCAGCGGCATCATCCAGACGAATCGCGGCTTCACGATTGCCAGCGTGCTCGAGCGGCGCACCGACCAGGTCCACCTGGCGGTCATCCTGGTCCTCGCGCCCTCGGTTGACCTCTACAGCCCGCAGGGCACTGCAGCGTGGTTTACGAAATTCGTCGACGACCGCGAGTCGACGCTGCGCCGGGCCGGCAAGATCGCCGTCAAGATCGGTAACCATGGCGGAGGCTGAGGGCGAGCGCTGGCGGGTTTTCCTGGCTATCGATCTTTCACCGGCGCTGCGCGCAACGCTGCAGCAGCCGCTCGACGGGCTGGCATCGCTGAGCGATTCGATCCGGGTCAACCCGGTGGAACGCATTCACCTCACGCTGCATTTCCTCGGCCACCTTCCAATCGATCGGGTCGAGGAGGTGACCTCCGATCTCGGCCCAATTGCTGAAACCCACGAGCCGATGCGCCTGCTCGCGCAAGGGGTTGGCGCCTTCCCGAGCCTTGGCCGCGCGCAGGTCCTCTGGGCCGGAATCGTCGGCACGGACCTGCCTCGACTGATTGCGCTCCACCGTGACCTGGGTGGCGGGCTTCGCCAGGCCGGTGTGCCGGTTGAAGAACGCCGCTTCCGCCCGCACCTGACGCTCGCCCGGGTTCACCGGCTGTTGCGGGCAGCGGAGCGACGCCGGCTGGAGGCGTGGTCGACGACCTGGCGCGAGCACGAGCTGGGTGCGCTTCCCGTCACCGAGGTGCGCCTGATGCGAAGCCAGCTGGGCGCCGGCCCGCCTCGCTACAGCACGCTGGCGACGTTCGCTCTAAAATAGGGCTTCCGCAATGCGCCCATAGCTCAGCCTGGATAGAGCACCGGGCTACGGACCCGGGCGCGGGGGTTCAAATCCTCCTGGGCGCATTCTTTTACTCCCGTAGTTCGGAGCGCGACGGTTCGTAGAACCGGCGGCGTCGTAGTGACATGGCTGCCGCATGACTGCGATGCGCCGGGTCACGTTCCTGTACTACTGGCTCGCCGGGCTTGGCGCTGCTGGGTTCATTCTTTCCTTTCCGCTGCACTCGAGGTTCGCGTTTGTCGGCGGCGTCTGCCTCATTGCTTTCGCATCGCTGATCGCCGCAGTGTGCTACGTAGCGGATAGGGATCCCCAGACCCGGCCGCAGAACCTCGTTGGTGCCGCATTTGCGGTGCTCTTTGCAGCGTGGTGCCTGGCGTGGCTGGTGGTTCCGGCGCTACATGTCCGTTGGATCACGCTAATCGTCGGCAGCATATTTGTTGTGGGCGCTTGCGTGCTTGTTTACCTCAATCTGCAGGCGCGCCGTGCTGAACAGCGTCGCGCGACGCGCAAATTGCAGCGGTAGGCTTTCTGCTGGTTATGATGTGGCGCGATGTCGCGCCCGGTCCGTACCGAGATCGTCCAACCGGACGGGCGCCATGTCTATCTGTACGGTGATTTTGCGCCGGCGCCGGAGGGCTATCAAGCGCCCTCGATGCCGAGCGGTGTCTATCAACGCCGCTGGAATCCCCTGCGGCGCGAGTGGGTGCTGGTGGCCGCGTCCCGCCAGGCGCGCACGTTTCTGCCGGAGCGCGCCGACTGTCCGCTCTGCGCATCCCGGCCCGGTCACTCGACCGAGATTCCCGCGGCGCGATTCGACGCCGCGGTCTTTGAAAATCGCTTTCCCGCCATGGTGCCGGCGCCTCCGGCTGGCGGGTCGTGTGAGGTGGTGGTCTACACCGATGAGCACGAGGGCTCCTTTTCCACGCTCTCCGATTCCAGGCTGGCCCGGTTGGCCGAGGTCTGGAGTGATCGCTATCGCGAGCTCGCGGCCCGCCGCGGAGTTCGCTACGTCTTCATCTTCGAGAACCGTGGTGAGCATGTGGGCGTCACCCTGCACCATCCCCACGGGCAGATTTATGCGTACCCGTTCGTCCCGCCGGTGGCGGCGGCGGAACTGCGTCGGCAGACTGGCGGATGTTTGTTGTGCCGGCTTATCGGCGACGAGCGGAAGGGGCGTCGTCGGGTCTTGATCGACGAGAACGGCATCGTCGCGTATGTCCCCGGTTATGCCCGCTGGGCCTACGAAGTCCACATCGCCACCCGAGCCCACCGACCGGCGTTGACGGCGCTGACCCCGGCGGCCCGGCAAGCCTTCCTGACCGCGATGCAGCGGATCGCGCGCGCCTACG
>Ga0209805_1000382_pt1 | contig 27071 bp, 21 predicted proteins | sample GraSoiAngelo_148_FD_185905 | JGI IMG/M metagenome (GOLD analysis project Ga0209805, IMG submission 185905) | Grasslands soil microbial communities from the Angelo Coastal Reserve, California, USA - 14_1009_09_20cm (SPAdes) (version 2) | ecosystem: Environmental > Terrestrial > Soil > Grasslands ...
TGCCGGGGACCACGGCCTTACCTGACGAAGCGGCAGCCGTGACCGAGGCCGCGCGGATCGGGTACCCGGTCCTGGTCAAAGCCGCGGCCGGCGGTGGCGGGATCGGCATGCGGGTGGCGCAGCGGGCCGAGGAGCTACCGGGTGCTTTTGAGGCCTGCCGCCGCGCGGCCCAGGCATCCTTTGCCAGCCCGGATGTCTATCTCGAGCGCTATCTCTCGCACCCTCGTCATATCGAGATGCAGATGCTCGCCGATGGCCACGGCACGACGCTCGCCCTCGGTGAACGCGAGTGTTCCATCCAACGGCGGCATCAGAAACTCCTGGAGGAGACGCCGGCGGTCGGCCTGACCGACGGGCGCCGCCGGGCCATGGCTGAGGCGGCGATCAAGGCCGCGGCCGCAGTCGGATACCAGAACGCCGGGACTGTCGAGTTCATCGTGTCGGGTGACGACTTCTACTTCCTGGAAATGAACACCCGCCTGCAAGTCGAGCATCCGGTGACCGAGTCGGTGCTTGGCATCGACCTGGTGCGCGAGCAGGTTCGGATCGCTCGCGGCGAGCGGATCCCGGCGCAGGGATACCCCGCGCCGCGCGGCCACGCCATCGAATTCCGGATCAACGCCGAGGATCCCCTGCGTAACTTCATGCCCACGCCCCGGCGGATTGCGCGGTATGCGCCGCCGACCGGCCCTGGGGTTCGGGTCGATAGCGGCATCCGGCCGCACCAGGAGATCTCGCCGCACTTCGATTCGCTGCTGCTCAAATTGATCGTCTGGGCCGATGATCGAGACGCGGCCGTTGGACGGGGGCGCCGAGCCCTACAGGAGCTGGTGCTCACGGGGCCGAAAACCACGATCCCCTTTCATCGGGCCCTGCTCGAGGAGGCCGATTTTCTGGGCGGCCGCATCTCCACGAGTTTCATTCAGGATCATCCGGGCCTGCTGGAGAAAACGAAGGAGTTCGATGCCCAGGGCTCGCCGCTCGAGTCGCTCTACGGCGGCGGTGAGGTTGCGGCGGCCATTGCGGCCGCGGCTATCGACTGATCACCAGCGGGGCGCTGTACTCCTGGGCGAGCGCCGTTCCGTTGATGTCGGTGACGCCGCTCGTCACCACCAACTGGTAAGTGCCCGGCCGTAGGACGACGTTGAGCGTCGCCAGGTGATTGTCGGGATCAAAGCTCACCTGGTCCACCAGCCGCTGGCCGCTGCCGTCCCTCACCTGGATGGTGTCGCTGGTGATGCTGCTCGCTTTCAGGTCCGCGTCAAATCGGACCCGCACCTGCTGACCCGGCGGGGTCTGGAGGATCTGCACCGAGACGACCGTCGGACCATGGCCGAGAGCCCTGGTGTCCGAGGCTTTGACGCCATCGATCAGGTAGCGCTGATCTTGAAGGACAAGGGTGAGCTGCTCTTCGAAAAAACTGGTCTCGACGCCTGATCTCGCGACGAAAATGCGAACGCCCACCAGGAACGTGTTGGGGTTGGTGCCGGTCAACTGCACGGTGACGGGGTAGTAGCGATCGAATTGCGTTCCGGCGGTGCTGAACAAGGACGATGCGCCCGTCTGGTAGGCCGCTCGACCGGCGTCGCTGAGCTCATCTTGCGCGGTGTTGTGGTCGCCGTGAATGCGCGCCTGCATGAACTTATCGACCTCGGCCAGGGCCTGCTTTTCCGCGGCATCGTTGGCGGAGGGGGCCGAGGTGGCAGTCCAGAATGCGTTCCCGCCCGCCTCGTCCCGGCGCGTGAAGAGCACGAGATCCCCGCCCGGTGACCATTGCGGAGCACTGTATTCCCGTTGGGGACCGAACATGATCGGGTTGCTGCCGTCCCGGTTGACCAGCATCAGCACGGATCCCGTGCTGTCCCCTCCCGCCGGTCTGGCCGCGAAGAGGAGCGAGGCCGCGTCCGGCGCCCAGTTCAAGTCGGACCAGGTCTGACCGTTGGGGCTGCTGGCAATCCTGGACGTCTTTCCCGCACTGAACACGTACAGGTCCGTGCGGTTAGCCCGTTGGATCGTGAATGCGAGGTCGCCTTTGGCCGACCAGGCAAAGCCGGTCGCGCCGTCGAGCAGGCGCTGCGTCGGGGCCGGGCTCAGGTCGAGCACGACGGAGCCGGCGGTCGACTGCACCGCCAGCAGCTGCCCGTTCGGCGATGCGGCCAGGCTGCCATGGTCCACTTTGAGTGCCGGCGCCTCCAATGGGGCATGCAGCCCGACGATCCGAAGCAAGCCCTTGTCGGCGTAGGCCAGCCGGTCGGAGCCAATCCAGACCGCCGGCCGGTCGGGGACGCCGTCCACCGTCGCGACGGTCGCGACCAGGTTTCCCTGGAAGTCACGCACCTCGAGGTTGGCCTGGTTCCCCGGCGCCTGCCGCCAGACGCTGAAGAGCCCACCTGTGGGTGCCGCCGCCGGGAAGTTACCGCCGGGGGCGACCAGCCGGATCGCCGTGCCACTCGTGCTCATCAGCCAGACGTCGGTGCTTGCCGATGGGCCCGAGGCGGTTGCCGTCGCCGACGGGGTGGCTGATGTTGCCGGTCCCGCCGCGCCGCCCGGGCGGGTGACGAGCAACTGGCCGGCGGGCGTCCACACGGCATTCAGGATCTTGACCTTGCTCGAATCGCCCAGCCGGCTGTCGAACCCGTACGTCACGCCAGAGCTGCGAAACGATGGCGGAACCACCGGCGGGATGGGCGCGCGAACCGTCGTGAAGTGCACCACGACCGGCGTGGGCGCCACCGCGGGCTTCGGCGTGCTGGCGGGGTTCGCGGGATTGGCGCTCGGCGCGGCGGCCTTGGGCTTCAGCTTGACCGTGTAGGTGGTGTTGGGTGCCAGTGGGTGATCGGGGACGATCACGAGGGTGTTCCCGCTCCATTGCTTGGTGACCGACGTTGCCGGCTCGATCTGGACCGTCTCTTCGACTGCAGCTTTGTCGACCGGTCCGGTGAACGTGATCTCGATCGGCTCGGCGGTGGCGACATTCGTTTTGTTGTGGAACGGGGTGACGTCGACGGCCACCAGCGAGCGAGTCGGCTGGTTCGAGAGATAGATCTCGACGCCGAGCACGACGATGAAGCCGGCGGCCACCGCGGCCATCGCCGGCGCGAGCACGCGAGGCGTAAGGGTAAAGGGAAACCATGACCGGGAGGCTCGTGGCGTCAGCGTTCTCCGGGCCTCCGCCATCAGCTGGGTGCGCAGGTGGAGGCGGAAGTTGGGGTCGAGTGGCGGGGTCACCGGCCGCGACGCTTTGAGGAGGTCCACCACTTCCTGGTGGGCCGGATCGGTGAAGAGTTCGTCGAGTTCTTTGTCGTCCATCATGGCGTCCCCAGCTCGAGTTCGGGAGGGAGCTCCCGGCGCAGCCGCTCGACCCCGCGGTGCAGCAACAGCTTGACGGCTCCGGAGCTCTTGCCCAGGATCTGCGCGATCTCCTCGATCTTCCGATCCTCGCCGAACTTCAGCACCATGGCCGCCCGCTGCTGCTTGGGCAGCTGGTCGATCGCCGACCAGACCCGGCGGCTGCGATCGCGCCGCACCACCTCGTCGACCACGTTCGGCGCCGTGCTGGGCAGGCTCGCGCCCTCCTCGAGCTCTACCTCTTTGCCGGCCGCCCCGCGGTAGTGGTCGGCGACCGCGTTGAGCGTGATCTGGTAGAGCCAGGACGAGAAGGGGTGGCCCGAGTAGGTGTACCGCTTGATGTTTTTCAGCGCTTTAAAGAACACCTCCGACGTCACATCCTCTGCCAGCGACTGGTCTCGCACTCGGGAATACGCAAAGCGATAAATCTGCGGGAAATAGCGATCGTAAAGCGTCCCGAACGCGTCCGGGTCCAGCTTCGCCCGCTCGACAAGTTCCCGCTCTTCAAATCTGTCCGGCATCAAGGCACCCCACGGGGCGCCCGCTGCAGACTGAACGGGACACGCCCCCTCTTGGTTACGTGTTCGGCCAATTTACCAGCAACTCCCCGTATCAGAAAGTCGCCGGATGGATCGGAGGTTACGGTCCGCGGTACGGTCGCAGCCGATCGGTTCTGGCCGGGGATTCGCCAGTATAATCAGCCGGTCACCGACGGCCCGCCACCCAAAAGGAGACCAGCCGCCGTTTGATCCCTCGCTACGCTCACCCGGAGATGAGCGAGATCTTCGCCCCAACGCAGCGCTACGGACTGTGGCTGCGGATCGAGCTCATCGTGGCCGAGGGGTGGGCCGAGATCGGGGAGATCCCGAAGTCGGCGATCGAGCGTCTCCGGCACGCCACCGTGGATGCCGATCACATTGCGCGCCTGGAGGAGCGGGTGGGGCATGACGTGGTCGCTTTCCTGGACTCGCTTGCCGAATCGGTGGGCGATGATGCCCGCTATCTGCACCGGGGCCTGACCTCCTCCGACATCCTCGACTCGGCGCTCGCCCTGCAGCTGGTGGGCGCCGCCGACATTCTTCTCAATGATGTCGATCGGCTCTCGTCGGTGATTCGGCGCCGGGCGATCGAGGAGCGGGGAACCCTGATGGCCGGGCGGACCCATGGCATCCATGCCGAACCGGTCAGCTTCGGCTTCGTGCTCGCGGGCTGGCTTGACGAGCTGGACCGCGACCGCCAGCGGCTGGTCACGGCGCGGGAAGACATCCGGGTCGGCAAGCTGTCCGGCGCGGTGGGCACCCACGCGACGGTCGACCCCCGGGTCGAGGAGACCGCCCTGGCGAAGCTGGGCCTGAGGGTCGCGCCGGTGACCACCCAGGTGATCGCGCGAGACCGACACGCCGCTTACCTGTCGACGCTGGCCCTGCTGGCCGGCAGCCTGGAGAAATTCGCCACAGACATCCGCCATCTGCAGCGAAGTGAGGTCGCCGAGGTCCGCGAACCGTTCGGCGCGGAGCAGAAGGGCTCGTCCGCGATGCCGCACAAGCGCAACCCGATCCTGAGTGAGCGAGTCTGTGGGCTGGCCCGCGTGATGCGCGGCTACACCCAGACCGCGCTGGAGAACCAGGCGCTCTGGCATGAGCGCGACATCAGTCATTCCTCGGCGGAACGGATCATTTTCCCCGACGGCTGCATCCTTCTCGACTACATGCTTCGCCTGATGGCGGATATCCTCGAAGGCCTGACCATCGACCGTGAGCGGATGCGGGCCAACCTGTATCGCAGCGGTGGCGTGGTTTTCTCGCAGCGCGTGCTGCTGGCGCTGGTGCAGAAGGGCATGTCTCGCCAGGACGCCTACCTGGTTGTGCAGCGAGCGGCCCTGAGCGCGCTCGACGATGGACAGGATTTCAAGACCATCGTCGGACAGGCGCCGGAGGTACGCGAGCGGCTCACCGCCGAAGAGCTCGCTGAGCTCTTCGACCCAGCCTTCTATCTGCGCCACCTCGATGTGACCTTCGAGCGGCTCGGGATCGAGTCGGCCCCCGTGGAGGCCCGGCGCAGGTGAGGGCGATCACGAGGACCGCCCTGCCCCTGCCATTGCACTCGCGCGGCAAGGTCCGCGACACCTACCGCCTGAGCGATCACGAACTCCTGATGGTGGCCACCGACCGGATCTCCGCCTTCGACGTCGTCTTGCCGACTCCGATCCCGGAAAAAGGCCGGGTGTTGAATCAGCTGTCCCTCTCCTGGTTCCGTAAGACGGCCGATCTGGTCCGCAATCACCTTGCCCCCGACCCGGCGCTCCCCGGCGCGCTTCTGCGCGAGCAGCCGGATCTCGAGCAGCGCAGCATGCGCGTGCTGACGGCGCAACCCATCCTCTTTGAGTGCGTGGTACGCGGCTACATCTCCGGGTCGGGCTGGAAGGACTACCAGCTCACCGGATCGATTGCCGGTGAGCGCTTGCCGGGCGGGTTGCGAGAGAGTGACCGCCTGCCGGACCCCATCTTCACCCCGGCCACCAAGGCGATCTCTGGCCATGACGAAAACATTTCGCCGGCCGAGCTGGCCAACCGGACCGGCCAGGAGCTGGCCCAGCAACTCGAGCAGCTCAGCCTTTCGCTATACCGATTTGCGGCCGAGCGGGCGCTCGAGTCGGGCCTCATCCTGGCCGACACGAAGTTCGAGTTCGGGTTCCATGCGGGTGAGGTGATCTTGATCGACGAGCTGTTGACGCCCGATTCGTCGCGATTCTGGGATGCCGCACACTATCGTCCTGGTGGACCGCAGCCCTCATTCGATAAGCAGTACGTCCGCGACTACCTCGAGCAGGTTGGCTGGAACAAGCAAGCGCCGGCGCCCGCGCTGCCTGATGAGGTCGTTGACGGAACGAGCCGCCGCTACCTCGAGGCACTCCGGCGCCTGACCGGGCCCGCCGGCCCACGCGAGCCGCGCGGAGTGCGAAGCGAGCGTTTGAGGCGTCATGTACCGAGCTGAAGTCTTCGTCACGCTGAAGCCGGTGGTGAACGATCCGGCGGGTCTCACCATCCGGGGCGGTCTGGAGGCTCTTGGATTCGATTCGGTGAGAGAGGTGCGGGCCGGCAAGTACCTCGTGATCACCCTGGACGAGCCGGACCAGGATCATGCCCGGGCTCGGGCCGAAGCGATGGCGCAACAGCTGCTCGCCAATGCGGTCATCGAGGATTTCCGCGTCGAGGTGCAGCCCGCATGAGGACCGGGATCGTTGTCTTCCCGGGCACCTGGAGTGACCGGGACTGTGGCCATGCCGTCGGTGAGATCCTTGGCGAGCCGGTGCGCTACGTCGACCATCGCGAGCGTGCGCTCGACGATCTGGAGCTGGTCATCCTTCCCGGCGGCTTTTCCTACGGTGACTACCTGCGCTGCGGCGCGATCGCGCGCTTCGCGCCCGTGATGGACGCGGTCGCCAACTTTGCGGATCGGGGCGGACTGGTGCTGGGCATCTGCAACGGCTTTCAGATCCTTCAGGAAGCCCGCATGCTCCCCGGGGCGCTGCTCCGCAACGCGTCCTGCGAGTTTCGGTGTGAGTGGGTCCATCTGCGGGTTGAGCAGAGCGACTCGGCGTTTACGCTGGATTGCCGTCCCGGGCAGGTGCTGCGGATTCCGATTTCGCATGGTGAGGGAAACTTTTTCGCCGATGCGGAGACGCTTGCGTCACTCGAAGGAGCCGGGCGGGTTGTGCTGCGCTACTGCACCTCCGACGGCCGGGTGACGGCCGCGGCCAACCCGAACGGCTCGCTGGGGAATATCGCCGGGATCTCCAACGCCCGGGGGAACGTGGTCGGCATGATGCCGCATCCCGAGCGGGCTTGCGAGGCCGTGCTGGGCGGCGAGGATGGGCTGGCCGTCCTCCGCTCGGCCATCCATGCCCTGGCCCGGGTGGCCGTGTGATGGCGCTGGCGATGCGACGGGCCCAGCTCGACGCCGTGGCCCTCGAGGAGGATGAGTACCGTACCATCGTTCGCGCCCTGGGTCGCGACCCGAATGACCTGGAGCTCGGGATGCTCGGCGCGCTGTGGAGTGAGCACTGCTCCTACAAGACGTCGAAGGCGTTGCTGCGCCAGCTGCCGACGGAGGGCCCGCACGTGCTCCAGGGACCAGGCGAGAACGCGGGGGCGGTCGACATCGGTGACGGGCTGGCGGTCGTCTTCAAGATCGAGTCGCACAATCATCCGTCGGCGATCGAGCCCTACCAGGGTGCCGCGACCGGCGTGGGCGGCATCCTTCGAGATGTTTTTGCCATGGGGGCACGTCCGATCGCGATTCTGAACGCCCTGCGGTTCGGTCCGCTGGACGAGGGTCGAAATCGTCACCTGTTTCAGGGCGTCGTCGCCGGCATCGGCGGCTACGGTAATTGCTTTGGCTGTCCGACTGTCGGTGGCGAGGTCTACTTCGATCGCGGCTACGCCGACAACCCGATCGTCAATGCGATGTGCGTCGGGTTGGTGGAGCACCACCGGCTTCGCCGTGCGAAGGCAGACCGCCCGGGCGACGTCGTGCTGCTGGTCGGTGCCGACACCGGCCGCGACGGAATCCATGGCGCGACCTTCGCCTCTGTGGAGATGGATGAGCGATCGGCATCGCGGCGCCCCGCGGTCCAGGTCGGGAATCCTTTCCTCGAGAAACTTCTCTGTGAGGCGTGCCTGCGCCTCAACCAGCTTGACGGCGTGACGGCGATCCAGGACCTGGGCGCCGCCGGATTGACGAGTGCCGCGAGCGAGCTGGCCCATCGCGGCCGTCGGGGTATCGACATCGATGTCGACCGCGTCAGCCGGCGGGAACAGGGGATGAGCGCCTACGAGGTGATGCTGTCGGAATCTCAGGAGAGGATGCTCGTGGTCGTCAGGCCGGAGGCTGAGGCGGCCGCACGACAGATCTTCGATCATTTCGAGCTGCATGCGGACCGGGTCGGCAGCGTCACCTCGACCGGACGGATCCGCATTCGAGACGCCGGCGTCGTGGTTGCCGATGTGCCCCTGAAGACCCTGGTCGACGGCGTCCCGCTGCGGTCACCGGCCGCCGCCTTTCCGGATAAGCCGGCGTCGCCCGTATGGCCCTCCGTGGGGGAGCCAGAGGCCATCCTGCTCGACCTGATCGCCCGCCCCAACCTACGGAGCCGCCGTCCCATCTATCGGACCTACGATCACCAGGTCCAGGACAATACGGTCGTCGGTCCGGGCTTTGATGCGGCGCTGCTGCGAGTGCCGGGCACTCACAAGGCGCTGGCCCTGACGACCGACGGCAATCCCTGGTACGTGGCGCTCGATCCGTACGAAGGCACGAAAGCCGCGGTCGCCGAGGCGGCCCGAAATATTACGTGCACCGGGGCGCGGCCGATCGCGGTAACCAATTGCCTGAACTTCGGCAATCCGGAGCGCCCCCAGGTTTTCGGCCAGCTGCAGGAGAGCATGCGGGGTATGGCCGATGCCTGCCGCGCCTTCGAACTTCCCGTGGTCAGTGGAAACGTGAGCCTGTACAACGAGACGAGTGAGCGCAACATCCCGCCCACGCCCGTGATCGGTATGGTCGGCTTGCTGGGCGAGGTGTCCGCCCGTTGTCCTGCTGGGTTTCAGGATGACGGCGATCTTGTCTTTCTGCTCGGAGAGACCCGAGAGGAACTCGCCGGCAGCGAGTATTTGCGACTGCTTGGGGCCAAATTGGAAGGCCGGCCACCGATAGTGAGTCTCGAGATGGAGCGTCGCCTGCAAGCGGCGCTGCTCGATTCCATCGGAAGAGGAGTGCTACGCTGCGCCCACGATGTTGCCGATGGCGGCCTCCTCATTGCGCTGGCGGAGAGCGCGCTCTTCGGCGGGCGCGGACTCCGCTGCCCGGGCATCGTCGGCCCGGTCAGCCGTGAGGCCTTCTACTTCGGTGAATCGCAAGGCCGTGTCATCGTCAGCGTGGCCCCTCGTCGGGTGCCAGAGCTGCAGAAACTGATGACGCACCATCACGTCCCGCTTCACGCCATCGGGGTCGTGGGTGGGGAGGACTTCCAGCTGGGCTCGGACATCCGGATTCCCCTCGATACGCTGCGCGGCGCCTGGGAGACGCCCTTTTGATCCGACGTCACTGGCTCGCCGACGAACGGATGCACGAAGAGTGTGGTCTGTTCGGCATCGAGGCACCCGGCGAGGATGTTGCCAACCTGACCTACTTCGGTCTCTATGCCCTGCAGCACCGCGGCCAGGAGAGCGCGGGGATCGCGGTCAGTGATGGTCGCCAGCTACGCGTGCACAAAGCCATGGGCCTGGTCGCGCAGGCCTTCGACCAGGCCGCGCTGGAGCGCTTGACCGGCCAGCTCGCGCTCGGGCATACGCGCTACTCGACCACCGGCTCGAACCGGCTCGAGAACGCCCAGCCGATCACGGTCGAACACCCACAGCTCGGCACCGTGGCCCTCGCGCACAACGGTAATCTGACCAACGCCCAGTCGCTCCGGCTCGGGTTGGAACACGAGGGCGTCCGATTCCAGACCTCGAGCGACACCGAGGTCATTGCGGAGCTGCTCGCCCGAACGGCTGGTTCCGACCTACTGTCCGTCCTCCGCACCGCGCTGCCGAGATTGCAGGGGGCGTATTGCCTGCTGGTGCTGACGCGCGACAGCCTGGTCGGCGTTCGGGACCCACTCGGCATTCGCCCGCTCTGCCTGGGCCGCCTCCCCGACGGAGGCGGGATCATTGCGTCCGAGACCTGTGCTCTCGATACCGTCGGCGCCGAATTCGTCCGGGAGATCGAACCCGGTGAGGCGGTCCTCCTTGGCCAGGGCCAACCAGCGGCCGAGCAGCTGCTCCCGTCGACGCGGAAGGCGATGTGCATGTTCGAGTTCATCTATTTCGCCCGCCCCGACTCACGCCTGCAGGGTCAGTCCTTATACGAAGCCCGACGCAACATGGGCCGCGAGCTCGCTCGGGAGGCGCCGGCTGACGGCGATATCGTCATCTCATTGCCGGATTCGGGGACGCCGGCGGCCGTCGGTTTCGCCGAGGCCAGTGGCATCCCCTACAGCGAGGGCCTGATCAAGAGCCGCTACATCACGCGGACCTTCATCCAGCCGAACGAGCGACTGCGCAACGTCGGTATCAAGCTGAAATTCAATCCCTTGCGCGAGATCCTCGACGGCAAGCGCGTCGTGCTCGTTGATGACTCGATCGTTCGTGGCACCACCAGCCGGAAGATCGTGGAGGAGTTGCGGCGGGCCGGCACGAAAACCGTCCACATGCGGGTCAGCAGCCCGCCCATCCAGTGGCCCTGCTTCATGGGCATCGACATCGCCAGCCGCGCCGAGCTGATCGCCTCGGGCCGGACCGTCGACGAGGTCGAGCGTCTGATCGGTGCCGACTCGCTGAGGTACCTGAGCAAGGCGGGGCTCTTCCGGGCGGTCAAGAATGTGACCGGCTTCTGCATGGCCTGCTTTGACGGTGATTACCCGGTGCCGGTCCCGGTGCAGCTCGAGATGGACAAGCTGGCATTCGAGACGGTCCTGACATGAGCACCTATCGCGAGGCGGGTGTCGACATCGATGCCGGAAACCGCGCGGTCGAGCTGATCCGGCCGCTGGCCGAGTCGACCCAGGGTCCCGAGGTGCTGGCCGGCGTGGGCCCCTTCAGTGGACTGTATGCCTTGAATATCCGCCGATACCAGCAGCCGGTGCTCGTCGCCAGCACCGACGGAGTCGGAACCAAGGTGCTGCTCGCCAGCGAGGCCGGCCGTCACGCGCAGATCGGTGCCGACCTGGTGAACCATTGCGTGGACGACATCCTTACCGCGGGCGCCGATCCGCTCTTCTTCCTGGACTACGTTGCCACCGGGGTGCTGGACCCACCGGTGGTGGCCGAGGTGGTGGCGGGGATGGCTGATGCTTGCCGGCGGGTCAACTGCGCCCTCCTCGGCGGGGAAACGGCGGAAATGCCGGGACTGTACCGACCGGCAACCTACGACATCGCCGGCTTCATGGTGGGAGTCTGTGAGCGCGACGCCCTCGTCGACGGCACCTCGATCAACGCCGGTGATGCGCTGCTGGCGCTTCCTTCAACGGGGCTCCATACCAACGGCTTCAGCCTGGCCCGCCGCGTCATTCCCCGGCAGGCGCTGGGGCAGACGATCCCCGGAAACAGCCACACCGTACTCGATGCGCTGCTAGCACCGCATCCCTCCTACCTGGAGCCGGTGCGGCGGCTGCGCGAGGCGGTCAGGGTCAAGGGTCTGGCCCACATCACCGGCGGTGGGATCGTGGGAAATCTGCCGAGGATCCTGCCGCTGGGTCTCGGAGCGCGGCTTCAGCGCGGCACCTGGCCCGAACCGCCGATCTTTTCCTACCTCAATCCCTTCGTTGCCGACGAGGAGATGTGGCGAACCTTCAACATGGGGATCGGGATGATCGTGGTGGTGGAGGAGTCGAGCGCCGAAACGGCACTGGGGGTCCTCGATGGTGAGGTCTTCCAGGTCGGCGACATCGTGGCATCCGAGCAACGGCGTGTCCAGATCCTGGAGTGAGCCGGCTCCGGGTTGGCGTCCTGGTGTCGGGCCGGGGCAGCAACCTGCAGGCCCTGATCGAGGCGACGAAAGATCCACTCTACCCGGCGCGCGTCGTCTTGGTCTGCGCCAACCGGGAGTGCGCGGCGCTCGAGCTGGCCAAGAAAGCGGGCATCTCGCGGGCGACCTTCCGGCTGGCCGACTATCCGGACCGTAAGACGCGCGACCTCGCCATGGTGCGGAAGCTCCGCCTGCATGGCGTGGAGCTGGTGGTGTGCGCCGGTTACGATGCCATTCTGGAACGTGTCTTCACGCGCGAGTTCGCCGGCCGCATCATCAATATTCACCCGTCCTTACTGCCGCAGTTCGCCGGCACCATGGACGCGGTAGCCATGGCCCTCGAGGCGCGTGTCGCGGAGACCGGATGCACGGTGCACGTCGTCACCAAGGATGTCGACGCCGGGCCAATCCTGGCGCAGCGACGCGTCGAGGTGCGGCCCGATGACACGGTAGAGACCCTCCGAGAGCGGATCCAGGCCGAAGAACATACCCTGCTACCAGTGGTGGTCAAGCGGATCGCCGGCCAGGCTCTCCCGATTACTCAGTGAACGCGCTTCTGAGCGTCTCTGACAAGAGTGGACTCAGCGATTTCGCGCGTGGTCTCGACAGCCTGGGCGTGACGATCTACGCGACGGGAGGCACCGAGCGCGCGCTGCGCGATGCAGGCATCCCTGTCCACGCCATTCATGAGTTGACGGGATTCGCCGAGATGCTGGACGGCCGCGTCAAGACGCTACACCCCAACGTGCACGCCGGCATCCTGGCGCGCCGCGACGAGCCGCGCCACCTGCAGGAGCTTGCCGACCGCGACCTGAAGCTGATCGACCTCGTGGTCGTCAATCTCTATCCCTTTGTTGATACCGTGTCGTCGGGGGCGGGTCACGCTGAAACGATCGAGTCCATCGATATCGGTGGGGTGACCTTGTTGCGCGCCGCAGCCAAGAATCACGACCATGTGCTGCCGGTCGTCCGGCCGAGTGATTACCCGACCGTACTCGCTGCGCTGAAAGATCCCGCAGGTATTCCACCGGCGTTGCGCCGGCATCTGGCCGCGGTGGCCTTTGGCCACACGGCTGCCTACGATGCGGCGATCGGCGAGCATCTTCGGGATTCCCATGGCCAGGCCGTGTTACCGCAGGACTTCGCCCTCGGCGGCCACAAGGTGCGCGACCTGCGTTATGGCGAGAACCCGCACCAATCTGCCGCGCTCTATCGAAGCGCCAATGGCGGCGGGGTGGCCGGTGCGAAGCAGTGGCAGGGGCTCGAGCTGTCCTACAACAATCTGCTGGATGCGCAGGCCGCATGGTCACTCGTCGGCGACCTCTCCACCACCGCGGTCGCCATCATCAAGCACGCCAACCCCTGCGGGGTTGCCGTTGGCACGGATGCCGCCGAGGCCTTCGACCGCGCGCTCAATTGCGACCGTCGCTCAGCCTTCGGTGGCATCGTCGGCCTCAACCGTCCGGTCGATGCGGCGGCGGCCCGGGCGCTGGTCGGCACCTTCCTGGAAGTCGTGGTGGCGCCGTCATACGACGACGCGGCGCGCGAGGTCCTCAGCTCCAGGCCCAAACTCCGGGTGCTGCAACCCGGGGCGGGGGCCGCGAATCTGGCCCTGGAGGCGCGGCCCATCACCGGCGGATTCCTGGTGCAGACGGCCGACCGGAGCGGCGGCACGCTGGGCGAGGCTCGAATCGTGACGTCGAAGGCGCCCGATGACCCAACCTGGAACGACCTGCAGTTCGCCTGGACCGTCGTCAAGCACGTGCGCTCGAACGCCATCGTGCTGGCGCACGAAGGCGCCGCAGTCGGGATTGGCGCCGGGCAGATGAGCCGCGTGGAGGCCGTGGAGCTGGCCGTGCATCGTGGCGGTCCCCGGGCCGCCGGCTCCGTGCTCGCCAGCGACGGATTCTTCCCGTACCCGGACGGTGTTGAGGTTGCGGCGCGCGCCGGCGTGCGGGCGATCGTCCAGCCGGGCGGCTCGGTCAAGGACAGCGAGGCGATCGCGGCTGCCGACGCCGCTGGTATCGCCATGATCTTCACCGGCGAGCGCCACTTCAAGCACTGACTGGGGCGCGCCAAAAAGAAATCTGCTACCTTAATAACCGGTCTTCGGGGCAGGGGTGTGAATCCCCGATCGGCGGTAAAGCCCGCGAGCGTCCTACGACGCATGACCCGGTGAAGGCGTAGCGCCCACTCCGGGGCCGACCGTACAGTCGGGATGAAAGAAGGCCCTCGGCGCGCATGCTGTGCGCCCGATCGCTGCCCCGGCAGCCAAAGGAGTAAGGACGATGGCCGTTCTAAAGACGGAGGCCCAGCCTGCCGCGAAGCCGACGAGAGTTGGCCTCATCGACCGGTTCTCGGTAGTGCTCATCGCCGTGGCGGCCACCATGTGGGCGTCCGATACCTACTTCCGCGCCCAGCTGATCGGTCATCTGACGCCGTCCCAGATCGTGGTCATCGAAGACGCGCTGGTCAGCCTCTTCCTGGTCGCGTTTCTGCTCCGCGGCATTCCGGAGATGCGACGGTTGGACCGGCGCGGTTGGCTGGCGATCGGGCTGGTCGCGGTCGGGCCGCAGGCGGTCGCGACGATCCTCTTCACGACGTCTTTCTCATACCGGCATTTCGCCGAAACCTTTGTCCTGCAGCAGACCCAGCCGCTGATCGCGATCGTCCTGGCGTGGATCATCCTGGGCGAACGGCGGCGGCGCTGGTTCTGGCCGGCGGCAGCCCTGGCGATCGTCGGTGTCTACATGGTCGTCTTTGCTCAGAACCTGATGGCCCCCTTCTCCGACCTGCAGCATGGCCGGCTCGAGGCCGGACTCTATGCGCTTGGCGCGGCCGCCCTGTGGGCCAGCGGCACGGTGCTGGGCCGCTTCGTGCTCGGCAAGCTCAGCTTCCCGACGACGACGGCATTGCGCTTCACCCTGGCGCTTCCCGTCCTTGTCGTGGTTGTCCTCGTCCAGAACGGCCTGTCCGGCTTCAGCCATTACCACGTCGGAGACGTCTTTCCTTTTCTGGGGATCGCGCTGATTCCGGGGCTCCTCGCGTTGCTTCTCTATTACCGCGCTCTGGCCAGTACCCCGGCTACGCTGGCGACGATCGCGGAAATGGCTTACCCGGTGGCCGCGACCTTTATCGCGTCGGCGCCGCCGCCCTATGGCTTCAACCAGCCGCTCTACCTGCCACAATTCGTCGGCACGGGGCTGCTGATCGCGGTCATCTTCATCCTCAACTGGACCAAGGAACGGACGCCGCCGGTGATCGTGCAGCAGGAAGCCGCCGCGTAAAGCCGGCGGCATGCTGGCTTGCCAACCGGCTTCGGCATCGATCCGGACCAGGGGCTGAGCGAAGCCGACGAGGTGCGCCTCGTTCGGTTGGCCGCGGACCTCGGTTACCACTCGGCCTGGACGAACTCTGCCGCGGATGCTGGGGCATTCGACCGCTGCCTGCGCTGGCACGAAGCGAGTCGGCTGCCGGTTGGCATCTCCGCCGTCCCCGCGTCGGGCCGCCCGGCGCCGTTTTACGCGCAACACGCCCGACGCCTCTGGGAGGTGACCCAGGGACGATTCACACTGGTCGTCGGTAGTGGGCTGCTGCCACGCCCCGCACTGACGATGCCGCCATATCTGAGCGACCTTCGACAGCAACTGCCGGCCGCGATGCCGCTGTACGTGGCGGCGCTGGGCCCGCTGATGTTGCGGGTCGGCGCGCAGCTGGCGGACGGCGTCGCGCTCAACTGGTGCACGGCGGAGTGGGTCGAATGGTCACGCCAGCAACTGGCCAATGCCACGCCCGCCGGCCGATCGGTTCCACGGGTGATCGAGTACATCAGGACCGCTGTCGATCCGGATGCGGAGCTCGCTCGAGGGCGGGTGGCAGCGGCCGCGCTCCGTTACGCGCTGGGCGTCCCGGCGTACCGCCGGCATTTCGAGCGCATGGGTTTCGCCGAGGAACTGCGGCGGATCGAGGCGCCGGACGGCGAGCCCAACCCGGCGTTTGTCTCGGCCATCGGTGCCGCAGGTGTTCCGGGAAAGACGCGCGCGCAATTCGAGCGTCTAGCGACCGGCCTCGACCTTCCGATCGTGCGGATCCTGGTAAGTCGACCTGGTGATACGGAGTCGGCCCGGCGGGTCCTCGAGGAGTGTCGGCCGATTCACTGACCGCGGCGACCTGTGGAAAACGTCGACACGCAGCTGTCGCAACGCGGTGCCATAATGCTGCCGGTCTTGAAGAAGGAGCGACGGAACTGGATCCTCCCCGAGCCGCTGCGGGCTCAACCAGGACTCGAGGCCTTCTCATCGGTTTTCCGGCAGATCCTGCATGGGCGTGGCGTTACCCGGCGGAGCCAGCTGGACCCGTGGCTGCAGACGGACCTCGAGCTGGCGCCTGATCCGTTCTTACTCAAAGACATGTCGGTAGCGTGCGAGCTGATTGCCGACGCCGTCAATCGTGGAGAGCGGATCGCGGTCTACGGCGACTACGACGCCGACGGCGTTACCGCCTGCGTCACGCTTGCGCGCGGCTTGCGGTCGGTCGGCGCGGAGGTCATGACGTACATTCCCAATCGTTTTACCGAGGGCTATGGCCTGAACGCTGAGGCACTCAAAGATCTGCACGCGCGCGGCGCGCGGCTGGTGATCACCTGCGATTGCGGCACCAACTCCGTTGATGTCGCTCGCGGCCGGCCTTTGGGCATGCGCCTGATCGTGACCGATCACCACGAGATGGGGCCGGAGCGCCCGCCGGTCGATGCGCTGATCAATCCCAAACAATCGGATTGTCCCTATCCCTTCGATGGGCTGGCGGCCTGCGGCGTCGCCTACAAGCTGCTGGTGGCGCTGGAGCAACGCGCGTTTCCGGGACGGCTGGACCCGACGCTCTCGCTGGACGCGGTCGCGCTCGGGACCGTCGCTGACGTGGTCCCGCTGCACGGCGAAAACCGGGCCATCGTCCGGGCCGGACTGCAGCGATTGAATCAGGCGCCGGGAGCCGGATGTGCGGCCCTGCTGGCGGTGGCCGGCATCAGCGGTCCCGTAACCGCCGAGCATCTCGCCTTTCAACTGGGGCCGCGCATCAACGCTGCCGGCCGGATGGAGGATGCGATGCTGGCCCTTGAGCTGTTGATGAGCGACAATCGGGATTCCGCGGACCCGCTGGCCCAGCGACTCCAGGATCAGAACGCGCAGCGCCAGCAGCTCACCGCGGAGATTGTTCGTGAGGCGAAGCTCCAGGTGGTCGAGCTCGACAACGCGGCCGCGGTAATCGTGATGGGTGCGGCCAACTGGCCGCTGGGCGTGCTGGGCCTCGCGGCGAGCCGCCTGGTGGAGGAGTTCTATCGGCCAACCTTTGTCTTCAACACGCAGGGCGACGAGTGGCGTGGGTCCGCTCGCAGCATCGAGGGCTTCCACCTCGTCGACTGCCTTCATGACTGCGCGCCATTGCTGCATCGGTTTGGCGGACATGCCATGGCGGCCGGGCTCACCGTCCTTTCGAGTCGGTTCGCGGAGCTGAAGGAGAGCCTGGAGGCGTATGCGGCGGCCCGGCTGAACGGCGATGCGTTCTCGCGACCCATTCGGATCGAGGCGTCCGCGGCCTTCGCCGATCTGAAGCCGAGTCTGCACCATGAGATCCAGATGCTGGCGCCTTTTGGCGTCGGCAATCGCGAGCCCGTACTGCTCAGCCGCGAGGCCGAGATCGTCCGGACCGAGACGTTCGGCGCCGATCGGCGCCACCTGCGTCTGCACCTTCGTGACCGGACCGCCTCCGCTGAGGCGATCGCCTTCGACAAGGCGGCCGCTGCTCCTCACCTACCGACCGGCCGCCGTCTCGACATCGTCTACGCACTCCAGTTTGAACGCTGGGACGGGCTCGACCGGCTTCGTCTGCATCTTCGCGATCTGCGTCCGGCGGCGCAGCCGGCCCTGGTGCTGGCTGCCGTCTAGCATCAACCGACGCGAACGCCTTTACGACAGCGCCGACGCTGTGCTACGGTAGCCGTCAGGCAGGTGCTTTGGGGAAGAGGCACCTTGTTTAGCAAGCGATAGCGAGGCAGGATGCTGGACGAGGTTCGCACTCCAAGGCTGGTCATCGCGGGGACCGCAAGCAACGTCGGCAAGACGATCCTTACCGCCGGGTTGATCGCCGCGTTCAAAGCTCGCGGCCTGACGGTGCAGTCCTTCAAGGTCGGTCCCGACTACATCGATCCGGCATACCTGGCCCACGTCAGCGGCCGTCCCTGTCGCAACCTCGATTCCTGGATGCTGGGCGAGGGCGCGCTGCGCCAGGTGCTTGCCCAGGGCGCCCTCGGCGCCGACCTCGCACTGGTCGAAGGCATGCTCGGGCTGTTCGACGGCCGCGGCGGCACCAACGAGGGGAGCACGGCCGATGTCGCACGCATCATCAAAGCCCCCGTCGTGCTGGTCATCGATGTGGCCGATATGGCCCAGAGTTCAGCAGCGGTGGCGCTGGGGTTCAAGACTTATGCCGAATCGCCGAAGATTGCGGGCGTCCTCCTCAACAACGTCAGCTCCGATGCGCATCGGCGGAGTGTCGAGGATGCCATCTGGGACATCGCGAAGCTGCCTGTCCTCGGGGCCCTGCGTGCGATGCCGCAGCTCGACATTCCGCAGCGCGAGCGTGGCCTGCTACCGGTGATCGAAAACAAGGACTGGGACCGAACGATCGCCCTGCTGGCGGAAACGATTGGGCGCGACGTCGACCTCGACCTGCTGTTACGGATCGCCACCAAGGCGGAGCTTGTGCCGCTGGTGCCCAAGAAAATCTTCCAGGGCAAGCCGGCGGAGGGCCCCAGCGTGCGGCTGGCGGTCGCCTACGACGAAGCCTTCAACTTCTATTACCCGGAGAACCTGGAGTTGCTCGAGGAACGTGGCGCCCAGGTCGTGCCGTTCAGTCCGCTCGAAGATGCGCATCTGCCTGCTGATGCGGCCGGAGTGTACCTGGCCGGAGGTTTTTCAGAGTCCTTTGTCGAACCGCTGGCTCGAAACCGCGCCATGGCCGACTCGATCCAGCGAGCCTATCGGAGCGGCGTGCCCATCTATGCCGAATGCGGCGGGCTGATGTATCTTGGTCGTTCGCTGCGCACCCGTGCCGGAGCCACACACCAGATGGCGGGGGTGATCCCTGTCGATGTGGAGATGGATGGCGAGATCCATCGCTTCGGATACCGGCAGATCCTGACGCTGGAGGAGAGCATCCTCTCGCCCCGCGGCCAGTTCTACCGCGGACACGAGTTTCACTGGAGCCGGATCACCGGCCACAACGGTGGGCTCAAGTCCGCTTACCAGATGTTGAACGCTGAGGGTGATGTGATCGGCTACGAGGGATTCGTGGCGCCCAACCTTCTGGCGAGTTACATCCATCTCCATTTCGGGCAGAACCCGGTCCTCGTCGACAAGTTCGTCCAGCATTGCCGCGAGTACGCGACGGTTCAGGCAACCCTGTAGATCGGCGAGGATAACGCGGCCGTTTCGGCAGGCGGCAATTCGGGCATCTATTCGTATTGACGAATGGCTACCCCTGAATACAAGGACTACTACCAGACCCTGGGCGTCTCCAGGACCGCCAGCGAGAAGGAGATCAAGTCCGCCTATCGGCGTCTTGCTCGGCAGTACCACCCGGACGTCAACAAAGACCCGAAGGCCACCGACCGCTTCAAGCTGATCAACGAGGCTTACGAAGTGCTGAGTGACCCGAAGAAACGGTCGAAATACGATCAGCTTGGCTCCGACTGGGAACGCATCGAGCGGGAGCAGGAGTTCGCCCGGCAGTATCAGTCGCAGGCACGCCGGGGCACCGGCGCTGCCGGAGTCGGCGACTTCAGCGACTTCTTCAACACCTTCTTCGCGGGCGAGGCCGGCGGCTTTTCCGGCTTCGATTTCGAAGGGCCGCGGGGACGGACGGTCACCCGCGAACGCGGTGAGGACATCGAACATCCGATCGAGATCACCCTTGAGGAGGCGGCCCGCGGCGGGGAGCGAACCATCCAGACCGAAGTGCCGGAGACCTGCCCCACCTGCGGCGGATCGGGCTTCACGGGCGAACGTCGCAAGGTCGGCAACCGAACGGTCATGGAAAGTGTCACCTGTCCGACCTGTGGCGGGGCGGGGGTGCGGGCAACCCGCCGCCAGATTCTGGTCAAGATTCCGGCCGGCGTGACCGAGGGTTCACGCATTCGGGTCAAGGGCGAGGGCCAGCGAGCGGCTCAGCATGGTGACCTTTACCTGCGCGTCCAGCTGCAGCCGCACCCACATTTCGCGGCCAAGGGTCGCGACCTCTATACCCCGCTGCCCGTCCTCGATGACCAGGCGGCGCTCGGCGACGAGGTCACCATCCAGTCGCTGACCGGCGCCCAACTCCAGCTGCGGGTGCCGGCCGGTAGCCAGGCCGGCAAGGTATTCCGGCTGAAGGGAAAAGGATTGCCGGCGCTCAAGAATGGCGTGGCGGGCGACCTGTACGCGACACTCGAGATTCGCCTGCCGGAACCCATCTCACCCGAGCTGCGCGATCTCTACCAGGGAATCCGGAAGGCGCGGACCAGCTGACCGGTCAGCGGCGAAAAAAGGCGTTGAGCAGCAGGGTCAGCACGACGCTCAACAGCAGACAGGTGACGATCGGAAAGTAGAAATGGACGTTGCCGCGGTCGACGGAGATGTCGCCCGGCAGCCGGCCGAGAAATGGGATTCGTACACCGAGGAAGAGGACGAGGCCGACCACCACGATGAAGCCGCCGACGATGATAAGCAGCTTGCCGATTTCGGGCATACGTTGATCGTACCGGCGCGCGGTCAGTTGGCTACGCGTTTCCTGGTCGCGAAGTCGCGAAGAATTGAACCGACGAGCTTAGAACCCGATCCAGCCGATCGCTTGTTCGATCTGCGCCTGGTTCAAACCCGCGATCGGCACGCCGTCGATCACGGTGAGGGGAACCTCCTTGACATCGATATCCAGGTCGCGTAGGTCCTTGCCGTCGAGCTTGCCGTCAGCGCAGATGTGTTCCTGAAATGCGACGCCCCGATTCTCCAGGATCTCCTTGATCCGCCGGCTGCTCTCGCAGTCGGGCCGCGTGTACACGATAACCTCCATGTCGCCCTATGCCTCCGATGTGCTCCCGCTCGCCCGGGGTGACACATGACTTGATATCGCGCCTGTCAAAAGCTATATCGAGACTATCAAGCGACGTGGTATTTGTCCAATTCTTTTCTCCGATGCGTTCGATAGAACCGATTGATATCATGGCGCTTCGTCTTCGTTGACAGGCTGCTGGCACCGCCCGTAGACTTACCGGGACCTTCGTCCTTTAACCCGGCCCAGTGAGGCCGAAAGGAGAATCCGATGACCGACACCCTGACCGCTCCGCCCGCGCGGACGCAGGTCACCCCCCGACACCTGACCGGGCCAGAAGGTCTGGACCAGTTGCTTATCGCGCGGCTGCTCGAGCGCGCTGCCCAGTTCGAAGGTGGCGGCGCCGACGCCGACCGGCTCGGGCGACGGCTGCTTGCCACCATCTTCTACGAGCCGAGCACGCGGACGCGGCTCTCCTTCGAGGCGGCGATGCACCGCCTCGGCGGGCAGGTGCTCAGTGCCGAGAGCGCCGGGAAGACATCGTCCGCGGCAAAGGGTGAATCGCTCGAGGACGCGATCCGGGTGGTCAGTGCCTACGCCGACGCGATCGTGCTCCGCCACCCGGAGGTGGGATCGGCCGCACGGGCTGCCCGGGTCGCCGAGGTGCCCGTCATCAGCGCCGGCGATGGCCCTGGTCATCATCCGACCCAGGCGCTGCTCGACCTGTACACCATCAAGAAGGAGCTGGGCCGCCTCGACCATCTGCGGGTCGGGCTAGCCGGTGACCTCCGCAATGGCCGAACGGCTCGCTCGCTGGCCGTGCTGCTGACGCGATTCGCCGGCAATGAGCTCGTGCTGATCGCCCCGCCTGGCCTGCGCATGGGCGAGGACGTGCGGCGCTCCGTCGGAGCGCAGCTGCGCGTGCAGGAAACACCCGATCTGGCCGAGGTGGCGCCCACGCTCGACGTGCTGTATCAGACCCGCATCCAGGCTGAGCGCTTCGAGTCGGAAGCGGAGTACGAACGGTATCGCGGCATCTACCAGGTGGGCCCCGAGTTGATGCGTCGATTGCCGGAGCACGCAATCCTGATGCACCCGCTGCCGCGCGCCGGCGAAATCGATCCGCAGGTCGACGCGGATCCTCGGGCGGCATACTTCCGGCAGGCACGCAACGGGCTCTGGGTTCGGATGGCTGTCCTCGACTGGGCGATGGCAGGCTGATGTTGCAGAGCCCACCCGTCAAGGCGGTCATTCTCGATGCCGAGGGCGTGCGCCGCGCCTGGCGACGAATCGCACACGAAGTTATCGAGCGGCAGGCTGATCTCGCGCACCTCAGCCTGCTGGGTATCGTCACTCGCGGCGTGCCGCTGGCCGAGCGTCTCGCCGCCACCCTCGCCGAGCTGGAAGGTGTGCGCCCGCCGGTCCTGCCGCTCGATGTGCGCGCCTACCGCGATGACCTGCCCCGGGCCTTCGCCGCGCCCCTCCCGGTCCTGCCGGCGACGGCTGTCGACGGGCGGCCGGTCCTCCTGGTCGACGACGTGCTGTTCAACGGGCGGACGGTGCGGGCGGCGATCGACGCCATCATTGCCGCCGGCCGGCCGACGCAGATCCAGCTGGCAGTGCTGGTCGATCGCGGCCATCGCGAGCTGCCCATCCGGCCGGACTACATCGGGAAGAACGTCCCCACCTCCAAACAGGAATGGGTCGAGGTGCACGTGCGTGAGCGGGATGGCGAGGACGCCGTCCGTATTCTCGAGCGGCCGGAGCGCTGATGCGTCTCCAGAACGTGCGGGTCATGGGTCCAACCGGGCTATCCCTTCCGACATCCATCGAGGTCGATGCGCCGGGAGCGGTAGACCGCGACGCCAGCGGGCTCATCCTCTCGCCCGGCTGGCTGGATCTGCATGCCCATCTGCGCGATCCTGGCTTTCCGGCGAAGGAGACGCTGCAATCCGGAGCCACCAGCGCTGCCTTCGGAGGATTCACGCATGTGGTCGCGATGGCGAATACCGACCCCGTTACGGACCGACCCGAGCAGGTGCGCGCGCTGGTAGCACGGGCGGCGGGCCTGCCGATCCGCATGAGCTTTGTGGCCGCCGTCACCATGGGACTCGAGGGACAAACCCTCACCGACGCGGTTGCACTCCAGCGGGCGGGTGCGGTCGCGCTTTCCGACGACGGACGTCACCTGATGGACCTGGTTACGCTTCGCCGCGCGCTCACGGCCGCGGCCGAGGCCGGGCTGCCGTTGCTCATCCATGCGCAGATCGAGCGGCTCGGAGATGGGCCGGAATCCGAGGCGGCCGCCGTGACCCAGGCGCTCGAGGCGCTGGCTGCGGTCCCCCGTGCGCGCCTCCACGTGCAGCACGTCAGCACGCGGGCCAGTGTTGATCTGATCCGGACCGCGAAGCGACAGGGGCTGCCCGTGACGGCGGAGGCGACGCCACACCACCTCGCGCTGACGGCGGCCGAGGTCGTGGCTCTCGGCCCGCAGGGGAACGTCAATCCGCCGCTGCGATCGGTCGACGACCGTGAGGCCTTACGCCAGGCGCTGGTCGAGGGCGTGATCGACGCGATCGCGACCGACCACGCTCCCCACGACAGTGGCGCCAAAGCCGCGGGCGCAAACGGATTCCATGGCTTCGAGACCGCGGTGCCAGTTGTTATGGGTTTGGGGTTAGAGGATCGCGTGCTCTATCGAGCCTGTGTCGAGCGCCCGCGCGAGATCATCGGACAATCAATCGACGAGGAGTGGATCCTGATCGATCCCGCGGCGGAATGGATCGTGGATGCCTCCTCGTTCAAGAGTCGGGGAAAGAACACGCCGTTTTCTGGGCGGCGATTACGTGGACGGATCGTGATGACGCTGTGCCGTGGGCAGGTGGTGATGGAAAGGGTGATGCAGCATGCCTGAGCCAATGGTTCTCGTGCTCGAGGACGGATTCGTGCTCGCTGGCGAGCGCGGCGGCCAGGCTGCGCAGGCCAGCGGCGAGGTGGTCATCAACACCTGCATGACCGGCTACCAGGAGGTCCTCTCGGACCCGTCCTACGCGGGACAGATGGTAGTGATGACCTATCCGTTGATCGGCAACTACGGCGCCACCGTGGACTTCCAGGAATCCGCCAGGCCGTGGGCTCGAGCGCTGATCACCCGCCAGCTCAGTCGCTTCGAGGAACACTGGCGCAGCCACCAGTCGCTGGTCGATTGGTTGGACGGGTTCGGCATCCCGATCTTGACCGGTTGCGACACTCGCCGGTTGGCGCGGCATCTGCGGGCCACGGGTGCTCAACGTGCGGTCATCGGACCGCGCCAGGAGCTCGCATCCCTGCGCGATCGGGTGCAGCGGGTGCTACGGCTCGAGGAGCAGGACCTGGTCCGCCAGGTGTCAGAGGGATTTAGCGACGTGGTCGAGTCGCTCGATCCAGCGCTGTCCTCACCCTCCCGCTCCGGGCGAGGGCTGGGCGGAAGCTTCCGCCAGTGGCCTGGGCTTCGGGTCGTGGTCGTCGATTACGGGGTCAAACGCAATACCCTGCGATCGCTGCGGTCGCGGGGAGTCGAGGTCGAGGTGCTGCCCCACGACACCGACCTGCAGGCCGTCCTGGATCGCCGGCCTGACGCCGTCGTGCTTTCCAATGGACCGGGTGATCCGGCGCAACTGCAGCCGGCTGTGGCGATGACCCGGTCGCTCATTCAGCGTTTGCCTGTGCTCGGGATCTGCCTGGGGCATCAACTGATTGGCCAGGCGGCGGGCGGACACACCTCGCGGCTCCCGTTCGGCCATCACGGTGGGAACCACCCGGTGATGGACCTTCGCACCGGTCGGGTGACCATGACCTCGCAGAACCACGAGTTCCAGGTTGACGGCGAGAGCCTGCCGCGGGCCAGCGGATTGATCGTCAGTCACCGCAACCTGCACGACGGATCGGTCGAGGGACTCATCCATGCACGCCTCCCCGTCCGCTCGGTGCAATTTCATCCGGAGGGCGGTCCTGGACCGCAGGACAACCAGGCGATCTTCGACGAGTTCCTCGACCTGGTCGCCGGTCGACCGGCGCCGATCGCGCATGTGCTTTCGCGCCCCGGGCGCCCGAACACCGTGCTCGTGATCGGATCGGGACCCATCGTCATCGGCCAGGCTGCCGAGTTCGACTATGCAGGAACGCAGGCCTGCAAGGCCCTCCGCGAGGAGGGCGTTCGCACCGTGCTGGTCAACTCGAACCCGGCCACGATCATGACCGACGAGGGCGTGGCCGACCGGGTGTACATCGAGCCGCTGACGGTCGAGGCGCTGACGGCCATCATCGAACGCGAGCGGCCCGATGGTCTGCTTGCGACTCTTGGTGGGCAGACCGGGCTCAACCTGGCGGTCGCCCTTGCGGATGCCGGGGTGCTGGAGCGCTGCCAGGTCCGCGTGCTTGGCACCCCGCTGGTCGCAATCCGAGAAGCCGAAGACCGCGAAGCTTTCAAGAACGTCCTGCTTCGAATCGGCGAACCTGTGCCCGACAGCCGGACCGTCAACACCGTCGACGCGGCTCAGGAATTTGGCGACATCGTCGGCTTTCCTCTGGTTGTGCGCCCCGCCTATACCCTCGGCGGCACCGGCGGTGGCATGGCCGGCAGTCCGCTGGAACTCGAGGCCGTAGTCCGCGACGGCCTGGCCGCCAGCCCGATTCGCCAGGTCCTGGTGGAGCGCGCCGTCATCGGCTGGAAAGAAATCGAGTATGAGGTGATGCGGGACGCCAACGATACCTGCATCACGGTCTGCAACATGGAGAACATCGACCCGATGGGCGTCCACACGGGCGACAGCATCGTGGTCGCGCCCAGCCAGACCCTGTCCGACCGCCAGTATCAGATGTTGCGTTCGGCGGCCTTGCGCATCATCCGCGCCCTTCGCATCGAGGGCGGATGCAACGTGCAGTTCGCGCTCGATCCGGCCTCCGATTACTACTACGTCATCGAGGTCAATCCGCGGGTCAGCCGGTCATCCGCGCTGGCCTCCAAAGCGACCGGCTATCCAATCGCCCGGGTGGCTGCCAAGATTGCCGCCGGGCGCTTGTTGCATGAGATCCCCAACGCGGTGACCGGAAAGACGACTGCCGCGTTTGAGCCGGCCCTGGACTACTGCGTGGTCAAGATTCCTCGCTGGCCCTTCGATAAGTTTCCTGCCGGCGATCGGACACTCGGGACGCAGATGAAATCGACCGGTGAAGTCATGGCCATCGAGCGGACCTTCGAGGCGGCGCTCTACAAGGCGGTCCGGGCCCTGGAGCAGCGGCTGCCCGACGCGGGGCAACTCCGCGGCCGCCCGGACTTGCTGCATCAGCCGAATGACCGGCGCCTGATGGCCGTCCTGCAGGCCCTGCGCGATGGTGCGTCACACGGCGAGATCGGCGCGGCGACCGGCTACGCGCCCTGGTTTGTCGACCGCCTCGCCTACATCACCGGGCTGGAGGCCGAGCTATCGCAAATCCGTTCCCCCGCCGGCGGAGGAGGGTCAGGGTGGGAGCTTCCGAGCGAGCTCGTCCTCCGCGCCAAGCGTTGCGGTTTCGACGATGGCCGGATTGCGGAGCTGAGTGGCGGCCGCCTGCCGCCGCTGGTGATCGAACCGACCTTCCGGCAGGTCGATACCTGCGCTGCTGAGTTCGAAGCGGTCACGCCCTATTACTACGCGACCTACGAGGACGAGGACGAGATCATTCGCAGCGGCAACACTGCCGTGGCGGTGATCGGGTCGGGGCCAATTCGGATCGGCCAGGGGATCGAGTTCGACTACTGCAGCGTGCACGCCTCGGCGGCACTGCAGGCCGCCGGTCTCGACAGCGTGCTCATCAACAGCAATCCCGAGACCGTCAGCACCGATTTCGACGCCTCCAGCCGACTTTACTTCGAGCCGCTCGACCTGGAAGGCGTCCGCAACGTGCTCCGCCGCGACCCGGTGCTGGGTGTTGTCGTCCAGTTCGGCGGTCAAACCGGACTCAACCTGGCGGATGCGCTGGCGGAGGGCGGCATCCGCATCCTGGGGTCGTCGGTCGACACTATCGACCTCGCCGAGGACCGCCGGCGCTGCGAA
>Ga0209805_1000389_pt1 | contig 26781 bp, 35 predicted proteins | sample GraSoiAngelo_148_FD_185905 | JGI IMG/M metagenome (GOLD analysis project Ga0209805, IMG submission 185905) | Grasslands soil microbial communities from the Angelo Coastal Reserve, California, USA - 14_1009_09_20cm (SPAdes) (version 2) | ecosystem: Environmental > Terrestrial > Soil > Grasslands ...
GAAGGGGTGGCGGGAGATAACGTCGGCGTGCTGCTGCGCGGCGTGGAGAAGACGGACGTGGAGCGCGGGCAGGTGCTGGCCAAGCCGGGGTCGATCAAGCCGCATACGAAGTTCAAGGGCGAGGTCTACATCCTCTCCAAAGAGGAAGGTGGGCGGCACACGCCGTTCTTCAACGGCTACCGGCCGCAGTTCTACATCCGGACGACCGACGTGACGGGCATTCTGAAGCTGCCCGAGGGCGTGGAGATGGTGATGCCGGGGGACAACACGGCGATCACGGGCGAGCTGATCACGCCGGTGGCGCTCGAGAAGGGCGCGCGCTTCGCGATTCGCGAAGGCGGCCGCACGGTCGGCGCCGGCACGGTGACGGAGATTATCGAATGACCATGTTCAGCGACAAGATCCGCATCCGCCTGAAGGCGTACGACTCCCGCATTCTCGACCAGTCGACCGGCGAGATCGTCGAGACGGCCAAGCGGACCGGCGCGCGGCTGGCGGGGCCGATTCCGCTGCCGACCGCGAAGAACAAGTGGACGGTGCTGCGCTCGCCGCACGTCGACAAGAAGTCGCGCGAGCAGTTCGAGATCCGCACGCACAAGCGGCTGATCGACATCTTCGAGCCGACGCCGCAGACGGTGGACGCGCTGATGAAGCTCGATCTGCCTGCTGGTGTGGACGTGGAGATCAAGGCGTTCGGAAAGGAACACGGTAAGTAGCCATGGTCACCGGACTGATCGGGAAAAAGGTCGGGATGACGCAGCTGTTCGCCGCGGACGGCAGCGTGCACCCCGCGACGGTGCTCAAGGCGGGTCCGTGCGTCGTCTCGCAGGTGAAGACGGCCGACAACGACGGCTATGAAGCCGTGCAGCTCGGCCTCGTCGAGGCGGGCAAGCACAAGGAGAACAAGCCGACCGAGGGGCACTTCAAGAAGGCCGGCGTGCCGCCGACGCGCGTGCGCCGCGAGGTGCGCGTGAAGACGGGCGGCGAAACGCCGAAGGCGGGCGACCAGGTCAACGTCTCCATCTTCGCGGAGAACGAGCGCGTGGACGTGGTCGGGACGAGCCGCGGCAAGGGCTTCCAGGGCGTCGTCAAGCGCCACCACTTCAAGGGCGGACGTATGTCGCACGGCTCGATGTTCCATCGCGCGCCGGGGTCGATCGGCGCCTCGTCGTATCCGTCCCGCGTCGTGAAGGGGATGCGCATGGGCGGCCACATGGGCGCCGCCGGCGTGACGACGAGGAACCTCAAGGTGCTGCGCGTCGATCCGGAAAACAACCTGCTCCTCGTCGAGGGCTCGGTCCCCGGTGGTCCGAACGCCATCGTCGTAATCCGCAAGGCCGTGGCCGCGAAGACCATCAAGGTCGCGCAGGTCGAGCCGGCGAAGAAGAAGGGCAAGAAGTAGCCATGACGGTTGATGTCGTCAACGCAGAGAACAAGAAAGTCGGCTCGGTCGATCTGAGCGACGAGGTGTTCGGCGGACGCGTGAAGACCGACCTCATTCACGAGTCGGTCGTGCGCGCCAACGCGGCCGAGCGCCGCGGCACGCACGCGACCAAGACGCGCGCGATGGTCAGCGGCAGCGGCAGGAAGCCGTGGCGGCAGAAGGGCACCGGCCGCGCGCGCGTCGGTGAAATCAGAAACCCGTTGTGGCGCAAGGGCGGCACCGTGTTCGGCCCGCAGCCGCGGAGCTACGAATATCACCTACCGAAGAAGGTGGAGAAGGGTGCGCTCCGCGCCGCGCTGACGCAGAAGCTGCGCGACGGCAGCGTGACCGTCGTCGACGCGCTGAGCGTCGGCGAGATCAAGACGAAGGCGGCGGCGGAGATGCTCAAGCGTCTCGGCGTCGAAGGCGGGGCGAAGCGGGCAAGCAGCGCACTGCTCGTCGACGTGAAGCCGGACGACAAGCTGTCGCTGTCGCTGCGCAACATCGAGGGCGTGCGCATCCTCGCCAGCAACCGCGTGAGCGCGCGCGACATCGTCAACGCGCGGCGCCTCGTGCTGACGCAGGCGGCGATTGAGAAGCTGCAAGAGGCACTTGGGTAACCACGAAGAACGCGAAGAACACGAAGAGACAAACACTCTTCGCGAATTTCGTGACCTTCGTGGTTGAGAAAAGTTATGAAGCTAACGAACGTTCTGAGGCGTCCCTTGATTACCGAGAAGACCACGGGCATCCGCGAGGACGGCCGCACGCTGGTGTTCCAGGTGGCGCGCGACGCCAACAAGATCGACATCAGGAAAGCCGTCGAGTCGCTGCTCGGCTCGAAAGTGGAGAGCGTCCGCACCTCTCTGGCGCACGGCAAGTTCAAGCGCCAGGGGAAGTATACCGGCCGCCGCTCGGACTGGAAAAAGGCGTACGTGAAGCTGCGGGAAGGCGAGAAGCTTCCGGACTTCCTCCAGGGGGCATAACAGATCATGGCGATTCGCAAATACAACCCGACCTCGCCCGGCGTGCGCGGCAAGACGTCGCTCACCTTCGACGAGATCACGACGAACGAGCCGTATCGTCCGCTGACGGAGAACCTGGACAACTCCGGGGGCCGCGACAACAAGGGCCACCTGACGTCCTGGTGGCGCGGCGGCGGGCACAAGCGCCTCTATCGCGTCATCGACTTCAAGCGCGACAAGAAGAACATCCCGGCGAAGGTCGCGACGGTCGAGTACGACCCGAACCGCTCGTCGCGCATCGCGCTGCTCACCTACGCCGACGGCGAGAAGCGCTACATCCTGCAGCCGAACGGCATCAAGGTCGGCGACACGATCATTGCGGGCGACAGCGTCGACATCCTGCCGGGCAACTGCCTGCCGCTGAAGAACATTCCGCTCGGCACGCAGATCCACAACGTGGAGCTGCGGCCCGGCAAGGGCGGGCAGATCGCGCGCAGCGCGGGGTCGTCGGTGCAGCTGGTCGCGCGTGAAGGCGAGTACGCCAGCGTGCGCATGCCCTCGGGCGAGATTCGCAAGATCAACGTCGAGTGCGTGGCGACGATCGGCCAGGTGGGCAACCTCGATCACGAGAACGTGTCGATCGGCAAGGCGGGGCGCAGCCGCTGGCTGGGTCAGCGTCCGCACGTCCGCGGCGTCGCGATGAACCCGGTCGATCATCCGCTTGGCGGCGGTGAAGGCAAGACATCCGGCGGCCGTCACCCGGTGACGCCGTGGGGCCAGCCGACCAAGGGCTACAAGACGCGCCGCCGCAAGCAGACGGATCGCTTCATTGTTCAGCGAAGGACGAAGTAAATGAGCAGGTCCATGAAGAAGGGCCCGTTCGTCGACACGCCGCTTCTCGAGAAGCTGGAAGCGATGAACCGGGCCAACGAGAAGAAGGTCATCAAGACGTGGTCGCGCCGTTCGACCGTGATCCCCGAGATGGTGGGTCACACGATGGCGGTACACAACGGGAGGAAGTTCATCCCGGTCTACGTCACGGAAAACATGGTGGGCCACAAGCTCGGCGAGTTCGCGCCGACCCGGGCGTTCAAGGGTCACACGACGAAGAGCGAGAAGGCTGCCGCCGCGGCGCCGGCCGCCGGCGCACCCGCGGGTCCGGGCGGTGGAGCGGGCGCGGGAGCGAAGGGGTAGGTCATGGCGGTTGAGGCGATGGCAACGGCACGGGGCATCCGCACCTCGGCGCAGAAGGCGGGCCTGGTGTGCGAGCTCATCCGCGGCAAGAACGTCAACCAGGCGCTCGCGACGCTGCAGTTCACGCGCAAGACGATTGCGCGCGAGATTGCAAAGGTGCTGCGCTCGGCGGTGGCCAACGTGCAGCAGGACGAGGCGTTCAGCGGTGACATCGATCGCCTCTACGTCTCGGCCGCGTACGCGAACCAGGGGCCGTCGATGAAGCGCGTCCGTCCAGCCCCGATGGGGCGCGCGTACCGCGTCGTCAAGCGCACCGCGCACCTGACGGTGCAGGTGTCGGAGCGGGCGCTGAAGATCCCGCGCGTCGCTACGGACACTGATGCTGCCGCGGCGAAGAAGCCGCGCGCCAAGAAGAAGGAACAGGAGTAACTGTGGGCCAGAAGGTTCACCCCTACGGATTCCGGCTCGGTTTCAACAAGACCTGGCGCTCGCGCTGGTACTCGGACCGCGACTACGCCAAGCTGCTGCACGAGGATCTCGCCCTGCGGCAGGACCTGAAGAAGCGGTTCTCGCACGCGGGCGTCTCGCGGATCGAAACCGAGCGCGCGGCGAACAAGCTGAAGATCGACATCTTCACCTCGCGCCCGGGCATCATCATCGGCCGCAAGGGGACGGAAGTCGACAAGCTGAAGCAGGAAATCCAGAAGCGGACCAACCGCGAGGTCTTCATCAACATCCAGGAGATCCAGAAGCCCGAGCTCGAGGCGCAGCTCATCGGCGAATCGGTGGCGGTGCAGCTCGAAAAGCGCGTGGCGTTCCGCCGCGCGATGCGCAAGGCCGTCGAATCGGCGCTGCGCTTCGGCGCGCGCGGCATCAAGGTGCGTGTGTCGGGCCGGTTGAATGGCGCGGAAATCGCGCGCTCGGAGTGGTACCTGCACGGGCAGCTGCCGCTGCAGACGCTGCGCGCCGACATCGACTACGGCTTCGCCGAGGCGAACACGACCTACGGCCAGATCGGCGTGAAGGTGTGGCTCTACAAGGGCGAGCGGCTGGTGCCGCGCCTCGGTCGTGACGAGGAATACCGGGATCGCGCGCCGCGCCGGCCGCCCCCCCGGGCATAACGAGGGACCTGCATCATGTTGATGCCGAAGAAAGTCAAATACCGCAAGCAGCAGCGCGGGCGCATGACGGGCAAGGCGTGGCGCGGATCCGACGTGTCGTTCGGCGATTACGGCTTGAAGGCGATGGAGCCGGCGTGGATCACCGACCGCCAGATCGAGGCGGCGCGCGTGGCGATGACCCGCTTCATCAAGCGCGGCGGCAAGATCTGGGTGCGCGTGTTCCCGGACAAGCCGATCACGAAGAAGCCGCAGGAAACCCGCATGGGCAAGGGCAAGGGCGCGCCCGAGCAGTGGGTCTGCGTCGTCCGTCCGGGACGCATCATGTTCGAGATGGAAGGCGTGACCGAGGTCGAAGCGCGGAAGGCGATGAATCTGGCGGCGGCGAAGCTGCCGATCAAGACGAAGTTCGCGACCCGGTTCGGCCAGGAGAAGATCGCATGAACGTTGAAGAGATTCGCGAGCTGTCGATCGACGTGCTGCGCGATCGGGAGAAGGAGCTCGACGACCAGCTGTTCCGGCTGCGCATCCAGAAGTCGATGGGGCAGCTCGAGGCGCCCGCCAAGGTGCGCGACGTCCGTCGTGACCTGGCGAGGGTGAAGACGATCCTCCGCGAGAAAGAGCAGGCACAGGCATGAGCGTCAAGCAGCAGCTGACCGGCACGGTGGTCAGCGACAAGATGGAGAAGACCGTCGTCGTCGCGGTGGAGCGCAAGGTGCGCCACGGCCTCTACGGCAAGAGCCAGAAGAAGACGTCGACGTTCGTCGCGCACAACGAGGGCAACGAGGCGAAGACCGGCGACACCGTCGCCATCGCCGAGTCGCGCCCGCTGTCGCGGCGCAAGCGGTGGATCGTGACGCGCGTCGTCGCGAAAGCACAGCAGGTCTAACGCGAATCGATCCAGGGACGGAGCACAGCCATGATTCAGATGCGATCGATTCTCGACGTCGCCGACAACTCCGGCGCGCGCAAGATTTCGATCATCAACCCGATCGGCGGGTCGACCGGCCGCTACGCGCGGCTCGGCGACATCGTCACGGCGTCGGTGAAGGAAGCGACGCCGGACGGCACCGTCAAAAAGGGACAGGTGGTGAAGGCGGTCATCGTCCGGACGACGAAGGAGCAGCGCCGGCGCGACGGCAGCTACATCCGCTTCGACCGCAACGCGGCGGTGCTCATCAACGATCAGAACGAGCCGATCGGGACGCGCGTGTTCGGTCCCGTGGCGCGCGAGCTGCGCGAGCGGCGATTCATGAAGATCATTTCGCTGGCACCGGAGGTCTTATAGGCGGCGCGTAAAGCGCCGCCCTACACCGCCGATTGACGGTCAATGGACAGTGTAGGGCGCCCCTTTACGGGGCGCCAGGTGAAAACGATGTCGAGACTACACACGCCGATTCGCAAGAACGACACCGTGTCGATCAACACGGGCAAAGACAGCGGCAAGCGCGGCCGCGTGCTGAAGGTGATCCCGGGCAGCAATCGCCTGATCGTCGAAGGCGTCAACATGATCAAGCGCCACACGCGCCCGAACCCGCAGCGCAACATCAAGGGCGGGATCGTCGAGCGCGAAGCGGCGCTGCACGCGAGCAACGTCCAGCTCGTGTGCCCCGAGTGCGGCGCGGTGACGCGCATCGGGCACAAGATTCTCGGCGACGGCCGCAAGGTGCGCGTCTGCCGCAAGTGCGAGGGAGTGGTCGACAAATGAACCGCTTGAAGGCCCGCTACCAGAAGGAAGTCGTGCCGGCTCTCAAGAAGGAGTTCGGCTACACGAACGTGATGGCGATCCCCAAGGTGGACAAGGTCGTCATCAACATGGGGCTTGGCGAGGCGACATCGAACGCGAAGATCGCCGACGTCGGCGCCGACGAATTGAGCCGCATCACCGGCCAGAAGGCTATGGTGCGCCGCGCGACCAAGTCGATCGCGCAGTTCAAGCTGCGCCAGGGGATGCCGGTCGGCGCGATGGTGACGCTGCGCGGCGAGCGGATGTACGAGTTCCTCGACCGCCTGATCTCGATCGCCCTGCCGCGCGTCCGCGACTTCCGCGGCGTGTCGCCGAAGGGATTCGACGGCCGCGGCAATTACACGCTCGGCCTGCGCGACCAGCTGCTGTTCCCCGAGATCGACTACATGAAGGTCGACAAGGCGCGCGGCATGAACGTGTCCGTGGTGACGACGGCCAAGACCGACGAGGAAGCGCGGAAGCTGCTCCAGTTCATGGGCATGCCGTTCCGCACGAACTGAGAAGGACGAACGAATGGCGACGACTGCAAAGATTGCCAAGGAAGCCAAGCCGCCGAAGTACAAGATTCGCCTGCGCAACCGCTGCCGCCTCTGCGGGCGCCCCCGCGCCTACATGCGCAAGTTCGCGATGTGCCGCCTCTGCTTCCGCAAGCTGGCACTGGAAGGCGACGTCACCGGTGTGACGAAGAGCTCCTGGTAGACGGAAGGAACAACGATGACCGATCCGATTTCCGACATGCTCTCCCGCATCCGCAACGCGGTGTCCGCCAAGCACGCACGCGTGGACCTGCCCGCGAGCAAGCTCAAGGCCGAGATTGCGCGGATCCTCCAGGACGAGGGCTACATCCAGGGCTATCGTTTGGTCGAGGAGCCCGCGGAGGGCAAGGGCCGGGCGCCGCGCCCGATGATCCGCGTGTTCCTGAAGTACGGGCCGCACGGCGAGAAGGTGATCTCGGGCATCGAGCGCATCAGCCGTCCGGGACGCCGCGTCTATCTCGGCGTCGACGACGTGCCGGCGGTGCTCGGCGGCCTCGGCACGAATATCCTGACGACGTCGCGCGGCGTGATGACGGGGCGTGCGGCGCGCAAGGCCGGCGTCGGCGGCGAAGTCCTCTGCAACGTATGGTAGCTGCGAGCTGAGGTCAGCAATGTCACGAATTGGCAAGAAACCGATTACGCTGCCGAAGGGCGTCACCGTGAAGATCGCCCGCGGCGCGATTGAAGTGAAGGGCCCGAAGGGCACGGTGAATCAGTACGTGCCGCCGGGCATCGGCTTCGCGCAGGAGGACGGCACGATCGTGGCGAAGCCGGAGCGTGACGACCCGGAACTCGGCAAGTTCCACGGCCTGGCGCGGAGCCTTATCGCCAACGCGGTGCAGGGTGTCACCGAGGGCTTCAAGAAGGAGCTCGACATCGTCGGCATCGGCTACCGCGCGGAGGTGAAGGGCAAGCAGGTGGTCTTCGCGCTCGGCTACTCGCATCCGATCGTCTACGACATCCCCAACGCGATCGACATCGCGATCGACAAGCAGACGCACATCACCGTGACGGGCGTCGATCGCCAGCTCGTGGGGCAGGTGGCGGCCAACATCCGCCGCATGCGCAAGCCGGATCCCTACAAGCAGAAGGGCGTGCGCTACACGGGTGAAGTGCTGAAGAAGAAAGTCGGCAAGACCGGAGCGAAATAATGCGGATGAAGACGAAGGAAGATCGCCGCGAGCGCATCAAGCACCGCATTCGCAAGCGCGTGCAGGGCACCGAGGCGCGCCCGCGTCTGACGGTGTTCCGCAGCGTGGCGCACATGTACGTGCAGGTGGTCGACGACATGACCGGCCGGACGATCGCGTCGGCCTCGACCGTCGAGCCGACGGTCAAAGGCGCGATGAAGAAGACGGAGCGCGGCGGCAACATCGCCGGCGCGAAGACGATCGGCAAGACCATCGCCGAGCGTCTCATCGAGAAGGGCGTCAAGCGCGTCGTGTTCGACCGCAACGGGTTCCTCTATCACGGCCGCGTGAAGGCGGTCGCCGACGCTGCTCGCGAAGCAGGTTTGGAGTTCTAGGCCGATGGCACAGATGAATCGCAATCGCGAGAAGGTCGACGCCTCGCAGCTGGAGATCAAGGACACCGTCGTCTCGATCAACCGCGTGACGAAGGTCGTCAAGGGCGGCAAGAACCTGAGCTTCAGCGCGCTCGTGGTCGTCGGCGACGGCCACGGCGTGGTCGGCTTCGGCGTCGGCAAGGCGAAGGAAGTGCCGTCGGCGATCAAGAAGGGGATTGAGGCCGCGAAGAAGAGCCTCATTCGCGTTCCGCTCAAGGGCACGACGATCCCGCATCAGGTGGTGGGCAAGTTCGGATCCGGCAGCGTGCTGCTCAAGCCGGCGCCGGAAGGCACCGGCCTCATCGCGGGCGGCGCGGTGCGTGCCGTCGTCGAGTCGGCGGGCATTCAGAACGTGCTGACCAAGTCGCTCGGATCGGCGAACCCGCACAACGTCGTGCGCGCGACGTTCAAGGGGCTGATGGATCTGAAGGACCCGGCGCTGGTCGCGCGATATCGCGGCAAGGAAGAATCGGAGCTCGTCGGAGCGTAGTCATGGCCAAGAAACCAGCGGCGAAGGCAGCCGCGAAGAAACTGAAAGTGACGCTCCTGCGGAGCCCGATCGGGTTCAACAAGACGCAGGGGCTGACCGTGCAGGGGATGGGGCTGCGCCGCATCCGCCACACGGTGGAGCTGCCGGACACACCGGAGACGCGCGGCATGATTCACAAGGTGCGGCATTTAGTGGAAGTCGCGGAGTAGGCGATGGATCAGAGCACTCTCAAACCGGCTCGCGGATCGAAGCACTCGAAGAAGCGCGTCGGCCGCGGGCATGGCACCGGCCAGGGCACGCAGGCGGGACGCGGCCACAAGGGCGCGCAGTCGCGCTCGGGCTACAAGTTCAAGCGCGGCTTCGAAGGCGGCCAGATGCCGCTGCACCGCCGCATCCCGAAGCGCGGATTCCACAACCCGTTCCGCATCGAATACGTCGTGGTGAACCTCGACACGATTGCGGAGCGGTTCGACGCGAACACGGTCGTGACGCCGGAGCTGCTGCGCGAGCGCGGCGTCGTGCGGAGCGCCGGAAAGATCAAGGTGCTGGCGCGCGGCGACGTGTCGAAGAAGCTGACCGTCCGCGCGCACAAGTTCAGCGGCAAGGCGGCCGAGAAGCTCGCCGCCGCTGGTGGAGCGGCAGAGGTACTCGGCGGGGCGTAAAGCCCCGCCCTACACCGTGTAGGGCGCCGCTTTACGCGGCGCCAAATGGGTAATAGCGATGGAGAACAACCCGCTCAAGAATCTGTGGCAGGTCGTCGACCTGCGGAACCGCGTGCTCTTCACGCTGGCGATGCTCGGCGTGTATCGCATCGGGAACCACATCCCGACACCCGGCGTGAACCAGACCGCGCTGGCGGCGCTCGCCGACGCGCAGAAGAACACGATGTTCGGCCTCTACGACATGTTCTCCGGCGGGAACCTGTCGAAGGTGACGATCTTCGCGCTGGGCATCATGCCCTACATCAGCTCGTCGATCATCCTGCAGCTGCTGACGGTCGTCTGGCCGTACCTCGAGCGGCTGTCGCGTGAGGGGGAGCTGGGCCGCCGCAAGATCACGCAGTACACCCGCTACCTGACCGGCGTGCTGGCGATCATCCAGGCGTTGAGCATCGCCATCTTCCTCGAGCGCAATACGCAGATTGGTCCTGGCGGCCTGCCGCTCGTCTACAACCCGGGGTGGGGCTTCCGTCTGCTCTGCGTGCTGACGCTGACGACCGGCACCATCTTCATCATGTGGCTCGGCGAGCAGATCACCGAACGCGGCGTCGGCAACGGCATGTCGCTGCTGATCTTCGCGGGCATCATTGTCGGGTTCCCGCGCGGCATCATCCAGACGCTCGATCAGATGAACACCGGAACGATCAGCATCTTCCGCATCCTGTTCCTGCTGGTGATGATGGTCGCCGTCATCGCCGCGATCATCTTCGTCGAACGCGCGCACCGGCGCATCGTGGTGCAGTACGCCAAACGTGTCGTCGGCCGCCGGCAGTACGGCGGATCGAGCACGCACATCCCGTTGAAGGTGAACACGGGCGGCGTCATCCCGGTGATTTTCGCGTCGTCGATTCTGGCGTTCCCGGCGACGCTGGCGACGATGTTCCAGGCGGGCGGATGGGGGCGGGCGATCGTCGATCAGCTCGCCTATGGCATGCCGCTCTACAACCTGCTCTACATCGTCGGCATCATTTTCTTCGCGTACTTCTACACCGCGATCATCTTCAACCCCGATGACGTGGCGGAGAACATGCGCAAGTACGGCGGGTTCATCCCCGGCATCCGGCCCGGCAAACGGACCGCGGAGTACATCGACACGATCCTGGCGCGCATCACGCTGGTGGGCGCGTTCTACCTCGCCGCGGTCGCGATTCTGCCCGAGTTCCTGATCACGGGCTTCAAGGTGGCGCCGATTCCGTTCATCGGCGATCGCCTCGACGCGGCGCTGCCGCAGTGGTTCACGCAGGGTCTCGGCGTGACGTTCTACTTCGGCGGCACGACGCTGCTGATCGTCGTCGGCGTCGCGATGGACACCGTGCAGCAGGTCGAGTCGCAGCTCATCATGCGCCACTACGACGGCTTCATGAAGAAGACACGCATCAGGGGTCGGCGGGGGTAGACGCAAGGCCGCGGGACGGGGGCACGCGTCCCGGAGCCAGGGGGACAGCGCCGCGCGTGCGCGGCGCCAGGAGACACTGTGGGGCTGAACGTGATCATGATGGGACCACCCGGCGCGGGCAAAGGCACGCAGGCGGGGCGGTTCGCACGTGAACGGGGGTTGTTGAAAATCTCGACTGGCGACATCCTTCGCGCGGCGATCAAGGCGGATTCGCCGGTGGGCCTGCGCGCGAAGACGCTGATGCATCGCGGCGAGCTGGTTGACGACGCGACGATGATCGACATCGTGCGCGAGCGGCTGCTGCAGCCCGATGCACAGCCGGGGTTCGTGCTCGACGGGTTCCCCCGGACGGTCGTGCAGGCCGAGGCGCTCGATCGCATCGTCGCCGAGCGCAACAACGGGCCGCTCGTCGTCGTGGACGTGCGGGTGCCGGAGAAAGAGCTGGTGCGGCGCCTGGCGAGCCGGCTGATTTGCTCGAAGTGCGGCGCCAACGCGGAACTGCCGAAGGCCGGCGAGCCTGCGGCGGCGCGCTGCGCGAGGTGCGGCGGCGAGCTGGTGCAGCGCGTGGACGACAACGAGCAGGTCGTCCTCGAGCGCCTGAAAGTGTACGAACGGGAGACCAAGCCGCTCGTCGAGTTCTATCGCGACCGCCCGACGTTCCGCATCGTCAACGGTGCGCAGGGGCTGGAGCGGGTAGCGCACGAGCTCGACACGGTCATTGACGATGCGGCGCTGGTCGGCGCGAAAGAGGCGGCGGCCGAGGCGGTGAAGGCCGTATCGCCGGAGAAAGCAGCGCGCGCATGATCGTCTGCCGGTCGAAGGCCGAAATCGACAAGCTCCGCCGGGTGAATCAGCTCGTGGCGGAAGTGCTCGCCGAATTGCGCCGGATGGCGGCGCCCGGCGTGACGACGGCCGATATCGACCGGGTGGCGGAAGAGCGCGTGCGGGCGGCGGGCGCGGAGCCGGCGTTCAAGGGATATCACGGGTATCCGGCGACGGTGTGCGTGTCGGCCAACGAGCAGGTGGTACATGGGATCCCGTCGAAGCGTCCGCTCGTCGAAGGAGACATCCTCTCCATCGACATGGGCGCGCGGCTCGACGGTTTCTTCGGCGATTGCGCGGTGACCGTCCCGATCGGGACGGTGTCGCCGCAGGCGTCCGAGCTGCTGCGCGTCACCGAGGAGGCGCTGTTTCATGGGATCGAGGCGGTCATCGGCGCGGCGATCCAGCAGCACGTCGAGGCCCACGGGTTCTCGGTGGTGCGCGAGTTCGTCGGCCACGGCATCGGCACCGCGCTGCACGAGGAGCCGCAAATCGCCAACTACGGTCCCGGCGGACGCGGGCCGCGGCTGGCGGAAGGCATGGTGCTCGCGATCGAACCGATGGTGAACGCCGGCAAGCCGGCGGTGAAGGTGCTGTCCGACGGCTGGACGGCGGTGACGCGGGACGGGAGCCTGTCGGCGCACTTCGAGCACGCGGTCGTCGTGAGCGCGGAGGGGCGCGAAATCCTGACGCTGCTGCCGGCGGACGCCGCGCGCGCGGCAGGGCGCGCCTTGTCGGGCGCGCCGACGGAAGCGTGAGCGAGCGGACGGTCGAAGGGATCGTCCGGGCGCAGCTGCCGAGCGGGTTGTACGAAGTGGAAGTCGATGCGCACCGCATCACGGCGCACATCGGCGGCGGGCTCGAGCGGAATTTCGTCCGCGTGCTCGTGGGCGATCGAGTGATCGTCGAATTGACGCCACGGGACCTGACGCGAGGTCGAATCGTCAGGAAAGCGTAGCGAGGAAAGCGTGGACGCGTATGAAGGTCAGGGCATCGGTCAAACGGATTTGCGACAAGTGCAAGATCGTGCGGCGCCGCGGGGTGGTGCGCGTGATCTGCACCAACGCGAAGCACAAGCAGAGGCAGGGGTAATTCGATGGCGCGTATTGCAGGCGTTGATCTGCCGCGGACCAAGCGGATCGAGATCGGCCTTACCTACATCTACGGCATCGGGCGGAAGCGCTCGAACGATGTCCTCGGCGCGGCGGGCGTCAGCCCCGACATCCGCGTGAAGGATCTCTCCGAGGACGACGTCCGCAAGATCAGCCGCGTGCTGGAAGAGCAGGGCGGCGTGGAAGGCGATCTCCGCAAGGAGATCTCGATGAACATCAAGCGGCTGATGGAGATCGGCTGCTACCGCGGCCTGCGGCACCGGAGAAACCTCCCGGTGCGCGGCCAGCGGACGCGCACGAACGCGCGCACGCGAAAGGGCCCGAGGAAGGGCGCAATCGCAAAAAAGAAGACAGTGTGAAAAAGAAGACGGTTTAACGTATGGCAAAAGCAGTAGCAGACGCCACCGCCCCTCCTGAAAAAGGAAAGGGCGAAGGCGGAAAGAAGCCGGCGCGCAAGACGTTCAAGAAGCGCGGCGAGAAGCGCGTCGTCCATCACGGCTACGTGCACATCCACGCCTCGTTCAACAACACGCACATCACCATCACCGACACCGAGGGGAACGTCATCGCGTGGTCGAGCGCGGGCGGCATCGGCTTCAAGGGGTCGCGCAAGGGGACGCCGTTTGCCGCGACGCAGGCCGCCATCAACGCGGGCAACACCGCGAAGACCTACGGCCTCCGCACGGTCGACGTGAAGGTGAAGGGACCGGGGTCGGGGCGCGAGTCGGCGATTCGCGCGCTGCAGACGGTCGGGATCGAGGTGAAGTCGATCCGCGACGTCACGCCGATTCCGCACAATGGCTGCCGCCCGACCAAGCGGCGCCGCGTCTGAGAGATTGAGAGAGGATTCGATTTAATGGCTCGATACATTGGACCCGTCTGCCGCCTGTGCCGCCGCGAGGGGATGAAGCTGTTCCTCAAGGGCGAGCGCTGCTACACGGAGAAGTGCGCGATCGAGAAGCGCAACTTCGCGCCGGGGCAGCACGGGAAGTCGCGGAAGCAGAAGCTCGCCGGCTACGGCGTGCAGCTGCGCGAGAAGCAGAAGGTCAAGCGCATCTACGGCGTGCTGGAGGATCAGTTCCGCCTTTACTTCGAGCAGGCGGAGCGGACGCGCGGCATCACCGGCGAGACGCTGCTGCAGCTGCTCGAGCGGCGGCTCGACAACGTCGCCTATCGCCTCGGCTTCGCGACGTCACGTCCGCAGGCGCGGCAGCTGGTGCGGCACGGCCACTTCACCGTGAACGGCAAGAAGGTGGACATCCCCTCGTTCTCGGTCAAGCCGGGTGACGTCGTGGCGGTGCGGCAGACCAGCCGCAAGAACGCGTCCATTGCGCACGCGCTCGAGGAAGTGAAGGGGCGCGGCGTGCCGGAATGGCTCGTCTTCGACGCCGAAGGCATGTCGGCGAAGATCAACTCGATTCCGACGCGCGAGCAGATCAACCTGCCGGTGCAGGAGCAGCTGATCGTCGAGCTGTATTCGAAATAGTTGGCAGTTGGTAGTTGGTAGTTGGTAGTTGTGGTTCTACGAACTACCAACTACTGACTACGAACTAGGTCGCAACCGCCGGCCCGCAGCCTTACAGACCTGCGGCGGGAGGCCGGCGGATCAACATGCAGGTCTGGAGGCCGGGGCTGCCGGCCCGCTGGCGAAAGGAAGAACGCAATGCTGTGGAAAGGTTTTCAGCGTCCCAAGCGTCTCGACTTCGAGCGCGAAACACTCACGGAGCGGTTCGGCCGCTTCTACGCGCAGCCGTTCGAGCGCGGCTTCGGCACGACGATCGGCAACGCCCTGCGGCGCGTCCTGCTCTCCTCGATTGAGGGCGCGGCGATCACCGCCGTGAAGATCGACGGCGTGCTGCACGAGTTCTCGCCGATCCCCGGCGTCGTCGAGGATGCGACCGACATCATCCTGAACCTGAAGCAGATTCCGCTGAAACTGCACGTCGACTACACCAAGACGCTCTACCTGCGCGTCGACAAGCCGGGCATCGTCCGCGCGAAGGACATCGAGGTCGATCAGGACGTCGAGATCCTCGAGCCGGAAGCGCACATCGCGACCGTCTCGGACGGCGGCAAGCTGCACATGGAGCTGCGCATGAAGCGCGGCCGCGGCTACGTCTCGGCGGACAAGAACTTCGACGAGGACCTCGGCATCGGCTGGATTCCCGTCGACTCGGTGCACTCGCCGGTGAAGAAGGTGAACTATCTCGTCGAGGCGGCGCGTCTCGGCCAGACCACCGACTACGACAAGCTGACCATCGACGTGTGGACCAACGGCTCGGTGACGGCGCAGGACGCGGTGTCGCTGGCGGCGAAGCTGATTCGCGATCACCTGAACATCTTCATCAACCTGGAAGATGTCGCCGATCAGCCGGCGGAGGCGCAGGCCGATCAGCCCGGACGCGCCGGCGCGCTCAACGAGAATCTCGACAAGAGCGTCGAGGAGCTGGAGCTCTCGGTGCGGTCGTACAACTGCCTGAAGAACGCGAACATCCGCACGATTCGCGAGCTGGTGCAGAAGACCGAGGCCGAGATGCTGAAAACGAAGAACTTCGGCCGCAAGTCGCTCAACGAGATCAAGGAGATCCTGCACAGCATGGGTCTGAGCCTCGGCATGCGCGTCGATCAGCCGGCGGGGGCGCACTCGGAGTAGGCGGCCGGCAGCGGGCAGCTGGCAGGACATTGCTATGAGACACAACCTTGCACATCGGAAGCTGGGACGCGTCAGCGAGCACCGCACGGCGCTGCTGCGCAACCAGGCGATGGCGCTCATCAGGCACGAGCGCATCGAAACCACCATGCCGAAGGCGAAGGAGCTGCGGCCGTTCGTCGAGCGGCTGATCACCATCGCCAAGCGCGGCGTCGCCTCGGGTGAGGCGAACGGCGCCTCGCTCCACGCGCGCCGGCTCGTGCTGCAGGAGCTGCCCGACAAGGGCGTCGTCGGCAAGCTGTTCGAGTCGATCGCGCCGCGCTACGCGGAGCGGCCGGGCGGCTACACGCGCATCCTGCGCGTCGGCTACCGCCGCGGCGATTCCGCCGAAGTGGCGCAGGTCGAGCTCGTGGGCAGCGAGTACAACCCGAAGTCAGCCGAGGAGAAGGAAGCCGAGAAGGCCGCGGGACCGAAGACCAAGAGCGTCGGCGATCGCCTGCGCGAGGTTGCCCGCGGCGCCCGCACGCGCGGCGATTCGGCGGCAGGCGGCGGCTCGAAGGGCCAGGCTGGAGGTCAGACGAAGGGCCGCGCCCAGAAGAGCACGACCCCTCGAAAGGCAGGGGGCAGCTAGACTTCCTCGACAGCCTCCTGACCGCGCTCCGCCTTCGCGGCGGCAATGATTTTCGCTTGCGCGTGCTGCGGGACCTCGTCGTAGTGCGAGAACTCCATGTGGTACGTGCCGCGCCCGCCTGTCGCCGACGTGAGGTGCTGCTCGTAGGTGAGCATCTCGGCCATCGGCACCTGCGCCCGAATCACGGTGTTGATGCCGCGGGTGTCCATGCCGGAGATGCGGCCGCGCCGCCCGTTCAGATCGCCCATCAGGTCGCCGGCGTAATCGCTGGGCGCATAGACCTCGACGTTCATAATCGGCTCGAGGATGGTCGGGCGCGCCCGCGTCATCGCATCCTTGAAGGCGAGCGACCCTGCCATCTTGAACGACAGCTCGTTCGAGTCCACCGGATGGAATGAGCCGTCGATGACCGTCGCGCGGAAGTCGACCATCGGATAGCCCGCCAGATAGCCGCGCATGCGCGAGTCCTGGATACCTTTTTCCACCGCCGGGACGTATTGTCGCGGAATCGAGCCGCCGAAGATGTCGTCGACGAACTCGAAGTCGCTGCCGCGCGGCAGCGGCTCCACCTTGATCTTGCAGTCGCCGAACTGGCCGTGGCCGCCGGTCTGTTTCTTGTGGCGGCCGTGCGCTTCGGTGGCGACGGTAATCGTCTCGCGGTACGGAATGCGCGGCGGCTTGAGGTTCACCTCGACGCCGAAGCGCCGCTTCAGCTTCGCGACCGTCACCTCGATGTGCAGCTGTCCCTGGCCCGCGAGCAGCAGCTCGTGGGTCTGCGGGTCGCGCGTGTAGCTGATTGACGGGTCTTCTTCCTGTAGGCGATGCATCGAGCCGCTGATCTTGTCCTCGTCGCCGCGGCTCTTCGGCTCGATCGCGTAGGCGAGCACGGCCTCGGGGAACGTGATCTCGGGGATCTTCACCTTCGTGCTCTTCTCCGCGAGCACGTCGCTGGTGCGCGTGTCCTTCAGCTTCGCCACGGCGCCCAGATCGCCGGCCTTCAGCTCCGGCACCTGCGTCTGCGTCTTCCCCTGCAGGACCAGCAAGTGGCCGAACCGCTCGGCGCTGTCGCGCGTCTGGTTGTGGACGTTGCTGTCCTGCTTCAACGTGCCGGAGATCACGCGCAGCATCGTGATGCGGCCGGCGAACGGATCGGCGATGGTCTTCCAGACAAACGCGGTGTATGGCGGGCTGTCCGATGCCTTGATCGTGCTCGCGTCGCCGCTCTCGGTTACCGCCGGGAACTCGCGCTCGATCGGTGACGGCACGTAGGTGACGATCGCGTCGAGCAGCGGCTGGATCCCGATCGCATGCATCCCCGACGAGCAGACCAGGGGGAAGATCTTGCCCGACTGCGTCGCCGTGCGAAGTCCCTGGGTGAGCTCGTCCTGCGTGAGCGTTCCCTCCGAGAAGAACTTCTCCATCAGCTGCTCGTCGGCCTCGGCGACCATTTCGATCAGCTCTTCGCGCGCCTTGGCGGCGCGGTCCGCGAGCGCCGCGGGAATGTCGCCTTCGGTCATCTTGCCGCTGCCGTCGCTCGCGAAGGTGAGCGCTGTCATCCGCACGAGATCGACGACCCCCGTGAACGCGCGCTCTTCGCCGAGCGGCAGCTGGATGGGGATAATCTCGCGCGCGCAGTCGCGGTGCAGCGATTCGAGCGTCCGCTCGAGGCTCGCGCGCTCGCGCTCGAGCCGGTTGGCGACGACGATGCGCGGCAGGTTGAGGGCGGCGGCTTCCTCCCAGAGCTTCTCGGTCTGGACCTCGACGCCGGCGACGGCGTCGACGCAGACGATCGCGCCTTCAGCGACGCGCAGCGCGGCCTTGGCGTCGCTCAAGAAGTTCGCGAAGCCCGGCGTGTCGATGATGTTGATCTTGGTCTTCTGCCACTCGGCGTAGGCGAGGCTGGAGGACAGGGTGTGCTTGCGGGCGATTTCTTCTTCGTCGAAGTCGGTGATCGTGGTGCCTTCGTCGACCTTCCCCAGCCGGTTGACGGCGCCCGCCACGAACAACATCGCCGACACCAGCTGTGTTTTGCCGCATCCACCGTGCCCGACCACCGCGACGTTCCGGATGGCAGCGGCATCATAGACCTTCATAAGGGGAATCCTCCTCCCGCGAGGTGAGGTGAAGCTGGAGCGAAGCCTGTGTCTAAGCGCGGATCATAGATCAAGATCGCTGTGAGACATTTATGTCTGCTTGGACGCAACGGTTGACGAATATGTGTTATGAAGCGCTGCTGCGGTGCAGATCGGGCTTGCCCCGAGCGAGCGGAGCGAGTCGAGGGGGCGTCGCGTGCGCGTCCCGGACGCGGGGGGTTCCGCGCTGGAACTGACCGCAACATCGTTGTGGTCGTTTTCATCGAGCGGCACATTTTTGTTTGATGCGCGGCGCATGCGCGGCGGCACCTGCAGGGATTTCCCAGCGAAACAAGCGATCGCGATCGGCGCCGGCGCGCGCGCAGTGGCGTCCATCTTGCTCTGCCGGGCCCAGACTGGAGCGCACGCCACATCGCGCTCACGCGCCATATCAATTCGGAGGAACGATGCTGCTGAAATCCCTGGTGTCGAAGTACGTGTGTCTCACGCTCGCGACGACGGGGCTCGTCGCATGGCTGGCATTGCCGGCGGCGGCGCAAACCGCCGCAGCTGCACCCGCGGACGCGGCGACGGCGCAACAGCCGGATGCCGGAGCCAAGGCGGCGCCGCTGCTTCACGGCTTCGAACTCGGTGGTCTCGCCGACGTGTACTACACCTACTACTCCACCGAGCCGGAAGGCGACGCGCTCTTCCGGAACTTCGACACTCGGCACAATGCGCTTCGGTTCAGCATGGCGCAGATCTGGATCACCAAGGCGCCAACGGACGAATCCCGCGCCGGCATGAATCTGAAGTTCAATTTCGGCCATGCGGCGAAGATGATCAATGCCTACGAGCCGGCGTCGGCGCGCGCGCTCGAGAACATCGAGCAGGCGTACGGCAGCTATCTGGTGCCGGCGGGCAAGGGGTTGCAGGTCGACGCGGGCAAGTTCGTGACGCAGCACGGCGCCGAAGTGATCGAAGCGAAGGATAACTGGAACTACTCACGGTCGCTGCTGTTCGCGCTCGCGATTCCGTACTATCACACCGGCGTCCGTGCGACGTATGCCGCGACCGACAAGGTCACCCTCATGGGCAACGTGGTGACGGGGTGGAACAGCGTCAAGGACAACAACGGCGGCAAGTCGGTCGGCGCACAGGTCATCCTCAAGCCGGTCTCGCAGGTCACAATCGTGCAGAACTACATGACCGGTTACGAACAGCCTCACAACTCGACGGACCTCCGGCACCTGTTCGACTCCGTGGTCACGATCACTCCTACCTCGATGGTGAGCCTGATGGCGAACTATGACTACGGCAAGGATTCGGTTGGCGGTCTGCCGGTGTCATGGCAGGGCGTGGCCGGCTACCTGAAAGTGCAGGCGACGCCATGGTTCGCCGTGATCCCGCGCGTCGAGGTGCTCAGCGATCCCGACGGATTCACCACGGGCGCGACCCAGACGTTGAAAGAGGCGACCATTACCGGTGAATTCAAAGCAAAGGGTGGGCTTCTGACACGCGTGGAGTACCGGCGTGACGCCTCTGATGTGGCGAGCTTCTCCAAGCCCTCTGGTCCGGTCACCTCGCAGAGCTCGTTTGCAATCGGCATCCTCTATTCGTACGCGCTGAAATAGTCAGGAGGCGGATCGAGCGAGGTCTCACAACGGAGGCACGACGATGTCACTTCGATCGCAGTATGTCGCGCTATTGGTGTCCGCGCTGGCAGCGATGACGGTTCCAACCTTGGCGTTCGCGACGCCGAGCACGACCTATTGGGCGCCATCAACGGCGAATTGCCAGGCGAAAGGCGTTCCTCACATCACGTACGACACGTACTACGGCAAGGGGACGCCGCCGCCGGGCGCCGGGGCGCCCGCCTACCCGATCGATACGGGTCTGACGATCGGCGTGCTTCCGTCCAGCAAGGTGCAGGCGGAGGTCGGCTATGACGTGCTGCTTCCGAGTTCCAACCCTGTGTTCTTCTTCCTGAACGCGAAGGTGTGTACGCCCGAATCGACGTTGTTCAAAGGCGCGCCGGCCATAAGCTTTGGAATCTGGAATGTCGGCTTCAAGAAGGACGTCACCGACTACAACCCGATTCACCTGATGTTCCAGAAGGCCATTCCGGGAAACGGGTACGTGGCCGCGGGCGTGTATCACGGGATGAGCGACGTGCTGTTCACGAACAGCGACGGCAAGGTCGTGAAGAACGGAGCGATGCTGGGCTTCTTCTCGCCCGATATTCCGGTTGGCGTGAAGGGTCTGCAGAAGCTCAATTTCACGGCGGACGTCCAGACGGGCAAGAACGTGCTCGGGGCCGGCGGGTTCGGGCTGTACTTCTATTTCAATCAGTACGTGGACCTGCTCGTGGGTCCGGTGTTCTACCTTGACAGCAAGCTGCAGCCGGGCGGCGCCAAGCATCTCTGGACCACGCAGCTCGACGTGGACATCCCGCTGGGGAAGTGACCGCTGCCCGCGCCGCCATCTGATGGCGCAGATGAGAAACGATGGCTGCGCCATCATATGATTGTGCGGGCGAGCCCCGCTATGTTCCCAGCATGTCGGTAACGCGGCCGGATTCCACCGGCGCTCCGCTGAAGGCTTCTCTGCATGCCGCGAGAGAAGAGCTGCGCGCGTCGATCGCGCGCGGCGCCGGCGGGCGCGGCGCGCTCGAGCGCTACGCGGATCGCGTCGACGCGCTCATCCGCCAGTTGTTCACCGACGCGGGCGCCCACGACGGGCCGATTGCCATCATCGCGCTCGGCGGCTATGGACGCCGCCATCTCTGCCTGCACTCCGACATCGATCTGCTGCTGCTCTTCGGCAATGGCATCGGTCCCGCGGAGGAGCGCTTCGTCAACAGCTTTCTCAACCCGCTCTGGGATCTCGGCGTCGTCGTCGGCCATCAGGTACGCGACATCGAGGATTTCCAGCAGCTCGAGACCGACAATCCCGAGTTCCTGCTGGCGCTGCTCGATGCGCGGGCAGTGGCCGGCGCGCGGTCCGTGTTCGAGCGCTTCGGCGCCGTCTTTCACCAGCCTGGCACGCACGCGTTCATCCTGCGGTCGCTGCTGGGACTCATCGACGATCGCCACGCGCACTTCAACTCGACGCTCTATCAACTCGAGCCGGACGTGAAGGATGCGCCGGGCGCGCTGCGCGATCTGACCGCCACGCGGACGATCGCGCTGCTGACCGATCCGCTGCTGCTGCGCCGCGGGCCGGCCGACGCGGCGCGCTTCGATGACGTGGAGGATTTCCTGCTGCGCGTGCGCTCGACGCTGCACCTGGAGTGCGGGCGCAATCAGAACGTCTTGAGCCACGAGCTGCAGGAGCGAACGGCGGAGATGCTCGGGTATCCGGGCGCCGAACCGCGGCAGCGCGTGGAACGGCTGATGAGCGACTACTTCCGCCACGCGCGGATCGTCAGCCGCTCGCTCGAGTGGGCACGCCGTACGGCGCCCGTGCCCGTCGGGCCCAACCTCGGTGTGTCTCGCGACGGCGTCCGCTTCATCGATCCGGCGCAGGCCGCGCGCAACCCCGCCTCATGGCTCGGCGCGTTTCAGGCGGCCCTCGATGGCGGCACCGAAGTCTCGGAAGAAGCGCTCTCGTGCATTCAGCAGCACGTGGATCGCTATCGCGCCGACGATTTCTTCGTCGACGCGCGGGACCGCTCCGCGCTGCTTCGGTTCCTGAAGCCGCGTCCCGGTCTGTACGCGCGGCTGTCGCAGATGCACGACTGCGGGCTGCTCGGCCGCGTGTTCCCAGAGTTCCAGGCGATCTCGTGGCGGGTGGTCCGCGACTTCTACCACAAGTACACGGTTGACGAGCATACGCTGCTGACGATCCGCAATCTCGAGCGGCTCATCACCACCGACGCGGCCGATCGCATGCGGTTCCGTTCGATCCTGCTCGACCTGCAGGAGCCGGAGCTGCTCGTCCTGGCGTTGCTGTTCCATGACGTCGGCAAGTGGCGCGATGACGACCACGCGCTCGAAAGCGTGCACATGGCCGAACACGTCCTCGATCGTCTGCATGTCTCTGAGGACGCGCGTGAGACGGTTCTCTTCCTGATCCGCCACCACCTGCGGATGTCGCTCGCCGCGTTCCGCCGCGACACCGAGGATCCCGACATCGTCAAGCAGTTCGCCGCGCTCGTCGGCACGGAGGACCGGCTGAAGCTGTTGTGCCTGATGACGCTCGTCGACATCGAGGCGGTGAGCCCGGAGACGCTGACGCCCTGGAAGGCGGAGCTGCTCTGGCGTCTGTACGTCGACACCTACAACCACCTCACGCAGCGCTACGGCGACGAGCGCATCGAGCGCAACGAAGCGGGGTTGAACGAGCTGCTGGCGAACACGCCCGAGGACGTGACGCCGAGCGAGATCGCAGGGTTTCTCGAAGGGCTGCCGCAGCGGTACCTCAACGTCTTCCCGCGCGAGGCGATCTATCGGCACATCTGGCTCGCGCGCGACATCAAGCCGGACGAAGTGCATCTGTCGCTCGAGCGGAAGGGCGCGGTCTGGAGCCTGGCCGTCGCGACGCTCGACAAGCCCTTCCTCTTCTCGAACATCTGCGGCGTGCTGTCGTCGTTCGGCATGAACATCCTGCGCGGCCACGCGTTCACCAACCCGAACGGGCTCGTGCTCGACGCGTTCGAGTTCACCGACGAGGAGCGGTTCCTCGAGCTGAATCGCGACGCGCACAACCAGCTGCTGAAGGTGATGCAGGACGTGGTGTCGGGGCGCGCCGACGTCACCTCGCGCCTCCGCGGCCGCGAGCAGGGGATCCTGCAGGCGCGCAGCGCGCAGCGGTTCACGCCGGTCGTCCACACCGACAACAAGGCGTCGGGCCGCTACACGATCCTCGACATCGTCACGGGCAACGCGCTCGGTCTGCTCTACCGTATCAGCCGCGTCATCTCGCAGCATGGCTGCGACGTCGATCTCGTCCTCATTTCGACCGAAGGGGAAAAGGCCATCGACGTGTTTCACATCACGAAGGCGGGAGCCAAACTCACGGAGGCGGAGCAGATCGCGCTGACCTCCGATCTGCAACGCACATTGGAGGGAACGGTATGAAGCTGCTGAAGAGTATCGTCCGGCCGAACAAGGTGGACGAGGTGAAGGACGCGCTGGCCAAGCTGAATATCTCAGGCATGACGGTCACCGAGGTGCGCGGCCACGGCAAGCAGAAGGGGCACACCGCGATCTACCGCGGCAAGGAGTACAACGTCAGCCTCCTGCCGAAGATGGAAATCGAAGTCGTCGTGCCGGATTCGATCGCCGACGACGCGATCAAGGCGATCGTGCAGGCGGCGCGCACCGGCGAGATTGGCGACGGCCGCGTCTTCGTGCTGCCCGTGGCGGAGAGCTATCGAATCCGGACCGGGGAATTGGAAAGCTAGCAGCCGCCGCTTCCGCAGCCGCGCCTCGACCGCGTCGGGGCGCGCGTATATTCGCGCAGCTGAGTAAACATCCGCCTCCGAATGACCGATACTGCACTCGGAGGTAAATTCCGTGTCTACGCGTACTTGGCGCCTGTCCACCCTGCTGCTCGGATCGGGGTGCTGCGCCCTCATCTACCAGACGGCCTGGATCCGCGAGTTCCGCCTGATTTTTGGCGCGTCAACGGCAGCGTCTGCTGCTGTGCTCGCGATCTTCATCGGAGGGCTGGGTCTGGGTGGATGGCTTCTCGGCCGGCGCGCTGACGCGCACGCACGTCCCATTCTGTTCTATGCGCAGCTCGAGACGATCGTCGCCATCTCGGCGGCGCTCAGTCCGCTGTTGCTGCTGCTCGTCCGCGAGCTCTACGTTTATCTTGGAGGGACCCCGAAACTCGGTCTCGTCGTCGGAACGGCGGGACGGCTCCTGCTGAGCGGTCTCGTGCTTGCGATTCCGACCGTCGCGATGGGAGGAACCCTACCCGCAGTCGCTCGCGCGGCAACGGGTGGCGATGATGTGCGGCGCCGCAACGTGGCGGCGCTCTACGCGCTCAATACCGTGGGCGCCGTGATCGGTACCCTCCTGTCGACGTTCGTGCTCCTCGAGGCGCTCGGCAACCGTGAGACGCTGTGGCTCGCCGCGGCGCTCAACCTGCTGATCGCGATGGTGGCGCGGCAACTCGATCGGGTGACCACGCTGCCCGCGGACCTTCCCGCGGCGAGTGAAGCGGTCTCGCCCTCGGAAGCGCAGGCTCCAGCGGGCTTCGCCCTCCTTGCATCGGGTGTCGTCGGCTTCGCGTTCTTCCTCATGGAGCTGGTGTGGTACCGGATGCTTGGTCCGCTGCTCGGCGGCACAGTTTTCACCTTCAGCCTGATTCTCGCGGTCGCGCTCGCGGGCATCGGCATCGGCGGACTTGTATATGCGGTGTGGGGAAGCGAGCGGCGTCCCTCGCTCCGCGGCTTTGCCGCCTGCTCTCTGCTCGAAGCCCTGGCGATGGCGATTCCCTATGCGCTTGGCGATCGGCTGGCGGTGCTGACGGTGGTTCTGCAGCCGCTCGGCCACGCCGCGTTCGGCGCCGGCGTGTTCGGATGGAGCGCGATTGCGGCGATCGTCGTTCTGCCCGCATCGATTGTTGCCGGATATCAATTCCCGATGCTCATTGCGCTGCTCGGCCGCGGCCGCCTGCACGTGGGGCGGCAGATCGGCCTCGCGTATGCCGCCAACACCATCGGCGCAATCGTCGGTTCCCTCGCCGGCGGGTTCGGATTGCTGCCGTGGCTCAGCGCACCCGGCGCGTGGCGGTTCGTGACGATCTCGCTCATCGCGCTCAGCGCCGCAGCGCTCGCGCTGTCGGACGATCGGCGTTCGCCGCGGAAGCTGCTGCCGCACGCGGCATTGATGGCCGCCACGCTGCTGCTGTTGACGGCGCTCGGTCCCACGGCCGTCTGGCGCCACAGTGGCGTCGGGACCGGTCGCGCCGCGCTGCGGGGCATCGAATCAGCCAACCATCTGAAGGCGTGGGCGAACGGCGTCCGGCGGTCGGTCGTGTGGGACGGGGATGGAATAGAGAGCTCCGTCGCCCTGGTGCGCGACGGATCCGGTTATGCGTTCATGGTGAACGGCAAGGCCGACGGCAGCGCGCGCTACGACTCCGGCACGCAGGTGATGGTCGGGTTGCTGGGTTCGATTCTCAACCCGCACGCCCGCCGCGCGATGGTGATCGGCCTTGGAACGGGAAGCACGGCGGGCTGGCTGGGTGCAGTGCCGGCCATCGAGCGTGTCGATGTCGTTGAACTCGAGCCGCTCATCCTCGACGTGGCGCGCGCGTGCCGCGACGTCAATCACAACGTGCTGGAAAACCCCAAGGTGCACATCACCATTGGCGACGCACGCGAGGCGCTGCTGACGAGCCGCGAGACCTACGACGTGATCGCGTCCGAGCCCTCGAATCCGTTCCGTGCGGGGATCGCCAGCCTCTTCACGCGCGAGTACTACCGTGCGGTGAACGATCGGTTGTCGCCTGACGGAGTGTTCGTTCAGTGGGTGCAGGCGTATGAGATCGATACGACGACGATGCGCACCGTGTTCGCAACGATGGCCGCGTCGTTTCCTTACGTCGAGACCTGGGAGACGAGGCCGAACGATTTCGTGCTCGTTGGCAGCAAGCGCCCGCTGCAGCACCGGACGAGCGAGCTGGCGGCGCGCATTCAGGAGGAACCGTTCAGGACCGCGCTGCGAAACGTATGGCAGGCCGTGGATCTGACTGGCGTGTTGGCGCACTTCATCGCCGGCGACCCCGTGACGCGCGCCATTGCCTCCGCGCCGGGAGTCGATGTGAACACTGACGACCGCAATGTCGTCGAGTTCGGCCTCGCGCGGTCCGTCGGTCTGAACACGCCAACGGTCATCGCGTCGGTTCGGCAACTGGCCGCAACGCTCGGCGCGAACCGTCCGCTGCTCGACAATCCCGGGACGGTCGATTGGACAGCCGTCGACACGGCGTGGATCGGGTTTCATGTCGCGGAACAGGATGAAGCCACCGAGGTCCAGTTCGTCCATCCGACAGCGACGGAAGACGCGCGGCGGCAGGCGCTGGTCAGCTATTACCTGCGGTCCAATGCCGGCACCGCTCGAGAGGTATTGAGTGCGGCCGGGTCACCGGCACCGCGCGATCTCAACGAGCTGTCGATGGTGGCGGACATCGCGGCCCGGAACGGCGACGAGCGCGCGGCGATGCCGTTCATCGAACAATTGCGGCAGTTCGACGGCGGCGAGGCCGACACCATTCTGGCGATGCTGCGCGTGGCCCAGCGGCGATTCGATGAAGCCGCGCCGCTCCTGCAACAGGCGTTCGCGCAGTACCGCAGGAGTCCATGGGCTCTCACCCGCTACAAAGAC
>Ga0209805_1000390_pt1 | contig 26712 bp, 20 predicted proteins | sample GraSoiAngelo_148_FD_185905 | JGI IMG/M metagenome (GOLD analysis project Ga0209805, IMG submission 185905) | Grasslands soil microbial communities from the Angelo Coastal Reserve, California, USA - 14_1009_09_20cm (SPAdes) (version 2) | ecosystem: Environmental > Terrestrial > Soil > Grasslands ...
CCGAGCCCGTGCCCTATGTCGTGGGCAGCTGGGGCCCGCTGCGAGCGGAAGGCTTGCTCACCGGTCCCTGCGGCTGGCACAACCCGGGCGCGACGGCGCAGGACTGGACGCGCTCGTGCTCGCCGCCGGCGGCGGCCTTCACGGGGGAACCGCGCCGCTGAGCGCGCGCCGCATGCGCCTAGCGGGCGCGCGCCGCACGCGGGGGTGAGGCGGCCAGCTCTCCCAGGGCTTCCTTGAGCGGCCCGAGCCACGGCTCAAAGTTGCGCCACTGATCGACGCTGTCGGCGTACAGCGGCCGACGTACCTGCTCGGAACTAGCGGTCTGCACCACACGCCGGGTCTCGTGGAAACGCAAGCACTGCTCTTCGAACGGCACCCCGCAGTACTCGAGCAGCCGGCGGATCTCACCCTCGAGGTCCTCGACCAGGTCCTCGTAGCAGACGCGGTGAACGCGTCCGGGCAGCACGGCATCGAAGTGCGTCATGACACTCACGTAGTCGCGGTAGTAGTGACCGATATCCTCGAGACTATAAGTAAACCACATTCCCTGGAAATGCTGTTTGAAGTTGGCAAAGCAGCAGCCAAGCGGCGAGCGCCGGGCGTCGATGATGCGTGCGTTCGGCAGCATCAGGTGGATGAGTCCGAGGTTAAGGAAGTTGTTTCCCATTTTGTCGATGAAGCGCGGTCTGCCCAACAGACGGTGCGGGCGCGTCTGGGCGAGATAGCGCTCGCCGAGCGCTGTAAGCTCGGCGCGCGTCAGGCGCGCGACCGATTGCGGGTAAACGGGTGGCTCTCCCGGCGCGTCCCGCGCGCCGAGCTCGATTGCAAGGTTTGGAATGTCCGGCAGCTCGCGGGTACCCTCCACCTGGGAATGGCTGGCGAGGATCTGCTCGATGAGCGTCGAGCCCGCGCGCGGCAGCCCGACAATGAAAATCGGGTCCGGCGCCGGACAGCCCCAGCCTTGGCGCGCGGCGAAGAACTCCCGCGTGTACAGCGCCTGAGTACGTTGCACGCGACGGCTGACGTTGTCGGGATCGTAGCGGATCTGGGCGCGCCGCAGAGCATTGCCGCGGGCGTAATGCGCGAAGGATGCCGAGAAGTCGCGCTCATCTTCCAACGCTTTCGCGAGCGCGAATTCGAACTGCAGGCGATCATTGTCGCGCAGGTCTTCGCGCGCCAGCACCGCCTGCATTATCGCGACCTCGCTGGCGCTGAAGCGGAACGTCTTCAGATTCGCAAGACTGAACCAGCCCTCACCGAATTCGGGCTTGAGTCCCGTGCTCTTGCGGTACGCCTCGATGGCCTCGCCCAAGCGGCCGGAGGTGCGCAGCGCGTGGCCGTAGTACAGCCACACCTGCTCGTTTTCCGGGAACTCGGCGAGCAGAGCAGTGAGGATTTGCGTCGCGCGCTCGTTCTGCCCCAAGAGGTTGTACGCCGCGGCCTGCAGCGTGCGGTAGAGGAAACTGTCCGGCTCCAGCGCCAACAGCCGCTCGAGCAGCGGCAGCATGGGGTACGCCTTCTGCTGGGTATACAGAATCCGGGCCAGATCGTAACGCGCATGGCTGTACCCGGGTGCGAGCTTAAGACACTCCCCGAGAAGGCGCTCGGCTTCGGCACAGTCGTCGCGCTCGGCCGCGACGGCCGCGAGCATGCGCATCGCCGCCACATCCTGTGGTGACTGCGCGAGCTGCTGCCGCAGCAGCGACTCGGCGGTAGTGAGGCGATCGTTGGCCAGAGCCGCGCCGGCCTCAGCTAAGTGGCGCTCAGGGGAGGCAAGGCGTGCGAAGCGGGCATACGCCACATCGCAGGCGGCGCCGTCACCGCGCGCGGCATGCAGCGTCGCAAGTTCCAGCCAGGCTTCCGCCAGGTGCGGCTCCAATTCCACCGCGCGCGCGAGCGCGGTCATCGCTTGCCCGTCGCGGCCCTGTGCGGCGAGCGCACGCCCGAGTTCCAGCTGGATCACCGCCGAGCCGGGCTGCGCCGCCGAGAGCGTGATGAACATCTCGGCCGCCGCTTGCGCGTCGCCGCAGCTGCGACGCGCCGTGCCGAGCAGCAGGGTCGCCGCCGGGTGGCCGGGATGGTCCTTGAGAATCTCGGCCGCCTCGCGGGCGGCGGCCGGTGCATCACTGTCCAGCAATGCCGCCGCCCGCATCAGTTTAAGATCTACCGCCGCGCCTGCTGGTGCCAACGCGCTCTCCACCGTTGACCGGTCGCGCTAGAATTCCGCGCGCGCAGCGAACACCATAGGGGAAGCTCTTGAGCGACGTCAACGCCGCGGTCCCGGACAACGCTACCGTTCTGCGAATGATCCAGGCCTCCAAGGCGGCAGGGGCCGCCGGCCGTGACGGTGAAGCCGATCAGCTGCTCGCGCGAGTCGCGCAGCTCGCGCCCGCCCATCCAGCGGTGCTGAATGAGCTGGGCCTGCGCATGATGCAGCGTAAGGAGGCGGCCAAGGCGCGGGAGCTGTTCCAGCGCGCCACCCACGCCGATCCGGACCACCCCTCGCTGTGGTCCAACCTCGCCGCGAGCCTGCACGAGCTCGGCCTTGCTGGGGAGGAGATGGAGGCCATCGAACGGGCGCTCGCGCTGGAGCCCCGGCACCTGGCGGCGCTGCTGCAGAAGGGCATGTTGATCGAGGCGCGGGGCGACGCGCGCAACGCCGCGCGGACCTATCGCAACGCTCTGGCCACCATACCGCCGGACGCGGCGCCGCCCGGGACGGTGAGCGAGGCGCTCGTGCACGCGCGCGAGGCGGTGCGCAAGGACGATGCCGCGCTCGCCGCCGCGATCGAGGAGCGCCTCGCGGCTATCCGCGAGCACCACGGCGCCGCCGCGTACCGGCGCGTGGAGAAATGCATCCAACTGTTGACCGGCAAACGCAGCCGCTACGATCCGCAGCCGACGTTCATGTACTTCCCGGAAATTCCCGCCGTGGAGTTCTTCGAGCGCGCCGAATTCCCATGGCTCGATGCGATCGAGGCCGCGGTCGACGAAATCCGCACCGAGCTCACCACAGTGCTCGTGTCCGACAGGGCAGGGCTTGAGCCCTACGTGGCTTACCCGGAAGGGGTGCCACTTCGACAGTGGCAAGAGCTCAATAAGTCGCGCCGCTGGAGTGCGTACTTCCTCTGGAACCAGAGTGTCGCGCAGTCGGCGCATTTGGCGCGCTGTCCGCGCACCGCGCAGGCGCTGCGGGGCGCACCACTGTGCGACGTCGCAGGGCGCGGTCCGAACGCCTTCTTCTCGATTCTCGATGCAGGCACTCACATTCCGCCGCACACCGGCGTCACGAATACACGCTTGACCGTGCATCTGCCGCTCATCGTGCCTGCCGACTGCGGCTTTCGCGTCGGCAACGACACGCGTGACTGGGTTCCCGGCAAGGCGTGGGTGTTCGATGATACGATCGAGCACGAAGCCTGGAATCGCTCGGACGCACCGCGGGCGATCCTGATCTTCGACATCTGGAACCCACACCTGAGCGCAGCCGAACGCGACCTGGTGCGGGCCGCGACCGAAGTCGTGGGTACGTACTATGGCGCGGCCGCGGAAGGTGTCGCGTGAAGCTTCCGCGCAGCGGCCCTCAGGCTCTGCCGCTGGCGGGCTTCGCTCTAGGAATCACAGCCCTCGGGGGGGCGCAGGAACCCCCGACGTCGCTCGGCGCCAACCCTCTCGAGGCGTGCACGAGGATTTGCGAGCCGACCGAGCGCCTCGCGTGCTACGACCAGCTTGCCGGGCGCGCGCAGGTTCGGCCGACCGCGCCGGAGTCTGGAGCCCCTCCTCCGCCGACACCCGGCGTCGCTGCGCCGGTGTCCGCGGCGGCACCCCAGGGATCCTTCGGCCTATACGCCGCCGAGCATCCCAAAGCAGCGCCGGCGCCCGCGACGCTCACGGCCCGGGTCGAGAGGCTCGGCGTCAGCGCGAACGGCCGTCCGACCGTGGAGCTGACGGGGGGGCAGCTGTGGGAGCTCGAGGACTCGGACCCGCTGCTCGTGACCGGGGACTCGGTGACCATCAGCCGGGCCACATTCGGGTCATTTCTCATGAGGACCCGCAAGGGGCGTACGCACCGCGTGCACCGCCTGCGCTGATGCGCCGGGCGCGGCGGGTGCGCACATCGGCTGTGCGCGCCCTGAGGCTCAGGTTGACTCAGAACTGCATCGTCATGTGGCCGAAGATGTAGCGGCCCAAGGCGTCGTATGTTCCCGGCCAGGTATTACCGTTGCAAGAACTAGCGGCCGGGGCGATGGAGATCGCCGGGCAGTCACCCCCAGCGACGAGCGGCGGGTTCTTGTCGGTGATGTTGTTGACGCCGAGCTGGAAACGCACCTGCTTCAGGATCTGGAACGAAGCCTGCAGGTCAAAGTAGCTGTACGCCGGAATGTGCGCGGTCGGCAGGAACACGGCGCCCTTCAGCTGCGGATCCGAGCTGGTGGTCTCGGAGCTCGCCGAACCGACGTAGCGCCACCGTACGCCGATGTCGAGCGCACTCCACGGGGTCGACCACGTCAGGTTCGTGACGGAGCGCCAGGACGAATTCGACGCGCCGCACTTGCTGCCGAAGAATCCGACGCAGTCGAAGGTCGGCCCGTGGGTCAGTGGCTGCTGGTTCAGGTTGTTCAGCTTTGTGCCCTCGATCGCCACCCCCAGGGACCCAAGCCTCGGCAGGTTTGCGCGGTAGCTTCCCTTGACATCGAAGCCCTTGGTCGACAAGGACCCGAAGTTGACGTTCGTGTCACTGATATAGCCGTCCTCAGTGCGCCACAGTGTGCCGGCCGTCCCGCGATGCACCAGGTTGCAGTAGGCTGGGTTACCGCTCGTGACGCAGTTCTGCAGGATGGTGTCGGCGCCGATCGGGCCGACCGTCTCCGTGACTCTGATGTCGAAATAATCCAGCGACAGGGAGAGACCCGGCGCCATCCGTGGCTGCAGGACGAGGCCCACCGATTTGGTATCGGAGGATTCCGGCGCCAGGTTCGGGTTGCCGCCCAACAAGCCGTTGTACTGGTTCGCGTTATTCGCGCCGATGTGACCGTATTGCGCAGCCGTCACACCCGAGAAAGCGCACTGCGCTGCGGTGTATCCCGTGGTAAGAATACCCGTCGCAGGGTTGATGGCGCCTGCGCAGTAGTCGTGCGTGCCGTCCAGCAGGACGGCCTGCGGGAGGAACAGCTCCAGAATGTTTGGGGCACGCACGGCACGCTGGAAGCTGGCGCGCGTGCGCAGGTCCCGTACCGGTGCCCACTCGAGTCCCAGCTTGTAGGTGTTGGTATTGAAGCCCAAGCTGTAGTCGGAATAGCGGTAGCCACCTTCGAGCGCGAGCGAGTCCGCAAACGCGACGTGGTCGGCCAGCGGCAGGCGCAGCTCGGTGAACGTCTCCTTGACGTGGAAGGTACCCGACACCGGTTTCGTTGGACCCCCGGAGCCGGCGGCATTGCCCGCCTGCTCTGCGGCGTCCGGCCGGAAGTCCGCGCTCTCGGAGCGCCACTCGACGCCGATGTTCGCCTGCAGGCCCTGGTCAGCCGAGTGCAGCTTGACCCCATACTTGCCGAGATCGCCGGTGACCGAGCCGGAGACAACTTCCTCGGTCACGTCGGCCTCGACGAGCAGCGGGATCGACAGGTAGTTTGTCGCCGCCTTCGTCACACCACCCGGCACCCAGATGTTCCAGGGCACGCACGACGTGTCGGCCTTGGTGAGGACCGACACGCAGGTCGGGGCGCCCGTTGCCGGGTTCGTGACCACATTCAGCGAATTGACGATGTTTGGGTTCGACAGGTAGTTCAGGTTGCCGTTGCTGTTGTCAACCGTGCTGTGCTGCGCGGAGACGTCGTACGCCCAAACGTCGTTGATCTCGCCTTTCGTGCCGATGAGCGTGCGAAACGCCTGGTTAGAGAACGTCGCCTGGCGGTTGCCGCCCTCGACGTTGCGGCGGCCGATCAACATGGCGATGCCCTGCACGGGGGCCGCAAAGCCCGGAACCGTTTCCGTGGTACCCAGAGCCGCGAGGTTGGCGGGCGAGCAGATGATCGCTTGTTCCTGCGCCGTCAGCAGCGGGTCGTTGCAGGGAATGAACGACCTGCGGAAGAAGTCCCCGCTCGGTGCGATCTGGGCCACCGATTTGTTGCGGGTGAACATGACCTCCCCATAGGCGTTGACATGCGCGTTCATGTCGTAGTGCACGAAGGTTCCACCCGTCCAACGCTCGTTCGGCGTATGGAAGTAGTTCAGCGGGCCGAAGTTGTAGTAGTCATTCGTCGGCCCGCTTGTCACGAACGGCCGGAACTGCCCGGTCGCCTGGTCGACGGTGTAGGGCGTACTGGAGGGATTGAAGCTGGTGAAGTAGCCACCGCGCGAGGTCCCCGAGCCACCGCACACGAGCTTGCCCTTGGAGGGGCTCAGGCTGCAGGCCGAGTAGTCGTACTTGCCCTCGAGTGAGGGTGCAGAGACGTCGTAGGTGCCGTAGAACGTCGCGTTGCCTCTGTCCTCCGCGAAGTTCGAGCCGATGAGCAGGGACACGTCCTTACCGAAGCCGGTATTGACACGGCTGGGAGGTAACGGATCGCCGGCTGCCGCGACTACGCTCGCCACCGAATTGCTGTTGCTGTGCTCGTAGAAGTTGTAGCTCCCATCGACTTTCACACCCTGGAAGTGGGTGTTGACGATGAAGTTCACGACGCCCGCCACGGCATCCGCGCCGTACACCGACGAGGCGCCGCCGGTCTCGATGTCGACCCGCTCGATCAGGGCTGCCGGAATCTGGTTGATGTCTGAGTAGTTACGACCGTCTCCCGCGCCGGGCCCGAGGCGGCGGCCATTGATCAGAACCAACGTGCGCTGGGGACCTAAGCCGCGCAGGTCAACGGTTCCCGTGCCGTCCGAACCGTTCGACACGGTCGAATTCTGTCCCGCGAAGACCATGGGCAGGTTGTTGAGCACGTCCTCGACGCGGTTGAGACCGGTGGCCTGAAGGTCGGTCGCGGACACGGTGGTGATCGGGCTGATCGATGCCTCGTTCGGGGTTAATAGGCGCGAGCCCGTGACGACCACCTCTTCGACCGGCGCTGGGGCTGGGGCCGGCGCCACCTGGGCGTGAAGGGTGGAAACGCCAGCCGCGGCTGTGGCCGTGGCCAGCGCGAAGCGAACCGCCTGCTGCAAGCTGCGACTCTTCGGCATGAGTGGGTTCTCCCAGTGATTCGAGTGCGAATGGCCCGAGGAGCAGGTCACGGCGCGCGCCGGGCGATCCGTTTCCGGGCCCGCCGCTCAACTCGGCTGGGAATTAGACCATGCTGCCGTAGTGTTGCCAACCAGCATCGCAACCCTGGAACACCTTTGATCCTGGTTTTATGGAAGCTCGCAACGAGACGAGGTCTAGTTGTTGTGAATTAGCTACATCCGTCGGCTTCCGGCCAAGCTCTAGGTTCAGACGAACCAGCAGTTGGTGGCCACCGTAATGCGCACGTCGCGACCGTAGAACGGCGTGACTTCGTGAAAGACGTAGGAGGGGAAGACAACGACTTGACCTTCATCGAGCCGAATCTCACGGGCCTCGAGCGCAAACGGCGCCCGCAGCCGGCGGTTAGCTACATCGAGGTAGGCGTTCGCACCGGGGCGGGTGTCCAGGAGCCGCAGGATCCCGCTCTCGGGACGGTTGGGGAGGCGCTCACCTGGACGAACGCAGTACACGGCGGACCAGGAAGCCAGCGGGTGGTTGTGAGCGACGAAGGAACCCGCATAGCGCGTCACGTGGTACCAAGTGTGATTGTGCATCGTAAGCCGCGCGAGCTCCTCGGGCTGCACGTTCGAAGCCTGGATGACGGTCTGGGCGACGCAGTGAAGCATGAAGGAGCGCAGTTCCTGGACGCAGTCCTCCGGCCATCGAAAGAGATTGAAGCGGCTCTCGAACATCTCGGCTTGCGGGATATGACTGGGCGTCGGGTTGCGGTACTCGTCGGTTTCGCGCTCGAGGAACAGCGCTTCGAGCTGCCGGTTAAGCGGCTCGCAGTCGGTCCAGCGCGCTTCGCCCAAAGGCACGGCGAATGCCGGGCTGATGCGGATCGGTACGTTCACCATGGCGGCATGGCTTCCTGCCTTGGACTCGCGAAACGCACCCTGGCCGTGACCACCACGAGGTCCCCCTGCGTGCGGTTCAGGGCGACCTCGTGTGGGCTTGGGGCGGGAAATACCGCCATCTCGCCAGGAACAGGCCGCCAAATGTGATGTCCAGTGGCGAAAGGCGGGCGCAGCCGCCAGTTTGCCGCGTCCAAGAACATCGTCCCCAAGCGGGCCTCGTACAGGCGCAGCACTCCGCTATCGGGCCGAGTCGGCGCTGGGGGAGGTGCGGCGACGCAGTACACGGCGCACCACGAGGCAAGCGGTAGGTTCGCGGCCGGGATACAGCCGTCGGGACGCACGAGCGTGAAGCGGGCACGCGCCTGCACGCGCAGCTCGCCGAACTCGGCGTCCGTGTAGAGGTTGACGGCCATCACCGCGGCGCACAGTCCCCCCAGCATCTCACCCTTCAGATGCGCGACCGCCTCGTGGTCCCACTCGAAGAGGTCTTCCCGGCTGCGGAAGCACAGCGGGTCGCTCGCGATGGCGGGATCCCGGTGTGCTTCCGTGGCGCGCATGGAGAACAGCGACAGCAGCGCCGGATTGAAGTCCTCGCTCCCGGCGAGCGACACGGTCGCGAAGGGGGTCGCGAAGATCGGCACCAGCGTCATGGTGGGGTCGCTCATCGGCCTTCTGCGCACTCACGCCGCGGCTAACGCGGAAAGCTCCCGGGAAGCCCCTCGGCAGGCGGGCCGGTAGCTCAAGACGAGCTGCGGGCTATCTAAGCCGACCTCGCCGGGCCGAGTCAACGCGGGCCTCCGGAAGCTGTCCGAGCCAACACTGCGAGCTCGGCCGCCACACGCTCGAAGACTTCCGGCCAGTCACCCAGCGTACGCTGGCGGAAGAGCCGCATGGTCGGATACCACGGGCTGTCGGCTCGCTCGATGAGCCAGCGCCAATCGGGGACGGCTTGCAGAACAACCCAGACGCGAGCCCCGAGTGCGCCCGCGAGGTGCGCGAGTGCCGTGTCCGCCGTGATGACAAGGTCGAGCCCTATCAATATCGCCGCCGTCTCATTGGCGATCTCGTCCGACCCCATGCACGCGGGATCGGTCAGCTGTGCAATGGCGCCCGCGAAATCGACCCGGGTTCGCTGTTCGGCGCCGGCGCCCTTTTGAAGCGACACGAGACTGACGCCCGGGATGCGTGCGAGCGGCGCCGCTTTCGAGAGGGGAAACGAGCGCGCCTCGAGCGCGGCGAGCCTCTCCGCTTCGGGGTTGCCGTGCCAATTGAGCCCGACTTTCAGTCCCGGCAGGGCCGAGAGCCGCTCCGCCCAGGCGCGCGCCGGCGCAGGGTCAACGTGCAGGTAGGGAACGCCAACCGGGATCGTATCGAGATCGGTGCGCACTGCGAGCGGCACACTGCCGAGCGGGCTCTGCAGATCGAACTGCCGCAGCGGCTCCCCGCGCTCGATGAGAGTCCCGCGCATCGCGAGCGAACCCAACAGCTGCTTGAGCACCGGCTGCACCTCGAACACCACCCGCGCGCCCTGTGCTTCGAGCAGCGGAATATAGCGACAGAACTGCAACGTATCTCCGAGCCCCTGATCGGCGTATATGAGCAGCGTCTTGCCTGCGAGCGGCTCGGCGCCGCTCCAGCGTGGGCGACCAAACGGGCGCTGCGAGCGACACGCGGGTTCCAGCCGCAGGCGCGCTTCGTAGAGCGGCCATCCCTCGCCGAACTCTCCGGTTGCGAGTTTGATCACCGCTTTGGTCCAGGTGGCCGTGGGGAAATCCGACCTGATTGCGAGTGCGCGGTCGAGCCTGTTCAATGCCTCCACATAGCGTCCCAAGCCTCGCAAGGCGAGACCCGCGTTCAAGTGGGCGTCCGCGTAGTCGGGCCTGAGGCGCACCGCGCGATCGAAGTCGAGCAACGCCTCGGCGGGTCGGAACAAACGCACCAGCACCGCGCCGCGGTTATTGAGTGCCTCCGCGGAGTCGCCATTGAGCGCTAGCGCCTCGTCAAAACTCGCGACCGACTCCTCGTAACGCTCGAGCGCTGCCAGCGCGACGCCGCGGTAGAACCGTGGCGCGAATTCCCCGGGGCTGAGCGCCCGTGCGCGCTCGAAGCTCGCCAACGCCTGGGCGTGCCGCCCCGCGGTCGCCTCGAGGAGACCGAGGTTGTGATGCGCGTCGGGGTTGCGCGCGTTGAGCGCGATCGCCCGAGTGAAGCACTGGCGCGCTTCCTCCGGACGGTTGGTACGCTCGAGCGCCACGCCCAGGCCGTTGCACGCCTGATCGTCGCTGGGCACGAGCCGCAGCGCCTCCCGGAAACTCGCGAGCGCTTCCTCGGGTTTTCCAAGGTGGATGAGTGCCGTACCGCGGCCACGATGTGCCACCGCCAGATCGGGCTGCAGGGCGAGCGCGCGGTCGTAGGAGGAGAGCGCCTCGCTGTAGCGCCCGGTGACACTCAGGGCACCGCCGAGGTTGGCGTGCACCGCGGCGCTCCCGGGTTGCAGCTGCGCCGCGGCGCCGATCAGCCGCAGCGCCTGCGGCGCGTCTCCGAGAGCCACCAGGGCAAGCCCCATGAGGTGCAGCGCGTCGCCGTTCAGAGGCTCGGTCGCGAGCACTTCACGGTAGAGGGACACCGCCTCGGCGAGGCGCCCTTGATTGTGCAGGGCGTGCGCCTGCGCGAGCGTGGCGCTGCTGCGGGTCATGCGCGCGGCAGCGGATAGTTGTCCACCAGGTCCCCCAGCGCCTCCTTCAAGGGCTCGAGCCAGGGGTCGTAGTGACGCCACTGGTCGACGCTGTCGGTGTAGATGGGGCGGCGTACCTGTTCCGAACTGATGGTCTGCACGATGCGGGGATTCTCGTAGAACTGCAGACACTGCGGCTCGAACGCCAGCCCGCAGTAGCCGAGGAGCTTGCGCACCTCGGTCTCGGGATCGGCGACCAGCCGTTCGTAGTACACCCGGTGCACGCGCCCCGGCAGAACCGCGTCGAAGTGCGCCATGAGTTCGGCGTAGTCGCGGTAATAGCGCCCCAGCTCCCGGAGCTCGTAGGTGTAGCTCAGACCCCGTGCGAACAGCTGCTTGTAGCACGAAAAGCCGCAGCCCAGCGGGTGGCGCCGCGCGTCGATGATGGCGGCATGCGGGAACATCAGGTGGATGAAACCGATGTGGCCGAAGTTGGCGAGCATTTTGTCGACGAAGCGCGGCCTGCCCAAGGTACGGTGCGCCTCGGTCCGCGACAGGTAGCGCGCGGCGAAGACTTCGATCCCTTTGCGATCGAGCGCGGCCACGGTTTGCGGATAGGCCGAGCGACCGGCTCCATTCCCGCCCGCGATCAGTTCCAGGACGAGCGCGGGGATGTCGGTCAGCTCGCGGGTACCTTCGGCCTGCGAGTGGCTCGCCAGGATCTGCTCGAGGAGCGTCGACCCGGAGCGTGGCATGCCGACGATGAAAATGGGATCCCGCAGTTCGCTTCCCCAGCCGGAGCGCGCCGCGATGAACGCGGCGTCATAGATCGCCTTCGCACGCTCGACGTCCGCGGTCGCCGCTTCGGGGTCATAGCTGATCGTCGCGCGCTGCAGCGCGTTGCCGCGCGCGTAATGCTCGAAGGAGGCGGCAAACTCACCCTCGTCCTCGAGTGCTTTGCCGAGCGCGAACTCGAGATGAATGCGGTCCGCACCCTGCGGCGCACTGCGCGCGAGCTGGTCCCGCATCGCGGCCAGATCGGCGCCGCTGAAGCGGAAGGTCTTGAGGTTGGCGAGGCTGGAATACGCCCGGCCGGATGCGGGGCGCACGGCGAGGGCCCGCCGGTACATCTCGATCGCCCGTGCCTGTTGGCCCATTTCTCTCAGCACGTGTCCGTAAAGGAGCCACGCCCGGTCCTTATCCGGATGCCGGCCGACGACCCCTTCCATGAGCGCGATCGCCTGCTCGTTTCCGCCGATGAAGCGCAGCACCTGCGCTTTGAGGCTCAGGTAGTCCACGTCCTCCGGCTCGGATGCCAGCAGCCGGTCGACCAGCGGCAGCGCCTCGGAATGCCGGTGCAGCTCATAAAGCAGCCGTGCCAGATCGTAGCGGGCGGCCGCGAATCCCGGCGCCAGCTCGAGGCATTCGCGCAGGCGCCGCTCTGCCTCGGCGTCGTCTTCCCGCCGGCGCGCGAGGTCGGCCAGCATGCGCAGCGCCACCACATCGTGCGGTGCGTGCCGCAGGCGCTGCCGCAGCATTCGCTCCGCGGCATCCAGGCGATTGTCAGAGACTGCGACGATTGCATCGCTCAGCTCGGGCGGATCGCGTGACAGGCGGGTGTAATGGGCATAGGCCACATCGCCGGCAAGGGTCTCGCCGGCGAGAAACAGCTGCGCTGCGAGCTCGCGCCAGCCGTCGGCGAGGGCCGCATCGAGCGTGACCGCTCGGCGCAACGCCGCCACCGCCTCGGCGGTGCGGCCGCCTTGCGCGCACGCCCGGCCGAGTTCGAGCTGCACCAGCGGCGAGTCGGGCTGCGCGCGCGCCAGCGCTTCGAGCACGGCCGCGGCCGCCGCGGGATCGCCGAGTCGGCGGTGCGCGGCCGCCAGCAGCAGGCTCGCCTCAGGGTGTCCGGGGGATTCCGCGAGCAGGTGTGCCGCCCGGAGCCTCGCCGTCGCGGGATCCGACTCGAGCAAGGCCGATGCACGCAGCAGCTCGAGATCGGAGGAGGCAGTGGTCGGCAAGCTGGGAACTCCGCGTACGAAACACGCCCCGCAGGACCCGAGGGCGCGTCTCGAAGGCGAGGCGCTGGTATCTAAACTGACCCCCCGGGGTGAGTCAACGCCATGCGTGGTTGGCCGTGGCAAGATGGGTAAAATTGCGCAAGTTTCCTGCTTTGGCCACCGAGCACCGAGGGCGACGCCGTGAACACCGCAGCACCTGCGCAGCTGGACGATGCGGCGATCATCCGCGTTCTGCAGGCCTCGAAGGCCGAGGCCGCCGCGGGGCGCACGGTGCAGTCCGATCAGCTGCTGGCACGCCTTGCGCAGCAAGCCCCCAATCACCCCGCGGTGCTCAACGAGCTTGGCGTGCGCATGCTCAACCGCGGCGCGGCGGAGCAGGCGCACGCACTGTTCGCACGGGCGACGACCGCGGATCCCAACCACCCCTCGCTCTGGGCAAACCTGGCGAGCAGCCTCAAGGCGCTCGGGCGGCGTGCGGAAGAGATGGATGCGATCGAGAACGCCCTGAAGCTCGAGCCGCGGCACCTGTCAGCTTTGCTGCAGAAAGCACAGTATCTCGAGGCGGCCAGCGACGCGCGCAACGCGGCGCGTGCCTACCAGAATGCATTGGCGGTCATCCCCCCGGGCAGCGAGCCGCCGCCTGCGGTTCAGGATGCGCTGCGTCACGCGCGATCGGTGGTGGACGCCGACCTTGCCGCGCTCAACGCCGCGCTCGAGGAGCCGCTGGCCGCTGTCCGTGAGCGCCACGGTGGCGCCCGCCAGCGACGCGTCGATGCATGTCTCGAGGCGCTGATGGGCAAGCGTCCGATCTATCATTCACAGCCGACCTGGATGTATTTCCCGGAGTTGCCTGCGATCGAGTTCTTCGAGCGCGCTGACTTCCCCTGGCTGGATGCGGTTGAGGTCGAGAGCGAAACGATCCGCGGCGAGTTGCTGCGCGTGCTCGTGGCCGACCGTGAGGGGTTGCAACCCTACATCGATTTCCCGCCGGACATGCCGCTCGATCAGTTCCGCGAACTGAATCGCTCGCGGCGCTGGAGCGCCTATTTCCTGTGGAACCAGAGCGAAGCGCATGCCGGGCACATCGCGAGCTGCCCCGTGACGGCACGGATGCTCGAGTCCGTGCCGCTGCGGCCGAGGATCGCCTCACGCGCACCGACCGCGTTCTTTTCCATTCTCGATGCCAACACCCGCATTCCGCCGCACACCGGCGTCACCAACACACGGCTCACGGTTCATTTGCCGCTCATCGTGCCACCAGGCTGCGGCTTTCGGGTCGGCGCGACGACGCGCGAGTGGCTGCCGGGCAAGGCGTGGGTGTTCGATGACACAATCCAACACGAGGCGTGGAACAATTCCGATACCCCGCGTGCCGTCCTGATCTTCGACATCTGGAACCCGCTGCTGAGCGCTGCCGAGCGCGACCTCATACAGACTGCCACCGAGGTCTATGTCCGCCACTACGGACTGCCCCCCGAGTCGAACGCATGAATAGACACCGTGCCGCGCCGCCGGCGCTCGCGGTGGGCCTGGTGGCGGCAGTGCTCGGCGCGGCGGGTGCTGAGGCAGCGCCCCCGAGCGCCGAACTGGCGCGCTGCGCGGCCATCGGGGCCGCCGACGAGCGCCTCGCCTGCTACGACGCGCTCGAGTGCGTCAGCATCACTTCGGCCGATCGACGTCTCGCCTGCTACGACGCACTCGCAAAAGCGACGGCGGCTCGGCCGGAGGGCTCCCCGGCCCCGGCGGTCCAGCCATCTCAGGCCGGCGGCGACGATCCGGGACGCTTCGGGCTCGCCACGCACAAGACGCAAGTGAACGGCGGCCAGGACTCGCAGAAGATCGCAGCCCGGGTGACCAGCGTGCGCGAGGACCGGCAGGGCAAGGTCACCGTGATCCTCGACAACGGGCAAACCTGGGCGGTTCACGAGCGGGATCCATTGCTGCAGTCGGGTGATGCCGTGACCATCCGGCACGCCGCGCTCGGCTCATACCTGATGACGACACCGGCCCGCCACAGCTACCGCGTGCAGCGCCTGCAGTAGCGCGGGCGGCTTTATTCCCGCCCTGAAAAGAAAACGGCGGGCCGAAGCCCGCCGTCAGGTATGGTCGGAGCTCAGGCGCTCAGAACTTCACACCCACGTGCATGTAGATGTAGCGACCCAGCGTATCGTAGCTGCCCACCCAGGTGTTGTCGTTGCAGGTGGTGTTCGGACAGTCCGACAGGGTGCCGTTCAGAATGAGCGGCGGATTCTTGTCGGCGAGGTTGTTGACGCCCAGTCGAATATCGGCGGTGCTGCCGATCGGAATGGCGGCCGACAGGTCGACGTAGTTGTACGCCGGGATGTGTGCGGTCGCCAGGTAGAACGGCGCGGCGAGCTGCGGGTCGGAGCTCGAACGATCCACGGACGAGCTGCCGATATATCGCCATCTGGCGTTCAGTTCGAGTCCCTTCCAGGGAGTCGCCCAACCGACGTTGAACACGTGCCGCCACGAGGGCAGCGGCGCCTGGCAGGTAGAGCCCCAGAACCCCTTGCAGTCGAATGCCGCGCGCGTCGGCAGCGGCTGCAACAGGAAGTCCTTCACGTAGGTGCCGATGAGACTGAAGCTGAGTCTGCCGGCACTGCCCACCGCCAGGCGGTAGTTCCCCGTCAGGTCCGCGCCCCGAGTGGAGCTGCTGCCGATGTTGAGGAAGGTCGCCTGCACGAAGTTGCTGGGGTCGAGCCACAGCGAGCCGGTGGGTCCGCGGTGGATCAGGCCGCACAATGACGCGCTGCCCGTGAGCGCACAGTTATTGACGATCGTGTTGGAGGTCAGGGTGGTGATCGTCTCCTTGATCTTGATGTTGAACGCATCGATCGAGGCGACGAGCCCCGGGATGGCCTGCGGCTGGAACATCACCCCAAACGTATAGGTGTCGGCGGTCTCGGGTGTCAGGGTTGCGTTGCCGCCAGCCTCGGTGTTGATCTGCGCCGCCGGGTTTACGGCGATGTGACCGTATTGGGTCGCCGTCACGCCGGTCAGCTGGCATTGGGCCAGCGACAAGGACGGCGCCGCGCCCCAGCACGGATCGGCCGTACCCCCCGCGCCCACCGCGTTCGGCTCGAACAGCTCGTCGGCATTCGGCGCACGCACCGCGCGGTTGTATCCGCCACGCAGGCGAACGTCCTGGATCGGCGCCCACTCGAGACCGAACTTGTAGGTGTTGGTGTTGAACCCGAGGGTGTAGCTCGAGTAGCGGTAGCCGGCATCCATCGACAGCAGGAAGGCGCCCGGCCTTTCCTCGAGGAAGGGCAGGCGCATCTCGGTGAATCCCTCCCACACGCGGAACTGGCCGTTGATCGCCTTGGCGGGAGCCCCGCCCGCCTGGAAGCCGTTGAGAAACACGAAATCCGGATCGAACTTGAAGGTCTCCTGGCGCCACTCGGTGCCGAAGTTGACGGTCAAGCCATGGGTGGCCGTCGGGAGCTTGACGCCGTACTTGCCGAGATCACCGGTGACCGAACCGTCACCGACGTATTCCGTCGCGTTGACCGCATAGGTCGCGGGAGTGGCCAGGTAAGCCAGCTGCGCCGGGGTTACGGCACCGCTCGAACCGCCGGGTACCCAGACGTTCCACGGCACGCAGGGCGGTCCCGAGGCGCACACAGCTGTGCCGCCGGGGCCCGGCACAGCGTTAAGCGCATTGGTAATCTGCGGTATACCAAGAAAGTTGCCCTCGATGTCCTGGAACGTCGTGATGCCCACCTGAGCGTAGGCATCGTACGTCCACACGTCGTTGATCGGGCCCTTGGCGCCGAGCACCTGGCGGATGGAATTCGAGGTGTAGTTGTCCTGCCGTCCGCCGCTCTCGATGCTGCGGCGGGCGATATACATCGTCAGGGTGTTGGCCGGCTCGGTCGGGTATGCGGCCTGATTCTGCGCCAGCGTGGTGGCATTGCAGAGGACCGAGACCTCCTGCGCGGTCAGCAGCGGATCCGTGCAGCTCACCTGCGCCTTCTGGAAGAAGCTGCCGCTGGGGCCGTACTGGGCCTGTGAGGCGTTCCGCGAATACATGGTCTCGCTGTAGACGGTCGCGTGCTCGTTGACGTCGTAGTGCAGGAAGCCGCCTGCGGTCCAGCGTTCCGCCTGGCGCTGGAAGTAGCTGAGCGCGCCGTAGTTGTAGAGATCGCTGCCGTTGAAGGGTCGGAATGCACCGGTCGTGGGATCGACCGCGTTATCGACGATTGTGGCTGTAACACCCGGGCTGGTCTGGCCGAACATCAGAAACTGTCCGTGGGAGCTCGTTCCGGATCCGCCGCACCTGATCGGGGTGTTTGGTGTACCGCCAGCGATCAGTGTGCAGCCGGCATGGTCGACCTGAAAGCCGGCCACCGGCGCGCTGGTCAGGTAGGTCGCGTAGACCGTCGCATTGCCCTTGCCGTCGGCAAAGTTCGACCCCGCGACGATCGACAGATCTTTGTTGTAGCCAGAGTTCAGGGTGCTGGCGCTCGGCGTGGGCGCACCGAAGGCGGTCAGATAGCCGAGGTAGGTCGAATCGTTGTTGCTGTGGTTGTTGAAGCTGTAGTTGCCGTCGACCTTGACGCCTTCGTAGTGGGTATTGAGCACGAAGTTGACGACGCCTGCGACGGCGTCTGCGCCGTAAACCGCCGAGGCACCGCCGGTGAGCACATCCACGCGCTCGATCAGCGCCGCGGGGATCTGGTTGATGTCGGCCGAGTTGGCATTGCCGCCGGGGACACCGCCCGCGCCGCCGGGATTGAGACGCTTGCCGTTCACCAGCACCAGGGTGCGCACCGAGCCGAGATCGCGCAGGCTCACGGTCGCCACACCGACAGAGCTGATGGAGGTACCGGAGTTTTGCTCGGCACCGATCTGCGGCAGGTTGCCGAGGATGTCCTCAACGCGCACCAGGCCGGTCTTTTGGATGTCGTCCTGACTCACACTCGTGATGGGGCTGATCGAGATCTCGTTCGGGGGCTGCAGCAGGCGCGAACCCGTGACGACGACCTCCTCCACGGAGGGCGCCGGTTGCGCGGGGGCTGTCTGGGCCAGCGCCAGCGGAGTCGCTGAAGTTGCCGCGGTCATGAGCGCGAGGCGAACTGCATTGCGCACGCATCGATTTGAATTCGTCATTCGATTGACTCCCCGAATCCAGGTCAGCCTGATTTAGCCGTGCTCGCACGGCGTTGGCATATTCAAGCGCGGGAGCCTGCCGCGACCCCCGCATCGGCTATTGCTTAAATGCTACACAGGGCCGGCGGCGCATGCAAAGAATCCGAGCGCCGGGGTAGCGCTTTCACCTCCAAGTCAAGGTCTGTGCAGTTTTTGTAGCGTCGGCGCAACATACCAATTTTTATCAGTGCGACCGAGCCTTATCACCCGAGAAGGCAGCTTCGTCACGCGAAAATGCCCGCTCGTGACGCGAAAATGAGGTTTCGTCCCACGAGAACGGCCGCTAGTGACGTGAAGTGCTCGCTTCGTCGCGCCAAAATACCGCTTGGTCGCACCGCTTAAGGTGGGTCCATCACGAACAAGGCCAGTTCCTCACGCAAACCAGCAATTGGTCGCGACGGTGATGCGCGTGCCTGCGCCGTAATAGGGCGCAACATCGTGAAAAAGATAAGAAGGGAAGACCACGATCTGGCCCTCGACGAGGCGTAGCTCGATCGACCTCATTCCGAAAATATCGTGGAGGTGCTCGTTCGCCGGGTCGCGGTACGCGTTGGCACCCGGACGCGGGTCGAAGAGCCTCAGCACGCCGCTGCCGGGCTGGTCGGCTGGAGTCTCGCCGGCCCTGACGCAGTAGACCGCCGACCAGGAGGCCATCGGATGGTTGTGGGCCACGAAGGATCCGGCGTGGCGCGTGATGTGGAACCAGGTGTGGTTGTGAAATTTGAGGCGTGCAAGATCCTCGGCGCGAAGCGTCGTCGCCCGGAGCACCGTCTCCGCGACCGTATCGAGCATGAAGCCGCGCAATTCCTGCACGCAGGCCTCAGGCCAGCGAAACAGGTTGAAGCGGCTCTCGAATACCTCGTCCTGGGGGATGTGGCTCGGCATGGGATTGCGGTACTCGTCGCTCTCGCGCGCGAGAAACAGCGCCTCGAGCTCGCGGTTCAACCGCTCGCACGGCGCGAGCCGCGCCTCGCCGAGCGGCACCGCGAATATCGGACTCAGCGTGACCGTTGGGCTCACCACGGCGGCATCCAGGCCTGCTCGGAGGCGACGAAGCGCACCCGCACGCTCACGATCACGAGCTCGCCGCCCCCGCGCACCATTGCGATCTCGTGCGTGATGGCGGCAGGAAACACGGCCATCTGCCCGGGGACAGGCGGCCAGTTGCAGTGGCTCGGCCGGTAGGGGAGCCGCAGGCCGCCGTAGGTGGCGTCCTGAAAGCTGGTCCCTGGGCGGCACTCGTGCAGTCGAAGCATGCCGCTGTCGAAGCGCGAATCGGACGGAGGCGGAGCCGCAACGCAGTACACGCCGAGCCAGGAGCCGTTCGGGTAGTTGGTCGGCGGCACGCAGCCGTCGGGCCTGACGATCGTGAACCAGGCGCGCGCCTGCAGTCGCAACGCCGCGAACTGCTCGGCGCTGAACTCGCTGATCGACGCTGCGACCGCGCTCACTCCCGAGACGATTCCGCCGATCGCAGTCCGCAGCGGCTCCTCCGGCCGCTCGACGAGGTCATCGCGGCTGCGGAAAGCGAGCGGGCCGGACGAGGCGCCCGGAGTCCCCGACTCGCGGCTCGCGCGCTCGAGGAACAGCGCCGCGAGCACCGGATTCAGGGCTTGCGCCTCCGGAACGGTCACGACACCGAACGGGGTGGCGAAGATCGGCACGACGTGCGGCGCGGGGGTGCTCATCGGTGCTCCGCGGCAACGGCCGCCGGAGGCAGCAGATCCGCCAGGTACTCGCGCAAGGGGGCGAGCTCCTTCTCGTAGTGACGGGCGCGTCCCGAGGAGTGCCTGTAGAGCGGCTCGCGCACCTGCCAGACGCTCGCGGTCCTCACCGCGCGGCCCGAGGGGGGAAATTCGAGGAAGCGCGGATCCCATTCGAGTCCCAGCGCCTCGAAGAGCGCCGACCCGGTCGCTTCCGGAGCGCGCACGAAGCGGTCGTAGTCGAAATCGACGATGGCCGCGCCGTACAGCTCCATCCAGTGCGCCATGAGTCTCCGGTACTGGCGGTAGAAGTGACCGGTGTCCATGAGGTCGAGCGCGTAGCTCATGCGCCGGTCGAGATGCAGAAAGTACACCGACAGGCAAGTGTCGAGCGCATCCCGCGTCGTGTGCACGATGAGGGCGTCCGGGAACAGCGTCCTGATGAGCCCGATGCAGAAGAAGTTGTCCGGCCGCTTGTCGGTGACACAGGCAGCGTGAGGGAAGAGCGCCGCGATCCGCTCGCGGTATTGCCCCGCAAGCTGCCTGAGCTTCGCTTCCGGCGCCGCCGCCAGGGATTCGGGAAACGGCAGCAGCTCGCGCGCGATCATCTCCGGCAGCAGCTCGAGCTCCCCGCCGGCCGCGACACCCGGGTGTCCGGCGATGAGCTGCTCGGCGAGCGTCGAGCCCGAGCGGAACATGCCGCACACGAAGATCGGCCGAGGCCCGGAAGCTCCCGTCGGCGCGCGCCCGGCGAGCGTACGCGCCGGTGCCGCGATCAGCTGTTCGGTCACCCGCTCCTGCGCGGCGCGGTCGTAACGGACGACCGCCGGCAACGCGCTTGCGCGGCTGTCGCGGTTCGCGGCCTGGTATGCGGCAAACGCACCGCGATAGTCACCCATGGCATCGAGCGCGCGCCCCAGCGCGAATCCGAGGTTGGCGCGATCGGCGGCGGAAGCTTCCGGACGCGCGAGCGCCTCGCGCAGCCGCGCGATCAGGCGCTCATCGAGCGCGTCCGCCGACTGCAGGCTGGCGAGCCGCGCGAGCGCCAGGAAGCACCACGGCTCGAGCGTGAGCGCCCGCTCGTACAGGGTGCGGGCCTCATCGCGCTGTCCACGATCCTCGTGCAGATTGGCGAGATTCAGCAACGCCGGAACGTAGGAGGCATTGAGTCTCAGTGCCTCGCGGAGCTCGCGCTCCGCGGCCTCGCTCTGGCGCAGACAATCGCAGTAGATCACCGCGCGGTTGAGGTGAACTTCCTCGGGACCCGAGATCCCGCGCATCAGCGCCTCCTGATAGGAGGCGAGCGCGGCCTCGAAGCGACCGCTGCGTCGCTGCACGACGCCGAGGTTGAACCAGCAGTCGGGCAGGGACGGCCAGCGGCCGAGGATGCGGAGGTATGCCGCTTCGGCTTCGGCCAGGCGACCGGCCTCACGCAGGGCGTTGGCCTCGCGTACGAGCGTGGCAGGGACGGCGCTCATGGTGCATCCGCGCGAGTATGCACCCACAGCTCGACCCGGGGGCAAGCCTCAACGGCGCGCCAGGCTGTCAGCCGCGGGTCCTGCGCCCGCAGCGCGCGCACGGCGTCCTCCTTGCCGTTTGCGTCGACCACGAACAGCGGCTCCGCGACCCGGGCGAGAAAATCCGGCGTCACGCTCACCGCGGACATCCCGTCCGGGCGGTGTACGGCGATCGCCAGCCGTCCGCGCGCCCGCTCGAGGTCGCCCTCGCCAAAGAGCGATGCGGTGTGGCCGTCGGTGCCGAGCCCGAGGAGCCCGAGCCCGATGTGCACGCCGGACTTCAAGAGTGAGGCGAGCTGCCGCTCGTAGTCGGCCGCGGCCTCATCGAGCGGCAGCTCGGTGCGAACCCGCTTGACCCCCGCCCGCGGCAGCGCGAGCGCATCGAGCAGCGCCCGCGTCTGGTAGTAGTTGCTCGCCTCCGAATCGGACGGCACGTAGCGCTCGTCCGAGTACACGATGTGCAGCCCCTCATCATGAGGCGGCGGTGTCTGAGCGAGCGCGCGGTACGCCGCGAGCGGCGTCGTGCCGCCCGCGAGCATGACCGCCGAGGGGCCGGACGCGGCGAGGGCCTGCGCCAGGCGCTCGGCGAGGGCCGCGTCCAGCGCAGCACGCGAGGGGAAGCGGCGCGTGGTGAGTGTGGTCATGCGATCCTCCGTGCCTGGATCCAGATAGCCTCCCGGCGGCAATTCGTTGAATACAGCACTCACCACCGCCCCGTCCCGGTCAGGACATCGGATGCAGGAACCACGGCGATGTGGTCACTTACGTCGAACGAGCGCTGGCCACTGTAAACGACGATGCCGCGCTGAATGATTCCCTCGCTGATCGCAGTCTGCAGGTGGGTCCAGTCCCGGGGCTCTGTGGATGCGGCGGATTTGAATTCGAAACCCACGCGGCTTTGGCCGCGATCGACGATCAGATCGACTTCAGCACCGGCGTGCGTCCTGAAGAAATAGAACGTACTGGCCGGATGGTGCAGACGCTCGAGAGAGGCGATCTGCTCGACCATGAAACCCTCGAAGCTGTTACCGCGGGCAGGCGAAGTGATGAGTTGCTCGTCGGTGCCGATGCCGAGCAGATAGTGCAGGAGGCCGGAGTCGCGCAGATAGACCTTCGGCGCCTTGACCAGCCGCCGACGGAGATTGGCGTGATAGGGCGGCAGCCGGCGCAGCAAAAAATAACCCTCGAGAAGATCCAGGGCGTTCTGAACCGTGTGGTACGAGTACCCGAGCGAGCGGCCCAGGCTTGACGCGTTGAGCAAGCCGCCGTGTGAGTGCGCGAGCATCGTCATCAAGCGGCGTATCTCGACTGACGACAGCGTGAGTCGATGCCGCGCGATATCGCGCTCGATGAAAGTCCGCAGGTAGTTCTCGTGCCAGGCTTGCCAGGCCTCGCTCCCGCGAGCGAGGAATGCATCGGGGTATCCGCCACGCTGCCACAGCGTATCGAGGCGTACTCCTCTGCGCCCGGCGATCTCGCAGAACAGAAACGGCGTGAGCTCCAGGATTCCAACGCGCCCGGCGAGGCTCTCGGAGATGTTCCTGCCCAGCTCAGGACTCACCGAACCGAGAAGAAAGAAGCGACCGTGGGCGCGCCGTGATTCATCGATCAGCGACCGCAGCACCGGAAACAGGGCAGGCAGGGTCTGGGCCTCGTCCAGGATCAGCGGGCCGTCGAGGCGGCGCAGCGCGTACTCGATGTCACCGCTGAAGACCTGCAGATCGGACGGCTTTTCCAGATCGAAATATCGCGCCTCGACGAAGTGGCGGGCCAGCGTCGTTTTCCCGCACTGCCGAGCCCCGAGGAGGAGCACGGCCGGGAACTGGCCGGCGAGCGCTTTCAGCCGCGCCTGCGCATTTCGCGGAATCACGTGAGAAATATAGAAGTGTAATTTCTATATTTCAAGGCAGGCATACCGGAAATGCTGAGTCTGCAGGGCATCCCCGCACGGCTTGGGATATCCATCTACCCGCTGCGCTGCGGCGCCCGCGGCGCGCTACGAAAGCGGGTTTCGGACGGGGAGCTGCGGAAATCTGCTGAAATCCCGGTCCGCCGACCACAGCTCCGAAACACCATGATGCAGGCATAGTGCCGCAATCCGGGCGTCGTGGACCAGCGGGCCCCGGGCCTGCGCCGCGCGCGACTGCTCGCGCAGCCTGTCGAGATAACCCTCGCTTTCACTCAGCAACTGAAGGTTCTCATAGGCCTGCCACGAGTCGATGGCGTCGAATGCAACCGCGAGCGGCGTCGGATCCTTGAATATCCGCGGATGAGTGACGATGGCGAGAAACTCGTGCACGCACGGCCACGGTATCGCCCAAAATGCACGGCCGCGGCGCAGCCCATCGAGCAGCGCCTTGGCGGGAGTGTGGAAGGGACTGTCCGCGCGGTGAGAACAAACGAGCAGATTCGTGTCGATCGCAATCATGCCCCGCGGCCGCGCTAGATCTCGGTGCGGATCCGCTCCCAGTTCGAGTCCTTGAACTCCTCGCTGAGGCCGCCTTTCCCGTAAGTGACGAGCGCAGACGCCTTCTGCAGACGGCGGCGCTGCCTGCCGGTCAGCACCATCCGCAGTCCAGTCTCGGTCAGGGCCCGAAACGTGGTCTTCTGCTCGCGCGCGAGACGCTGCACGCGCTCGAAGAGGTCGTCGGCTATCTCGATCGTCGTCTTCATCAGCCGATCGTATGCGATATGGCTACCCATATCAACGGCAGCACGGCGGTCAACGGCGGCATGGGCGACGTGAGTTACCCGCTCCGTGGCCGCTCACCCACCTGCGCCCGCACTTCGAACACGCGGCCGCCGCGCAGCCCGCGCAGCGTAATGTTGCTACCCGGCTTGCACCTGGCGATGCGTACGAGCGCATCCTGCGCGTTCGCCGGAGTAGTCCCGTCGATGGCGAGCAGCAGATCCCCGGGCCGCAGGCCCGCCTGCAGAGCGGGACTGCCGAGGTACAGCTGCTCGATCAGAACGCCCGGCTGCGGGAGCCCGAACTGCCGCGCCTGCTCCTCCGGCACGTCCTGGGGGACGATCCCGATCCAGCCGCGGATCACCCGGCCGTGGGCGATGATCTCGGAGAGTACCCCGCGCACCATGTTCACGGGGATCGCGAAGCCGATGCCCTCGACCCCGAGGTTCTTGGCGACGATGGCGGTGTTGATGCCCACCAGCGCGCCGCTCGAGTCGATGAGCGCCCCTCCCGAGTTGCCGAAGTTGATCGGTGCGTCGGTCTGGATGAAGTCCTCGAGGGGCGCGATGCCGAGCTGCTGGCGGCTGGTTGCGCTCACGATCCCGTGAGTGACGGTATGTCTCAGCCCGATCGGATTGCCGATCGCGAGCACCACGTCCCCGACCAGAAGCTGATCCGAGCGGCCGAAGCTCGCCACCGGGAGCTGGGTGAGGTCGATCTTCAGCACCGCGAGGTCGGTGTCGGGATCCCGACCCACGATGCGCGCGTCCGCCTCGCGCCCGTCCTCGAGCTGCACGCGGATCGAATCAGCGTTGGCGATGACATGGTGATTCGTGACGATGTGACCGCTCTCGTCCACGATGACCCCGGAGCCGAGGCTGCGCTCGATGCGCTGCCGGTAGCGCGGCATGTATTCCCCGAACAGCTCTCCGAGCGAGGGGGCGAGCCGCTCGGTCACGAGCCGCGCGGTGTAGATGTTGACCACGGCGGGCGCGGCGCGCTGCACCGCGGCCGCATACGTTACCCGCTGCGGCGCCGGCAGCGCACGCTCGGCAGCCGGGGTGGCGGGCTCGGGCGGGCGCGGCGTCGCGCGAATCAGATCCGGACGCAGCGCGACGATCAGGAAGGCGAGCGCCAGCCCGCCGATCACCGATCCGGCCACGAAGATCACTGCGCTCGCCGCGCGCTTCAGCATTGCTCGAGCTCCGGGAAAACCCGCGAAAAGGCGACCATCCTCCACGTCCGCGCCGCTCTCGTGCGGCCGGAGGGGGTGTTCGTTTGTGTATAATGCGCCGCCCCCCGCAAGGTACGAAATCGCGCCGCATGCGCTCCTCGTCCGCGCGGGCGCGCGGTGAACGGCAAGCGAGCGCGGGGTCAGGCGGGAGAGTGGTTGATGGCGGAGCACGCAGTCGTCGCTGAGGATGAAGTCGACCTGAGCCGGCGCAAATTCCTCACCCGGGCGACGATCGCGACCGGCACGGTCGGGGCTGTGTTCGCCACCGTTCCGTTCATCGAGTCCTGGAGCCCGTCGGAGAGCGCGCGGGCCCAGGGCATACCCGCCACGCTCGACCTGAGCAAGATCGAGCCGGGACAAATGACCACCGCGGTCTGGCGCCGCTCCCCGATCTACGTCGTGCGGCGCACTCGGGAAATGATCGCCCGGATCGCAGGTCACGACGCACTGCTCAAGGATCCGAACTCCGAGAATTCGATCCAGCCCCCGTACGCGCACAACGCGCTGCGCTCGCGCAGCTCCGAGTTCCTGGTGCTGGTCGGCACCTGTACGCACCTGGGGTGCCTGCCCAAGCAGCGCTTCAGCGCGGGCGAGCTGTATCCCAGCTGGCCGGGCGGCTTCTTCTGTCCGTGCCACGGCTCGCGCTTCGACCTCGCCGGCCGGGTGTTCTCGGGCTCCCCCGCCTCGACGAATCTCGTGGTGCCGCCCTATCAATACCCGAACGAGCACACGCTCGTGATCGGGGCCGACGAGAAGGGGGTGGCCTGATGGGCGTGAAGACCGCGACCGGCGCCCCGGCCCGCCTGCCGGGGGCTGACGCACCCGGCCGGGAGAGCCTGTGGGTCTGGCTCAACAAGCGGCTGCCGATCGGCGAGTTCATCGAGAGCCAGCTCATCGGCTACTACGCGCCGAAGAACTTCAACATCTGGTACTTCTTCGGCTCGCTGGCGCTGCTGGTGCTCGCCATGCAGCTCGTGACCGGCATCTTCCTCACCATGTTCTACAAGCCCGGCGAGCTCACCTCGTTCGACTCCGTCGAATACATCATGCGCGAGGTGGACTACGGCTGGCTCATCCGCTACCTGCATTCGACCGGCGCATCGGCGTTCTTCATCGTCGTGTACCTGCACATGTTCAGGGCGCTCCTCTACGGCTCGTACCGGGCGCCGCGGGAGCTGCTGTGGCTCATCGGGATGCTGGTCTACCTCGCGCTCATGGCGGAGGCCTTCATGGGCTACGTGCTGCCCTGGGGCAACATGTCCTTCTGGGGGGCTCAGGTCATCGTCAACCTGTTTGGCACCATCCCCGGGATCGGCAAGCCCCTGGTGGAGTGGATCCGCGGCGACTACGGCATCGCCGATGCGACGCTGAATCGCTTCTTTGCGCTGCACGTCGCGGCCATACCGCTCGCTCTGCTCTTACTGGTGATGCTGCACCTGGTGGCGCTGCGCCAGACCGGCTCGAATAACCCCGACGGCATCGAGATAAAGGCCAGACTCGGCGCCGACGGCAAGCCCCTCGACGGCATTCCTTTTCATCCCTACTACACGGTGAAGGACATCGTCGGCGTGGGCGTATTCCTGGTGCTGTTCGCGCTGGTGGTGTTCTTCAAGCCCACCCTCGGCGGGC
>Ga0209805_1000400_pt1 | contig 26447 bp, 27 predicted proteins | sample GraSoiAngelo_148_FD_185905 | JGI IMG/M metagenome (GOLD analysis project Ga0209805, IMG submission 185905) | Grasslands soil microbial communities from the Angelo Coastal Reserve, California, USA - 14_1009_09_20cm (SPAdes) (version 2) | ecosystem: Environmental > Terrestrial > Soil > Grasslands ...
AGGAAGGCGTCAACGAAGAGCGCGCCCGCCGGTTGCTGGAGAGCGCTGAGAAGTACTGTTCCACCTTGCAGACGCTGCGCAACGGCGTGGCGGTGGAGACCGACTTCAGGCTCGAATAAGCGCGGCGGCCGCGACCGCCACCAGGGCGCTCGCTGCCAGTGCTGCGAACCAGCCCGCCAGCAGCCAGGCCAGCGCCCGGTCCTCGCGCTGCTCGACCAGCAGCAAGGAGCGGCCGGCCGTCACAAATCCGTTGTTATAGCGGACCGTCACCGTCGCGCTCCGCACCTCGGAGCGCGGCTGCCAGGTGACGCTGTCCTCGCCACCGTTGCGCACGTTGTCGAAGACGCCTTTTGGAAAATCGGGCGACTGGCCGTTCAGGAGCGCCGAGGAGGCGAGAGTCCTTCCGCTCTTGTCGAAGACCATCACCCAGGGCGCCACCGACCTCGAGATCTCGACGCGCTGCATTGGGATGACCGCTTGGGGAGCGGCACCGGCATCGAGACTCGCGGCGGCGTCCTCCGCCAGTTGGATCTGCGGTTCGTTCGCGGAGCTGCGCAGGTCCTGCTGGATGGCGAGATAGGTCGCGCCGAAAAGACAGGTGGCGGCGGCGGCGATGGGAAGCCAGGACTTGAGGGCGCGAGTGAGCGCGGACATGGCGAGACGAGTTGAACGCCACGCCGCGGCCGTTGGTTACAGGCGGGCAAGATGCTTTACCGCGGCCCGTCTATCGAGCTATGAGGTCGTTCAGCCGGACCGCGGTCATCTTCTTCGCCGTGCTCGGCGTGATCTTCTCGGCCGACTGGTTCGCCCGCCACGTCCTCCAGCTCAACTGCATGGGCCCGATCCTGCCCGCCTGGGGCTGTCTGGCCGAACCCTGGCCGACCACCTTCACCGACATCGGGTCGGCGAGCGGCTCGCTGCTCTTTTACACAGCCGTGGTGGCGGGTCTGATCGTGCTCGCTTTCGTCCTACGCGACCTGGTCTTCGGGGCGGCGGGGTTCGTCATCGGGAAGTGGAAGCCCGAATGGATCGCCAAGATGGCGCCGAAAGAGGAACCCCGCTCCTACCGGGTTCGCTAGCTAGACTTCCGCCATGGCGGCGCGGAGCAACCGCGAGGTGCTCGACAAGTTCTACGAATGCCTGCGGAAACAGAGCTACGAGAACCTGGAGGAGATCGCTCAGCCTGATCTCGTCCAGGAGTGGCCGCAGTCGGGGGAGCGGTTCCGCGGGCTGGCCAACGTACGTGCCGTGCTGGAGAACTATCCCGAATTCCCGAAGCAGGAGGTGCGACGGGTTGTGGGCGCGCCGGACCGCTGGGTCACCACGCCCAGCTTCACGCCGCTGCGCATCAGCGGAACCGGTGACAACTACACGATCGAAGCGAACGTCACCTATCCGAACGGCGACGTCTGGAGCTCGATCCACATCGTGGAGTTTCGCGACGGCAAGATGTCCCGCATGACCGACTACTTCGCCGCCCCCTTTCCTGCGGCCGAGTGGCGCGCGAAGTGGGCGGAGAAGATGGAGGATCAGCCGGGCTAATGGGCACGCCGAGCAACCGAGAGGTCGTCGACAGGTTCTTCAAGCTCTCAACGCGCGAAGGTTCGATGAGCTGGCGACGATCGTCACTCCGGACATGATTTACGACACTCCGCAGTCGGGTGAGCGGATCCGGGGCCTGGACAATGCCCGCGCTGCGATGGAGAACTACCCCGGCCTGCCCACCGGGGATGTAAAGCGCGTCGTGGGAGCGTCAGACCAGTGGGTGTTAACGCCCAGTCTCACGCCCCTGCGCATCACCGGCACGGGCGACCATTACACCGTCGAGGCGTTGGAGACGTATCCGAATGGCGAGGTCTGGAACAGCGTCCAGATCGTCCAGTTCCGTGACGGGAAGGTCTGTCGAGTGACCGCCTACTTCGCGCAACCATATCCAGCCCCGGAGTGGCGCTCGAAGTGGGTGGAGAAGATCCCGGATCAGCCAGGGCCGGAGGCGGCCCGCCGGTAACGAGCCGCGATCGGGGCGCGCCCCGTGGCAAACGTCGCCGTTGATGCCGCGATCCATGCGTCGATCACCACGTTGTCTTCGGCCGTCGGTATGCAAACCAGGTCTCCCCGCTCCAGGCCGGCCAGGGACGCGGTGACGATGTCCTCAGCTGAGACCGACGGGATCTGGGAGACGTCGCGGCCCTGGACTTCGTGGAACTCGGTCCGGACGATGCCGGGACAGAGGACCTGGAGCCGGATCCCGCTGTCTCTGAGCTCACTGGCCAGCAGCTGGGTGAAGGCGACCAGATAGGCCTTCGTCGCCGCGTACGTCGCCCGGTGCGGCAGCGGCGGGGCGGGCAAGGCGCCGCTGAACGCGAGTAGAGAAGCGACGTTTACAACTGTCCCGTTGCCGCGCTTCAACATCGGGTCGAGGGCGGCGCGCGTGAGCCTGGTCGGCGCCAGCGCCTGCACTCTGAGCAGCTCCTCAGCACGTTCGGGTGGGAGTTCAGCAAACGGCATGTAGGCCCCGAAGCCGGCGTTGTTGACGAGGAAGTCGACGCCGGGGTTGGAACGCAGCACGGCCTCGACCGACGCGAGGCCGGAATCGGACGCAAGGTCGGCAGCGAGCACTTCCGCGTTCACGCTGCTCTCCTTGTGCAGCCGGTCCGCGAGCTCCCGCAGCCTGTCGTCGCGACGCGCCACCAAGACCAGGTCGTAGCCGGCGGCGGCCAGCGCTTCCGCGTACGCCGCGCCGATGCCGGCGGACGCTCCGGTAACCAGGGCGCGTTTGGCGTCAGACATGGCTCACCTCGACACAAAGTGGTGCGGCGGAGAGGATTTGAACCTCCACGAGGTTGCCCTCACTAGGTCCTGAACCTAGCGCGTCTGCCGTTCCGCCACCGCCGCAGAGCAGGCGTGGAAACGAGTTCAAAAGTATACCCAGCAACCCTCCGCCGGCCCTCAGGCGGGGAGGCGTCCCCAGAGCAGCCGGGCCAGGCTCATGATCCCGATGGCGAATGCCGCCGACCAGGCGATCGCGCTCACGACCGGAGCCGAGAAGTCGCTGCCGCCGAGCAGGGCGTGAAAGAAGAGGACGCCGAACGCGAGGTAGGAAAGCCGGTGGATCCAGCGCCAGGCGTGCGGGTTCATCCGCGAGCGAAGCCAGGATGTGATCGTGACCACGATGAAGAGGTCGAAACTGATCGCGCCAAGCCCGATGGCGAGCAGCGCGTAGTCGTGGTAGTAGCCGTTCACGAACGGCACGAAGAGGTCCAGCAGCGTGATGCGGGCGGTCTGGTCGAGGACGATCGTGGCGACGTGCAGGAGCCCGAGCGGGATCCAGAGAATGGTCGTGAACTCGTGCGTGCCCCGGATCGCGCGGTTGCTGGAAAGCCAGTCGAAGAGCGCGGTCCGGAGCGCCACGCCGGTCACGATCGCAATTGCGAGCGAGGCGAAGCTGGCGAGCCCGGTGACGCGCGAAAGGACCCAGAAGAAAAGGTCCGGGCTCATGTTCACGGGTACAACCACCAGCCTGGCGAGCGGCCGGAGAGGAAGTAGTCGCCCGCCTCCCGGCCGAGCAGCAGCGCCGTCTTGGCGAAGATCTCGGCGTCAGCGCCGGTCGGCGCCAAGACCGACACCTCTTCCAGGTCCGAGACCGCCGGCAGGCCGCTCCGCGGGTCGATCAAGTGGTGGAGGTCGGCACCCCAGCGCCGATACCGCGTACCCGAGGTGGCCGCTCCGAGATCCTTCAGCAGGAGCGTCTTGCCGGCGAAACCGACCGGCCAGCCGGAACCTTCCGGCCCGCCGCCGCGCGCGAACAGGTCGCCGCCCAGGTTGACCAGGCAGTTCGCGCCCAGCCGTTCGGCGAGGCGGTCGGCCAGCCAGCCCTTGGCGATCCCGCCCAGGTCGACGCCCGTGCCCTCTTGCAGCCGGGCGCGCCCGGCGCCGACAGCGAGCATGTCGGGCAGCGGTGGCGGCGGCGGGACGCCGAGCAGCACAGTGGATGGGCCTTCCTTGAAGGGCCGCGCGTAGCCCGCGGCGAGCAGCGCCCGCAGGACGCCGGCGTGGACGAGACCGCCGCTCACCTGGTAGGCGCGCAGCGACTCTTTGAGCAAAGCCTCTAGCTCGGTGCTGACGGGCACCCAGCGCCCGGCTGCGTCGTTTAGCTGAGAGAGCTCGCTGGCCGCGTCAAAGCGCGTCAAACGGGAATGCATGACGCCGACCCAGGCCGCGGCCCCAGCCAACTCCTCCGGCCGGCCGCCTACCGAGAAAAGCTGGCAGCCGGTCCCCAGCGCCTCGAAGCGGAGGCTCTCAAGAAACACTGGTGGACGTGAGCGGCTGCTGGCTGTCCGTCGCCTGCACGCTCGGCTCCAGATGAACCTTGCCCCCCGAAGCCGGCGCTGAGGCGGCGAACTCCAGGCCGGCGATGGTGAAGGTGCGGCTTGCGGCGGGCACAACCGCCGGCCGCAGCGGCGCCGACGGGTTCTTCAAGTGCCCGTCGACGTAGACCGCCGACCCGACCGCCGCCAGCAGCGTCAGAACGGCCGCCGACGCCTTCAGCGCCCAGGCCGGCAGCAGGGCCACGGCTAGGCGCTGACGCTCACCGGCGCAGCGATGAACGGGATCTGCTCGAAGGTGTCGCCGAGGACGGCCTTGGCGTCGGCGCCCAGGTGGGCCGAGAGGATCTCCTGGTACACCGACCGGAAGTCGACCTTGTACTTCAGGTTGCCGGTCGCGTCGAGGTCGTCGAGGCGCGGGGCCGCGCCGTAGAAGCCGCCCTTGACCGGGTTGCCGATCAGCAGGAGAGGTGAGGCGGCGCCGTGATCGGTTCCTCCGGAGGCGTTCTCCTTGGGTCGGCGGCCGAATTCGGACCAGGTCGCCACCAGCACGTTGTCCGCCAGGCCGTGTGCGTCGAGGTCGCTATAGAAGGCGCTCACCGCCTGGTCGAAATAGCCGAGCAGGTCGTCGTGGCGGTTCAACTCCGTGTAGTGCGTGTCGAATCCGCCGAGCGTGACGTGGAGCAGCTTTACTCCGGTTCCGGTGACGATCAGCTCGGCAGCCAGCTGGAGCGCTGCCGCGAGCTGGTTCTTGGACGAGTAGACGAGCTTGGCGCTGTCCGAGTAAGCCGCCGCCGGCTGGTACTTGTCGGCCGCGGTCTTGAGCGTGGCAATGGTGTCCTTCGCAGTTGAGATGGCGGTGTCGAAGAGGGCCCCGTAGATGCCCGGCGTCCCCTTGTAGAGCGCGGTCACCGCGTTCTCGATGTCGCTGCCGCCCTGGAAGCCGAAGGTCTTGCCGTTCTGCACGACGGTCAGCGTGGCCTGGAGGTCGCGCAAGGCGCCGGGCACGTCTGTCGCGCCGCAGGCGCATCCGGTCAGCGGATGGCCGAGGGTGTCGTACTGCGTCGCCATCAGGCGGCCCAGCCAGCCGTTGATCGAGCGGCGGCTGGGATCGCCGGTCTCCCAGATCCGGATCGACTCGAAGTGCGAGAAGACCGGGTTCGGGTAGCCGACGCCCTGCACGATGGCGACCCGGCCCTTGTCCCAAAGGGACTTAACGCCCTTCAGGTTGGCGTTCAGACCGAAGTCGTTTGTGAGCGGCAGCGCTTGAGCGATCGAGGGCGCGGCCAGGCGGGGCCGGAAATCATGCAGTTTCGGGTCCTGCAGCGGCACTACCGTGCGGAGGCCGTCGTTGCCGCCCGCGAGCTGGATCATGACGAGCACCCGGTCATTGGTGATGCCGTCTTTCTTAGCCGCGTACACCGCCCGCGCGAAGGCGTCCGGCACGGCGGCGTAGCCGGCGGCAAGGCCGGCCGCGCCGGCGCCGAAAACCAGTCCCGCCTTCAGGAAGTCTCGCCGGTGGACCTCGTTGATTCCCGCTTTCTCGTCACTCATGGCTTCAAAGCACCTACTTCAACTGGAATTCCGGTGACGCGAGCACGATGAACCAGCGCTCGCGGTCGTCTGACGCACCGTTAAGCAGCTGCGCGGTGGCCGGGCTGACCACCGATTCCAGGTGCTGCGCCGGCGCCTGGCTGCTCGGGGGGACGCTTTTCAATCCGTTCAGGAGGCCGGTCACGAAATTGACCCGGGAGAGCACTGTGTTGGACGAGATCCAGGCTTCGTTCACCGGCCAGCCGCCCACGTCCGGAACGTCGAAGAGGTTCTGGCCCATGCCGCCACCGCCCTGCACCGCCAGCTGGCTGAGCTCCGGCGCCTTGACCGCTTTGAGCGCGTGCACCATGAACTCGACAGGCGACTTCACCAGCGAGCGGTAGGTCGGCGCAGCGTTGAATTCGCCGCTCGTGAGGATGTCGTGCAGGAGCTGCTTCAGGCTGTACTTCGAGCGCCGGAAGCCGTCGGCAAGGCGGTTCACATAAGCCGGCGCCGGGTTGTTCATGGCAAGTCGCGCCAGGAGCCTCTGGACGATGAAAGTTGCTGTCGCCGGCTGGGCCAGGATGGCGTTGATCACCGCTTCGGTGTCGAACCTGCCGGTCTTGCCGAGGAAAGTGATCGGGCCGCCCTTGAAAGCGCGCTTTGGATCGAAGATGCCCACCGTGCCAGCGCTGCCCGGCTGCGGCTCGCGCCAGCCGGCCAGGGCTTTCGCGGCTGCGCGCACGTCGTCCTCTGTGAAGTTGCCTGGGCCCATCGTGAAGAGCTCCATCAGCTCCCGGCTGTAGTTCTCGTTCGGGTTCTGCCCTGTCGAGTTGCCCAGGTCGAGGTAGCGGAGCATGGCCGGGTCGCTGGTCACGGCGAGCAGGAAACTCTTCAGGTCGCCCAGCGCGTGCTTCCGCCAGGTCAGGTTCTGCCAGTAGATCCAGGGCGTCTGCAGGCCCACTTTCCGGTAGTCGCTCGTGAAGTGGCCGTGCCAGAAGAGGGTCATGGCCTCGGCGAAGGGTGTGGGCGTGGCCAGCATCCAGTCGATCCACCACTTCTGAAGGGACTGGACCCGGATCGCGTTGCCCTTGGCCGCCTGGTCGGCGCCCGCCAGCACGGGCGGGACGGCAGGAGGCGTCTCCAGCAGGCGCTGGACGGTTTTGGCGTAGCCGTCGCTGAGCGCCTGGTCGAGCTCGTCCGGCGTGGCGCCGAAGGCGACCCGGCGGAGGAGCTGGCTGACTCGGGCCGATTCGCCGCCCAGCGGCGAGATCCAGTCCGTCTTGCCGGTGGTCGGGGCCGCGCTCGGAGCGGACGGGGCGCCGATTCCGAGGAGGCGGATCGCGGCGACCCCGGCCCCGCCGGCCAGGGCGACTCCCAACACCTCGCGGCGGGACACGCGCCGGCGGCGGCTGGCTGGTCGGGTCGCCTCGGTCTCGACGGCCATCGGTCTCGACTCAAATTGAGCCGGATGCGCCTCAGCGCGCGGTCAGCCCGTTGTCAAGATTTCGTAAAACTCGGCAGGCGGCTTCTGGGCGCGAATTTCGAGGTCCCGCCGGAAGATCGATTCCACGTGCAGATCGGAGCCCGGCTCGACCTCCTCCGTCGGGTCGTGGTCGCCTTCCACCTCCCAGAGCCCGGTCACGACCAGGCCGGCGGCCACGATCCCACCGATCAGGGTCTCCAGCGAGTGCTGAAAGTCGAGGGTCGGCGCCTCTACCTCGATTTGGCCGTGGCGCCAGACGTTGTCCTTCCACGGCAGCGGGCCTTTCCAGGGGTACTGGCGCGGCAGGTAGCCGCTGCCCGTCCAGGTCTCGTAGAGCGCCTGCACGTAGGGGTTCATGAGCAGGACCAGGTAGATGCCAAGCGGCGCCAAGACCCGCCCCACCTCGTTGAACACGCGCTCCGCGTCATCGATGAAGTTGAGCGAATGGGCATGCCAGACGAGGTCGAAGGACTGGTCGCGCAAGGGCCCGAGGTCGCGCATATCGCCCTCGACGAAGTGCAGGTTGACGCCCTCCCGCGACGCCAGGTTGCGGACCGTGTGGATCTGGGACGGCGTGAGGTCGAAGAGTGTCGTCTCGGCGCCGAGCTTGGCGAAGAGGACCGGCTCCCAGCCGCCGCCCGCGGCCAGTGCCAGCACCCGCTTGCCGTGGAAGTCGAAGCCGGGCAGGCGGCCGCGGCTGTCGATGTAGTCGCGCCACTCCTCGTGAGTCCGGCCGGGATCGCCGTGGGGCACGGTGTAGTGGTGGCCGGAAGCGGCCAGGCGCTCCCAGGCGTCCCGGTTCTGGCTGGCGATGGGATCGAACTTCATCGGGTGAACACCGAGTGCCACATTTTGGGGCCCGCCGGTGCTTGTAGGGTGTGCAGGCAATCAACGCCTCGCCGCGAACCGGAGTCGGATCCAGGGAGGACTTCGAGCGTCTCTTCCGGGAAGAGTACCCGAGGGTCGTCGGCATCGCGAACCGCGTGCTGGCCGATCGCCAGGCGGCGGAGGACGTTGCCCAGGAGGTCTTCGTCGACTTCAACCGGCTGCACCGGGCGGACGCGCCCTACGCCGGTCCCTGGCTTCACGCGGCGGCCGCCCATCGGGCGCTGAACGCGATCCGGTCCAGGCTGCGCAGGGCAAAGCGAGAAGCCGCCTACCCGCTGCCGGCCCCGGCCGACCCCGCCGAAGAGGTGGAACGCGCCGAGGAGCGGCGGCTCGTCCGGGCCGCGCTGGCACGGATGCCAGGCCGCGGCGCGACTGTGCTCGCCCTGCGCTATTCGGGGCTCAGCTATTCGGAGGTCGCCAGCGCGCTGGGCGTCGGCGTCAACCAGGTCGGAACACTTTTGCGAAGGGCCGAAGCTCAGCTTCGGCGGGAGGTTGAACGTGGGACATCTCGGTGACGGCGCTCTGCGCCGCTTGATCGACGAACCGCTGGCCATGAGCGACAGCGAGCGCTTCCATTACCAGCACTGCGAGCACTGCCAGGCGCGGCGGCGTGAGTACGAGGCGCAAGCCGAGTCCGCCGGCCAGCTGCTGGCTGTGGGCCCGGCTGAGGTCGACACCCAGGCCGCGCTGCGGGCCGTGACCGCGCGTTCCGCGCACCCCGCCTCGGCGCCGGTCCGACTCTTCGCACGCAGCGCATCCAGCTTGAACGCGTTCCGGCGGCCCATCCTCATCGCCGCCGCCCTGCTCGCCCTGACCAGCGTGGCGGTTACCGCGGGGCCCGCGGTTCTCACCACGACGATCTTCGAGCCCAAGGCCCCGGTGACGGCGGTGACCGTCAACCCGCCCGCGGGCGAGACGCAGGGCGCGATCGCGGGCCTGCCAGACCTCTCCGCCTACGGCGACATGACTGTCATCAAGAAGGCCCAGACCCAGACCGGCGTGACGCCGGACGAAGCGGCCTCCACCACCGGCCTCAAGGTGCTCACCCCTCCCGCGCAGTACGCGACGGGAGCCGTCACCTACACGACGGTCACCGCTTCTGAAGGCAGCTTCACGTTCAGCAAGGCCAAGGCGATCGCCGCCGCACAGGCTGCCGGCAAGCCGGCGCCTGTCTTCCCTGACGGGATCGACGGCTCCACCATCGACGTGACCGCCGGGCCCGCCCTGGTCGAAGTCTTCGGGACCGTCGACAAGAACAGCACCCTCTCCAACCTGCCGCTGATCCTGGCCCAGAGCAAGGCGCCAGTCGTGAAGTCGACAGGTGTCAGCTACGAGCAGCTGGAAGCCTTCCTGGTCGCCCAGCCCGGCATCGCCGGCAACCCCAGCCTGGTGGCCGCCATCCACGCGATCGGCGCGCCTCTCGCCGCCGGCCAGATTGCGATTCCGGTCCCGGCCGATCGCGCGACGTCCAAGGATGAAACCGGAAATGGCGTGCCCGGCGTATTGATCTCCGAGAACACCGGACTTGCCAGCGCTCTCGTCTGGCAGAAGGGAGATATCGTCTATGCCGCAGGCGGCCACTTCGATGAGTCCCAACTCCTCGCCATCTACAAGTCCATCGGCTGATCCGCCGCAGGCGGGCGGCGACTCGCCGCCGTCGCCCGCCATCCACACTCAGGACCTCGCCAAGAAGTACGGCGACATCACGGCCCTCGCGGGCCTGACGATGACCGTGCCCCGGGGCGAGGTCTTCGGGTTCCTGGGGCCCAACGGCGCCGGCAAGACGACCGCCGTCAAACTTCTCCTCGGCCTCACCCAGCCCACGTCAGGCCAGGGCTGGGTGCTGGGCGCGCCGGTCGGCGACATCGCGACGCGGCGCCGGGTCGGCTACCTGCCGGAGCTCTTCCGCTACCAGTCCTGGCTTTCGGCGCGGGAGGTCCTGGCACTCCACTGCGAGCTGGCCCGGCTGCCCCGCCGGACCTGGAAGGCGGAGATCGCGGAGGCCCTCGAGCTCGTCGGGCTGAACGACCGCGCCGATGACCGCTGCGGGACCTTCTCGAAAGGGATGCAGCAGCGCCTGGGCCTGGGCGTGGCGCTGCTCGGCAAGCCCGAGATCGTGTTTCTGGACGAGCCCACCTCAGCCCTCGACCCGGTCGGCCGCTACGACGTGCGGGAGATCTTGAGAGGACTCAAGGACCGCTCTACCACCGTGTTCCTCAACTCGCACCTGCTGTCCGAGGTGGAGCTGATCTGCGACCGCGTGGCGGTCGTCGACCACGGGCGCGTGATCGCGATCGGCACGCTCGGTGAACTCCTCCAGGGCGCCGACCTGGTCCGGGTCCACGTAACGGGGCTGGACGGGCGGGCAGGAGACCTGAGCCGCTTCGGCACGGTCGCGGCCGAAGGCGACTGGCTGACGGTGCACGGCCTGAAAGAGGCCGCCGTGCCTGAGCTGGTCGAGGCGATCGTCCGCCTGGGCGGGCGGGTCTACGCCGTCGAGCCGAGACAGCAGTCGCTGGAGGACCGCTTCTTGCAGCTGCTGCAGGAGGAGGAGGCCTGAGATGGCGATCCTGACGATCGCCCGGCTGACGCTGGTGGAGGCCTCTCGCCGCCGGCTCCTGATCGCGCTCGGCGCGCTGACGCTGATCGTGATCGCGGGAATCGGCTGGGGCTTCTCCAAGGTGCCGACGCTGGGCGGACCCAACACGACGGCCTCCGACATCACCCAGATCGAGGCCATCATGGAGATCCTCGCCTGCTTCATGTTCAGCTTCCTGCTCGCCTTCGCGTCGGTCTTCGTGGCCGCGCCGGCGATAGCGTCCGACATCGAGTCCGGGGTGATCCTGGCCATCGTCCCCCGCCCCCTCCGCCGGAGCGAGATCGTGCTCGGCCGCTGGCTCGGGCTCTCCGGGCTGGTGGCGCTCTACACGGTGACCGCCCTGCTGGTCGAGATGGAAGTCGTGAACCTGGTCGTCGGATACGTTCCACGCAACCCGCTCGCGGTGATCGGCTTTTTGACCCTGGAAGGAGTCGTAGCGATCACGATGGGCCTGCTTTTCAGCACCCGCCTGGCACCTATGACAGGTGGAATCGTGGCCACGATCCTTCTGCTCGTTGTCTGGTTCGCGGGCATCGTCGGCAACATCGGCGTCGCCTTCGACAATTCGAACGTGGCCGCGATCGGCTCGGTCTCTCGCCTGATCCTGCCAACGGACGGCATCTGGCGGGGAGCCCTGTACTACCTGCAGAGCGAACAGCTGCTGGCGCTCCAGCGGCTCGCCGGCAGGCGAGCGGCGGGCAACCCCTTCTTCGCGCCGAGTCCGCCGCCCTGGACCTACCTGGCCTGGATCGGCGCCTGGATCCTCGGCTTGCTGGGGCTGAGCACGCTCAGCTTCCGAACCCGAGAGCTCTAGCCAGCAGCGTCTGTACGCATCGCAGGAGCTCGAGTCGGTCACGACGCTGGAGTTTCGATTTCGGCGTCAGAGGTCGTTTCCGCGACTGGAGAATTCGACCATGAAGCGACGCGGTGGCTCGTGCCTTTTGAGCCCGTTGGCGGAGGTGCCAGGGCGGTATAAATATGCAGCCACACTTGCTGGAGAACGAGCTTAATCCCGGGTCGGATTAGGCACTTTTGCCGACACTCGTCCACGGGGAGGCGTGCAAGCTACCTCCGGACGCGGCTCTGGCTGCATAAAGATGCCTTATCACTGCATGTTATGCAAGGCGTCACTTTTCGACGCCCAAACGCCGCGAATTTCCGCTTCCTGGTTCATCGTCCCACGCCGCAAGTTCTCCTAGTCGTCGCGTCCCGATTCCAGGCGACGCCAATGCCGCGTCAGAAACGTTCCATGAACATCCAGCGGTGGCCCTCCAGGTCCTCCGCCCGGTAACGCAGGCCCGGCGCGTCGCCCTCCGGCTCGCTCAAAATCCGCGCTCCGGCCTGCTTCGCCCGCCTGTAGTGAGCCCGCACGTCTGGGACGTAGACGAGCACTCCGTCGATGATGTACGGCACCTGCGACCAGCGGTTGGCCGCGGCGCAGTTTTCGCGGTGCTTCTTCGGGCCCTGGTAGTCGGGGCTCGGCGTCGCCAGCATCACGACGCCGTCGCCTGCCTCCAGCTCGCCGTGGCTCAGGCGGCCGTCCGGGCTGAGCTGGCGCGTGCGCTCCCGAAAGCCGAAGGCGCGGCTGAGCCAGTCGAGGGCGGCGATGCCGTCCTCGTAGGAGAGCATCGGGATGACTGTCGGGTAGTCGGCCATCGCGCTAGCCCGTGAGCGGCATGACAAGGCCAGGCTTGGCGATCTGGTGGTCCTTGCGGAGTGCGTTGACCGCGTTGCCGATGGCGAAGAACTCGATCACGTGGGATCCCCAGTAGTAAGGCTTCTCGACGATCTGCATGCCCACTATCCCGTCGGCCTGCAGCTGCATCGCCTCGTACTGCATACGGTCCATCGCCAGCTCACGCGCCTCGTAGATCGCCTGCGTGAACTGCGGCACCTCGGTGTTCTGGCCGAACTGCCGCATGGTCTGGCGCCAGCCCTGGTGCGCGACGTGGTAGACGCAGGTGCCCATCACCAGACCGCGCGGAATGTAGCCGGCCTGGAGGAGCGTCCAGAAGTCCTGCCCCGAGAGGTCGGACGTGAACGGCTTGCCCGAAGGCGTCTTGTGAGAGGTGCCGTCCTTCGACTTGATGGCGGTGCCCACAGCCACGAACTCGGCGAGGTTCTCTCCCCATTCGTAGAAGCCGACCGAGAGGCGAACCCCGACGATGCCGTCCGCCCCGAAAGCATCCGCCTCGGCCTCCATCCTGCTCATGGCCAGCTCCCGGGCGGCGTACATCGCCTGGCTCAAAACCGCCAGCTCCATGTTCTGGCCCCAGTTCCCGATCTGGTAGCCGATGTGGTAAATCGAGCTCCCGACCACCAGCCCGAGCGGGTCGAAACCGGCTTCCTCGACCATCAGGAACTCGTTGACTGAAAGGTCGCTCGTGAAGAATGGCGCCGCGCCCTCCTGGCTTGCGGCCTGCATCCGATGGATGCGGTCCATGCCCTGTTGGGGGACGCCGTCCGAAGTAGGTGGAGCGGGGGGTGACTGTGCCATACGAAGAATTCCCTCCTCTAATTCAGCCCAGCAGCCGGGTGAGCGCCAGCCGCGCCTGCTCGCTGCCCTGCGCGTGCGCTTGCAGGCGCTGCACCAGCTCATCGATCCACTGCTCGACGTCGACGATTTCCGTCTTGAGCGTCATGCCGCGCACGACATGAGCGCGGCGCGCCTCCACTCCCTGACGGCCGCGCGCCAGCTCATAGCGGTGATCGCCGAGCTGGAGCGCGACGCGTTTCACGCGCTTTTTCGAGAGCAGCCCGCCCTCGTGTTCCACCAGCACCGCCTGGGGCAGGGCGCCGCTGAACTTCAGCGCCACCACTTCCAGGAAGACGTCAAGGTCGCGGGCGTCGGCGCGAAGCGAGGACGCGAGGACGTCGAAGCCCAGCCCTGGGTCTTCCATCCCGGCGAGTATACGAAGCGGGCCCGCCCGGTTCGGCAGGCCCGCTAGTTTCAGCTACTCAGTGGGTCGCGTGTTCGGGGCCGGTCTCGCCGTTGCCGCGGACGGCGGCCTTGTTCGGCGCCGGCGTCCCCGCCAGGTGGAGCAGGTTCTCGACGCCGCGTACGCCCACGATCCGGTTCACCGCGGCGACTATCGAGTTGATCTGGTCCTCGCTCTCCAGCTGCCCGCGCAGGATCACGGTGCCGTCGGCGGCTCCGATGTTGATCTTCCCTTTGGGGATGCTGCGGTCCCGGTAGAGCTCGCTCTCCACGCGGTCGACGAGCGTCAGGTCGTCAGGGTTCGGATTGTCGGGTGGCGTGGTCACCTGGCGGAGCTTGCCTTCGGCCTTGTTGCGGGCGTCGTTCGCCACGCCCTGGACCCGATAGCCCATCGTCCCGAACGTCTTCCGGCTGCGATCCGCAAACATCTGGCGACGCTCGGCGCCCCGCTGCTGGTCCATGAAATAGGCGGCGGCGAAGCCGATCCCGATCCCGGTCAGCAGCGTCATCACGAGGCCCGCCCGGCTGGCCGGCGGCGGGGCCGGTGCCATGCGGCGCCGGAGGTCCAGCTGGTACGAGTCGGCGCGGTCGAGGACATCACCCAGCCGCTCCAGGAGCCGCTCGGTCTGGCGATCGAGCTGCTTCGCGAGCCGTTCGCTGCGCTCGGAAACCTGCCTGTTGAGCCTCTCCGTCAGGTCGCTCGCCCGCATCTCTGAAATCTCCTTGCTCGTCTCGTCTAGGGCCGGCTCCGCTTGGGGTGCTCGGCGTCGTAGGCAGCGCTCTTGGCGGTCTGCTTGGCGCCGCCCACCATCTGGCGGGCCTTGCCCTTCAGCTGCGTCTTCCGATCGCCGGTGAGCTTGCCCTTGGCCTCCTCCAGCTTACCCTTCATCTTCTCTTTCATAAGTGGTCCTTTTGCCTCCAGTCTAAGAATCCGTTAGGGCAGCTTTTCATTATAGCGATACTATCAAGATTTTTAGGCTGCGGAGTGGCGCGCTTGGGGGACCAGCCGGAGCCTCTGCGGCGTGACCGGGAGCAGCGTTCGGACGGCGGTCACAGCTGCCCGGTAGCCGGAACGCTGGAGGCCCCGCCAGGGTAATCCGTAACCCTCGCGCAGGACCGGCGGCAGTAGACCGGTGGTGATCACCGCGAAGGGTGCGAAGACCGCGCCCGGCAACCGGGGCACGTGTGGCCGGAGGACTTGCGCCGAGAGGCGCCGGGCCACCTCACCGACCTGGACCGGACCTCCGTGCAGCATGCCCTCGACGTAGGCTTCGAAGTCCGCCAGGGTGGGCGGAAAGCTGGCCTGCGGGATGCGCAGAAGTTCGCCGATCGGCCGGTTCTGCTGGTAATAAGCCTCCGCGTCCGCCTCGTTCAAGGAACTGACGAAGGTCCGGTAGGTGAGCAGCGCGCTGTCGATCAGGGTGGCGTAGACCCAGAGCAGCAGGTCCGGGTCGGTCGCCGAGTAGCCGTCACCCCTGACGCGGCCGTGGACCTGGTTGATCTGCCTCGCCGCGCCAGTCACCTCGGCCGGCGTACCGAAGCTGAGCGCCAGGGAAAGCTCCATGGTCCGGTTCAGACGGCCGATCGGGTCGCGTTCGAAGTCGCTGTGGTCGGCCACGCCCTGTGCGACCTTCGGATGCGCGAGCTGCATCAGCAGCGCCCGCCCGCCGCCGAGGAGAAGCGCGTTCTCGCTGTTGACGCGCCAGGCAACCGACCCTAATTCGACCATCAGCCGATTGTGAGCTGAAGCGGGGTTAACCTTTCCCAGGCTGTGGGCAACAGGGGCGTGACGCGGGCAGCGGCGACCCCAGGCGAGCTCGGCGCTCCGGCGCTGGCTGACCTGCTGCGCGGCCTGCTGGCCGGGTTCGTCCAGGCCTCCGGCGCCCAGATCGCCACGCTCTACCTCTACAACCAGGAGACGCACGAGTTCTACGCGCCATTCGCGGTGGGCGTGTCGGAGGACCGGCTGGGCGATTCGCTCTCCGACATGCGGGACCAGGTCGCCCGCTACCTCTCCGACGAAGCGGCCGGGAAAGCGCCCGCTGACCTTGGGTTCGGCACTTACGGCTCCAACGTCTGGCTGACGGCGACCAGGCGCACGCTGCTGGCGCGGGATGCCCGCACCGAGCTGGACAGCAGCTTTGTCCGCCGCCATCAGGTGGCCGCCGTGATCGGACTGCCGCTGCTGAGCGGGTCCACCTTGCACGGACTCGTCTACTTGAACTTCCAGGACGCCGCGCAACTGCCGGACGCCAAACGGCTGGTCGGGCTGGAGCGGCGGGCCGCGGAGGGGGCGGCGGCTGTCGCCAGCTTCCTGGCCCGGGCCGACCGGGAGGCGCTCGCCACAGCCGGCATCCTGACCCGGGACCTGGGCGCAGCGACCGGGTCCGCCTTCAACCGCAACATCACCGAGGCTCTGACGCATCTCCGCACGGCGCTGAGCGTGGAAGCCGTGGCCGTCTACCAGCTCAAGGAGGACGGGCGGCTCGGCCTTGTCGCCGGCGAAGGTCTCGACGCTTTGCCCGGCTCTGTGGCCGTCCCCCCCGAGCCGGCGGAGTGGGAGGCGCCGCTCCTGGCCGCCACGCGCTCGGCCGCGCGCGACCTCCGACTGGTGGCCAGCCTGGAGCTGAACGCCGCCGAGCCCCAGGGCCAGCTGATCGCCTTCAGCCGGGACCCGCTCGCGATCAGGCGCCTGGCGCCGGCGACGGTTGCGCTCCTCAGGACGGCGGCCGACCTGCTCGCCTCGGCGCTGGCAGCCCAGCGGCTGGTGGCGCGCCTCGAGGACACCAACCGCGTGCTGGGCGCGTTGAGTCGCATGAGCAACGCCATGCTTCGGCCCGGGTCGACGCGGCAGCAGGTCCTCTCAGCGCTGGTCCGGCACCTGACCGACCGCGAGATTCCTGAGTTCCATTTCGACATCGCCAGCGTCTTCCTCCTGGAGGACGTCGGCGAGGGCAACCTCGGCGTCCGGCTGGCGGTCGGATCCGAACCGCTGGAGCAGGTCCGGGACCTCGCCGGCGACGACGTGCTGGCCTTCGCCGCCCGCGGCTGGCACGTGGTCGCCGTGGGCTCGGTCGGCGGCGCCGAGGTGCTGGCGGGTTACTCCGAGGAGCAGCTGCTGGCGGTGCCGGTCCCGGTCCGCAAGGCGGACGGGAGCACCATCGCGCAGGTCACGGCCTGGCTCGTGGAACCCTCCGGTGGCGTGCCGGATCCGCCCTTCAGCCTGGCCGGCGAGGTCTTCGAGGAACGCGCCCACCACGACGTCAACCGGGTCTTCATCCCCTTCGGGATGGACACGCGCGGGCGGGCGTCCGGCGTCCTCGAGCTCGGCTACGCGACCTCGCGCCGGCGGACGCTGCAGCGCACGCAAGTCGAAGCCTTGCGGGCCGCGGCCAGCCTGGTGGCGGTCGCCGTGGAGACCGCGCGGCTCTACGAGGATGTGAGCTTCCACGCCGAGCAGCTGGAGCTGAGCAGCGACGTCAGCAAGGCGATCGCCTCTTCCATCGACCTCGACCAGACGCTGCGCCTCGTGGCTCGCAACCTGGTCCGGCTGGTCTCTGCCTCGGTCTGCCAGATCGCCCTCTACGAAGAGGACGGGTCTGGCTGGTACGGCGCCGCCGCATCAAGCGACGAGGAGGCCTGGCGGCGCCAGCGCGGCGAGCGGCCGGAGCGCTCCTTCCTCTTCGAAGTCCTTGACCGCCGGGAGCCGCTCGTCATCGACGACGCGCCGGCCTCCGACCTTGTCGACGACGTCTACTCGAAGCTCTTCAAGGTGCGCTCGCTGCTGGCGGTTCCCCTGATCGCCGACGGCCACCCCATCGGCGCGGCGGTGCTGGCCCAGGTCGGGGAGGCGCGCAGCTTCACTCAAAACGAGGTCGAGCTGGCCCAGGGGCTGGCCCACCAGGCCGCGGTCGCCATCAAGAACGCCCGCCTGCACGCCTTCGCCGAGGAGGAGCGGCACATCGAGAAGGACTTCGTGCTGGTCGGTTTCGGCCAGTGGGGCCAGAAGGCCTACCAGCATCTTCTGACGCTGAAGCAGTTTTTCAACTTCAAGACGCACGTGGTCCAGCTCGACACGCCGGGCGCCCGCGCCACCCTCTCCGGGCGGGTGGAGGAGGTGCTCGCGCACGGCGACGCCTTCTACTGGGACGCGGAAGGGAATCCCGCGCACGAGCAGCTCGAAACCGAGCTGGAGGCGAGCAGCTACGTCGTGACCTACATCGCGACGCCGGCCGCGACGCACCTGCCCACCCTCGCCCGCTACTACGACCTGAGTGACGTCATCGTCATCGAGAAGCCGCTCGGCGCCTCACCCGAGGAGTACCGCAAGTTCCTCGACAGCGCGCCCGGCCGGGTCCAGATCGTGGCGGCGGACCACTACTACTTCAAGCTCGAGGTGCGCTTGCTCCAGCTGCTCCTGACCGAGGAGCGCACGCTGCGCGCTTTCCTCGATACCGTCGAGGAGATCCGGGTCGAGATCCTGGAGGAGCAGCCGCTGACCGGCGCCGCGGCCGAGATCGGCGTGATCGCCGACCTCATCCCGCACGCCTTCGCGATCGTCTCCCTCTTCACCCCAATCGACCGCATCCGGCTGGACGCCGAAACGCCGCTGCGCATCGGCCGCCATGAGCCGCTCCAGGGTTCGCGCGAAACCTTCGCGCGGATGACCGGCACCCTGACGCACCAGGGCCGGCCGGTGCGCCTTGTGATCGAGATGGGCAAGGGCGTCGAGAACTCCAAGTGGATCAAGCTCAGCTCCGAGGGGCGGCTCACCGGTCGGCGCCCCTTCTACAAGTTCGACTTCGGCCGCGGCGAGGCCATCGACGGCACCCAGGCCAGCGTCCACGCCGCGCGCCGCAACATCCGGCAGCCGGGCGTGCTCGACAACGCGCACCTGACCATGCTCCGCCACGTCATCGAGAAGCAGCGCCCCGCGGTCGGCATCCTCTCCATCCGGGAGGCCCTGCGCTCCAACCAGCGCATCCAGGAGCTGGACGCGATGGCGGCGGAGCTGCTGGCGCGCGGGGAGTGGACGCCGTACCCGATCGGCCGCCGGCCGGATTTCAGCGCCGCTCGAGTCCCGGGCTAGGACACGCTAGCGTGCCTCGCAGCATCGTGATCGGCAACGGCAACGCGCTCGTCGCGTTCGACGCCGCCTACTCGCTGCGCGACATCTTCCATCCCCAGGTCGGGCTCGAGAACCACACGGCGGGAAACGTCTGCCGGACCGGCTTCTTCCTCGACGGCCGCTTCGCCTGGCTGGAGGACGAGGGCTGGACCCGCACGCTCGGCTACGCGGAAGACACACTCGTCACCGACGTGCACGTGCGACATCCCGGCCTCGGCCTGGAAGTTCATTTCACCGACTACGTGGACATGGCGCGCGACTGGCTCTTCCGCAACCTCGAGGTGCGCTGTGACGCACCCGTCCAAAGGGCGATCGCCTTCTTCCATTACGACTGGTACATCAAGGAGGCCGACCTCGGCTGCACCTGCGCCTACGACCCGCGGCAGCGGGCGGTGGTCGCCTACAAGGACGACCGCTACTTCCTGATCGGGGGACGCTCTCCGCTCGGCGAGGGCATCAGCTCCTGGGCCACGGGGAAGAAGGGATTCGACCGCGCCGGCACCTGGCTCGACGCAGTCGACGGCGAGTTGGGCCGGAACCCGATCGACCAGGGCGCGGTCGACTCCACCGTGGCGTTCGAGCTGGGCTCATTGATCCCGGGCGCCAAGGCGGAGCTCACGCACTGGCTCTGCATGGCGACCGACTACCGGGGCGTCACCGAGTTCGGGCAGGAGCTGATCCTGCGGCGGGGCGAGTCCACCTATCGCACGCGCACGCTCAACTACTGGAGCATCTGGTCGGGCAAGGACCGGCGGCGCATCGACGAGGCACTCGGGGCGGACGTGCACGAGCTCTACCGCCGCTCGCTGCTGACGATCAGGACCCAATGCGACAACCGGGGCGCCTTCGTGGCCGCCAACGACTTCGACATCACCAAGTTCGCGCGCGACACCTACAGCTACGTCTGGCCGCGAGACGGCGCGCTGACCGCCAATGCGCTCGACCGCGCCGGCCACGAGGACATCACGCGGACCTTCTTCGAGTTCTGCCAGCGGATCGAGATCGTTCAAGATGACTGGTCGTACTTCGCCCACAAGTACACGCCGGACGGGCTGGTCGGCAGCTCCTGGCACCCCTGGTCCGACGAGAAGGGCGAGCCGGTCCTGGCGATCCAGGAGGACGAGACCGGCCTCGTGCTCTGGGCGCTCTGGGAGCACTTCCAGATCCACGGCAACCTGGATTTCGCGGCCAAGCTGTATTCGACGCTGGTCCTCCGCAGCGCCCGCTTCCTGGCGGCCTACGTGGACGAACGAACCGGGCTGCCCAAGCCTTCCTGGGACCTCTGGGAGGAGCGCTGGGGCGTCCACGCGTTCACGGTTGCCGCGATCTGGGGCGGGCTGGAAGCTGCCCGCCGGTTCGCCGCCCTCTTCGGAGACGCCTTCGAGCGGGACGCCTTCCTGGCCGCCCAGACCCAGCTCAAAGAGGCCGCCGACAGCCAGCTCTTCCGGCCCGAACTGGGCCGCTTCGCGCGGCGGCTCACCATCTCCCCCGACGGCGAGGTGGTCGCCGACGCCGTCCTGGACAGCGCGCTCCACGGGCTCTGGCGCTTCGGGATGTACCAGGCCGACGACCCTCGCATCGTCAGCACCATGGAGGCGATCCAGAGCGAGCTCTCCAATCAGAACGCGACCGGCGGCCTGGCTCGCTACAAGGGCGACTACTACTTCCAGGCCGACCCGGACGTGACGCGGGTGCCCGGCAATCCCTGGTTCATCTGCACGCTCTGGCTGGCGCAATGGCACATCGCGACCGCCAGCCGGCCCGAGGACCTGGAACCGGCGCGGGCCATCATCGAGTGGACCTGCCGGCACGCCCTGGAAGGCGGCCTGCTGTCCGAGCAGCTGCACCCGCACACGGGCGCCCCGCTCTCGGTCTCGCCGCTGACCTGGAGCCACGCGGAGTTCGTCATCGCGGTCGAGGAGTACGTCACTGCGCTGGAGGTGCTCAAGCGCCAGGCCAGCCCGGCGCCGGTCTGACGCGGCCGGCATTACAACCCCGCCCGGAGTATCCGCGGCCGACGCTGCGGCGCCGCGACTGGGTCAACCTGAACGGCGAGTGGGAGTTCGGCGCCGGCGAGACTGCCAGGTTCGATCGCCGCATCCTGGTGCCCTTCGCTCCCCAGTCGCGGCTTTCCGGGATCGGTCTGCGGGCGCCCGGTGACGTGGTCTGGTATCGGCGGCGCTTCCAGGCTCCCGAGGCGGGCCGGGTGCTGCTCCACTTTGGGGCGGTCGACTACCGGGCGACGGTCTGGCTGAACGACGTGGAGGTGGCCCGGCACGAGGGCGGCCACACCCCATTTGCGGCAGACGTCACCACCGCGCTGCAAGGCGCCGACAACGTCCTCGTCGTGCGGGTGGAGGACCCCCTCGCCGACCTCAGCCTGCCGCGCGGCAAGCAGTACTGGAAGGAGACCTCCGAAGGCATCTTCTACACGCCGACCACCGGGATCTGGCAGACGGTCTGGCTGGAGCCCCTTCCGGCGCGACACGTCGAGAGCTTGCGGCTGCGGCCGGACCTGACCGGCGGGGCGCTCGACTTCGAAGTCGGCGGCGAGGGGCCGATCGAGCTGACCGCCTCGCTGGCTGGAAGTGTCGTCGGTCGCTGGAGCGGATCGGCGGGCAGCGGGCGGTTGGCGCTTGACGAGGTCCAGGCCTGGAGCCCGGAATCGCCGCGGCTCTACGAGCTCGAGGTGCGCATCGGATCCGACGTGGTCGCCGCTTACTTCGGGCTGCGGACGGTGGAGACACGGGACGGCAGGTTCTGGCTCAACGGCGAGCCCTACGTCCAGCGGCTGGTGCTGGATCAGGGCTACTTCCCTGGTGGCCTACTGACCGCAGCGTCGGATCGCGATCTGCGCCGCGACATCGAGTTGGCGAAGTCCCTGGGCTTCAACGGCGCGCGCAAGCACCAGAAGATCGAGGACCCACGCTGGCTGTACTGGGCCGACCGACTGGGCTTCCTGGTCTGGACGGAGATGCCCTCGGCCCACGAGCATTCGCCGGAGTCCGAGCGACGGCTTGCCGCCGAGTGGACGGAAGCCGTCGTCCGCGACCGCGATCACCCGTCCGTCGTGGCCTGGGTGCCGATGAACGAGAGCTGGGGATTGGGCCCGGCCGAGGACGCCGCCACGGCCCGGTTCCTGGTCCAGCTGTACGAGCTGACGCACTCACTCGACAGCACGCGGCCGGTGATTTCCAACGACGGCTGGGAGCAGGCCCTGACCGACCTCTGCACCATCCACGACTACGGACCCGCCGCCGACCTGGCCCGCCGCTACCGGACGCTGGAAGCCGCGCTCGACCCCAGCGGCGGGCACCGGCCCCCCTACCTCACCGGCTTCGCCTACCGCGGCGAGCCGCTCCTGGTCAGCGAGTTCGGCGGCGTCAGTCTGGGCGCTGGCGAGGGCTGGGGCTACTCGCAGGCGGGCGACGCGGCGGCCCTGCTGGACACCTATCGCTCGCAGGTGGAGGCGCTGCTGGCGCCCGGCCCGGTCCAGGGGTTCTGCTACACGCAGCTGACCGACGTCGAGCAGGAGCGCAACGGGCTGCTCACCTTCGACCGGCAGCCGAAGGTCGACCCGGCGCTCATCCGGCCGGTGACGCAGACCCCCAAGAGGACACACCAATTCGGCGCGTTTGGCGCTGCAGACGCGTAATTCCTATGCGGATTTCGCGTCGTTGGGTCCAACCGTCCCTTTGAGGTCGAGCCGCACCGGCCCCCGCCGCTCCGCCGACTCGACGGCCGCGAGCATGAGGGCGAGGCTGCCCAGGTTGTCCCGGGCCGAGCTCTCGGGCTGGCGCCGCCGACGGACCGCGGCGGCCAGCTCGGCCAGGCAGCCCCAGCGGTCGATCCGCCGCAGCTTCGGCAGGGCGGCGGCGACCGGCTTGGCGCCGCGGCGGTGCACGGTGACCACATCGGCGCGGCTGGCGTCGTCCGAACGGCTGCTCCAGAGAACCTCGCCGTCCTCGAACTCCATGCGCCACTCGCCCGACCAGGGCGTGATCGGCCCGGCGCTGATCCAGCTGCCTCGATAGCTGACGACGACGCTGTCGAAGTTGATCGTGGCCACCGCCGCCGCTGGACCCCGAAACCAGCTCCAGGGAGGGTTCCAGGCTTCGCAGCTGATGCTGTCTGCCTCCCGTCCCAGAATCAGCCGGAGCAGGTCGAAATGGTGGATCGACATGTCCACCAGCAACGGCTGGGCGTAGGCATGGTGCGCACCGGGGCCACTAGGGCCGACCGGCGAGTACTGCCGGAAGTCGATGCTGATCGCGTGCAGCGGCCCGAGCGGGGCCTCGCTGACCAACCGCCTGACCTCGCGCACTGCCGGGAAGAAGCGGTAGTTCTGGCTCACCATCAGGACCAGTTCGCGCTCGTCGGCGAGGGCGACCAGGGCGCGCGCTTGCGCCAGGTCGGAAGTGAACGGCTTTTCCACCAGGACGTGCCTGCCTGCTTCGAGGGCGGCGCGGGTCACTGTGGCGTGGCCGGGCAGGATGGTCGTCACCAGCACGGCCTCGGCTCGGGTCGCCTCGAGTCCGCTTTCCAGAGTGGCAAAGCAGCGCTCGGCGGGCACCTTCGCCTGCTTCTGCACCAGCGCCAGCGCGGCGGGATCGGGGTCTACGCAGCCGACCAGCTCCACCTCAGTCAAGTCAGGCAGCACGCGCCAGGCCCAGTCCCTTCCCCAACCCCCGAGGCCCACCTGCAGAACGCGCAAGGCCTGAGCCACGCGGCCGATCCTACTGGAAGCGCCGCCGCCGCCCGGCGTCCTCGAAGCTCGTCGCTTGACAGCGCCGACGAGCCGCCAATACGATCCCGCTCAGCCGCTTTACCTAGCGGTCAAACAAGAGGGGTAGGTTTTCAATTGGGGGCAGCCAGGACACCGGTGACCGGGTGGATCGCCAACGGCGGGCTCGTCCAGGCTGCCATCTGCACGTCGTCGTAGCCGACCAGCGAAGGTCCCCGGGCACCTCAAGGCGGCTCGACCCGGATTTCCAGACTCGGAGGAGGAACTAGTATGGTCAGCAGCCGAAACGTCAGTTCGAATTTGCATCGCTGGGGGTGTTGGTGATGCTTGGATCACGGCTTAGGCGGACGTTAGTCCTGGCTGCCGTCGGCGCCATCGCCGCGGTTGCCTGCGCGCCAGGCGCGTCAAACAACAACCCAAGTACCAGCGCCAAGGGCGGCAGCGTGACCGTCATCGGAACCTGGTCCGGCAGCGAGCTCGACTCCTTCAACGCTGTCGTCAAGCCGTTCACCGATCAGACCGGCACGACTGTCAACTTCGAGGGAGCCCGCGACCAGGACGCGATCCTGTCCACTCGCGTCGCGGCGGGCAACCCGCCCGACCTGGCCGCCGCGCCCGGCCCGACCCTGCTCAACCGGTTCGCCGCGCAGGGCAAGGTGGTCGACCTTGGCAAGGTGCTCGACACCGGCCAGCTCGCCAAGGACTACTCAAAGAGCTGGATCGACCTGGGCACGGCCAACGGCAAGCTGGTCGAGGTCTTCTCCTGGGCCGCCCTCAAGGGCCTCATCTGGTACGACCCCAAGGTCTGGACGGCAAAGGGCTACCAGGTGCCCAAGACCTGGGCAGAGATGATCACCCTGCAGAACAAGATGAAAGCGGACGGCACCACTCCCTGGTGCATGGCGGTCGAGAGCGGCGGTGACAGCGGCTGGGCCGGCAGCGATTTCCACAAGGAGATCGCCCTGAGCGCAGCGGGCCCGAGCGTTTACGACAAGTGGTGGGCGGGCAAGCAGAAGTGGACCTCGCCCGAGATCAAGGCGACCTGGACCGACTTCGGCCAGGTCCTGGGCCCCGGCACCAGCAACGTCTACGGCGGGGCCAACTACGTCAACAACACCTACTTCGGCGAGGTCGGCAACCACATGTTCACGACGCCGCCGGGCTGCTACATGCTGAACCAGGCGTCGTTCATCACCGACTTCTTCGTCAAGGCCAACCCTGCCCTCAAGCCCGGACCGACCGGGGACTTCAACTTCTTCCCGCTGCCGGACATCAACACCAAGTACGCCGGCGCCCACGTGGTGTCCGCCGACGCTTGGTCGATGTTCAAAGACACGCCCCAGTCCCGCGCGCTGATCAAGTACCTGGTCACCCCTGAGGCGCAGGCGATCTGGGTCAAGCGCGGCGGCAAGCTCTCGCCCAACAACCGGGTTGCCTTGAGCGACTACCCGGACGATCAGACGCGGTCGATCGTCAAGCTCCTGCTGGAGACCAAGATCGGCCGGTATGACGCCGGCGACCTGATGCCGTCGGACATGAAGCACGCTTACTGGACGGGCATCCTCGACTTCATCCGAGACCCGACGAAGATCGACACCATCCTGGCCAACCTCGACAAAGTCCAAGCCAGCGCCTATACGTCATAGGAGGTAGGACGTGGACCTGAGCCTGCTGCTAACAGACGTACCGACGCTGGTCGTCGTGATCGTCGGCGTGCCCGCCGTACTGGGCGCATACATCTTGGGCGGCGAGTTCTTGGTCCGACGTCTCCCCGACCGCGCGCGAGGGTCGGTGCGCCCCTGGATCTGGGTCGCTCCGGCCCTCTTCTTCGTTACGGCTTTCCTGGTGGCGCCGGCCATCGGCACTGTTTTCACGAGCTTCCAGAGCCATGGTGGCGACTGGATCGGGCTCACCAACTATCAGAGACAGCTGGTCGATTTCCCGAACGGAGGCGCTTGGATAGCGATCCGAAACAACCTCTACTGGCTCGTGCTCTATACGCTCTTCGTGCTCTTCTTCGGCCTCCTGCTGGCTGTGCTCTTCGACCGTGTGCCGTACGAAAGCGTCGTCAAGTCGCTGATCTTCATGCCGATGGCGATCTCCGCCGTCGCATTGGGCGTGATCTGGAAGTTCATGTTCTGGTACCAGCCGGCGGACGCGCCACAAACCGGAACTCTCAACGCCATCGTCGTAAACGTCTTCCACCAGGCTCCCAAGACCTGGCTCACCGACCCGAACGTGAACAACTTCGCGCTCATCGCGGCCGCCATCTGGGGCATCACCGGCTTTTCGATGGTCATCCTCTCGGCCGCATTGAAGGGAATTCCGGCCGACCTCTTGGAGGCGGCCCGGGTGGACGGCGCGGGCGAGATCACGATCTTTCGGCGGGTGATCTTCCCGCTGATGATGCCGACGGTCGTCGTGGTCGGCACCACGCTCGTGATCTTCGCGTTGAAAGCCTTCGACATCGTCTACGTCATGACCGCCGGCAACTTCGGCACGGACGTCCTCGCCAACCGGATGTACAAGCTGCTCTACCAGGCGGACAACCCGGGCGGCGCCAGCGCCGTCGCCATCATCCTGCTGCTCGCCGTGATCCCGGTCCTGATCTTCAACCTGCGCCAGTTCCGCGCAGTGGAGGCACGCCGATGACAGCCGAGGCCGCCGCCCGCGTCGGGGTATCCCATACCGCCCGCTTCTCCCCCGCCTGGGTGGCCGAGAGGCTGCAAGGCGCCGTCCTCCATGTGGCTGTTATCAGCCTCACAGTCGCCTGGATGGTGCCGGCCGCGGGCCTTCTGATCAGCTC
>Ga0209805_1000401_pt1 | contig 26379 bp, 21 predicted proteins | sample GraSoiAngelo_148_FD_185905 | JGI IMG/M metagenome (GOLD analysis project Ga0209805, IMG submission 185905) | Grasslands soil microbial communities from the Angelo Coastal Reserve, California, USA - 14_1009_09_20cm (SPAdes) (version 2) | ecosystem: Environmental > Terrestrial > Soil > Grasslands ...
GCTCGGAGAGCGCCGCCGGCAACCACGACATCGACGTTTTGCAGAACCATATCCACGACATCGGGCACATCTGCACCGGCAGCGTGGGTGGGATCGTGGGCGTGGACGCCTATTCGGATAATCTCACCATCGAGCGCAACGTCATCCACGACATCGGCCGCCTGGGGCCGGGCGAGCAGGGGTGCGTGGAGCCCAATGGCAACTGGCAGAACCACGATCACGGGGTCTACAACGGCATCGGTGACAACGTCGTGATCCGCAACAACGTGTTCTACAACCTTACGCACGGCTTCGCGATCCAGCGCTACAACGGGAACGGCGCGGTCACCAACGGGCTCACGATCGTGAACAACACCTTCGCCTTCCCGAACCCGTGGCGGGACGGTCACATCATCATCGCGACGGGCGTGAACAACCTGCTGATCGCGAACAACATCTTCTACCAGCCCACCAACGCCGGCGTGTGGTTCGACACGGGCGGCCTGACCAATGTGACGCTGTCCAATAACCTGTCGTTCGGTGCTCCCGTGAGCGAGGGCCTGACAGGTATGACGTCCGCGGGCAATCTCGACAACGTCGACCCCCGGTTCGTGAGCGTGTCCGGGCTCGATTTCCACGTGCAATCCGGCAGCCCGGCGATCGGTGCCGGGATGACCCTGTCGAGCGTCTCGAACGACTTCGACGGCTACGCGCGGAGCGGCGCCTATACGATCGGAGCCTACCAGTTCCACTGATCTGATGCCCGTGCCGGTGCCCCGGTAGCACCGTCCAGCCCAAGGGGATCTCGCGAGAGGCGAGCTTCTCCTGGGCTGGGATGTTTGCGGCCCCGGCGGGCTGTGGTGGGCGCGCCACAGGTCAGCGACGGCCCTGTAGACGCCGCGGTCGGCATAGTTCTTGACCCCCTCCCCTGCCTGATGGCGGCCCACCGGTTTGAGCTCCTGGACACCTTCCAACGCGGGCTCCCCGCGGGAGTGGCGGCGCAATGTGCGGGATCGTAGGGATCGTCGGCGTCGACCGACCGGTCGACGTGGCTGCCCTGCAGCGCATGAACGATCGCCAGCTGCATCGGGGGCCCGATGGCGAGGGGTTCCTGCTCGGCTGGCCGGACGGCGGGGCAGGCCGGTTCCGGCACGCCCTCCTGCCGCACACCAACCGCTGGGACGCCGCCGCTCAGGTAAGGGTGGGGCTGGGACACCGTCGCCTGGCGATTCTCGACCTGTCCGACCGGGGCCTGCAGCCCCTGACGGTGGGCGACTGCGACGTCTGGATCGTGTTCAACGGCGAGATTTACAATCATCAGGAGCTGCGCGCCGAGCTCGAGACGCTGGGGTACTGCTTCACCACGCGCACCGACACGGAGGTGCTGCTCCAGGCCTACCGGCGGTGGGGTGAGGACTGTCTCGGCCGGCTCGACGGCATGTTCGCGTTCGCCGTCTGGGACGGGCCGCGGGGCCGCCTGTTCTGCGCCCGCGATCGACTCGGGATCAAGCCGTTCTACTACGCGACGCCCCCGGGGGCGTTCATCTTCGCCTCCGAGATCAAAGCCCTGCTCGCCTACCCCGGCCTCGAGGCGACGCCCGACGACGAGGCCGTCGTGGGCTTCCTGGTCCACGCCAATTGCGATTACGGCGAGCGGACCCTGCTCACCGCGGTGAAGGCGCTGGCGCCGGCTCACGCGCTGTCGCTGGACGTGACGACGGGGCGGTTCGCGCCGCGCGCCTACTGGCGGCTCGAGCCGGCGGCCCAGAACGGAAAACGGGACGCGGCCCAGATCGACGGGCTGCGCGACCTGCTGCTGGCGACGACGCGGCGGCACCTGATCAGCGACGTGCCCGTGGGGAGCTGCCTCTCGGGAGGGCTCGATTCGTCCACGGTCGTCTCCCTGATCGGGAAGATCTGGCGCGAGCAACCGGACGCGGCCCAGGCCCTGGGGGACACCTTCAACACCTTCACGGCGTGTTACGAGCAGCGGGAGGTCGACGAGCGGGAGTACGCGCTGGCGGTGGCGCACTCGGTCGGCGCGAACCCGCACCTCGTGTTCCCCGCACCGGACGACTTCCTCGACACCTTCGCACGCATGGCGTGGCATCAGGACATGCCGTTCGGGGAGATGACCTACTACGCGCAGTGGCGCGTCATGCGGGCCGCGAAGGACGCGGGCGTGAAGGTGCTCCTGGACGGCCAGGGGGGCGACGAGGTGTTCGGCGGCTACGCGAAGTTCCGTTACGCCTATCTCGCGTCTCTGCTGCGATCGGGTCGGTGGGTCGGGCTGGCGAGGGAGTTCGGCGCCACCCTGCTGCAGGGCGACCGCTACGTCCTGAACATCCGCAACGGGTACCGCTACCTGCCGCGGCAGCTGCGTCGCGTGCTCGGCGTCGACTCCCTGCTCCGCGAGGCGTTACGCGGCGACTGGGATCGCGCCGTGATGGGCGAGAGCACTCCGGCGACCCGCTGGTGGCGCTATGCGTCCCACAACGGAGACGGCGCTTCGCCCGCCACGGTCATGCAGCGGATGCAGGTGGACGACATCATGGTCGATACGCTGCCGATGCTCTTGCGGATGGAAGATCGCTCTTCCATGGCGTTCTCGCTGGAGGCGCGGGTGCCGCTGCTCGACCATCATGTGGTGGAGTACGGGGTCTCCCTCCCCGACCGTCTGAAGGTCCAGAACGGCTGGAGCAAGTTCGCCATGCGCCAGGCGCTGCAGGGGATCATCCCGGACGTCGTGCGGCAGCGCAAGACGAAGCTCGGGTTCGCCGTTCCGGGTCGTCAGTGGCTGACGCGGGAGCTGCGACCCCACGTCAGCGCGCTGATCGAGGACTCGCTCAAGTCCGCGAAGTATGTGGATCCGGAGGTGCTGCGGCGCTGGTACCGGGCGTCCCCCAACGGGGGCCAGCGCGCGGAGGCCTATCTCGGCCTGTTCCGCCTGTTATCGCTGGAGATGTGGATGCGGGCCTTCAGCCTCAGCTAGCCCCAGGACCCGCAGGCACCTCGAGGCCCGCACCCCAGGGCCAGTCGCCGTCGCCCCGGTTGACGTGCACGGCGCGGCCGGCGGGATCGGCGCTCGCGATCAGGCCGGCGAGCGCGGGTGCCGTCGCGAACAGGCACGAAGACGGGCCCGGGAAGAAGCCCGCTTCAACGAGGCCCCGGCGCCACGCATGGTGGCTCTGATTCGAGATGATGACGTCCACGCCGCGCTGGCCTAGCACGTCCGTGCTGGCCCGAATCACGGCTCCGGCATGCTCCGGAGCCGCGAACCCGTCCACGATGGTCCCAACGCGCATCGCTCCGAAGTGATCGTTCGACGCGGGCAGCGAGTCCTGCACCACGCCCCAGCCGATCGCGGTGTCGCCGCGCGACACCCGGAGCCGCAGGAACGCGGTGCCCCCGGGCGGATACGTGGCGTTGAGGGCGGCGGCATCCCGGCCGCCGACGAAGGAGTAGTGCGGCAGGTTCGCCGCCCAGATCGCGTCGGCCCAGTCGCCGAAGCGCTCCACCAACTCGACGCGCACCATCCGGTCGCGGCGCGGGCGCGCGGTCAGCGCGCTGCCGGCGAGCTTGAGACCGAGCCAGCCCGTCCCCGTCACGGCGGCCACGTCGAGCAGGAGGGCGACGCCGGCGTGCCGCCGCAGGACGCGCAGCTCGCGGAGGAACCGAGTCGGGCGAAGCGGCTTGAAGTAGAACGGGAGGGTCATGAGACGCCACCCCAGCGCTTGGTCAAGCTTGGCAATAGCCTTGTCCCGGGCGACGATGCCGAACAGCAGGGGCTCTTCCTCGAGCGCGGCCTGCAGCAACCGCGGGGCAACGGCGGCGTAGGTCGCGTCGACCACGCCTTCCGAGAGCGGCCAGTAGAAGCTCCCAACGCGCCGGTACCCGCCGACGAGGGCGGCCTCTTGTCGCTTCAGGACGAAGGCGCCGCGCACGGTATCGTCTTCGAGCAGCAGGAAGTAATCCTGCCACACGGGGACGCCGGCCACCCGAGGAAGCCAATCGGGGACGGCGGTCTCCGGGAACCGCCACCGTGCCCCGGCGCGCGCCAGCCGCTCATTGAAGGCCCGCACGGAGGGCGTGTGCTCCGGGGTGAACCGCACTGCGCGACGACGTGCCGCGCGGGGGGGCCCCGACGTGGTCAGGGGCGCTCCGCCACCGCGTCCCATTCGCGCGTAGTACGGGCGACGTAGGCCCGGTAGAGCGACGGCAGGGCGACGCGCGCCGCGACTTTGGCCCGGCGCACGAACAGGGCGCCGCGCCAGCCATGAAACGCCGCCAGGGTGGCGATACGGGAGGACGGGGTCGAGGCTTTGACGATGTAGCGGCCGAGGATCCAGCACCCGTGCACGCGGCGCGGCACGAGCCAGGGCTCGGACGTGAACAGCGCGCGTAGGCCGGCGGCCGCGGCGGACTCGAGCACCTGCGGCGAGATGTCGCCCCCCGGGACCGCGGCGGTGGCGCAGCGCTCGCCGAGCACCTGGGACAGCGTATCGGTGCTGATGTGCCATTCCTCGAGCATGCGGCGGGGCGACAGCGCGTTGAAAATGTCGGGGTGCGTGTGCGAATGGCTGCCGATCAGGTGACCGCAGCTCCGCAGGTGGCGGATGTCGGCGGCGGCCAGGAAGGTGCGGGCCCCGAGCAGGTTGCTCACGATGAAGAAGTGGCCCCTCCACCCCCGGGCGCACAACGCGTCGCCGATATTCAGCGCGCTCCTGCCACCGTCGTCGAAGGTGAGCAGCAGGTGGCGACCGGGAGCCGAGAGGTCGATATCGGTGACGAGCCGTGGAGCATTGGAAACCCCCGCGAGCGCCTCGAGATCGCGGGCGAATCCCGCCACCGTGTGTTTGAACGGCCGTGCGCCCGCCCGCTGGAAGCCCGAGGCGAAGGGGTCGTCGGTGACGTCGTGATAGCCCAGGCTGGCGATCTCGAGGCGGGTCGTCATGGCGCGCCTCGCGCGGCGACGGCGCGCGGCGGGCGACGCTCCGCGACCACGGCCTGCGCGCCGTCACGAGCTCCCAGGACCGAGCGGTAGACGTCGATCACCTGCTGCGCCAGGCGACGCTCGTCCAAGTCCTGCACGGCGGCGTGCCCGGCCGCCCGGGCCCCGCGTCGCAACACCCGCTCGAGGACGGCCGCAATGGACTCCGGCGCCTCATCGGGGCAGAGCTCGCACCCGGCCACGCCGCCGATCCGCTGCGCGACGTCGCCGACCGGCACCGACACCACGGGAAGATCGCACGCCAGGGCCTCCTTGACGGCGTTCGGCGAGCCTTCCTGCATCGACGTGAACAAGAGGGCGTCGCACGCGTTCATGAAGACGGGGATGTCCTTGTGCCACATGCCCCACGCGACGACCAGCTTGGTCGGCAGCGAGCGGTTGACGACCTCGATCGCCTCACATGCCAGCGGATAGCGCTTCCGGGGCACCGACGGGTTACCGACGAAGAGCACGAGATGCCTGTCCATGGGCAGACCGAGCTGGCGCCGCGCCTCGGCGCGAGGCATGGGGCGGAAGACGCTGAAATCGAGTCCCGACGGGATGACGTGCGCGCGTGCGGACGGGGGCAGAAATCGCTTCTGGTGCTCCGACACGACGATGCAGGCATCGGCGGCCCGCGCCACCACCTGGGAGACGAACTTCAAGACCCGGCCCGCCGGCGTGAGCCGGAGGTCATCGCCGACGATGCCCTCCAGGTCGTCGCCCCGAAACGTCACGACGAGTGGCAGGCGTTTCGGCAGCGCCACCAACCCACTCTGCCCGAACTGTGCGTGTACGAGATCGTAATCGCCACGCTGCATGTGGCGGCGCGCGCCGACCCAGGCGCGCAGGTAGTTCGAGGGCCGCATGCCCGAGGCGAAAGGAAACACCTCGATCTCCACGCCCGCCGCCCGCAGGGAGTCTACCTGCCGTCGGATGAACGTGGTCGTGTACCCCGGCTGGTCAGGCGGCGGCCACGCACACGTGAGCATCAGCACCCGGATCGGGCGCCCGGTACTCGTCATCGCCTCTTGAACGCTTGGATGAGCACGTCTCGCACTCCTTCGACCCATTCGGCCACGGCCGGCCACTTGTCGTCCCGGTCCCACACCTCCAGACGCGTGCCGGCCGGCTGGCGGCCGAAAAGCTCCTGCAGGCCCCGGGCCACCGAGGGGTAGGCCCCGGGGTACCCGCGAGGCGGCCCGGCCACAATGTAGAGGAAGCGCTTCACGTCTCCCCAGAGCCAGCGCACCGTGACACCGTCGCGATATGCACGGGGAGCGTCGACCACCTTACCCGCGAGGAGGTCGACCCAGAGGCGGGGGAAGTCGCACCCGGCGTCGATCGAGAGTTGTAGCGACCCCCAGAACCGTCCGTTCACCTCCATGAGCCACGGGGGGTGGACCCCGTCGTCGCGGAATTCGACCATGGCCGGCCCGTGCCACCGCATGGCCTCGAGCAGCCGCTCGGCGCGCGAGCGCAGTCCCGGGTCCACCGCCACGGACCGCCGCAGGCTCGAGCCGGAGCCCGACGGTCGAATGTCCCGCAACCGTTCGTGGGCGAACCAGGCGATGGGGCGCCCGTGATCGCACACCGTGAACACGCCCTTCCCCTGCCCGGGAACGAACCGCTGGATCACGGGCCAATGCGTGCCCTGGCGGCGCGTCAGCACCGCGTGGTCGAGCCCGGCGGCGCTCGCCACATAACAGAGGCCGGGGTCGGGAACGAATCCCTGGCCATTCCACGCGGCGGTGAAGCGTGGCTTCACGATGCAGGGGTATCCAATGGCATCCGCCGCCGCCCGGCACTCGTCGAGGGAGGCCGGGTAGCGAGTGGGCGGGATCTCCACGCCGCACCCCTCCGCAAGGCGGAGGGTCTCCCCTTTGTCGAAGGCGCGCAACGCGAGAGGCTCGGGCGCACACCCGATGATCATGTCGAGCGCTTCCCATTGTGCCCGATCCGCGTTGCAGAGCTGGCACGCCAGCTCGGTGAGCGGCAGGACGATGCGTACGCCGTGCGCGTGCGCCCAGGCGCGCGCGGTGGCAAATCCCTGGAGTGTCTCTTCCGCGTGCCAGCAGGTGCCCGCGCAGTAGCGCGACCAGGCCGCCAGCGGCCAGCGGCGGTGGCTGGCGACGAAGACGGTATAGCCGGCCCGCCCGAGCGAGCGCACGCACGCGAGGGCGGGGTTCGAATAGCCGTCCAGGACCAGGACGCGATCCGGACCTAGCCGCTGGGGGTGCGTGTGCGCGCCGACCGTGCTGGGCCGGGAACGCCGGATCTCCCGCACCTGCTGCTCCTTGAGTGATTCCTGGGTGCTGCTCGGTCGTGCCACGCGGGTCTCCATAACGATGCGGCCGCGACGTGCCCTGTAACGGTCGTGTACCGGTCCCCGCGTCATCTGCAGCTATCGTGCAGCGCCGCCGCAGTGTCGCGCGCTTTTCGTACCCGCGTACTAATCCGTTGCGCCACCAATCATTAGGCCGTGCGAGGCCGTCCAGAACGCGGCACGGACAGGCTACGTTGTCGCCGGCAGGCCACACGGGCCACGTGTGCGGAGACGCTCTCGCACCACGACGTGCCATGATCTCCTCGCGCCAGCCGTCTGACCGAGCCCGACACACACGCCGGCACGCCCTTGTGCAGATTGAAGCGGCACCCAACTTGCGCGCCCCTTGGTGGCAGCGAGCGCGACTTGGGGGTGCCCCCTGTGTCTGGTGTGACGTGCGAAGCCCGCTTGCGCATCTGTGGCATCACCGCAACACCACGATCGTTCGGTGTGGCTTCCGTGCAGGAGTTGCGTGTTGAATTGTGGACGAGCGTGTTGAGCCACCAATGACGCTGCGACTGGCGGCGGTGGGCCTCGTGTTGCTGACGGGTGTGCCGGGTGGCGGGGGCAGGAGTCACTATGTGTCGCCGTCCGGTTCGAGCGCGGGCGACGGCACGATCGCACGGCCCTGGGACCTGACGACGGGGCTGGCCGGGGGCGGTGGTCGGGTCGCGCCGCGCGACACGATCTGGTTGCGTGGCGGCACGTACCGGGGAGCGGTCGTGAGCAGCGTGCGCGGCGCTCCGGGGGCCCCCGTCGTGGTGCGGCAGTATCGCGGCGAGCGGGCGGTGATCGATGGCGCAGGGGCCACGTCTCACACGTCGCGCGGGGACCTGTTCGTGGTGACGGGTGACTACGTGGTGCTGTGGGGTTTCGAGGTGATGGACTCCGATCCCGACCGCACGACGGACACGCGCCCCAACATGCTTGTGAACGACGCCTCGCACACCCGCTACGTGAACCTGATCGTGCACGACGGAGGGATCGGATTCTACACGTACGCGCGGCCCGTGGACGTGGAGGTGACGGGTTGTCTGTTCTACAACAACGGATGGGAGGGTCAGAGGTTCGGCAACGGCCACGGGATCTATGCGAAGAGCGACAGCGGCCCGCTCGTCCTGCGAGACAACGTCGTGTTCGATCAGTTCGGCTACGGCCTCCACGTCTACACCGAGGCGCGCAGCGGCCTCCTCAACAACATTGCGCTCGAAGGCAATGTCGCGTTCAACAACGGTACCATCTCGGCACGCCCGGCGGCGGCGAACATTCTCGTCGGGGGCCGCGCTCCCGCGGATGCCATCGTGGCGCGCGACAACATGGCGTACTACAGTCCCGGCGTCGGACTGGTCAACGTGCTCTTCGGTTGGCGCAATGCGACGGTTCAAAACGGCGCGCTCACACTCGTCCACAATTACTTCGTGGGTGGCAGCGTCGTGCTCGACATTCACGCCTGGCGGCGAGCGACGGTGAGCGACAACACCCTGTACGGCCCCGCGGCGCACCCCGTGGTGCAGCTCGACCTCACGGCGGGGGGCATCGATTCCACGAACCGGCTGCTGCGCGATCCGGTGCAGGGGCCGCAGGTCTTTGTGCGCCCCAACCGATACGAGCGGGGCCGGGCGAACGTCGTCATCTACAATTGGACGCGGCAGAACACGGTGGCCGTCGGGCTCGCGAACGTGCTGCGACCGGGCGAGCGCTACGAGGTGCGGGACGTCCAGGACTTCTTCGGGTCACCGGTCGTTCGCGGCGTGTACTCGGGCGGCTCGGTCGACATTCCCGTCACCAGGACGATGCCGCCGACCCCCACCGGCGCCGCCGGGGCGCCGGCGCCGCCCACGGCGCCGGAGTTCGCGGTGTTCGTGGTGACCGCGGTGGCGAGCTAGTGGATCCCGTTCCGACCGTGGCCCGGCGGCAGAATGACGCCAAGGTAATGCGCGCACAGCCACGGGACCCGCGACAGCAGATAGGTCGCGAGCCACGAGTATTCGGCCAGGCGGCGGGCGAGGGGTGGGGCGAGGCCGGTGCGACGGAGCTCGACTCGACACAGGGGGAACAACGCGGTGATTTCCGCCTTCGAGATGCCGCGCACGTCGTGATTCCAGGGGTTGTTGAAGCGGAAGTCGGACCAGACGATCAGTCCCGTCGGCTTGAGGACGCGCACCATCTCCTGGGCGATCCGCCGCTTGAGCGCCGGGTCGAGAACTGACGTGAACATGGTGGATTGCAGCACGATGTCGAACGCGGCTGGGGGAAACGGGAGGTCCGCGGCGTTCCGGCACAGGAGCGTCACGCCGGGTGGCAGGAGAGCCCGCGCCTTGGCGACTTCGTCGGGCAAGAGCTCGACGCCGATCAGGGTCTCCGGCGTGGCTCCCCATTTGATGAAGTCGCGCAGGCGTCCCCCCGTGCCCGAGCCGACCTCGAGGATTCTCTTGTCGGCGAGCGGCAACATGCCGTGACGCCTGAGCGTACGGAGGAGGTAGCGTTCGCGCTCCTGGGCCTGGAACACGTGTCCCATCCGGGCCCAAGAGTACTGTGCTCCGTCATGGGTGCGTCTGGAATACGCCGCGCGGATCCGGGCTTCCTCGCGCGCCCACGGAGTGGTGGCAACGCCGGCGTCCGGCGACGCCGCGTCGGCCCGGGATGTGGCGGTGAGGCGATCAGGCATCGAGATACCCTCTTTGCGCCGGGCTGCACCATGCAACAATTGTGCTACATGTCTGCAACGATGCACGTGACTGATGTGGCGGGCGTGCGCCGGCCGTTCGAGGCGGACGGATCAGCTTGCGCCACAGTTGTGGCCTCAACGCCGCCACGAGGCCCCACTCCCGTGCCGCCGCGCCGCCGGTGGCGCGTCACGAGTTGGCAGGAGATTTGCCACGTGCTTCCGACGGCTCCGAGCATGAAACGCTTCCCCGCCCGCCCTCTCTCGATCCTTGCCGTTATCAGCGCGTGCCATGCGGAGAACCCGGTTCGGCCGCCCCCGATCGGGGTGGACACGGTCTCCATGAGCTCGCCGACCGCGACCCTGCCGCTCGGCCAGACCGCGCAGCTCATCGCTACGCCCATGGACGCGCGGGGCCATGTGCTGGCGGGGCGCACCATCGCGTGGTCGAGCAGCGATTCGAGCGTCGCGATCGTGAGCACCGCGGGGTTGGCCAGCAACACGAGCGGTTTCGTCACGTCCGTCGGCCTCGGGACGGCGACCATTTCGGCGGCGAGTGAGGGGAAGCGCGGCATGACCCTGGTTTCGGTGACGCAACCCGCCGCCGGCGTGAGCCATTACGTCGACGCCGTCGCCGGCAACGACACGAACCCGGGCACCAGCGCCGCGCCCTGGCAGACAATCCAGCACGCGGCTGACGTGCTCCCCCCCGGTGACACGGCCATCGTCAACGACGGTGTGTATACCGGGGCGGGGAACGTCGTCACGATCGCCCGGAGCGGAGCGCCGGACGCCTGGCTCGTGTTGCGGGCGGCACGTCCGGGGGGTGCGGTGATCGACGGCCGGAACGCCACGTCGATGACCGGCATCGAGGTCACGGGGTCCTATGTGCGGGTCGAGGGGTTCGACGTGCGGAATACCCTTCGCTACGGCATCGACGCCGAGCTCGGACATGACGTGGTCGTGTCGCAAAACGTGATCCACGACATCGGGCGGATCTGTACCGACAGCAAAGACGGGATCGTGGGCGTGGACGCATACGACCGGAACCTGGTGATCGAACGGAACGTGATCCACGATATCGGCCGGCTCGGGGCCGGGGAGCAGGGCTGCCAGCCGACCAACACCTACTGGCAGAACCATGATCACGCCATCTATCACGGGGTGGGCGACAACGTCGTGATCCGCAACAATGTCTTCTACAACCTCGTGCATGGGTGGGCGATCCAGCGCTTCGACAGCGCCGGCACCAACGTCAATGGCTTGACTATCGCGAACAACACCTTCGTCGGCACGAACCCCTGGCGCCCCGGCCATATCATCGTCGCGACGGCGACCACCAATCTGTTGATCGCGAACAATGTCTTCTACAATCCCAATACGGCCGGCGTGTGGTTCGACACCGGTAGTCTCATGAACACGATCCTCGGCAACAACCTGACGAAGGGTGGCCCCGTGAGCACGGGAGACTCGGCGACGGTCGCCTATGTCGGGAACTTGAACAACACCGATCCCCTGTTTGTGAACGCGGCGACGTTCGATTTTCGGGTGCAGGCGGCAAGCCCGGCGATCGGCGCCGGGCTGCGTCTCGCGATCGTACCGGATGACGCAGACGGGGTGGCGCGCGCCGCCACGGTGTACACGATCGGGGCGTACCAATACCATTAAACCCGCGCCCGTGACGCCTACCGCGACATGGGCAGGGCGGATAGCTCGGGCGCTCGTCTGACGGGGCGCAGCACGTGATGTGCCAGCCCCAACAAGAACCCGACGCCGTAGGCGCCGTGGAGCACCGGGAACACGACCGCGAGCGCGGCGGCCACACGGGGCCCATGGCGGGGCGCCGCGGCGAGGCTGGCGGCGAACACCGCCGCCGCGTACGCCGCCGCCAGGCCCGCGCCCGCCAGGGCGGCGGGTCGCCACCACACGGCCGCGAGGCCACTCGCCGCCAGGCTCGCGAGAAACAGGCTCGGGACGAGCTGCCGCAGCGTCATCACGCGCCCTACCTTGCGCGCGACGAGCGGCTTGAAATAGCCGTATTGGAAAAACATGCGCCACAGCTGCCGCAGCGACTTGCGGGCGACGTAATAGGCTCGCGCGGTCGGCATCAGCAGCACGCGCCCGCCGCGGCGGATGAGCCGGAAGTTGAACTCGTCGTCCTGATTGCGCACCAGCTCTTCGTCGAACAACCCGGCGCGCTCGAAGGCCGCGCGCCGGAAACACCCGAACGCCACCGTGTCGACCCAGCGGGGCTGGGACGCCCCCACGCGGAAATACGAGTTGCCGACGCCGAGGCGGTGCGCGAGGCCGAGCGCGATGGCGCGTGCCACCGCCGTATCGGCGCCGGGGAGCGTTTCCAGCACTCCGCCCACGTTGTCCGCCCCGCGCTCGAGCAGCGCGTGCACGAGAATCGGGAGATAGCTGGGCAGGTAGATCACGTGCGCATCCATGCGCAGGATCACCTCGCCGCGCGCCGCCTGGATGCCGATGTTCAACGCGCATGGGGCGATGCGTCGCGGGTTGTCGAGCAGCCGGATGATGGAGTGGCGGGCGGCGTACCACGCGAGGATGTCGCGGGTGCGGTCGGTGCTCATGCCGTCCACGACGAGCAGCTCCAGGCGGTCGCGCGGATAGTCGCTTGCGAGGATGGACTCGAGGCAACGGCCGAGGTGTTGCTCCTCGTTGCGGCAGGGCACGATCACGGAGACGAAAGGCGTCGGGCGAGTCACGAGGTCCCCGCCTCCGCTGCCCGAGGCCAGACGTGGAAGGTGGCGGTGTGCCGCGTCAGGCGCGCGCCGAGCGCCGCGAGCGGCCACAGCCCGAGGCGCCGGACGGCCGCCCAGTCTCGGGAGACGAGCGCCCCAGCGAGCTGCCGGGCGTGGATCCGGCCGGTGACCCAGAGCGCGGAGCAGTGGAACCCCGTCCGATCGAAGCGGGCGCGGCGGGAGAGACGCGGGCCCAACGCCCGGCGCGTGCCGCGCGTGAGCAGCTCGCCGCCCAGCAGGCGGGCATGGATGTCGTCGACGAGGTGGAGGTAACAGGAGAGTCCCGCCTGCGCGCCCAGCGCGCGGGCGGTGGCGATGACGTAGTCCCAGTCGAGACCCCCGCGGCGGATCGTGGCGATCGTGTGCAGCACATCGGTGAGATGGAACGCGCGCCGGGCGACCACCTTCTCCACGCCCTGCAGCACCAGCTGGTCCTCCGGGGCCGGACTCGCGCACGCCAGCCCGCCGAGCGCCACCGTGCGACGGTTGCGGAACAGCCGGGCGACGTAGCCGGCGTGCTGGCCCGCGTGGCCCAGCCGGCCGTGTCGGATATCCAGCACCAGATCCGCGCCCGCGACGCGGTACACGGTGCTCCCCGCCAGCCGGTTGGCGAGCGTCGGCCCATGAGGGACGACCCCGAGGCCCTCGAGCAGACGCCGGTCGACAGCGTCGCCATCGGCCAGCGCCAGGAGGTCGAGATCGTCGCCGAGGTCCGGAAAACGATGGCATGCCTTGGGCAGGAGCCATTCGATGCCATGGCGCACGCCGGCCGCGTGGATCCGGGCGAGCACGTCGAGCGCCACTCGCGCGCGCGCCCGCTCTCGCTCCGCCGGCGCGGCGAAGCGGCGCGGCGGGTGCACGCCGCAAGCGGCGAGCCGGTCGGCGAGGCGCACGAGGACGGCGTTCTGCTCCGCCAGCCCCGCCAGGAGACTCCAGTCGACGTCGGCGAGCCCGTCCGTGGAGACGCGCTCCCCGAGCAGCAGCCCGAGCGTCAACCCGGCGAGCCGCTCCTCACGCGTCAGGGTCACGCGACCAACCGCTCGCCGACCAGCCGGGCCACCGCCTGCTGGGCGGCGTGCAAGTCGTCGTTCTTGATGACCAGGGCGCCCCGTACCCAGGGGAATACGGTGCGATACGCCAGCCAGCGGCTCCGGAGGTAGTCGACCGGGTAGTCGCGCTTGCGCGCATACGATTCCTCGGGGCCGACGTCGAGCAGCACGGCCACGTCGGGAGTAGGGGTGAGCCGCTGCAGCAGCCGCAGCACGCCCCAGTGCCGGCCGTCGGCAACGTCCACGAGCGTGTCGTAGAAATAGCGGTCCATGATCACGACGCGCCGGCGGATGTACTCGTGGTACAGGCGATAGGCCAGGAAGAGCAGGAGGTCGAGCGGGTAGATCACGCGTCTGAGCAGCTTGCCCCAGACGAGGGCGTCGCGGACGCGGCGCAGCGCGCCCGCTCCGCCGTTGCGGGGTGGGGCGCCGCCGAGCTGGTTCCGCAGCCGGCGGAGGTAGGCGTACACGCCGACGTGGTCGTTCATGTGGAAGACGACCACGCGTCGGTTCTGCCGCTCGAGCGTCTGCTGCAGCCAGCGCACCAGGGTGGACTTGCCGGCGCCGTCGAGACCCGAAAACGTGATCAGCATCGGCTCACCACGACAGGTGGTGGTCCCCGAGCCACAGCTCGAGGGCCAGGAGCGTGAACACCCGCTGATACAGCCCGCCGCGACTGATCGTGCCGCCCCCGCTCCCCTGATCGGGGCGGGGGTGCCGGAACGCGTCGAGCCAGCCGCGCACCAGCGCATCGTCCACCACACAGCGGCTGCGGGCTCGCGGCGAGAGCAACACATCGTCGAGGGCCGCGTGAACCTGTGGGCCGACCATCACGTCCAGCGGGATCGAGAACCCGTGCTTCGGGTGGCGCGCCACCTCCCGCGGCAACCAGTGGCGCGCCAGCGTGCGGAGCACGAGCTTGCCTGAGCGCCCGTTGGTCTTGAGCCGGTGGGGCAGGCTCAGCCCCAGGGCCACGACGTCCTCGTCGAGCAGCGGCACCCGCACCTCGATGCTCGCCCGCATGCTCATCATGTCCACCTTCCTCAGCATGTCGGACGGCAGGCTGACGCGGAACCACGTTTCCGTCATGCGGCGGGACAGCTCTTCCAGGTCGCCGGCGGGCGCCGGGTCGTAGCCGTCGAACAGCCGATACACGGGGGCGAGTCCGTCGCGCGCCTCGGGCCGCACCAGCTCCGCTTTCTGGTCCTCGTTCAAGTAGTTCGCCAGCCCGGCGAGCAGCACGCTCGAGTCGTTGAGACCGGCTTCGGCGAGCGTGAGCGCCTTGGTCACCTGCCGGCCCCAGTTCTCGGTCCAGTGCGTCAGGGCGCCGGTCGTGCGCCGCGTGGCATGGCGCAGCCACGCGGGCAGGGCCGACGCCCGCATGAGCTGGTTGGCGCGCCAGAAGCACGGATATCCTCCGAACACTTCGTCGCCGCCGTCCCCCGAGAGCGTGCAGATGATCCCCTGCTGCCGCACCGCGCGGGAGATCCAGTACATCGGCACCAGGCTGGTGTCGGCGAACGGCTGGTCGAAGTGACGCAGCAGGTCGAACAGCGCGTCGGGAGAGAGCGCCGAGTCGGCGAGGTCGATGGTATGGTGCCGGGTGCGGCAGTGCGTGGCCGCAGCGAGCGCCGCGTCCGTCTCGTCGTGCTCCTTGTCCGGGAAGCGCACGTTGAAGGTGGATGTGGGGCCCAGCCCGGCCCGCTCGTGCGTGGCGACGACGAGCGAGGAATCGATGCCGCCGGAGAGCAGCGCGGCGACCGGGACGTCGGCGACGGATTGCCGGCGGACGGCGCTGAGCAGCCGGTCGGCGAGGACCTCGACGGTGTCGTCGAGCCGGCGCTCGGGCCGGGGCGCGGCGACCACGCTGTCGTAGGACTCGAGGCGTTCGCCGTCGGGCGCGATGGTGAGGACGCTTCCCGGCGGGAGCGCGTGGACGTTCGCGAACCCGGTGGCCGGCTCCGGCACGTAGCCGAGGCCGAGGAAATCGTAGCAGGCCTGGCGATCGAGCCGCGGGGCGAAGCCGCGCCGGGCGAGGATCGCTTTGATCTCGCTCGCGAACAGCCATTCACCGTGCAGCTCCGCATAGAACAGGGGCTTCACGCCGTAGCGGTCGCGGGCCAAGAGCAGCCGGTGCCGGGGCCGGTCGTAGATCGCAAAGGCGAAGATGCCCCGCAGCGCTCGCACGAGGTTCGCGCCCTCCTCTTCGTAGAGGTGGACGAGGACTTCCGTGTCGGAGCAGCTCTTGAAGACGTGCCCCCGGCGCGCGAGGGCGGCGCGCAGGTCGCCGTGGTTGTAGATCTCGCCGTTGTAGACGACCTGGACGCTCCCGTCTTCGTTGGTCATCGGCTGCGCCCCGCGGGGCGAGAGGTCGATGAGCGCCAGACGCCGGTGGACGAGCTCGCAGTGTTCGTCGCGGGAGCGGCCGGCGCCGTCGGGACCCCGATGGCGCAGCAGCTCGTCGGCCCTTCCCGCCCACCCGGGGTCGGGGGCCAGGGCCTGCGGATGAAACCGTCCGGCGAGGCCGCACATGGTCAGCTTCCTCGCCCGCGCCCGGCCGCGTCGGCGTGCGCGAGCACGAGCCACAGAATCTTGGACGCGATCCAGGTGCCGCTCATGGTGCCCGTCAGCATGGTGACGAGCATGCCGAACGGCAGGACGCCCGACGGGCTGAGCCGCGCCCGCCATGCGGATCGGACGCACCAAGCGAGTCCGATGAGGAACGGGATCGTGCCGGCCACGCCGGTGCTCGTGAGCAGCTCGAGCGTGAGATTATGGGCGTCACGCTTGACGAACCCCGGCTCCTTCAGTCGCCGCTCCAGCTCTACTTGGTTGTCGACGGGGCCCCAGCCCAGCCACGGCCGCTCGCGGATCATCACGAGGAGGGCCGGGTAGATGCGTTCCCGTCCGGCGAGCTGGCCGCTCTCGGCCGCGGCGGACAGGCGGTTCCGCATGCCCTCGGAGTGGTAAGCGGTGAACCCGAGCACGCCGAGCGCGGTGAGGGCGGCAACACCGTTGCGGACACGAGCCCACCGGGTCGGTTCTCGACCGAGGAACGTCAGGAGGCCGGCGCAGAGCGCCAGCAACCCGCCGCGCGAGCCCGTTTGCACGACGGCGACGGCGATCAGGACGACGAGCGGCCAGCGTACCACCGCGGGCCAACGGCGTCCTTGGCGGTTCGTCAGTGCGAGCGCCGCGAGCAACCCGCACGAGAGGATCAGGGCGCTGAGATTGGCGTTCTGTCCCAGCGCGGACATCCGCTCGCCCCCCGTCCAGAGGACCTTCTCGTTCCGGGCGATCCCGAAGACCTGGAGCGCGGCGCGTGCCGCACAGGCGAGGGCGAACGCCCGCAGCGCGGTGACACGCACCGGCCTGTCCGTCATCACGTTGGCGGCAGTCCAGAACAACAACACCACCTGGAGCATCTCGAGGAAGAACTTCAGGACGTACGGCTCGTGCGGGGAGAGGTTGACGAGCGCGGCGACCGCAAACATCCACAGGTACCCGGTGAAGGCGACCAGCGGGACGTCGATGCGGCGGTAGGCCGCGCGGCGGTCGAGGAGCGTTGCCAGGAGGAAGACGCAGCCCACGAGTGTCGGGATCTCGATCGGCAGCGATCGCTGGGGCATTTCGAACGGGATCGAGCAGATGAAGAGATAGAGCGCCCAACGCACCACCGGCTGCACAGTGGGCCGCGTGGCGGCGACGGGCTGAGGCCCGCGCGGCCACGGCTGGGCGGGGAGCGGAAGCGACAGCACGGGCGGCATGGTCACCACCCCAGTGCGGGCCGCAGCGCGCGCAGCCGCGCGAGCACCAGCCGACGCTCCTCGCCCGACGGCCCCGCGAGCAGCGCGGTGAGGAATGCGAGGGCGGCGGTGAGCGCCACGCCGGCGCCCCACACGACCCAGTGCGACGTCCGCAGCCGCTGGCCGACCAACAGCGCGGCGGCGAACAACAACGCCGTGACGACTGCCAGACGCACCGGCTCACCCCAGTGGGACCTGCCGCGGCTGCCGAGCGAGTCCCGCACGAGCAACGGGTACGCCGCGGACTGCACGGCGCGGCCGCCCAGCAGGCCGACGCAGAGGCCGACGGCGCCGAACAGGTGCGTGAGCGGCACCGCCAGGACGATCGTCACGAGCGCCGCGCCCGCGCCCGCGAGCACCCGAGGGCGGGGCCGCAGCGCCGCGTCGATGACGTAGGCGTCGGTGCGGATGAAGACGGTTTGCACCGCCGCGAGGACGATGAGCAGGTCGAGCCACGGCCCGCCGTAGTGCTCCTGTCCCACCCACAGCCCGAGAAAGGAGCGGTTCCAGCACAGGACCGTGACGCCGACCGTGGTGGCGAACAGCCAGGTCAGCGTCAGGAGCTCGCGCCGCACCGCGCGAGCCCGGTGCTGCTCGCCGCGACCGATCAGACCCCCCAGGCCCGGCATCGCCGCGCCCGCCGCGAACACGTGGATCCCGACGGCCGTGCGCGCGGCGTAGCCGGTGAGCACGTAGGTGGTGACGACGGCGGGCGACACGACCCAACCGAGAATGATCACGTCGCACGCGAGCAGCAGCTTGGCCACCGCCTCGCCCACGGTGAGCCACGCGCTCATCGACAGGAGCGGCATGACGTCGGCCCGTCCGGGCCGCGCCACGCCGAACCAGTGGATGTAGCGCCGGGCGAGCAGCCAGAAGAGCACCCCGGTGACGATGGCGACTCCCACCTGCGCTCCCCCCAGCCCCACGAGCCCCAGCCCCGCCCGCACCGCCACGACGGTCAGGAGCCCGCCCAGCAGGTTCAGGCTCGCCTGCAGCCCCATACGCCGATAGCCGAGGTTCATGCCGCGCAGCACGGATTCGGGGACGCCCGCGACCAGGGTGACGAAGAAGCTCAGGAGCAGGAGCGCGGTCACGGCGCGGACGCCGCCGCGCAGCTCGGGCGCGACCTGGGTGATGGTCGGGGCGATCCAGATCAGGATCGCGCCCACGGCGGCGATGAGCGGCAGGAACAACACCCAGATGAGCAGTGCGGCGCCGACGGCGCGACGCTGCAGCGCATCGTCCTCCACGGCCTGGCGGCTCGACACGACCAGCCGCAGCGCTTCGGTCGGCCGGCCGTCGGCCGCGCTCATGTAGGTGACGAGCCGGTTGAGCATCTCCCACACGCCGAACAGCGAGCGCCCCAGCCCCGCCACCACGATGGGGGTGACGACGAGCCCCACGCCGAGCTTCGCGCCGTAGTCGAGGAGCGACTGGACGGCGTTGAGCGACGCGCGACCGGTGAGCGATGGCGCGCGCGACGCGCGGCCGGCGAGGCCGGCGCGCTCGGTCCGGAGCGTCGCGGCGTCACTCGACATCGATGCTCCGCTCCACGGCGGCCACCAGCCGTTCTGTCGTGCGACCGCTCGGCTCGTCGCCCGTGTACAGGGTCACGACCCGGGGCCCGGAAGCCGCGCGCAGCTCGGCGCCCACGTGGCTGAACGCCGTGCGGAAGCGCGCCGTGAACGCATGGATCACCGCGTCCGGGCTGTGCTTCAAGGGATGCGCCTTGGTGCGGGTGCGCAGCCGGTAGGTCAACACCGGATCGGGCGCGTCGACCAGGACGATGAGATCCAGCAGCCGGGCCCAGCGGGCCAGGACCCCCCGGCGCCACGCGGCCCGGCGCGGGCCCTCGCGCCGCGGGTAGAAGACCTCCATCCAGCTGAGCGCGAACACGGGTCCCTCGTCGAGCACGACGGACCGCCCGGCGGCGCGGCGACGCTCCACCAGCTCGCTCAGGGTCTCGAGACGGACGAGCTGGGTCTGCTCGGCCCACAGGGGCTGCTGCCCGTCGCGCACGAATCCCCAGAACGTCGGCAGCAGGCGGGCGGCGTGCGTCGCGAGACGAGGCAGCGGCAGGCCCCACAGGCCGAGCGGGGCCCCGGGCGCGCCGAGGCGATCGCCCAGCTGACGCGCCAGGGTGCTCTTCCCCGCGCCCGCGGGTCCGACCAGCTCGATCACGAGCGGGCGCACCCCGGGCTCCGGTGCGGTCAGGGCGGCGGCGTCAGATGAGCGACCAGACCAGCGACTTGAGATCACTCAGCACCTCCGGAAGCGCTCGCCCGGCGTCGACGATGTGGACACCATCGACGCCCGCCCAGTCGGTGTCCCACACGATCTGTGCGCGCTCGCGAACGTAGTCCTCCGGCTCGTCGGTCTTGCGGCTCACGGCGAGCTCCGGGTCGAGCTGCAGCACGATCGTCGCGTCCGGGGGTCGCATCCACTCGTAGTACGTCCACTCGACCCGGCGCAGCAGGCGGGCGAGCCCGGTGTCGAGCCCCGTCTGGACGCCCTGCTCCTCGCTCGGTCCGCAGAGCGCGTAGTTCGCGGGGATGGGATAGCGCTCGGCGATCACGACGCCGCCGCGCGCGGCGAAGCGCCAGGCCCGCCGGTACAGCCGATAGCGATCGCGGGCCGTACACACGCAGCGCAGCAGCTCGAAATGCGCCGCCAGGCCCCCGTGGAGCCAGCGCGCGACCTTCAAGGCGCACCCGACCGCGAGGCTCGCGAGTGAGCGCGGCGGGCGGCCGAGATGCACGCGCAGGGTGGCGAGCTCGTGTCCCAGCCAGGCGGTCAGCTCCGTGGCGCACGTCGTCTTGCCCGCACCGTCGCCGCCCACGAGGGCGAGCACCCGTCCGCCGGTTACGAGCCCCTTGCCCTCGACGGGTGCGGGCAACCCGATGGCGCTCGCGACGCGCGCCGCGATCGTCCGCGGGGTGGCGCCGAGCGCCGGGCGGCGCGCGAACGGGCGCAGCCCCCAGGTGAGCGCGCGTGCCAGCACGCAGGTGCGCCAGCGCGACGCGTCGGCCAGGAACGCGTCGAGACAGCGCTCGAACAGGCGCACGGAGACCGAGGGAAGGTCCCGCTCGATGGTCGCGACCAGCTCGGACCACTCGGCGCGCGGCTCCAGCCGCTGCAGCTCCCGCCGCGTGGCGGCGAGCCAGTCCGAGCGGCCCCGCTGTACGATGTCCCGCACCGTGGATCGCTGCGCCGCCTGGAGCAGCACCAGCAGCAGCTCGTGCTCGGGCGCCGGCGCGCGCACCACGAAGCTCGGCGTCGCGCCGGCGAGCACCGTTTCCGCGAGCGGCACCGCGTACGTCGTGCGCCACGGCAGACCGATGACGATGCGATGGTACGTATGCACGTGGAACAGCGGGCCACCCGCCTGGTCGTAGGCCACGTAGCTGTCCACGCCCGGGAGCTGCAGCCAGGGCGGCGCGACAGCGCGCTTGAAGCCGAGCTGCAGGAGCACCTCGACCAGGGCAGGCCACGCGGCGGCGTCCACCAGCAGATCCAGGTCGCCGGCGCCCGTCATCCAGCGGTTCCGCTTGGAGTGACCTTTCCACTGGCAGTACGCGATGCCGGCGCTCTCCAGGGCGTCGGCGAGCCGCTCGACGAGCGTCGCCGGTGCCGGCCGGACCGTGGCGCGGGGTTGCTCAGCGGTCGTCATGGCGATCCTGGCTGTCTCGCTCCGCGAGGCCGTGGGTCGCGGTGCCCACCAGTCGCGCCAGGTGCCCGCGGATGGCCTGCTGCACCCGATAGCCCCGCTCGGCCCAGAAGCGCAGGGAGGTGAGCCAGGGCGGGTTGCCCAGCACCCAGCGATGCTTCGTCACGTCGGGCACGGCGCCGAACTTCTCCTTGAACACGCCCTCTCCGTTCAGGTCGAACGTCACGCACCCTGCCCGGAGCGCGCGCTGCATCACGGTCCAGGTCATCAGCTCCGTGGGGCGATACCAGCGGTAGCGGGTACGGTGCGCCCACATCCACAGGTGCAACTCCTGGTGGTCGATGAAGAACGTGCCGGTCGCAATGCACGTGCCGTCGGGCATCCGGACCGAGACGGCGATCAGGAGACTCGCCTGCTGCATGTGCCGGAAGCACTGGTGGACGCGCCTGCGGCTGAACGGCACCGCGTTGCCGCCTCGGAGGTACACCTCGCGCAGCTGGTCGTAGTGCTCGTCCACGAACGATTCGTCCTGCTCGAACCGTACGACGAGGCCGAGCCGCTCGGCGCGCCGCACGTTGCGGCGGGCGCTGTCCTTGAGGCCGCGGAAGGTGCGCTTCTCGTCGTCTGGATAGAGCGGCGCGCGAAAGGTGGGCGCCGGCTCGCCGCGGAAGCCGAGCGCGCGCATCACGGCCGGCGCCAGATCGGGCGTCATCAGTTCGAGATAGCTCACGCGGTGCACCAGCTCGAGATAGGGCACCAGCAGGCCGACGAGCTCGCGGGCCGATAGGCGGCGCCGGTCCCACACGGGCCCCAGGCTCACCGTCTGCCAGCCCGGCATGGGCGAGCCGAAGCCGCGCCACAGCCCGACGCGCGCGAGGAGGCCGGGCATGCAGCCGACCACCTCACCGCTCTTTTCCCACACGAGATAGAGCGGCTCCCCGCACCCCGCGTCCGCCAACGACTCGATCCAGCTGCGCCGATGAGTCACGCGATGGTTCCAGAACCGCGCGATCAGGTCGTCCCAGTCGCCCAGCTCGGACGGCGTCGCCTCGCGGACGCGCGCCAATCCGCTCTCGGTGCGGGCGGGCGTGGACCACACGGTGGCGGTCGCGGCGGCGGCGCCGTCGGCAACCGCGACCGGCGGCGGGGCGGTGGCTTGGTACGTGGGACTCGTCAGTGACACGACCCGCTGCCCGAGTCGGTGAAGGTGAACGTGCTCGGGTCCATCTCACCGAGCGGCCCGGATGTCGGGATGAACTGCCACTGGTAGGCGCCGGGCGTCAGGGTGAGTTTGAGGAGCCCGTGCTCGGTGGTCGACGCTTCGCTGTTCGCGAGCGGAGTCGTGGCGAGCGTGTCGTAGCCGCCACCGCCCGTGCCGGCGACGAACTGCCGGATGCCGGTCGTTGGGTCTGCCACGCCGTCGGGCGTCTGCGGCGCGAAGCGCTCGTAGTTATGCTCGTGGCCCGACAGGATGAGCTCCGCCCCGTGCGCGTACAGCGTGTCCCAGAACGGCTTAGTCGGCTGCGTCTCTGCGGGTTTGGCTCCGTGTGTCGGGCCCGAGCTGAAATGCGGGTGATGCCACATGGCGAGGGTGCAGGTCGCCGGATGAGCGGCGAGGTCGGCGCTCAACCAGGCCAGCTGAGTGTCGATGTTGAGGGCTCGGCCGAGCGCTTGCGTCTCGAGGAAGCTCGAGTTCAAGACGATGATGTGCCAGCCGCCGAGGTCGTAGCTGTAGTTGCCGATAGGCCCGCGACCGGCGGCGATGCCGAAGTAGGTGAAGTACCCCTCGCCCGTGGAGTCCTTCTGCCCGACGGGGACAAGTTCTTGGTACTCGTGGTTGCCGGGCGTGGGGCGGATGCGCTTCTTGAACCTGCCCCACGTATTGCCCCAGCAACCGGGGCCGTCCGTGCGGGTGAAATCGGTCAAGCGGCCGTACGGATAGGCGTTATCGCCGAGCGTGAACACGGTGCCTTCCGTCGCTTCCACCACGGCTGCCGTCTTCGATGAGTGCACCTTTTCGCACTCCCCGATGTCTCCGGCGCCGATGAGTACCTGGGGTGTGCCCGGTGCATCGACGTAAATGGTGCTCGTGTCCGAGGACGTGTCCGCTGCGTTGGGCCCCTGTGCGGCGAGGTGCAGCGTATACTGTCCCACGGCGGCGTAGCTGTGCGCCGCCGTCACCATGCTGTCGGACCCGACAGTCCCGTTGTCGGTGGCGCCGTCGCCCCAGGCGAGGGTCCAGTGGTAGTCGGTCGGGTTCGCCGATGGGGGGATCGCGATTCGGGCACTGAACGAAACGGCCTGGCTGGGCTGGGCCCGCATGTCGGCGCCGACGTCGACCTGCGGTCGCCCTCCGGGCGGCGGCGCACAACACGCCTCGGTCTTACACGTGGCGGCCCAGACGGCGAGAGTTCCCACCACGCCCAGCATCGCTACGCGTGCGTATCGCATGTCGTCCTTTCCATGTCCATCAAGGCTCGGGCTGCGGGAGCCTCGGGGGGGTCGCGAAACCGTCTCCGCCCACCGATGCAGGACCCGATGGTCGTAAGGGTGCGACCGATGATCCGCACGTCCACTGGCAGCGAGGCGTGGCGCACGTACACGACGTCGAGCGCGACCTTGAGCGGCAGCAGGCGCTCGACGTACGCCGTCTCGGGGTCGCCGCCCGCGAGCAGCGCGTCGCCGTGCGTGTAGTGATACAGACTGCCCGGACTCGCGAGCCCGGGCCGGACCGCCAGGGTCTCGCGCAGGAGCGGCGTATAGTGCCGCTCCACGATGTCGGGATCCTCGGGGCGGGGGCCCACGATCGACATGTCGCCGCGCAGCACGTTGAAGAGCTGCGGCAGCTCGTCGATCTTGGTCCGACGCAACAGTCCGCCCAGCGCGAATACGCGGGGGTCGTCGCGCCCGGTGATGCGGCTGGCCTGCCCGGGCTGGCGCTGATGCATCGTCCGGAGCTTGTACATGGTGAAGCACTTACCGGCGCGCCCCACCCGGCGCGCCCGGTAGAACACGGGCCCCGGGCTCGAGAGGCGGATGCCCAGCGCCGCGATCGCGAGCACGGGGGTGACGAGCGCGAGGCCGACGGCCGCGAGCGCGACGTCAAGCAGGCGTTTGACCATGGCGGTGGATCTGCCGCACGGTCATGAACACTTCCGCGGCCTCCATGCAGCTCTGGTTTCCCCATGCCTTGGCGCGATTGCGCAATGCCTCGAGCGAGCGCGGGTGCGGATAGGCGCGCAGCTCGCTTTCGTAGCACGCCATCGCGGCGATCTTGGTTTCGAGTGTCTCGCTGATGTCCACCCAGGTATCCGGCACGAAGCTGCGGGGGAAGGCCCACTCCGTGCTGCTCGCGGTGTCGAACGCGTACACGGCCCCGATGCAATACTCCGTCGGTCGCGTCGCGACGAGGGCGGCTTTGAAGAGCAACTCGTGGTCGCGATTGACGTCGCCACCGTACTGGCAATAGACGACGTCGGGTCGCAGCTCGCGGATGGCCCGCTCCAGCGGCGCGATGATATCCGTGAGGGTGATGGTATCGAGCCGCTGATCGGGAAAGCCGAGCCACCGGACTGCGCGCACCCCGAGGGTCTCGGCGGCCCGCTGCATGTGCTCCGATTGGCCGATGCCGCCCTGGCCGTAGCGGAGCGACTCTCCCTCGCAGGCGATTGCCGCGTACACCTCGCTCCCGGCGCGCGCGTGCAGCGCGACCGTGCCGCCGCACCCCAACACTTCGTCGTCGGGGTGGGCGGCGATCACCAGGACGCGGCTAGGTGAGTGCGTGCTGATCGGCACTGGTCCACATCCGTCCGGTCCACAGTTGATCGCTCAAGTCCCGGCCCCGCAGGATCGTGCCGTCCTCCTTCGCCAGCTCGAGCAGCACGACGACGCCCTTGCCGCCGTCCGCCTCGTCGCCGCAGGCGACCATTTGGCCGCATGCCGCCGCGACGGGGCTGACGAGCGGCCCGAGCACCGTGCCGGGCTCCACGGGAGCGGTGGTGCCGTTCCCACTCAGGAGCAGCGCGGCCTGCCACACGGTCCACCGCGTGCCGTCGAGCCAGCTGAACGCGCCCGGATAGGGGCGCGTGAGCGCGCGAATGAAGTCGTAGACCTCGCGGCTCGGACGGGACCAGTCGATCACGCCGTCGGCGGGGCGGCGCCGCGGCAGCTCCGGGTGCTCGCTCGCGGGCTGGGGCCGGCCCGGCCGCTCGCCGGCGAGCAGGCGCGGCAGCAGGTGCAGCAGCATGTCGCGATTGGACGTGGCGACCTGGTCGTAGAGCGACGCGCAGGTGTCGTACGGCGTGATACTGAAGGTGACCTGGTCGATCACGGCGCCCCGGTCCACGCCCTCGGCGAGCCAGATGAGCGAGTTGCCGGTCTCGGTCTCACCCTTGATCAACGCCCAATTCACCGGGGCGCTGCCGCGGTAGCGGGGCAGGGGCGACGCGTGCGCGCCGATCATGCCGATGCGGGCCATCCGCAGGGCCGGCGGGCGCACGATCTGGCTCCAGCCGATCACGAACGCGACGTCGGGTCGAATGGCGCCGAGCGCGGCGAGGCCGTCCGGGCCGTTGATATCGACGATTTCGTGCAGCGGCACGCCGTAGCGTGCACACAGCGGGGCGTAGTCGATCGCGCCCGAGCGGCGCGCGCGCCGCTCGGGGGTGAGGGTGATCACGCCGTGAATCGGCGCACCGGCCTGCATGAGGGCCTCGAACGCCGGACCGCCCTCGGCGTGGAATCCGACCCAGGCGAAGCGCAAGGGTTTCATCGGCGGTTCACCCGTACCACGTCGCGCACGGCCGCGATCACGTCGCTCACGTCGTCGTCGGTGAGCCGCGGATTGAGCGGCAGGCTCAGCAGCCGGCCGTAGTTGCTCCAGGCGACGGGGAAGTCCTGGGGCGCGTAGCCGTAGCGGTCGCGATAATAAGGATGAAGATGGATCGGGATGAAGTGGACCGACGTCCCGATGTGGCGCGCCGCGAGCTCCTTGATGAAGCGGTCGCGGTCGATGCGCAGCGTCTCGGGGCGCAGCCGCAGCACGTAGAGGTGCCAGGCGTGCTCCACGTCGGGGCGCTCGACCGGCAGCTCGAGAGCGTCCAGGTCGGCGAAGCCCTCGCCATAACGCG